>PVBE010876075.1_pt1 | contig 28181 bp, 27 predicted proteins | sample 1631181 | NCBI WGS metagenome assembly PVBE01 (sample SAMN08397723, study PRJNA350692) | Marine metagenome, whole genome shotgun sequencing project. | isolation source: water | place: Pacific Ocean | collected 2012-04
CGATCCGGCTGTGACTACCCTGTGGCAGAGGTCCGAATTGGGTCACGAGCGGGCGATCGGGCGCGAATTCGGCCCTGCGTTGTCACCAAGGGTGGTGGTTCGCTCTTGCGTCGGACTGATTACGCGTTGAGAAACCGGCGTCTGCGGCCGTTTCGCACCGTTAGGGCGCACTTCGGTACGCGCAGCGCGCACCTTCTCCTGTCGGGCGACCGACGGGACGCTTTTGCGGATGGGCGACGGGTTCCTGGAGAGCCGCATTCGCTTTGAGATCGATGGTGTGGAGAAAACCCTCGGCTTCGGGACGTTCATGCGTCTCCCGTGAGGCGAAGGCGGCGTCGCCCCGGAAATACAGCCGCACCTTCGGCGATCGGACGGCGAAAGAAAACGCCGGACCATGGGCGGCCCGACGTTTTGCGCAAAGAGTAGACTATGGTCAGAGGATTTAAAGGAGGGAGGGAAAATCGCTGACCACGGCGCCATATTTGGAAAGAATCGCGGACTGCGCATTGATTTGAATCAATGCCGAGCGTTTCGCCCTGCCTCCCGCCTTCGCGAAGCCCGCATTCGGCGGGCGAACGAAGGTCGCCGGCCTCCCTTCGCCCGCCTGCGCGCCAAAGCGCTTCGGCGTGCGGCGTCGCGAAGTTTGAAATGCTCGGGGCCCGACCATTGTGTTACGCTGGCCCGAGCCGTCCGGCGCTGGGTCGCCGCGCCTGGGGAGAGCCGCCGGTGACGAACCAGAAGGCGCCAACCTTCCGTCGAAGTCGCGCAGGTCTCGGATTCCTCGCCGGTATCGCGCTCGCGATCGCGGGACAACCGGTCCCGTCCTTCGCCACCGTTCCGGTGGATCTGGAGCTCGTGCTCGCGGTCGACGTCTCGGGAAGCATGGACCGCGAAGAAGCCCAGATGCAGCGCGCCGGCTACGTGTCGGCGCTTCTCGATCCGAAAGTGCTGCGCGCGATCCGGGCGGGCTATCACGGGCGCATCGCGGCAACCTACGTCGAGTGGTCCGGCTGGGATTACAACGAAGTGATTACCGGCTGGAGGCTGCTCGACGACGAGGAAAGCGTCCGGGTGTTCTCCGACGTCATCGCTGCGGCGCCGTTGACGCGCGGGCGCTATACGTCCATCAGCGGCGCCATCGAGTTCTCGCTGCCGCTGTTCGACACGAACACTTACGAAAGCAAGCGCCGGGTCATCGATGTCTCCGGAGACGGGCCCAACAACTCGGGCCGCCTGGTCCTCGTGGCGCGCGACGAGGCGATCGCGGCCGGGATCACGATCAACGGCCTTCCCATCGTCAATGAACGGGTCGATCCCTTCGGCTGGCCGCAACTGCCGCATCTCGACCTCTATTACGAGAACTGCGTCATCGGCGGGCCGCGGGCCTTCATGGTCGTTGCCGAGGGCTTTCACACCTTCGCCGCCGCGATTCGCAAGAAGCTGGTGATCGAAATCGCCGGTTTCATGTCCGGGGAAGGGGAGTGGACCGGGTTTGGGCGCGAGCCGTCTTTCGTGCCGCGCGCCGCGCACGCGAGACCCGGGCCGGAACCCTTGCACATGGTCTCGGGCGAGGTATTGCCCGGCCCGGCAAGCCTTGCCGAAGCCGTGCCACCAACCTGCGACGCCGGCGAGAAGATGCTTCAGCAAAGAATGATGCAGTGGCAATGGAACCTGGATCAGAACCGCTAGGACGATCGGTTCTAGTTCCCTGGCTCCGGATCCTTCGGGCGTTGGTGCCGATGGTCCGCGACGAACGCGCTTGCGACGCGTCGGCATTCGTCCGGTGATCGCGGCGGCGCTCCATGAAATCGCTTATTCCACCATTCTCGCGACAGCGGAGCGCGGGGCCGAACACGCTCCGGGGCATGGGCTACATGCTGGTCATGGCGGTCTGTGCCAGCGTCTTGAACGCCACCGTCAAGTATCTGTCGGCCGAAATTCATCCCTTCGAGATCACGTTCTTTCGCGCGCTCTTCGGGTTTCTCGCCTTCGTGCCCTTGTTCGTGCGCCACGGCTGGGCGCCGCTCAGGACCGAGCGCCTCGGCCTTCACGCCGTGCGCGGGGTGCTGACCGGCATCGGGTTGCTCATCCTGTTCTGGGGCTTGGGCATGACACCGCTCGCGAAGGCCCAGGCGCTGTCGTTCTCGACGCCGCTGTTCGCCACCGTGCTGGCCTTCACGGTGCTCGGCGAGAAGATCCGCTTCCGCCGGATCGCCGCGCTGGTGACGGGCTTCGTCGGCACCGTGGTGGTTCTGCGCCCAGGAATGATCGAGATCGGCGCCGGGCCGCTGCTGATCTTGTTATCGGCAATCGCGTTCGGCGGCATGATGATCGCCATCAAGATGCTTGCGCGCACCGAGACCAGCACCACCATCACCGTCTACATGGCGTTGTTCACGACGCCCTTGACCTTTCTCGCGGCGCTGTTCGTGTGGCAGACGCCGACGTGGTCGCAGCTCGGGGTTATGGCGGCGATCGGTTTCCTTTCCACGTTCATCCACCTGTGCTTGGCCCAGGCGATCAAGGAGGCCGACATCAGCGCGGTTCTCCCCGTCAACTTCACATCCCTGATCTGGGCCTCGGTCATAGGGTTCGCGGTCTTCGGCGAGACCCCGGACGCCGGCACCTGGATCGGCGGAACGATCATCTTCGCCGCCGTCGTCTTCATCGCCTTTCGCGAGCGGCCGCAGCAAGGCGAGACGCCGCCGCCGGCGTCGGATTGAAGCGGACGGACGGCTCCGGGGCGGGCGCGTGAGCGACGACACCCTTCCTTCGGCACCGCCGACGATCCGGCGTGGCCCCCCAACCGTCGCCGAGACGCCAAAGACCATGAGAGGCATGGCGTTCATGCTGCTTGCCTCGCTCGCGGTGGCGGCGATGAATGCCTGCGTTCGCCACGTCTCGAACGAGTTGCATCCGTTCGAGATCGCCTTTTTTCGTTCGCTCTTCGGTTTTGCCGTCCTGGCGCCGGTATTCCTTCGCGTCGGCTTCGCGCCGCTCCGGACGCGGAAGCTCCACGTGCACGCCGTCCGCGGCGCCCTGATCGCGGCCTCGATGATGACCGGATTCTGGGGGCTCAGCCTCGTTCCTCTCGCCAAGTTCACCGCGCTCTTCTTCTCGGCGCCGTTGTTCGGCACGGTTCTCGCCTGGATCGTGCTTCGCGAAAGGGTGCGCCGTCAGCGGCTGATCGCGCTGGTGGCGGGCTTCGCCGGGACCCTCATCATTCTGCGCCCGGTCGGGGCCGGGTTCGATCCGGGCACGGTCCTGGTGGTGCTGGCGGCGGCGCTGTGGGGCGTCGGAATGATCGTGATCAAGGTGTTGGCGCGAACCGAAAGCAACGTGACGATCACTTTCTACGTCTACTTGTTCGTCACCCCGATCGCGTTCGCGGCGGCGCTTGGTTTCTGGCGGACGCCGACGATCGAACAGCTTGCCTGGCTCGCACTCATCGGCGCGTTCGGCACCACGGTCCACATGAGCCTCGCGCAGGCGTTCCGCGACGCGGACGTGACCGCCGTGATGCCGATCGAGTTTACGAAGCTAATCTGGGCGTCCGCGATCGGCTACGCCGCCTTCGCCGAGATTCCCGACCTCTGGACCTGGATCGGTGGGTCCGTGATTTTTTCGTCCGCCGCTTTCATCGCCCATCGCGAGCGCCCACGCGGTCCCGGCGGGGCCCCCGGACGGAACGGGGCCTGAAGCGTGAGCGCGCGGGAAGACGGCGCCAATACCCTCAAGGGAATGGCGTTCATGGGCGCATCAACCATGGCGGTCGCCTCGGTGAACGCCATCGGCCACCACATCTCGGTCGAGATCCACCCCTTCGAGATCGCCTTCTTCCGCAGCCTGATCACGGTCATCATCCTGGCGCCCGCGATTGTCCGGCGGAAGTTCGCGCCGCTTCGGACCGGCCGGCCTGGGTTACTGGTGGCGCGCGGCCTTCTCGACGGCGCATCCGCGCTGTTCTTCTTCCTCGCGCTGAGCCTATCGCCGCTCGCGAAGGTGACCGCGCTCAGCTTCTCCGCGCCCTTGTTCGCCGCCGTTCTCGCGGTCCTTTTCCTGGGCGAGGTTCTTCGCATCCGCCGTGCAGTCGCGCTTCTGGTCGGGTTCGCAGGCACCTTTGTGATTCTTCGCCCCGGGTTCGTTTCCCTCGACTTGGGCGCCGTCTCCATGCTGGGTTTCGCGGCGCTTTGGGGCGGCGCAATGGTGGTCACCAAGGAGCTGTCGCGGACCGAATCGAGCCTCACCATCGCGCTCTGCTCGGCGCTCGTCATCACGCCGTTCGCGTTGCTCGCGGCGCTGCCGTTCTGGACGACGCCGAACCCGGCCCAGCTCGCGTGGCTCGTACTGATCGGGGCACTCAGCAGCCTGCGCCAAATGACGCTCGCCGAGGCGTTTCGTCACGCTGACGCTACCGCCGTCCTGCCGATCGACTTCACCAAGCTGATCTTCGCCGCCATCATCGGCGCCATCGCCTTCGGTGAGATCCCGACCATCGAGACGTGGCTGGGCGGTCTCTTGATCTTCGTCGGCGGGACCGCCATCGCCTATGGGAAACGGCGGTAGAAGGCTGAGAACTGTCGTCCACGAGGAGACGGGGCGAACTTCGACTACCAACCCGAATCGGACATACCAACCATGGGGTGAATCAGCCGACGCGCGTATGGAAACGAAAGAATTCCTGCAAAGTGTGGTAAAGGATGGAGATCATTCGTTTCCGTTGCGTCGTCGTTATACATGCGAGCGAAAATCACGGGCCGATGACCGAAGCACAGGACTTTGTCGAACAACGCCAGTTCGAGCGGTATCCGCTCATGCTCGAGTCCACGGTTGCGGTCGGGCAAGAGGTCATCGACTGCGTGATCTTCAATATCTCCGCCGGTGGCGCGAAGTTACGCTTGATGGGAGCCGAGGTTCATCCGGAAAATGACGAGATCGTAACCATCGTCCTTCAGATTCCCGGTTTCGGAGATTTTGAAGGCAAGGTTATTTGGACCGACGACGAATACATCGGGATACAATTTCGAGAGTCTCATAAGACGATGGTGAATCTCGTCATTGCGAAGGCATCGTAAATCCGGCCTTGCGCGCCGTAACGTCCGCTCCAACCCACACAACAGACCAATTTCAGGACTGACGCCAAGGTCTGCTCGTGCCCGATACTGTTGACTAAGTCCCGAGAAAGCGGGCGTGGCGCAACAATGGAAGCGGCGCAGCCCGATGGGAAGCCCCTCGGAGGAAAAGCCGCACGGAAGCGAGGCTCCGGGCAGGTCGAGATAGTCACGCGAGATGTCGTGGCGATTGGCGAACCCATGCGGCGTCTCGCCCGCCAGGAACGCCTGAGCCAATCTGGCGCTTGAGCGCAATACTGTAGGAACGGTGTCTGGCCAGGGCTTTCATCCTCTGAAAGCCCGGCGACCCCGGTCAATCTCCCATGCGCCAGCGGTATGATCTCAGGGGCGAACGCCAGCGACGGCCCCATTTTTCTCCGCCGCTGACACCTTTGGACTGTATTAGTTGATCACGCGGTCTTGGGCACACCTTCGACGACGAGCACGCGCATATGCGCCGCATCGCCCCGGAACGCCTTGAGTTCCTGAAATTCCTTGGAGCGATACCAGCCCATTGCGTCCTCATAGCTCCGAAATTCCATGATGGCGATTCGCTTGGGAATCGTAGGATCGCCGTCCACGGGGGCCATGCGGCCCGACGGTGGGATTTCCTTGCCATCGAGCGACGGCAGATCGACGGTGCCTCCACGCGCTAGCTGCTTTACAGAGCTGTGAAGCGTTGGGACGATGCGCTTGGCCCACTCGAGGTAGAGCTCGAGATCGACGATGTCGTCGACGATTGCAATGGCGTATGCGGTCATCTAAGAGCGCCTCTGAAACAGGATTTCCCATGGGGCTACTTCGCCACGGTGTTCATAATGACGCAGAGTTGTTCAGTACGCGACCCTCGCGACCGCGCTCCCGGGATCTTTTGCCCGTGCCCTTCTGGGGCTGGCCGTTGATTCGCAAAGTCGCTATGCAAACTTGAACGGATTCAACGGAGATTTCCATGCAAGCCTAATGGTTAATCCCGGTCATCCGAGCGGGCGTCAGAGTACGATCGGTATCGTCGCCGAAGCGGACGTCGAAGCGCTGTCAGCACCTTAGTCTGAGTTTGCGGGTACACGACCCGGTCGCGCGAAAGGCCATGTTTCTTTATTGATTTCGCGCCCGTTTCGTCGATGTTAGCGACTAAGCGCATTCAGGGGCCGTGCGGCCTCCGGCGGGCGACGAGGTGAGCAGTACGCGCCTCGTGTGCCGCCGGACTCCCCGGTCGTTCGGCGCATCGCAGGCGTGACGGGACGCAAGGCACATGGCGAGCTACGATCTTTCGGGGCGGCGCATCCTTGTCGTCGATGGTGACGAGGCCTTCGGCGCGTGGGCCGAGGAGGTGTTGCTGGGCGCCAAGGCCGCCGAGGTGCGCCGTGCGCGCACTGGAAGCGACGCGGCCGCTGCGATCGCCGATTTCGCAGCCGATCTCGTCCTTCTCGAACTGCCCGCCGACGCCAAGGCCAACGTCGGGTTCATGGGGCAGTTCAGAAAGGCGGGCAGCCCGGCGAGCCGGGCGCTGGTCGTCCCCATGGCCCAATCCGCGAAGCCCGAGACCCTGCGCTAGGTCTGCCTGCTGGGTATCAACAGTTTCGTCCGCAAGCCGGTCGACGCGGACGGTCTGTTGAAGCGCGTGAACGGCGCGCTTCGCAATCCGGTTCGGTTCGTGTTCGTGCGCCGCTACTTCGGCCCCGACCGGCGCAAGCGCGACCTCGCTTACGACGGGCCCGAGCGGCGCAGCGCGGCGAAAATACGCGAGGTGCCGCTCGGGCCCCCTCGGAAGTCCGCAGACACGTCCGTGCCGCTTGTGGATGAGCCGGTCCAATCGGAAGAGAGGACCGAGGGGACCGATGGGCCCGTGCCTCTCGTCGAGGAAACGCACGCCCCCGGACCCGACCAAGGGGATTTGGCCCCGGCCGCGGCCGAAGATGTGGCGGCGCCGGAAGCGAAGGTCACGCTTGAAGCCGACGAGCGTGTCTCCGCCCTGATCGAAGGCCACCAGCGGTGGCTGCACACGGGCGGCAAGGACGGGACGAAGGCCGAACTCACGGACAGCGACCTTCACGGTGTCAACTTAGCCGGCGTCAATCTTTCCAGCGCGAACTTGAGCGGTGCGAATCTGACGGACGTCGATCTCAGCGGCGCCAACCTCGCCGGCGCCGACTTTCGCCGCGGCGATCTCAGCAATGCCGTCGTCAATGAAGCCAATCTGGGCGTCGCCCGCCTTCGCCACGGGACGCTCAGGTTCACCCAACTCGAAGGCGCCAATCTTCGCGGCGCCGATCTCGCCGGCGCGGACTTGCGCGGGGCCGTCCTGGCTCGGGCGGACGTCGAAGGCGCGTTGTTGCTCGGCGCCAATCTGCGCGAGACCGATCTTTCGCGGAGCGTGGGTCTCGTCCAGGCGCAGATCGATCGCGCCGTCCTCGATCACACGACGCGACTTCCGGCGGGGTTGCGTCTGCCGGCCCGGGACGATTGAGCCGACACGGTTTCGGCGGTCCATCGGACGGTGCTCGCCTCGATTGCCAGGCCGCTCGCGCGGCGTTCGGGCGCGGGCAGGATCTCGAGGCTGGGCCAAAGCCCGGTGCGCAACGCGTTCGCGTAGCCGGCGGGCAGCCCGCGCACGATCATTTTTCGCCGCGCGGTCTCGAAGTCGTACTCGAGCGCCATCAGGTCCACTTCGATGCCCCGGCCGACGGGGCGAAGCACGCCGTACCAGACACGATTCGTACCGTCGTTGGCAGGCATGCCGATGACGCCCGCGTTGTGCCATAGCCGGCCGGCGGTCGTTTGCGTAAATGGAAGGCCCGCGTGGCCGCCGACGATCCCGTCCGCCCCGGCCGCGGCGATCTCGACCGCCTTTTCGCCCGCCGGCGTCGAGGCGAAGACGTAGCTGTTGATGCGGCTGACCGCACCGTGGACCGCGCACAACCGCGCCCCGCCGACGACGAAGCGGATGCGCCGGGGCAGGGTGCCCATCCACGCTTTCGCGTCTGCGTCCAGCTCGGCGGCGCAGAAGGAATACCAGTTCGACGACAGCGCGGCGCAGACGCTGCCTTCGGTGAATCCGCAGCCGCAGTCGTCCGCGCCCAAGCTCAAGGATTCCTCGCAGTTCCCCATCACCACCGCGACGTCTTCGGCGCGGATCGTCTCAACCGTTTCTCGCGGGTCCCCGCAATATGCCGCCAAGTCGCCTGTGCAGATGATGCGCTCCGGCGGGATGCGCATGGCGCGCGCGGCCTCGAACAGCGCCTGCGTCGCCTCCAGGTTTCCGTAGGCGCCTCCGAACACGAGAACCGGTCCGTCGAGGGGGCCGAGGTCGCGCACCTCGTCCGTCACGCTTCGGCCCCGGGCGCCGGGCGAGGCGGCGCGAGCGCCGTGACCAGGGCGCCAAGAAGGAATCCGCCGGTGCAAATCGCGAGCCCAAAAAGGTTGACGCCCAAGTCGTCCGCATACTTCCCGGCGCCGACGTCGATCGCTGCGGGCACGATGTCAAGGCCCGTCGTCGCCTCCAACGTGAGGATCACGCCCAAGACGAGGCCCGGCCAGAAGGCAAGGTGGAAGCTGATCCGTCCGGCCCCCTTGATCCACGCGAGCAGGAAGATGGGCGCGAGTCCCATCACCATTGTGCCGCTGATGGTGGTGGCGGCGATGATGGCGGGGCCCGCCTTGCCGCCGAGGTAGATCGAGAGTAGCGGCAGGTTCCCGAGCACGGCGATCGTCGCCATCAACCAGCGGCCCCGGGCCGAGTGGCGAGGGGTCGGCGGGGTTGTGTCGTTCGACCAGTCCCGCGCGCCGAGTTTCGCCGCCGAGGCGAAGGTGGAATCGAGAGTCGAGCCAGCGCTCGTCAGCATGATGACGTTGAAGACGAGCAGCATGGGCAGGCCGAACGCGGCCGCGACCGAGACGCTGAGATCGCCGGGAAGGCTGAGCCGCAACGCGTAAAGCCCGACCACGGAGAAGAGAAGAATGAAACCGCCCGCCACGATGCCTGCGGTCACGAATGCCTTGAGCATGATCTGCGGCCGGGTGATGAAGGCGCGGTCGGTGAGCACCGGGTCGTGGAAGCCGTAGGACAGCACCTGGACCAAGGCCAGCGCGGCGAACGTCAGGCCCGCGGCCTGGGTCTCCGGCGCGACATGGGGAAGGCCCTGGACGGAAAGCGCCGGCCCACTACCAACAGAACGGCGACAAGCAGGACGGCCGCGAGCAGCATCTGCGCGCCGTCCGTCAAAAGGCTCGAACGCAAGCCCCCGCGCCACGAGTAATACAGCGTGAAAGCGGTGACGGCGGCGGCCGCCGCCCAGTAGGCGCCGCTTCCCTCGGGCCCGAAGTAGAGCGCGCTGACCTTCGTGTTCGACCACACTTCGTTGAAGAGTCGAATGGCGATGGCGAGCAGAAAGAGCTTGGCTGCGAGCGTCCCGTACTTGGAGACGAGAAAGGCGGCGAGCGAGGCGTGGCCGCCGCGTGTCCGTATCACGAAAACGGCGAGCCCGACGACGACGAAACTCAGGTAATAGAACGCGTAACCGATCCCACCCCAAATGCCGAACGCATTCGAAAGGTTGGCGGCGTTCGAGATGGACTTGGCGAACACCCAAGTGATGGCGGCGCTCGCGACCAGGAGCCAAAATCCGGGTGCCGCGCCGCTTCGCGCACCGCCCTCGAAGAACTGGGTCGCATCCACGCGCTTCGGCATCATCACCCAGACGACGACGCCGTAGCCCGCCAGAACCAACCAGGGCGCGATCGAATTCATGCCTGCGGTCGTCAACGCGCGTTGTGTGTCGCGGAACCTCCGCCCGCAGAGCAATGCGGGCTTCGCGACCGCTTGGCAATTGACATTTCCGTGATTGTCAGGCGCCGCCGGACGACGATCCCCGGCCGCCGAAGCTGTGGCGGTCGACGGCGACCGACTTGACCATGGCGTAAACCTTTGTTCCGGGCGCAAGTCCGAGATCGTGCACGGACCGGCGCGTGACGCGCGCGATCAGCGGCGCGCCCACGTCCACCAGGACCTCGACCTGGGCCCCATCGCCGGTGCCGACCTCGGCAATCCGGCCTTCGAAGACGTTGAGCACGCTGGTGCGTTCGGGCGGCACCAGGGATAACGAGACGTCGCGGGCGCGGATGCGGACCCGGATGGGGGTTCCTTCGGGAAGATCGAGCCGCGGCACCCGGAGCCGCTTGCCGGCGAATTCGAGCGTCGTCAGCGCGAAGTCTTCGTCCTGGGCGCGAACCGTCGCGGCGATGACGGCGCCGGCCTCGTAACGGCCGGTGATCGGGCGTAGATCGAGGCGGTTCATCAACTCCTCGACGCCGCCGACGGCCGCAACTCGGCCCTCCGACAGCAGAACGAGCGTATCGGCGAGCCGCACCACCTCCTCGATCACGTGGCTCACGTAGACGATGGGAATCTCGAGTTGGTCACGCATGCGTTCGACGAAGCCGAGCACCTCGTCCCTGCGCGCCGCGTCGACGGACGCGAGCGGCTCGTCCATCAGCAAAAGTCGCGGGCTCGTCAGCAACGCGCGGCCGATGGCGACGCGTTGCTTCTCGCCCCCCGACAGCGCGACCGGCCGGCGCTCGAGAAGCGGCTCCAGGCCCAACAGGGCGACGATGCGCTCGAAATCGTGGACGCGCTCGCCGGCGGGGACGCGGATCATGCCGTAGCGCAGGTTTCCGCGCACGCTCAAGTGGGGAAACAAGCGCGCGTCCTGAAACACGTACCCCAGACGTCGGCGTTCGGGGGGAAGGTTGATCCCCTTTGCCGAATCGAAAAGCACCCGGCCGTCGACGACGATGCGCCCGCGTTCGGCCCGCGCAAGTCCCGCCACCAGGTTGACGACGGAGGTCTTGCCGGCGCCGGATCGGCCGAATAGCGCGGTGAGCAGACCCGTCGAAGAGAAGCGCGTCTGCAGCTGGAACGCGCCGAACCGCGCCGCGACGTCGATTTCGAAAATCGGACCCGAGGTTTCCCCGATCATGATTGCGTCCGAGCCGCGACCCGTCTGACCAGCGCCTCCGAGGCCGCCAGCGCGACCAGCGCGAGCACCACCGCGATGACCACGAGCCTGAGCGCGCCCGCGTCCCCGCCCGGCGTCTGGGTGAAGACGAACAGCGCCAGCGGCAGCGTCCGGGTCTCGCCCGGAATGTTGGAAACGAACGTGATGGTCGCGCCGAACTCACCCAGGCTGCGCGCGAAGCCGAGGATGACGCCGGTCAGGATGCCGGGCGCCGAGAGCGGCAGCGTCACGGTGAAGAAGACGCCCAAGGGCCGCGCGCCAAGGGTGCGCGCGGCTTCCTCGAGGCCGCGGTCCACCAATTCCATCGAAAGCCGGATCGCGCGGACCATCAGCGGAAAGGCCATCACGGCGGACGCGATGGCCGCCCCCTTCCAGGTGAAGACGACGGTGACGCCGAAGACATCGTAGAGCCAGGCGCCGAGGGGACCGCGCCGGCCGAGCACGATCAACAGCACGTAGCCGATCACCACCGGCGGCACTACCAACGGCAGATGCACCAGCCCGTTCACCAGGGCCTTGCCCGGAAACCGCCGCCGCGCGAGCAGCCAAGCGACGAGGATACCGAAGGGCAAGCTGCACGAGACCGCCCAAAGGGCGACCCGAAGGCTCAAGGCGATGGCCTCGGTCTCGAGCGGGCTCAGGACCCACCAGGGAGTCTGGCCGTCCATGTCCGAACTAGCGCGCAGATCTGGTGAGGGCGACGAACCCGTGGGCCGTGAGGATCGCGCCGGTCGCGGGCGAGGTGAGGAGCTCGAAGTAACGACGCGTCGCCCCGTCATCGTGCCCGGCGACGATGGCGACCTCGTAGCGGATCGGCGGGTGTGTCGATTCCGGGAACATCGCCGCGATCCGGACCCGCGAATCGGGTTTCGCGTCGGTCGAATAGACGAGGCCGGCGGCCGCCTCGCCCCGCTCGACGAGGGCGACAGCGGCGCGGGTGTCCTGGGTGCGCGCGAGTTTCCCCTCGACGTCGCGCCACAGGCCGAGGGCATCCAGCGCGGCCTTGCCGTAGGCTCCCACCGGCGCGTGGTCGGGATCGGCAATCGCAAGCTTGCCCTCGCCGAGCCGTTCGGCGAGCGGAAACCCCGGCGCCGCGGCAAGCTCGAGCGAACTCGCAGCAGGCACGATGAGAACGAGCCGGTTGCTCGCCAGGGTGACGCGGCTCTCGGCCACGATCGCGCCTTGCTCTGCGAGGTGATCCATCCAGCGTATGTTCGCCGAGACGAAGACGTCCGCGGGCGCGCCGTTGACGATCTGCTGGGCTAGCGACCCGCTGGAAGCAAACGAGGCGCGGGCGTCGCCGAACCCCATTTCGGTGTACAGCGCGTTCACCGCCGAGATCACCAGATTGGTGCTTGCGGCGGCGAAGACCGTCACGGTGTCGGACCTGGCCGCGTGCGTCAGGCCCGCCCAAAGGATCGTGGCCGCGGCTGCGACGGCGGCGACGCGGCGCGCATTCCGACCTCCCATGGTCGCGTCAATCGCGGACGGCCCCAGGCGCGATCTCGACTTCGGCGATCACGGCCGGGGCTCCGTCGCGAAGGGCGTTGAAGAAGCAGCTTCGCCGTCCGGTGTGGCAGGCCACGCCCTTCTGGTCGACCAGCACCAGCAGCGCGTCGGCGTCGCAATCCCAGCGAAGATCCTTCAGCGCCTGGGTGTGGCCCGACGTCTCGCCCTTGCGCCAAAGACTCCGTCTCGATCGCGACCAGTAGCAGACCTGGCGCGTGCGCAAGGTCTCGACGATCGCGTCGGCGTTCATCCAGGCCAGCATCAAAACCTCTCCCGAATCGTGTTGCTGGGCGATCGCGGGAACGAGGCCGTTGTCGTCGAACCGAATGGCGCTTACCACCGCAGTAAACGCCGCAGCTTTCGGGTTGTCGCTCATGGTTTCGGCTCCATCGCGTCGAGGCGCAACGATTCGGCCGATTTCTCGGAACAAGTCAATCGAATGACGCCGCGCCGCCGATCTGCGCGCGGGCCGCTCACGCGGCCCGGTTCATGCGCTCGAATCCCTTGTCCAGGTCCGCGATCAGGTCGTCCGGGTGCTCGAGACCCACGTGGATGCGAAGTCCCGGTTCCGCATGCGGCCACGGGGTCGCGGTGCGCGACCCGCTCGGGTAGGTGGGCACCATCAGGCTTTCGTACCCGCCCCAGCTGAACCCCATGCCGAAAAGCTCCATTTCGTCCAGCATGGCGGTCACGGCGTTCTTCGAGCAATTTTTTAAAACAAGTCCGAAAAGTCCTGAACTTCCAGTGAAATCGCGTTTCCAAACCTCGTGTCCGGGACAGCTCGGAAAGGCTGGATGCAAGAGCAGCTCGACTTCGGGCCGCTGCGCGATCCAGCGCGCGATCGTGAGGCCGTTTTCCTGATGGCGCGGCAGCCGGGCGGCGATGCTGCGCAGCCCCCGAAGGCCTAGGTAGCAGTCGTCGGGACCAGCCGCGTACCCGAGCCGGACCACCGTCGATTTGACCCGCTCGTAAAGTTCTTCGGTCGTGGTCACCGCGCCCAGCATGGCGTCCGCGTGGCCGACGATGTACTTGGTCGCGGCGTGGACGCAGACGTCGACCCCGTGTTCGAACGGCTGGAAGTAGAGCCCGCCGCTCCAGGTATTGTCCATGATCACGGTGGCGCCGGCGGCGTGTGCGGCCGCGGCGATCGCGGGGATGTCCTGGACCTCGAAGGTGATCGAACCGGGCGCCTCGACAAAAACCACTTTCGTCTCCGCGCGCAACAGATTGGCGATGTCGCCGCCGATCATCGGGTCGTAGTACGTGGTCTCAACGCCGAACTCTTTGAGCACCCCGTCGCACATCCGGCCGCGCGTCGGCCCGTAGACGTTGTCGGTGACGAGCACGTGGTCGCCCGCCTTCGCGAAAGTCATCAGCGCGCAGGCGATGGCCGCGAGACCCGAGGGCAACGAGACGCATCGCTCGCCGCCTTCGAGAGCTGCGACCGCGGTCTCGAAGGCCTGGGTCGTCGGCGTCCCGTAACGCCCGTAGCGGACCCCCTCGAAAGGCGAAGACTCGCTCGATTCGAGGGCCGCGACCGTCGGGAAGATGACCGTCGAGGCGTGGTAGACTGGCGGGTTGACGATGCCGAAGTTGGACAGGGGGTCGCGTCCGGCGGTGACGATGCGGGTTTCCTTCTTCATGGGCGGGGTGCTCTATCAAGTTTGGGGGGCATGTGCGAGGAAGCCATATTGGCAGCCGGATCCGGCGCGGGCCAGGGCGTTGTCGCTCGCCCACTCATCCGAAGGCGCCCGAAAGCCTGGGATCGTCGATGAGCACCCGTTCCTGACCCACGGGCACGAACCCGGAGCGCTGGTACATGTTAAGCGCGCGCGGATGGTCGAGGTTGCAGGTGTGGGCCCAGACCCGCTCAGGCCCATAGGTCCACGCCTGGTCCACGATCCAACGCATGAGGTACCGGCCAAGGCCGCGGCCGATGAACTCCGGCGTCAGGCCGAGATAGGCAATCTCGATCTCGGGTTCCCGGCGCCGATCGATCTCGCCGTAGCCCGCGGGAACGCCGCCGACGTAAAGCACGTAGACTTCGACACCCGCGTCGTGGATGACGGCGCTTAGCGCCACGTCGTCCATCAGCCGGCGTTCGTACCACAGCCAGTCGGCGCCGACGGTGTTGTACAGGAATCGGTAGAAGGGAACGCTGGGGCGTTCGGCGCGCATCAGGGCGAGTTTCGAGACCAGTGGAAGCGGCGCCGGGGGCGCACTCGGCGGCTCCGTCATCTCCAAAGTGGTGATGACGCATTCGATCTTGCGGGCGGTCTTGCGGGCTCGTGTCGCCATGTCGGGCTACGAAGCGGTCCGGGGCCGCGGCGTGGTGTGGTGCGCCGGTGTCAGCTTTCGCCGTCCTCGACCGGGCGGGCCGGGCGTAGGGCCTCCAGAATCGCGATGGCGAGTGGTTTGGACATGGGACTCCGCCGTTGCGAGCGGCTGATCACGATGGTCCGCGGATTCCGCCGCCGTCGTCGGGGCCGGACGGGAGATCGCTCGGATCGGTACGTTATCAGTTTTGTCGGACCGGAGCCAAGGGCAGGGACTCGCCCGCGCTTACGCGCCGCCGGTCTCGGCCGGAGTCTCGTCCGCGGCGCCCCATTCGGCCCACGAGCCGTCGTAGACGGGCACGTTCTCGTGGCCCAACAGATAAAGCCCAAAGGCGCCGAGCCCGGCGATGACGCCCGAGCCGCAACTGACGACGATGGGCTTGGCGAGATCGAGACCGGCGCCGGCGAAGGCGGCCGCGATCTCGTCTGCGGAGCGGAGCGCGCCCCCGCGTTCGCGGTCCACCAGGCGGACGCCATGAAGATGGACGCTGCCGGGAATATGGCCGTCCTTCTTGACGCCCCAGGGCTCCGATTCGCGCCCCGCGAACGCATCGGCGTTGCGGGCGTCCACGACCTGCTCGGCCTCGGTCTCGAGGTTTGCCAGCATGTCTGCCAAGCCGCGCACCAGGCCGGCGTTCATGCGCGCGGTGAAGTTCGCGGGCGCCGGTGTCGGGCCGCCCGCCTCGGTGGTGCGCCCGTCTGCCAGCCATTTCGCCATGCCGCCGTCGAGGAGCGTCACGTTTTCATGGCCGAAGACGCGGAACATCCACCACACGCGCGCGCCCGCACAGTAGTAGCCGGAGCGGTCGTAGACCACGATCCGGTGGCCATTGCCGAGGCCGAGGGTCGAGACTTGGCGGGCAAACTGCGCAGGCCCGGGGATCTGATGGACGATCGGCGTATCGCGGTCGCAGATCTCGTCGATGTCGAAATGCACGGCGCCGGGGATGTGCGCGTTTTCGAATTCATGGCGCGCGTCGCGGGCGCCGGGGCCGTACCATGTGGCATCGACAACGCGCACGCTCGCGTCGCCCAAGTGCGCGGCCAGCCATTCGGCGCTGACGAGCGCATCAGGATTCACGTACTCCATCGTTCGACCTTCCGGTTGCGGATCACGGGGCGGGGCGGGCGGCGATCCGCGCGGGCGCGCCGTCCGAGCCTTCGATGTTGAGGGCCAGGAACATGAGCTCCACGCGCTGTCCGGCGAGCGCGCGGACGTTGCGCAGGTTCTCGGCTATCAGGACGCCGCGGCTCAAGAGGATATGGTGGACCGGGAAATCGAACACCGCCTCGTCCTTGCGCACGGCCGCGTTGCGCGGCGCGTCCGGGCTTCCGAAGTCGACGCCGAGAAGCTTGACGCGGCGGTCGACGAGCCAACGTGCCGCGTCGTCGCTGAGATAGGGGTGATTGGGGTAATTCTCTTCGTTCGGGCGGTCCGCCCAGCCGGTATCAAGCAGCACCATGTCGCCGGGCTCGAGCGCCGGTTCCTGGGATTCGAAGTCGGCCGCTTCGATGGTCTCGCATGCGCGGCGCTCGATCTGCCACACGACCCCGCTGCCATAGAGCCTGTCGAGGGGGATCTCGTGGAACGCGGGTCCGTCGGCGAGGAAGTGGATGGGCGCGTCCACGTGCGTGCCCGCGTGGCACGACATATGGATCTCGGTCAGGTTGAGCGGATCGGCGGGCAACGATCGGGTTCGGGGAAAGTGGGGCTCGAGATCCTCGTCCCAGTTGGGCATGGCCCTGTTGAGCACGTGGGAGAGGTCGATCCACGCGCCGCTGGCCCGTGGCGCGCGCGCGGCGGGAACGTCTATCCAGCCGGTCCAGCCGGCGGGTCTGGTTTCGGGCGCCTCACACATGCGGGCTCGCTTGCGAATGCAGCGGCGGAAAGCAGGGCGAGTATGGCGGGCGCACAATGCGCGCGCAACTTCGAGCGCGGGCAGGCGGGGTGTGCGCGATCAGGTTTCGACCGGGGTGTCCGGGCGGTTGCCCCACTCGGCCCACGAGCCGTCGTAGATCGCGGCGCCGTCGTAGCCGAGGAGGTGGAGCCCGAAGACGATCACCGCGGCGGTCACGCCCGAGCCGCAGGTGGCGACCACGGGCCGCACGAGATCGACGCCGGCGTCGGCGAACGCCGTCGCGATGCGCTCGGCGGGGCGGAGGCGGAAGTAGTTTTCCGGGTCGTAGAACGCGTTGAACGGCAGGTTGTGGCTTCCGGGAATATGTCCGCGCCTGGCCGTCGGCCGGGGCTCGTCTTCCGCACCCTCGAAGCGGGGGCGAGCACGCGCATCCACCACCTGCTCGGCGCCGCCGTCCAGATTGGCGAGAACTTGGTCCCAGGATCTGACCAGCTCGGGGCGGAACGTCGCAGCAAACGCGCGGCGCGACGGCGCACAGGTTCCGCTTTCGGTCTCGCGTCCTTCGGCGAGCCACGCAGGAAAACCGCCGTCGAGCACGGCCACGTCGTCGGCGCCGAAGGCGCGAAACGTCCACCAAACGCGCGCCGCGGCCATGAAACCGCCATTGGCGTCGTAAACGACGATCCGATCTCCCGTACCGATCCCGAGCCGTTCGACGCACGCGGAAAACCGCGATGCGCTGGGCAGCATGTGGGGAAGCTCGGTCCCGGGTGCGCAAATCTCGTCCACGTCGAAAAACACCGCGCCGGGAATGTGGGCCTGCGCGAACTCGGCGTGCGCGTCGCGCTTCATGGCGGGAAGAAAGAAGCTCGCGTCGATCACGCGAAGCTCCGCCGCGCCTAAGTTGGCCGCCAACCAGTCCGCGCCGACGAGGGCGCGCGAGTCAGGGTGCGCGCTGTCGCCGCGAATGGGCCGATTCTGTGAAAGAGTCATGTCAGTCCAGCCACCGGGGAACCGGCAGGCCGCGTTCGCGCAGGAATTCCGGGTTGAACAGCTTGCTCTGATAGCGGGTTCCATAGTCGCCGAGGATGGTCACGATGACATGGCCGGGGCCGAGCGCGCGCGCGAGCCGGATGGCGCCGGCGACGTTGATGCCGGTGGAGCCCCCCATGCAAAGGCCCTCGTTTTGCAGGAGATCGAAGATGATGGGCAGCGCTTCGGCGTCGGGGATCTGGAAGGCTTCGTCCACGGGCGCGCCCTCGAGATTCTTGGTGATCCGCCCCTGGCCGATCCCCTCGGTGATCGAATCTCCTTCCGCTTTCAGCTCGCCGTGCTTGTAGTAGTTGTACAGCGCGGCGCCCATGGGATCGGCAAGCGCGATGGTGACGGCGGGTTTTCGCTCCTTGAGCGCCATGCCGACGCCGGCGAGCGTGCCGCCGGTGCCGACCGCGCAGACGAAGCCGTCGACCGCGCCATCGGTCTGCTCCCAGATCTCGGGTCCCGTGGTCTCGTAGTGGGCGCGCCGATTGGCGACGTTGTCGAACTGTTGGGCCCAGATCGCGCCGTTGGACTCGGTCGCGGCCAGCTCGTCTGCGAGACGCCCGGAGAGGTGGACGTAGTTGCCTGGATCCTTGTAAGGGACGGCGGGCACCTCGCGCACGTCGGCACCGCAAAGGCGAAGCATGTCCTTCTTTTCCTGGCTCTGGGTCTCGGGAATGACGATGACGGTGCGGTAGCCAAGCGCGTTGCCGACCAGCGCCAGCCCGATGCCGGTGTTCCCGGCGGTGCCCTCGACGATCACCCCGCCGGGCTTCAGGAGGCCGCGTTCCTCGGCGTCGCGGACGATGTAAAGAGCGGCGCGGTCCTTGACCGAGCTTCCGGGGTTGAGGAACTCGGCCTTGCCGAGTATCTCGCAACCCGTCGCCTCGGACGCCGCGGCCAAGCGGATCAACGGCGTGTTGCCGATGGCCCCGAGAAATCCGTCGCGAACGTTTATGGCGCGGTCCTCATCAGCTTCCCGCGGGGTTGCGCCAACGTTGGCGCAACTGGGCATGGTTCGCCCGGAACCACTGCAGCGCGATGATGGTCATGGCGTTGACGATCGCGCCTGAATCGAGGAGCGCGAACGCGTCCTCGGGCGCAACGGTGAACACGCGCAGATCCTCTTGCTCGTGGACGAGTCCGTGGATGCCGCCTGCGTTCGAGGCGTCGACGCGACCGCAGAAGACGAACACGGTTTCCGAGGAACCTCCGGGGCTCACCAGGTAACGGCACACCGAAACGAGGTCGGTGAGGCGGCACCCCGTCTCCTCTATCATCTCGCGGTAGGCCACATCTTCCGGCGTCTCGCCCTCTTCGATGATCCCGGCGACGCATTCCACCAGCCAGGATCCGTGATACCCGGCGCACAGCGGCGATTGCAAAGCGGCGTGCGCACCGGATCGAAATTGCTCGATTAGCACGAGGGTGTCGAGGTCGGCGTCATAGGGCAGGACGGCGGTGGCGTGGCTGCGCTCGAACACCTCGCGCGTCATCGAATCGCTCCACCCACCGTCGAACAGCCGGTGACGCAGGCGATAGCGATCGACCTGGAAATACCCTTTGAAGGGCGTCGTCTTTTCGATGATCTCGACGTCGTCTTCGGTCATGAAGGCTCCCGGAAGGCGGATCGGCTCGGCGCGGGTGGTGGCTTCTTTTGTGATCGAAAGCGCATGTTTTGTCGAGTCGGCGGTCGCGTGCGCCCGATAGCCGCCGGCGCGCGGCACGAAAGGCGGCGCGCGCCCTTCGGGTGCGGCGCGCGGCACGAAAGACGACGCCCATCCTGGAGGAGCGCGCAGGCGAGCGGACTGACCGATGTCGATCGGCGCGGTTAAGATGTGTGCGCACACGAGAGGGAAGGGAGGAGGAGATGGCAGGGAAGACGGAACGGATCACGTTTGCCGGTTCCGGCGGCGAGGCCCTGGCGGCACGGCTCGACACGCCGCCGGGAACGCCCATTGCATACGCTTTGTTCGCCCACTGTTTCACCTGTACCAAGGACATCTTCGCGGCGTCTCGGATCGCTGCCGCGTTGACCGAGCACGGGATCGCGGTGCTCAGGTTCGATTTCACGGGCCTCGGCAGCAGCGAAGGCGAATTCGCGAACACCAATTTCTCGTCCAACATCGACGACCTGGTGGCGGCCGCGGATTTCTTGCGCGCCGGGTACGCCGCGCCGAAACTTCTTGTCGGCCACAGCCTCGGCGGCGCGGCGGTGCTTGCCGCGGCGTCGCGCGTGCCGGAGGCTGAGGCCGTCGTCACCATCGGCGCGCCGGCGGAACCCGCCCACGTCGCTCATCACATGGCAGACTCCCGCGCCGAGATCGAAGCCCGCGGCGAAGCGGAAGTCCTGCTGGTGGGTAGGCCCTTCCGCATCAAGAAGCAGTTTCTGGAAGACATCGAGGCGCGCAAGCTCGAAGGCGACATCGCCGGCCTCGGAAAGGCGTTGCTCGTGTTCCACGCGCCCCGCGATACGGTCGTCGGGATCGACAATGCAGCCCGCATCTTCCAAGCGGCGAAGCACCCCAAAAGCTTCGTTTCACTGGACGACGCCGACCACCTTTTGTCCAAGCACGAGGACGCGATCTACGTCGCCCAGGTGACCGCCGCCTGGGCCGAGCGCTACCTCGGGCCGGCGCCCGCAAGCGAGGCATTCGCGCCACCGCGCGCCGGATCGGACGAGGTTGTGGTCGCCGAATCGGGGGCGGGCGGGTTGACGCAATCGATCTCGTTCGGCGGCCGCCATGCGTTTGTGGCCGACGAGCCGGCGAGCCTCGGCGGCGCGCACGCCGGGCCGAGCCCTTACGAGCTTCTCTCGGCCGCGCTCGGCGCGTGCACCACCATGACGCTGAGGATGTACGCTGGGCGCAAGAAGATGGCGCTCGATCGCGCGACCGTGCGGCTGCGCCACGAAAAGATCCACGCCGCAGACTGCGCCGAATGCGAGACCCGCGAAGGCCGGATCGACCGGATCGAGCGCGAGATCGAGCTTACCGGCGCACTAAGCGCCGACGAGCGCGCCCGGCTCATCGAAATCGCCGACAAATGCCCGGTGCACCGCACGCTGCATTCCGAGGTACAGATCGTGACGCGGGAAAGAGAGGCGGAGCCCTCGTAATTGCTTGTAATTTTCGTCGGTCCACGGGCGGAAAGGGCAGACATGCGCAACGTCTTCGACCAATACGGGCAGCCGGAGAACCGCGTCACCCACGCGCTCGCGTGCAGGCCCCTTCTGGACGCCATGTATCGCGAATGATTCTTTCGCCGGGTTTCCGTACCCGGCGCCTGCGTCCGCTCACGTGCGTCCGCTCAATGGAAGTCGCGCGAGGCGAGCCGGAGCGAGGTTCGCGCCTTTGCTGGGGCCGGGACGGGGGCGCCGTCGTCGAGGCGCCCGAGCAGGGCGGTGAGATCGAGTACCTTCTCGGCGAGCACGTGGATGACGATGCCTTCGCGCTGCACGCGTCCGGCGACGCCGAGGACCGAGGCGCCCAGCACGGCCTTGCGGAACTTTTCGAAGACGGCGGGCCAGACGATCAGGTTGGCGACGCCGGTCTCGTCTTCGATGGTGGCGAAGATGACGCCGTTGGCGCTGCCCGGACGCTGGCGCGCGGTCACCAGGCCGGCAACCTTGACGGACCGGCCGTGGGGGATGTGCGCGAGTTCGGCCGCGCGCGTGTATCCTCGGGATCCGAGATCGTCGCGCAGGAACGCCATGGGGTGGCGCCTGAGCGAGAGTCGGACCGCGCGGTAGTCCTCGGCCACTTCTTCGCCCAAGGCCATGGGCGGCAGGACGACGGCGGGCTCGTGCGCGATCTGCCCGCCGCCGCCGCGATCGAACAGCGGCAGCGCGTCCTCGTTCAGGCCGTGGACCCCCCACAGGGCCTGACGCCGGCCCAAGCCCAGTGACGCGAAGGCGTCGGCCCGGGCCAGTGTGGCGAGCGCCGCCTTGCCGAGCCCGGTCCGTCGCCACAGTTGCGCGAGCGCCGGATAGCCCGCGCCTCGGGCCCGGACGATGGTCTCGGCGGCGTCGCGCGTCAGCCCCTTGACCTGGCGCAAACCGAGTCGCAACGCCATCCCGCCTTCGCCCGGCTCGAGCGTGCAGTCCCAATCGCTCGCGTTCACGTCCACGGGCCGCACCTCGGCGCCGTGCTCGCGCAAATCGCGGACGATCTGGGCCGGCGCATAGAAACCCATGGGCTGGCTGTTCAAGAGCGCGCAGGCGAAAACGTGCGGATAGTGGCACTTCAACCAGGCGGAGACGTAGACCAGAAGCGCGAAGCTGGCGGCGTGCGATTCCGGAAAGCCGTAATCGGAAAAGCCCTCGATCTGCTTGAAGCAGCGCTCGGCGAAGTCGCGGGCGTAGCCGCGCGCCAGCATGCCATCGATGAAGCGCGTCTCGAAGCCGTGGATGTGGCCGAAGCGGCGGAAGCTGGCCATGGCCCGGCGCAAGCCGTCGGCCTCGGCCGGGGTGAAGCCGGCGGCGACGATGGCGATCTTCATGGCCTGCTCCTGGAAGAGCGGCACGCCCAAGGTCTTGTCCAGCACCTGGCGCAAATCCTCGGACGGATAGTTCACCGCTTCGATGCCGGCGCGGCGGCGCAGGTAATGGTGCACCATGTCGCCCTGGATGGGCCCGGGCCGGACGATCGCCACCTCGATCACCAGGTCGTAGAAGTTGCGGGGCTTGAGGCGCGGCAGCATGCTCATCTGCGCCCGGCTTTCCACCTGGAAGACGCCCACCGAATCGGCCCGGCACAGCATTTCGTAGACGGCCGCGTCCTCGGCCGGCACGGTGGCGAGCGCAAGCGGTCGGTCGTGGTGGCGCGCGAGCAGCGCGAAAGCCTTGCGCACGCACGTCAGCATGCCGAGGCCGAGGATATCTATCTTGAGGATTCCGAGTTGGTCGAGATCGTCCTTGTTCCACTCGATGACCGTCCGGTCCTTCATGGCCGCGTTCTCGATGGGCACCATCTCGCACAAGGGTCCCCGGGTCATCACCATGCCGCCGGTGTGCTGCGAGAGGTGGCGCGGAAAGCCAACCAGCTCCGCGACCAGGGCGCGGGTCAGGCGCACGGTGCGCGCGTCCGGATCAAGGCCCGCCTCGCGGACGCGGGCGTCCGTGACGTCTTCGCGCGCGCGCCGCCACGACGCGCCCTGGAGCGCGAGGATCGCGTCCTCGCTCAGCCCCATCGCCTTGCCGACCTCGCGGATGGCGCTCTTGGTCCGATAGGTGATGGTGGTGGCGGTCATGCCGGCGCGCTCGCGGCCGTATTTCCCGTAGACGTACTGGATGACCTCTTCGCGCCGCTCGTGCTCGAAATCCACGTCGATGTCCGGCGGCTCGTCCCTCTCGGCGCTGACGAAGCGCTCGAACAAGAGATCGATGCGGTTGGGATCGACCGCCGTGATGCCGAGGCAATAGCAGACCGCCGAGTTGGCCGCCGAACCCCGGCCCTGGCACAGGATTCCGCGGCCTTGCGCGAACCGGACGATATCGTGGACGGTCAGGAAGTAGGGCGCATAGCCGAGCTGGCCTATGAGCGCGAGCTCGTGGGCAATCTGGGCGGTGATCTTGGTGGGAACGCCTTTGGGATAGCGCTCGGCGGCGCCGGCGTGGGCGAGGCGGGTCAGCTCGTCTTGCGGCGTGCGTCCGCCCGGCACCGGATCGACGGGATATTCGTAGCGGAGCTCGTCCAGGCTGAAGGCGCACGCACCGGCGATCTCCATGGTGCGCGCGAGAGCCGCCGGGTGGGCGCGGAAGAGCCGCGCCATCTCGGTCGCCGGCTTCAAGTGCCGCTCCGCGTTGGCGGCCAGGCGAAAGCCCGCCTCGAAGATGGTGCAGTGCTCGCGGATGCACGTGAGCGCATCGTGGAGCGGCCGTCGTTCGGGGATGTGCGCGTGCACGTCGTTGGTCGCCACCAGCGGGACCCGGCGGCTCTCGGCGAGATCGGCGAGCGCCGCCAGCCGTCGGGCGTCGTCGCCGCGACAGAGATGCTGCGCGGCGAGAGAGAGCCTGCGTCCGAAGGCGTCGCGCAATCGCCCGAGCGTCGTGGCAAAGGCGGCGTCCGGAACCCGCGGCGGCACCGCGATCGCCATCTGGCCGGCGCCCCGGGCGAAAACTTCACCCTCGATGACGTCGTCGAGTGTCAGCGCGCACGCGCCCTTGGCTGCGCGCCGCTTGCCCAGCGTGAGCAGGCGCGAAAGCCGGCCATAAGCCGTGCGGTCGGTGGGAAAGAGAAGCAGGCTTGGGGCGCCGTCCGTGAAATCGAGGCGGCTGCCGATCACGAGTTTGATGCCGGCCGCCTTGGCGGCGGTATGCGCCCGGACCACGCCTGCGAGCGTGTTGCGGTCGGCGATGGCGATGGCCCCGTGCCCGAGCTCGGCGGCGCGCGCCACCAGCTCCTCGGGGTGCGAGGCGCCCCTTAGGAAACTGAAGTTGCTGCTTGCCTGCAGCTCGGCATAGGCGGTCATGGGGCGGTCATGGGGCGCCGTTCCTCGATCCAAGGAGGTCCGGGTTCCCGAGATGGCGGACGGTGTCTGCAAATCCGGTTCTCATGCGAATAGCCCGTGCAGGTACCAGCGCGGCCTGACGCCGGGGCGGTAGGGGCCTTCGCGGTAGACCCAGAAACGCCGACCATCCACGTTCTCCACCCGGTAGTAGTCGCGAATCCGGTGTGAAGACGAAAGCTCGTTCGCGTCCTCCAGCCACCACTCGGGCCCGATGCGCTCGGGCCCCTCGGCGCGGGCCACCCGATGCTGGCGGCGGCGCCAGCGGAACATCACCGGCGCTTCATCGGGGACCGGCGCCATGACCTCGATGGGCTCGGGCCAGGGCAGAAGCTGAAGCGGGCGGGGCGGCCGCGGCGGGGCGGCCGCGGCGTGCGCGCTGGCGGCGTCGGGTTGGGCGAGGGCGGAGACCTCGCGAAAGGCCCGCTCCGGGATGTGGCTGGCCCGCGGCAGAAGGCGCACGACGTTGCCGGGGCCCAAGTGGTTGCCCAGACGGTCGATCAGTCGGGCGGTGCTCGCCTCCGCGCCGGCCGCGCGCTCCTCGGGCGTGGCGCGCGCCAGATCGAGCTGGCCGGCGGCAAGGGTATCGACGGCGGTGGCGGCGAGCGTCATCGTCTCGGTCCCGAAGCCGGCGTCGAGCCCCACCAGCTTCTCGGCGAACAGCCGCGCCAGATGGGCGGGCTCGCGCGCGGGCCGGCTGGTGCCGACGTCGGCCCGCGCACACGTCCCGTCGAGCCGGTAGAGCGTGAACTCCATGCGCCGCGCGCCCTGGTGCGCCAGCTCCAGCCGCGCGCACAGTTCGGCGAGCAGCTTTTCGAACGCCCGGGCGACGTCCGCGCCGGAGTGCAGGGGCTCGGCGAAGGCGAGGTGGACGCGAAAGGCCGGTGGCGGCCGCCGGGGCGAAATGGGCTCGCCCTTGTCCCCCAGCGCCTGGTCCAGACGCGCAATCACGGTCTCGCCGAAGCGGGCGGCGAGCGGCGCGCGCGAGAGGCCCATGAGATCGCCGATCGTGCGCAGGCCCAGGCGCGAAAGCTCGTCCACCGTGGTTCTGTCCAGCCGCAGCGCCGCCACCGGTAAGGGCGCGAGCGCCGGTCCGGTCTCGCCTGGCGGGATCGTGATGCAGGCGCCGTCGGGAACGCTCGCGAAACGGGCCGCCGCCCAGGCCGCGCCGGGGGTGTCGGCGAGGGCGGCCCGGGCCGCGAAGCCGAACCCCTTGAGGCGCCGGACGAGATCCTCGAGCAAGGCGGTCTCACCCCCGAACAGATGGGCGCACCCGGTGACGTCGAGCCATAGGCCCGCGGCACCGTCCACGGCGATCCACGGTGAATAGCGTCCACACCAATCAGCGAGGTTCTCGAGGGTTTGCCGCTCGCCCGCCGGATCGGCCGCAAAGATCAGCAGGCCCGGCACCAGGGCGCGCGCCGCGGCCAACGGCAACCCGGGATGGGCGCCGGCCGCCTCGGCGGCCGGGCTGACGGCGAGAAGGCACATCCCCGCTTCCGCGCCCGCCACGGTGGCCAGGAGGAGGGGCGCGCGCTGTCTTGCGTGCCGCGCGCCGCATCCAGAAGGCCTAGACCGCGCGCCGGAGGCGGGGGTGCGTCGGCGCCGCTTCAAGCGAACCGCCAATCGGTCCGCCACGAAGCTCGGCAACCACAGTGAAACCACCCGTCGGTTCATCTTGCCAGTCGACCAGCCAGGCCGCGAGCGCTTCCGAAAGCCCCCGGGCCGAGGGATGCGCGCCGTCTTGCGTGCCGCGCGCCGCACCTGAAGAATGCGCGTCGTCTTGCGTGCTGCGCGCCGCACCTGAAGGATGCGCGCCGCGGCAGCGCGAAAGTTCTACCCGCCAACGCGCCTCGCCGACGCCGCGGGAATCGCGCCCGTCCGGCGCCAAGGGGAAGGATCCGGGGGCGCTGCCGATCCGCCAGCGCGTCACCGCCACGCCCGAAGCGGGTGCGCCGTGCGCGGAGCGTAACAGGAACGCGGCGGTCCCGCCCTTCTCAGCGGCCAGTTGCAGCCGCCGCCGGGCGGTCGTCGAGACGCTCTCGGCCTCGCCCAGCACCGCGGCGAGGGTGCCGCTCGCAAGGCCCTCCTCCATGGCCCACAGCACGGCGGCGTCGCTGCCCGTCCGCGCCACCACCAGGTGCTCGGGGCCGAGGCCGAAGCGGGCGAGGCCCGGCCCGTAGAGGCCGGGGCCGCGCCGACACCACAGCACCGGCGCGGCCATCGCGGCGGCGAAGCGCCCCAGAAGCGCGGCTGAGAAGCCGGCGGCGGCGGCGTTTCCGCCGTCCGCGAACGTGCCGTCGCCGATCACTTCGTGCAGCGAGGCGCGCGGCAACCCGCCCCAGGGAAGGGCGGTGTCGATCGCGGCCGTGCCCAGGGGGAGCGCGCCCGGTCCGCCGTCGGTGGCGGGGGCCACGCCGTCAAGCTTGCGGATGCGGGCGCGCAAGCCTTCGAGCAGGGCCGGATCGGGGCGCCGGCGCCAGTGCGCGCGCACGCCGGGGTCTGAAGGCATCTCGGGAACCTCCTCGGGCCGGATGCGTCTCGCAAAAGTTCTTGTTTTGTTCTACTTGTGATCACGGTGCCCGTCAACCTCCGATGGGCCCGCGTCACTCCGCCACTCGTGCCGCTATTTGCGAAAGAGATCACGAAAGTACCGGCGCCCTGTCCCCGGTAGACCCGGCCGGTGGCGCGACAAACATGCACGCGAATGGAAATCTACCGCAGTGCAAAACCATCCCCTAATTTCGGTAGAAAAAACTTCCGATCATTTCACCTGAAACGGGAATTTATGATCCATATCAATGCCAAACGAGAGCGCTTCCGGTATCGACGTGGGAATTGCCACGCCGTGATGCGGCGCAACAACCGCCAGCCGACCGCAGGCATTCCATTGCGCTTCGTTTCACGCCGCAACATCGAACGCCCAATCCGCTCTAGAGACGAATTCGGGCTTAGAGGCGGTGAGCTTGAGCGACTTGCAGTATGTCCGCGCGCAAAGGGAATTCACGGACCCGGAAGCCTAGGTCGCTGCGGAAGGAGAAGTTATCATGAGAAGTCTGGTCAAATTGATTTCGATCGGCTTTTTCGGGGCCGTTCTGGCACTGGTTGGGGTGCCCGCGAAGCCGGTTTTGGCGCAATCGGCGCCACTCCAGATCCCGTTCATCGACGAATGGGTCGCCTCACCCCATGCGTGGCACTCGCGCGAGGCGTTTACCCACTGGAACGACGAAGGCGAGATCCCGACTGCCTGCGCCAAATGCCACTCGACCGCGGGGTTCCATGACTACCTCGGACTCGGCGGCAGCGAGGCCGGCAAGGTCGACAAGCCGGCGTTGCCGGGCAAGGGCATCACCTGCGTCGCCTGTCACAACACTGCGATCCAGGAGATCCGCGAGGTCACCTTCCCTTCGGGCGCAGTCATCGAGCACCCGTATCCGGATGCCCGCTGCTTGATCTGCCACCAGGGCCGCCAGTCAACGCCCCAAGTCAACGAGGCGTTGGCGGATGCCGGAGCCGGCGACGATCAGGTATCCGACAAGCTCCGTTTTCTCAACGTCCACTACCGCGCCGCCGCCGCGACGCGCTTCGGAACCGAGGCCCAGGGCGGCTATGAGTACACGGGCAAGAAGTACGTCGGCCTCTACCTCCACGACGAGGATTCGACCCTTTGCATCGACTGCCACGACAATCACACCCTGCGGGTTTCGGTCGAGCGCTGCGTCGATTGCCATGAGGGCGTGAAAGAAAGGAAAGACTACGTCGCCGTTCGCACCACCAAGAAGGACTACGACGGCGATGGTGACGTCA
>PVBE010943533.1_pt1 | contig 28174 bp, 23 predicted proteins | sample 1631181 | NCBI WGS metagenome assembly PVBE01 (sample SAMN08397723, study PRJNA350692) | Marine metagenome, whole genome shotgun sequencing project. | isolation source: water | place: Pacific Ocean | collected 2012-04
AATTTCATCGGCAGATTTTGCAAGACGTACTCGTTCCTTGAGTGGCTTGATGTGACCAAGTGTTCGCCCGTAGAGTGCAATTCTATTTGTGATGCAATGCTCTTACCTATCTTCAGCATGTCCAAAGTCATATCTGGCGTGTAGCGGCCATAAAGGTAGACATTTTTTTTGAAGTTGTCGCTGCTTAACCCGCTATTATCACCTTTAAAATGGGTATGTAATGTTCATTGGCACTTATTTTCATTGTGTTCCGATGCCTTCTAGGTTATGGTAAAGAATATAAGTTGATAGCAATAGAACGTATCTCAATATACATAGAGCAGCACGAGAGGAAGAAAATGAAATCATTAATGCATAGTATTCGAGCGGTATTTGCGTTGACAATCACAACAATTCTAAGCAGTGTGGCAACCGCAGATGTGTTGTATACGGTTGATAATTCTGTTATCCATGGTCAGCAGCAATCTAATTCATGGCCTTATCCAGAGACTTGGAATAGTAGTACATATCCCACTGGTAATAATATGTCTCAATTTAGTTATTGGCTGACAGCACCAAGCACATACTCGCAAATTGGTTTGCAAGGTGATCAAACGTACTTTAGAGTGTACTCAAATATTCACAGTGGTTATTCATACGATGAAACTTGGAGTGCAACAATTAACATTACACTGAAATTTACCACAGACACAATCATTCGGGTTGTTAGAACGTGGTCCACCTCAAACAACAATTTCAATTATTCGCCCGGTACCTATTTTATGCAAGCATGGCAACCCTATGTATTTTCTGGCACAATGTATTACACCAATGATTACGGGGACGGACAAATTTATGTTGATTTCGACAGTGATGCTGACGGATTGTTTGATAATGAAGATAATTGTCCAGAAATCTACAACCCGAATCAAGAAGATTGCAACAATAATGGTATTGGCGATGTGTGTGATATTGCTGAACTAACTTCAAACGATTGCAACGGAAATTCCATCCCAGATGAATGCGAAGCGGATTGCGACAATGATGGATTTCCAGATGAGTGCGATATTGCAGGGGGATTTGATACCGACTGTGATAATAACGGCATCCCCGACGGATGTGAATTAAGGCAAGATCAGGAACTCCTAGCTAATGATTTATCCCACGAAGATCAATTTGGTGGAAGCGTATCATTATCAGGAGATGTTGCAATTGTTGGAGCAAGTTGGCACGATGACAACGGAATTGATTCTGGTGCTGCATACATTTATCGATTGATATATGTTGGTAATGGAATGCAGTGGGTTGAGGAACAAAAGCTCTTGGCAAGTGATGGAGGTGCGAACGATAATTATGGATTTAGTGTTTCAGTTTTCTCAGACACCGCAATCGTGGGCTCGCTCAATACAGGCGCAGCGTACATTTACCGTTTTGATGGAAGTGTTTGGAACGAAGAAGCGGTACTTTCGGGGACGGTTTCGGAGTTTGGAAGGGCGGTATCGATAACCCAAGATGTTGCAATAGTTGGCTCATTGGGTGAGGCAACTGTGTACAGGCATGACGGCTCATCGTGGACTGAAGAGGCAACACTCATCGCAACGGATTGGTGGTATCCAGGCAATTCGTTTGGTATTTCGGTTTCAAATTCTGGGGATAGAGCAATCATTGGAGCCAATGGCGATTATGTCAACGGAACTGCATCGGGCGCTGCGTATATATTTTCATTTGATGGAACTTCTTGGACTGAAGAAGCAAAATTGTATTCAAGTAATATTGATGGGTACGATTCATTTGGCTACGCTGTTTCAATCGATGGAAACGCCGCCGTTGTTGGAGCGTATATGGGTGATGGAATCAATACAGATACTGGCGCAGCATATGCATTTCGACATAATGGTACATCGTGGGAAGAGGAAGCCGTTTTAGCGCCTAGTGACGGGCTGATACACGGTTGGACTGGTTACTCAGTTTCTATTTCAGGAAACAACGCAGCAGTGGGGACTATTTTTGATGACGATAGCGGAGCAGCTTCTGGCTCCATCTGGACTTTCCAATATGACGGCAGCACTTGGTCTGAAGCAGTAAAACTTTTAGCGTTGGATACGCCAACTCAAGGTGGAGGTACCTTTGGAAATGCAGTGGAGATTGATGGGGCCAATGTGATTGGTGGTGCACTGACTCATAACCACAATGGTGTTGGCACAGGATCAGCGTATGTAGTTAGAAATATTTATTCAGATTGCAACGGAAACGGTATTTCAGACGCTTGCGATATTACGGATGGAACAAGTGATGATATAGATAACAATGGTGTTCCTGATGAATGTGAAGTTGATTGTGGCAATCTACGCACAGGCGGCGGTGATTGCACGGCATCTGATTTCAACAACGATGGCGAAGTAAACATTGATGACTTGCTTCAATTGATTGGGGCTTTTGGAAACGCAGGTGGCGTAGAGGATTTAGACGAAGATGGATTCGTTGATATCGACGACATGCTCATTCTTATTGGCGACTGGGGACCTGTTGTATAAATTGCCTACTGTACGGTTTCCACAGTAAGCCACGTTTCTAGTGCTTCTCGAATTTCATCGGCAGATTTTGCAAGACGTACTCGTTCCTTGAGTGGCTTGATGTGACCAAGTGTTCGCCCGTAGAGTGCAATTCTATTTGTGATGCAATGAAGCGCGGCTCGTTCAGAGCGATATTGCAAAATTAATTCAAGATGACGAAGGATGACTTCGATTTTTGCATTCCGCCCCCGGAAGTTCGCGTTTTCACCATTCAAACATCTAGAAATATCATCAAAAATCCACGGCTCTTTCATCGAGTGCCGTCCAACCATCACGCCCGCACATTTTGTGTAATCAAACATTCGCATAGCACTTTCAACAGAATGAATATCCCCGTTTCCAATCACTGGAATTGAAACCGCTTCCACAACTTTTGCAATTCCATCAAGACAAGCGTTGCCAGAAAACTTTTGACTCGTTGTTCGACCGTGCACGGTAATAGCGGCAATTCCCACATCTTCGAGTCGTTTTGCAATTTCAGGGGCTGTGATTTCATTTTCGCCCCAACCGAGCCTAACTTTTGCGGTTACAGGCACGTCACCACAGGCACCAATAATTTGTTTTGCAAGCGTTGCTGTTTTTCCCGGTGTTTTCATCAACAACGAGCCGCCATTTTTTTTGCAAACCTTATCAATGGGGCACCCCATGTTGATGTCAATAATAGTTGCGCCGTTTTCAACAGCCCACGCAGCAGCTTCTGGAAGTGGATCGTCTAGAGCGCCATAGAGTTGAACACTCAGTGGACTATCTTCTAGCGGGGGAAGCGCCTTATTACAAATAGCATCTCTTCCTTGCACAATTGCCCGAGCATTGAGTAATTCAGAACCCGCCAATCCCACCCCGCCGAGTTCCCTGCACAACAATCGAAATGGTAAATCAGCAATTCCAGCCATTGGGGCTAGAAAGACAGGAGTATCGAGTTTGACGTTTCCGATGTGCATTTGTGCCATTCTGGCATACAAATACGCAAAAAAACACCCTAAACCACTGTTTTTCTTTCTTTAAATTTATGGGGTTTGGCATGCAACTTGCACCTAGTACATGGCAGGGCAAAATCCCACGAATGGATCGCTCTTGCAGAAGGAGACTTACTATGTCTAAAATTATTGGAATTGACCTTGGAACAACGAACTCAGTCGTCGCACTTATGGAAGGCGACCAACCAAAGGTCCTCATTAACAGTTCGGGTAACCGAACAACCCCATCCGTTGTTGGATTTACCGACAAGGATGAACGTCTCGTTGGGCAACCAGCTCGTCACCAACAAGTGACAAACCCGACCAACACCGTCTTTTCCGTAAAGCGGTTTATGGGTCGTAGGCACAACGAAGTGCAATCAGAAGAAACAATGGTGCCATACGGTATTCTCGGTGGTGCTGACGATCTTGTGAAGATCGGTGTGCGTGATAAAGAGTACACGCCACCTGAAATTGCCGCGATGATTCTTGCAGACTTGAAAAAGGTAGCAGAAGATTATCTAGGCGAAACAGTTGATCGCGCAGTTATTACTGTTCCTGCATACTTCAACGACGCGCAACGTCAAGCAACAAAAGATGCTGGTGTCATTGCCGGTCTTAAAGTTGAAAGAATCATCAACGAGCCAACAGCCGCAGCACTTGCCTATGGTCTTGAAAAGAAAACAAACTCAAAAATCGCAGTCTTTGACTTAGGCGGCGGTACTTTTGATATTTCAATTCTCGATATAGGCGATGGTGTCTTCGAGGTTTTGGCTACAAATGGTGATACGCACCTTGGCGGCGACGACTTTGATCAACGACTTATCGATTACATCGCAGATGAATTCAAAAAGCAAGAATCAATGGATCTTCGAAGTGATCCAATGGCATTGCAACGCTTGAAAGAAGCTGCTGAAAAAGCAAAATGCGAACTTTCACAACAAAAAGAAACATCTGTGAACTTGCCGTTTATTACTGCTGACCAAAATGGTCCGAAGCACTTGCAAGTAACAATTACTCGAGCAACGTTTGAAGAAATCTGCAAAGACCTCTTTGATCGCCTCCGTAAACCATGCGAAGCAGCATTAAAAGATGCAAAGATGTCCCCATCGGATATTTCTGACATCGTCATGGTTGGCGGTTCAACTCGTATTCCTAAAGTACAAGAAATTACAAAAGAAATTTTCCAAACTGCGGAACTTGACAAGTCAATTAACCCTGACGAAGTTGTTGCAGTTGGCGCTGCTATTCAAGGTGGCGTACTTACAGGTGACGTGAAAGACGTTCTTCTTTTAGATGTCACACCACTCTCACTTGGTGTTGAAACACTTGGTAGCGTGATGACTTCGTTGATTGAACGAAACACAACGATCCCAACTTCTAAGAAAGAAACATTTTCAACCGCTGCAGATAGTCAAACATCTGTGACGATTCATGTTCTTCAAGGTGAACGAGAGTTTGCTACGGATAACCGATCGCTTGGCCGCTTTGATCTTACGGACATTCCACCAGCACCTCGCGGAACTCCGCAAATTGAAGTTGAATTCGCAATTGATGCAAACGGAATCCTTGCGGTTTCAGCAACAGACAAAGCAACTGGCAAGAGCCAGCGCATTGAAATCAAAGACTCTTCAGGTTTGAACGAAGATGAAATTGAAACAATGAAACGCGATGCTGAATCACATGCTGAAGAAGACAAAGCTCGACGCGAAACTGTTGAACTTAAAAATCGTGCCGAGATGATGGTTCACTCAACGAACAAGAGTCTCGAAGAACACGGCGACAAAGTTTCACAAGAAGTGCGAAGTGCAATCGAATCTGCTGTATCAAACCTTGAAGAAACCCTGAAGGGCGACGACAAGGAAGCGATTGAAGCGGCACTTACGAATCTTGCTACATCTGCTGAAGAACTCGGCAAGGCTGTCTACGAAGCAACGGCTGCTGAAGCGACTGCACAGGGCGGCGCAGAAGGCGAATGTTGCGGCGGTGAATCGTGCAGTGATGGCTCGTGCAGTGATGGCGACGATGTCATCGACGCAGAGTACGAAGTCAACGAAGACTAATTCGTTATAAAAACCTCCCTCCCTCTGGAACCAATTTGTGGTTCCATGCAGAGCCCCTCTTTTGAGGGGCTCTGTTTCTTTTTGTGTATGAGATCCCCAGCGGCATATATTGAACAAAAATTACATAAAAAGTAAATTAAAATTGACGCATTTATTTATTTGCAAAAAATAGTTGCAAAGGCATCTTTATCGTTTTGGATTAATTGTCTTCGGTTTCTTCGCCTTCAACTGTTAACCGAGCAGGATGCCCGAACCAGCAATTGACTTCGGCTTCGCCATACTGTTTCTTTAGAATTTCAACAACATCCTCCATCGAACCATCGGGTCGAGCCCATCCGTTGAAGACATCGGGGAAATCGACGCTGCAGTTTTCGCATTTCTTTTTATTATCAAAACGAAGCGGGCACCAAAACGATTCAACGTTTCTGAGCATCTCAGAACCAAGCGACCAAACGCCCGTCATCCAGTCGCAGTACAAACACCAAATCAAATCGTGTCCCACTAAGTTTTCAAACTTAAATCGGTTGACCCGAACCCACTCACTTTGCTTGTATTTCGGAAAACGAATAAGCCAAACAAGCCAAGGGTACACGAGGATTTCTGCAACTCGTACCAATAGAAAGACTGGAACAGCAAACGCTGTAATCCAAACTGCAATGAAGTTTTGCCACGTGCCAACAAGTGCATTGAGAAATTTCACAATTCGAGGACCTTTGCGTGCAGTTGGGTGCGCAAGTCCGTGTATACAAGTCCATATCATCACTGCGAGAACTTGCGCGATCACGGAAGCGGCGAGTCCAATCCAACCACCAAAGACAGGGCCAAGGATGAGAGGCAATCCAGTAAAGAAACCCACGACAAGGTCAAGCCCGGGTGCAACGCAGAGCCACTGGGAAAGAGTTCTGCCAGCTTTTCCAAGTCTTGGAATCAAGTGTAATAAACCAGCGACAAGCAACAAGGAACCTAGAGTGATTCCGCCGATACAAATAAAATCATGCATACCACGAATGGTATCAGGAGTAGAATGTGGCACATGATTATTCTCTGTGCACTTCAAGAAGAAATACCAACGCTTTACAAAGAAGACCGCGTTTTTGTAACAGGGCTTGGCAAGGTGAACGCTGCTCTGCAGGCAACAAAGTTGATTTTGGAACACAAGCCGAAATTGGTTGTGAACTTTGGTACGGCTGGCTCGGTTTCAAGCGAGTTTACACATGGACTAGTTGAATGCACCGGTTTTGTGCAGCGAGACATGGACTGTTCAGCACTTGGATTTGAAAAACACGTCACGCCCTTTGAAGAAGGGGGGCACTTGATTGGATCTTCAGAAATTGTCTGTGGTACAGGTGATAGTTTTGTAACAACTCCGCATCTTTCTGGGGTTCACATTGTCGATATGGAAGCGTACGCCATTGCAAAGGTGTGCCTTCATTTCAGTGTGCCGTTTCGATGCTTCAAATATATCAGCGACGCAGCAGACGAAAACGCTAGCGAGGACTGGACAACGTTTGAACACGAAAAAGCCGAAGCACTGTTTATGGAGCAGTTAGCAACGATTCGCAATCTATAAACAACCCCTGGGTTGTTTATTACTTTACAATAACCCGTATGACAACATTACAAACTACACCACTTTCGCCGGATACTATTCAATCTTTTAGAGATGCGTTTGAGCAGGATTTAACTGCAAAAGTATCACAAAATGCCGTTACGCAAACGACCATTGACGATGTTGCGATGGTACGAGATGTTGTGCAGGGCACTGACTTCACTTTTTCCACCCGTCTTGACGAGTGGAAAGTTGCGAACCAGAAAAAGTCGGGTCGTTGTTGGCTCTTTGCTGCACTCAATATGCTTAGAGTTCCTGCAATGCAAAAGATGAACGTGAAAGAGTTTGAGTTCAGCCAAAACTGGGCAATGTTCTGGGATAAGTTTGAGAGGGCCAACTGGTTTTTGCAACACATCATCGATACCGCAGACCTCGACGTTGATGACAGAACAGTTGCGTTTTTGCTAAATGATCCAATTGGCGATGGTGGGCAGTGGAACATGTTCGTCAACGTCGTAAACAAACACGGACTTGTACCAAAGACAGCGATGCCCGAGACTGAAAGTTCCTCATGTACCATGAAGATGAACATGATCTTGAAGTGGAAACTTCGCGATGGTGCTGAGCAAATACGAGTTGCAGGCGCTGATATGGAGAAAGTACGCGAGGAAATCCTTTCGGGTGTTTGGCGTATTCTTTGTATTCATCTTGGCACGCCACCAACAAAGTTTATGTGGCAATGGCAAGATAAAGACAAGGAGTTCCACCGAAAAGGCGAAATGACTCCGCTAGAGTTTGCAGCTGAATATATTGAAACACCGCTCGATGAATACGTGTGTGTCGTTAATGATCCTCGCCCACGAAATTCATACTTGACCACCTATACGGTTGAGTGTTTAGGAAACGTTGTTGGTGGTGAACTTGTGAAGTACCTAAACGTTGAAACAAAAACGATGAAATCCCTTACGCAAAAAATGCTTGAAGATGGCAAACCAGTATGGATGGGTTGCGATGTTGGCAAGATGTTTAGACGTGACGTAGGCATCTGGGACGCAGAACTCTTTGATTTTGAAAGTGTGTATGGAACAGACCTTGGATTAGACAAAGCGCAGCGTTTGAATTATCACCAAACACTCATGACGCATGCAATGTTGTTTACCGGTGTTGATGTGCATGATGGCGTTGCTACTAAATGGCGAGTTGAAAATTCATGGGGCGAAGAAGAGGTCGGCGAAAAGGGTTTTCACGCTATGAACGATTCGTGGTTCGATGAATACATGTTTGAAGTTGCAATAGAAAAGAAATATTTATCTTCGGAATTGCTCGCTGCTTGGGATGAAGAACCGACGGTTCTTTCGCCTTGGGATCCAATGGGTTCACTTGCAAAATAAGTAACTTTTACAGCAGTAAATCGATAATTCCCGCTGTCCCAAGCACCAAACTCACAACACCATTGAGTGTGAAAAATGTAAGTGCGATTTTTGTCGTCCCCCATTTTTTTACTGTGAGGTGTTCATATATCAGAACAGCGGCGATCAGAACGGTTGCACCAAGAAACAGCCAACCAAAATGTTGATCGGTTGTAGCGATACCAAATAAAAGCGCTACGCAGATGCAATGCAAAAACTGACTGATGAGCATCGCGGGTTTTACGCCAAGGGAAGCCGGCATGCTTTTAAGGTTGTCACGTTTATCACATGCAATGTCTTGCAAAGCGTAAATAATGTCAAATCCAGCAACCCAGCAAAGCACGGCGCCAGAAAGTAACCAAATTGGAAGGTGCGTGAGGGTTTCAGGTGCAATTGCAATTGCTGCTGCGACTGGGCTCAGTGCAAGTGAAGTGCCAAGATAGACGTGGCATAACCAAGTGAATCGTTTGAATAGTGGATATGCAACTAAAATTATGAGTACAGGGACGGACAGATACAAAGGGAGCAAGTTTTCCCAGAACATGAAAAACCCTGTAAAACCTATAAACAGAATCACATTGCAGAAGAAATACGCACCTGCAACCGCAGGTTCAACTTCGCCAGAAGCAATCACACGGTTTTGCGTCCTTGGATTATTGGCATCGATCTTTCTGTCTAGTATTCGATTCGCAAGCATCGCAACGTTTCTCGCAAAGAACATACAGATCACGATGAGGACAAGTTGCCATCCAAACGCTGTCCAGACAATTGCACCATCGTTTATTCCCGCCATAAAAGCGCCAAGCAGAGCAAAGGGCATCGCGAAAACGGTGTGCGAAATTTTGATATCAGTAAGGAGTTTCAGCAGGACGGGCTTCATATTGTGAGCATGATAGAATCTCCACACCATGGCACCTCCGAATCAGGCAAAAAAACCAAAAACAGCAATTGTTCCTACTAGAAGTGAAGATTACCCACAGTGGTACCAAGAGGTCATAAAGGCTGCAGATTTAGCAGAGACCTCTCCAGTTCGCGGCTGCATGGTCATCAAGCCTTGGGGGTATGGGCTTTGGGAAAACATCCAAAAAAATCTTGACGCTCGTTTCAAGGCAACTGGTCATAAAAACGCATATTTTCCACTTTTCATTCCTCTGAGTTTCTTGCAACGAGAAGCAGACCACGTGGAGGGATTCGCAAAGGAATGTGCGGTTGTGACGCACCATCGGCTCGAACCAGATGCAGACGGACAATTACAACCCGCAGGTGAACTGGAAGAACCACTCATCGTTCGCCCAACTTCCGAAACGATCATTGGCGAAATGTTTAGCAAGTGGATTGAGTCGTACCGCGACTTGCCACTCTTGATTAACCAATGGGCGAATGTTGTTCGCTGGGAAATGCGGACGCGTTTGTTTTTGCGAACCACGGAGTTTCTTTGGCAAGAAGGGCACACCGCTCACGCCACTGAAGAAGAAGCAGTTAAAGAAACATTGCAGATGCTAGACATCTATAAAGACTTCGCCCAAAACACGATGGCGATGCCTGTTATCACTGGGGCAAAAAGTGAAGGCGAACGTTTCCCCGGTGCTGTCGATACGTATTCCATCGAAGCAATGATGCAAGATGGGAAAGCACTCCAAGCGGGAACTTCGCATTTCCTTGGACAAAACTTTTCGAAAGCGCAGGAAATTACTTTTCAAAATGACAGCAAAGAGGTTGAATATGCCTGGACGACCAGTTGGGGTGTATCTACTCGTTTGATTGGCGGATTAATCATGACCCACGCTGATGACGATGGTCTTGTGTTGCCGCCACGGTTGGCACCTTCGCATGTTGTGATTATTCCAATTACATTTAAAGCAGACGACCCTGAAACTATTTTGAATTACTGTTACAAACTTGCAGCAGATCTTGGCGTGATTAATTATCACGGCCGTTCGGTCGAAGTTGAAATTGATAACAGGGATATTCGGGGTGGTGAAAAAACATGGGGTTGGATTAAGAAGGGGATTCCTATTCGTTTGGAAGTTGGTCCACGTGATATGGAAAATGATTCTGTCTTTATGGCACGACGTGATAAGGGGCACAAAGATAAGCAGGGTGTTCCACGAGATGTCTTTATTGAAAACGTGACGAGCATTCTTGATGAGATGCAACAAGGGTTATTCGACAGGGCAGTTGCACGCCGCGACGAAGCGACTAAGACAATCGATTCAAAAGACGATTTTTACAAACACTTCGAAGGTGATGGTTGTGGTTTTGTGTACGCGCACTTCTGTGGTGACCCAGCTGTTGAAGATCAAATTAAAACAGATCTGAAAGTTACTTTGCGTTGTATTCCAAATGATGGACATGACGAAGAAGGCACGTGTATTTTTACTGGGGAACCCTCAAAACAACGCGTGTTGTGGGCTAAAGCGTACTAGGTCCAAGTTACATAAAAAAAAGCATTATCGGCTCAAGGATTCGTTAGGGCATCGCCGATGTTGGTTTTCCGCCAATGGTGGGCGGCGGCCCCCTGAAAACTCGATTTCTGCAGTTTGAGCAGTTTTCGATTTTCGGCTTGGGGGGCATTGCTTATTTACATGGAGTTTGCAACTCCTGAATAGTCAGGTACTCTTTACATATGGAAATCAACGGTCCCATCCCATTTGCAGCAGCACAAGCGTACGGCATCAAGCCAACGACGCCAAGTGTACCTGTTACAGATGCAACTCCTGTGCAAGATCTTGTCGCTGCACAGGTGCCAGGAAAAGTGACATTTGATGGTGTTGCCGTTTCCGATATGCAGCCGTTGCAACTGTATGCTCGAACCGCCGATCGCATCGAAGCTGCAACGCGTCTTGCCATTGGACGCAACCTCGACATCCAAGCATAAAAATAAACTACCTCGTAGGCAGTTTATTCTCAAGCAATCATTGTTTTTACGGGAACATCAAAGCGCAGCACACTCGCGCCTTCTGCTAAATGTAACGTAGCGTGTTGCAAGCCTATAGGAAGCAGGACTGTTGTACCCGCAGGTGCTTCAACTGAAATGGCATGTTCAATTTTTGCGTGTCCTTCAACAACCATCAGCACTGCTGGGGTTTGGTCAACAACAAGTTCCATGGAAGCATCGTTGACCGCAGTAATTCGTTCAGCAGAAAAGTACGGTGTCTCTACAAGCAGCGTGGTTTCGAAAGGTCCGCATTGCATTGGTGTTGGCGAGTCGAACGATTCAATGGGAGCATCAAAGTCGATGCATTCCATTGCCTGATCGACATGCATTGTTCTGCCAGTTCGTCCCCAGTCCCAAACACGGAACGTCGTGTCACTTGGTGTTTGTACTTCAGCAACAAGAACGCCCGCGCCAAGTGCGTGGCATGTGCCACTGGGCAAGTAATAACACTCACCTTTTTGAACGTTGATTTCATTGAGTAATTCAGGAACGGTATTTTGTTCGATTGCATTTCTGAGTGCTTCCTCAGTTGTACCTTGTTTTAGACCCACATAAATGAGCCCTTCGGGGGTGGTGTCTAGAATGACCCACGCCTCACTCTTGAGATGAGATTCTCGGTGGGCGAGAGCGTATTCCACACTTGGATGCACTTGCACAGATAGATTGTCACATGCGTCAAGAAATTTAATGAGCAATGGAAAGTTCTCGTCAAGTTTCTGCCCCGCAAGTGGACCATTGGCAATGACACTTTTTCCATTTGGAATCGAATCAGGAAGATCAGCAAGTTCCCATGATTCTCCAATTGAAATATCTGGAGGTAATTGTTTTCCAAACCGCTCAAGCGTTCTCCCTCCCCAAACTTTATCAACCAAAATTGGTTCAAAGGTAAGTGGGTAGGGTTCCATTACATCATCATGCCGGTGATTTGCACTTCGAAAATAAAATTGCCGTCTACATAGCCTTGTGCATCGCAGACGAATCGTCTTCTTTGAAATTTGCGAATGATCGAAACAAGTGCGAGTGTGTTGCCAGGGAATACTTGCCCTCGGAATGAACAACTGTCGCAGCGTGTAAATCCCATGAAGTGTTTTTCTTCGGAATTTAGGTGATACAGGATGCTGCTAATTTGTGCCGCTGCTTCGATCATCAACACGCCGGGGTAGAGTGGTCGCCCGGGAATGTGTCCTTCTACCCAAAACTCATCTTCTTTGACTTCTTTGACACCTACAGCGAGTTGTCGATTCTCATCTACATACGCAATATAGTCGAGGTGCCGCATATCACCTGCTTGGGGATTCATCTCGCCAACTTGCTCGGGTGAAATAACGATGTTGGTGAGGTCAACCGTTGAAAGATCAATGAGTGGTTCAATAGCCATAAGGTGTTTAGCGTATCAAAGAAACAGACCTAGGCAATGCCTAGGCCTGCATGTTCTTTTTCAACTTAAAAATATCTTAGCCGTCACTGCTGCGAAGATTGAGAACGTCTTTGCGAACTTCTTGTGCTGCAGCCTTGATGTCTTGCATAGCTTTTCGAACACGTGTTCCAGCGGCTTTATTTCCGCCTTCACATTTTGCCATATCTTCAGTCACATCATTTACGAGTTGAACGAGTCTGTCATAAGCTTCCATCGGTATGCCTCCAAAGCGGGTTGTATGGGTCTTCAATGACCCAAGTTTTTCTGTGCGTGAGTGGGGCTGTGTACCCCTAACTATCTCTTAGGTGCATTGTTTATCGGCACAACACGCTTTGCAACCCCGAAATTGAAGAAAAACACCAAAAAATAGGGTTTTGTTAGGTAAAAAAGGGATATTTATACCCGAAGTTCAACGGATTCTGGCTGTTTGGTGTTGTAGTTTTCGCGAATTGGATCAATAACAGAAGTGATAAATTGGTCAACTTGGGCAGGAGCACGCCCAATAAATCCGCTCGGATCGGTTACACACGACAGATCGAGTGAGGCAAACATCGGCTCTTGGGCTAGGCGTTGGAGAAGGTCGTTTTCGGCGCCCTCTTCCTTTATTTTGCGAGCCACATCGATGGCGTGGCCTCGAACGACCTCGTGGGCGTCTTGGCGATCGGCTCCTGCTGCGACAGCTTCCATCATTAGCCGTTCTGTTGCAAGAAATGGCATTTCCTGTTGCAAATTTTTAGCAACTCTCGCTTCGTGGACGATTAGCCCGCTCACAACGTTGTTGAGAACATCGAGCATCCCATCGAGCGCGAGAAATGCTTCGGGAAGTACAAGCCGGCGGTTTGCAGAATCATCTAATGTACGTTCCATCCATTGGACCGCAGCAGTTTGCAATGCATTGGGCGGCATATTCATGACGAATCGAGCGAGGGCGCAGATTCTTTCGCAACGCATCGGGTTTCTCTTGTATGCCATCGCAGAAGATCCGATTTGTTTTTTCTCAAATGGTTCTTCAAGTTCGCCTCGATTGGCAAGTAATCGAAGATCAGTTGCAAATTTATGGGTAGCTGCAGCAACAGCAGCAAGACTTGCGAGAATTTGTGCATCGACGATGCGTGGATATGTTTGACCAGTGACGGCAAGCCTTTTATCGAGAGCCCATCCCATTTTTTCAGTGACAATTTTGTCAAGTTTTTCTACTTTGTCATGATCACCATCAAAAAGGTCTAGAAATGAAGCTTGTGTTCCAGTTGCGCCTCGAACACCTCGGAATCGCATGACATCAAGGCGGTGCTCAAGGTCTTCAAGTGCGAGGGCTAGATCTTGAGCCCAAAGTGTGGCTCGTTTCCCAACAGTTGTTGGTTGCGCTGGTTGGTAGTGTGTAAATCCAAGGGTTGGTAAACCGCGCTGATTTTTTGCAAAGTTACCGAGCGAGACGATGGCTTTTGCGACTTTTGTGGCGATGAGTTCGGTTGCGTCTCGCAGTTGCAACATTTCAGTGTTGCAGTTGACAAATTGACTTGTGGCACCAAGGTGAATGATGGCACGAGCGGTGGGGGCGACATCGCCGAGTGTGTGGACGTGTGCCATGACATCGTGGCGAAGTTCTTTCTCATACTGTGCTGCTGCACCAAAATCGATGTTGTCGAGATTCTCTTCAAGTTCGGCGATTTGGTCTGCAGATATATCGAGCCCAAGTTCGCGTTCGCCTTGTGCTAGTGCGAGCCATAATTTTCTCCAAGTGCCGATTTTGCGACGCTCAGACCATATTTCTTGCATTTGAGCCGAGGCATATCTCCCCGACAACGGCGATCGATATCCACCATGTTCATCCATCCCTACATTGTACCTGACTCCCAGACCTGTCACTTGGATCTGTCCCTCAGACCTGGCACTTGGACTTGTCCCTCGGATCTGGCACTTGGACCTGTCCCCATTCGTGTTGGGCGTCTAGGTTAGGATGGAGGAATGACGACGTTTGGAATATGGGCAAGCTTGTACGTTGGGAGTGTTGTGGTGCTGATGTTTCAGATCGCGGGGGAGCGGGTGACCATCGCGGCAGTAGTAGGTAGCTGTTTTTTGGCAATGGCTGTGTATGTTCTTCATAGGATTTCGCCAGAAGTACATGAAGCAATCCAGCCCAGGCACCGGCAAGCAATACAGAAACGAAAAACCATGCTTTTTTTATTTGGTCTTGCAAGCATTGTTGCCTGTGGGATGCTTTATATGGTGAAACCTATTTTACTACTCTTGCTTCCAATCGGCTGCATTGCAGTGACGCTTTACGGTCGAAAAACTGTCTGTTATCCCATCCGAAACATCATTTTTTTGAAATCCATTGCCGTGGGAATCTCGATTGCAGGTTTGGGTTGGATATTGATTCACACACCATGGCCCCCAGTTGGAGCGATTGGCATAGCAGTGATTATCTCTGCAGATGCACTGCTCTGTGATATCCAAGATGTTCAATATGACAAGGGATGCGGTTGTATTACGTTACCTGCGAGAACAACCGAATCGACAACTTGGCTCATCGCATCTGCCATGAACATTATTGGCGCATGTTTTTTATGGTTTGTTGGGGAATCAATCGTAGGGTGGATTGCGTTACTGATCTTTCCCATACTCTTCATCGTACGAAAATATGACTTGAGAATGTTTGTAGACCTTCGACTTCCACTTGTTGCGGTGATACTATGGTTGCTATGACCTCTACCGAATGGACCATGAGTATTGTTTCTGCCTATATTGTTGGCAGTATTCCGTTTGGTGTTCTCATCGCGAAAACAAAAGGTGTCAATATTCGCGAGCATGGCTCGAAAAACATTGGTGCAACAAATGTTGGAAGAGTTCTTGGTAAAAAACTAGGTCTTGCATGTTTTCTACTTGATGTGTTGAAAGGCGCACTCCCTGTTTTTGCAGTGGGATTTTCTGCAAATCTCTTTGGCCAATCACTTGAACAAATTGGTACAACTGAAATGCTGCTTTGGATATGTGTTGCACTTGCAGCACTGCTTGGACACATGTATTCATTGTTTTTAAAATTTGGTGGCGGAAAAGGAGTCGCGACGACATTTGGTGGGATGGTTGCTATGTGGCCGTTTCTAACATTCCCCGTCCTTATTGCATTTGCATGCTGGCTTATCGCTGCAAAAACAACAAAAATGATCTCACTTGCAAGCCTTGTTGCGTCCTTTGTTTTATTTGCTGCAACTTTGTTGTTGGTGATCACGCAATCGAAAGTGCAACATGCTTGGCCGCTTCTTGCTGTCACCTTTCTTATTTCGGTCATGGTTTTTTGGAAGCACCGATCTAACATCGGACGAATCATGCGCGGAGAAGAACCCAAACTTGGTGGAACTGCAAAGTGAAAATTTATTGCAACGAAGAAGTTACAAAAACATTACTCCACCATGATGATTGGATCGTGAGTGATGATATTGAAAAAATAACAATTGGAATTGAAGTGGGGTGCAACACAATTTATATCGGCGAAGAGACAGATTCTTTTTGCCCAACACTCTTTGCCCCGTCAGTTGAACTTGCATTGTTATTTATACAAGCTAACGAAGAAATTTAATCACCAAAACAAGTGCGAACAGCCTTGGCAGCAGAGATAAATCGATGATGTGCTGGGACGAGACGTTGTTTGTTTGCAACAGAAAGAATGTCTTTCGTTGCAATGTGCCCATCCTGCAACCCTATCATTTTGTTCATTTCCCCTGATTTTGCAAGTTCAATTGCAGCAGTGGCGAACGTTGTTGCAAGCACGCGGTCCGATGCAGCGGGTTCACCACCACGTTGAATGTGCCCAAGTGTTGTCGTTCGTGACTCAATACCCGTTTGCTCTTCAATTGTTTTTGCAACAATTGAGCCAATGCCTCCAAGATGAATAGGATCTGCTCTAGTTGGATCAATCTTTTCAACAACAGCACTTCCATTGATTGGTTTTGCGCCTTCTGCGCACGCAATTATTGAAAAACCACTTTTGCCCACACGCCTCTCTTCGACAAAGTCACAAATTTTTTGCATGTCAAATGGAATTTCAGGAATCAAAATTACATCTGCGCCAGAAGCTAGACCGCTTGAAAGTGTCAGCCATCCACTATTCCTTCCCATCAATTCACACACCATGACTCGATGGTGACTGTTGCCTGTCGAGTGCAAACGGTCGAGTGCCATTGTTCCAATCCTAGCTGCTGTCGTGAATCCAATTGTGAGTTCTGTCCCAACAATGTCGTTATCAATTGTTTTAGGGACGCCAATACAAGGAAAGCCTGCTTCGATCAAAGGTTTGGTACATGTAAACGTGCCGTCTCCTCCAACGACGAAAAGGGCGTCGATTTTGTGTTCCTCGAGCGTTGCTATGCACCGATCAACAGCGTCAACAAAAATGGGCTCGCCCATCTCGGTTAGCCCCTCTAGATAACGATCGGGACTGACTCGATTGTTTGTTCCAAGAATAGTGCCGCCCCGTGTCAGAATGCCAGAAAGTTCATTTAGCCCAAGGTCTAGAACTCTGTTTTCAACCAACCCCTTGTATCCATCACAAATGCCAACAACTTCCCAACCATGTTGATAGATAGCGCTCTTGCCAAGACCACGGATTGCTGCATTGAGCCCCGGACAATCGCCGCCTCCAGTGAGGATTCCAATTCGTTTGATAGTATCTGTCATATTCATGCCTCTCGATTTCGCGAGTTGATCGGATAGAAGGTACCATCCTACCTTCTATGACAGAACAAAAAGTACAACAGCAAGATGAATCACAATTAGTTGCAGCAAGACGAGCCAAAATGGATCGATGGGCGGAAGATTTAGGCGTCTATCCTTGGGGTCACCGAGAAGATGGCTTGACATCTTTGGCCGATGCCAAGGCGATGTTTGATCAAGCGGCACACGATGCACAGCGTGAAGAAGGCGCAGAAGATACACGTCCCCGAGTTAAAGTTGCAGGGCGGTGTATTCAACACCGAGCGATGGGAAAACTAACGTTTCTTGTGATTCGAGACGACTCTGGCGACCTGCAAATCAGTTGTTCAAAAGCTGCGTTGCCAGAAGAACAATTTAAGGTTGCAAAGAAATTAGATTATGGTGACATCATTGTTGCCGAAGGTGCAGTGGGTGCAACGCAAAAGGGGGAAATTTGCGTGTGGGCAGATCGCTTTGAACTTGCCTGCAAATCACTTGTGCCACCACCAGAAAAATTCCATGGACTCAGTGATACGGAACTTCGATACCGTCAGCGGTATATGGATATGTATTCCAATCCTGAAACAATCGAAACTTTTAGGATGCGCTCAAATATTGTCTCCTCGATTCGAGCTTTTATGGATGCGCAACAATATCTCGAAGTTGAAACACCAATGATGCAGCCACTTGCTGGTGGCGCTGCAGCGAGACCATTTCAAACACACCACAACGCGCTCGACATGTCGCTCTTTTTACGGATTGCTCCTGAACTGTATCTAAAACGTTTGCTTGTTGGAGGCATGCGAAAAGTCTACGAAATAAATCGAAACTTTCGGAATGAGGGTGTGTCTCGAAGACACAATCCAGAGTTCACAATGCTTGAGGCGTACCAAGCTTTTGGCGATTGTGAAACAATGTTAACACTGACAGAAGAGATGATTCGCGAATCTGCAAAAGTTGTTGGCGATCCAGCAGCAATCTCATTTGGTGAACATGCAATCGATTATTCAAAGCCATTCGAACGAATCTCATACGGTGTGCTTTTTGAAAATGCAACCGGCGTTTCAATGTCTGATGAATCTGCAGTACGTGCAAAGGCTGCGGAACTTCACATTGCAGGTGCGGACAAACGAAACCACTGGCTTCTTGTTGCCGATCTGTTTGAGGAGGTTGCAGAAGGAAGTATTGATCCATCTCGTCCGACGTTTGTCACAGACTTTCCAAGTGCTATTTCCCCACTCACTCGTCCGCAAAAAGATGACGCAACGTTGTCATATCGCTGGGAACTATTTATTGCAGACATGGAAATTGCAAACGCGTATACAGAATTGAATGACCCAGACTTACAGTTGCAACTATTTACAGAACAACTTGAAGGTGAAGATGATGAAGTTGCTGCGTTTAGAACACTTGATGAAGATTTTATTCACGCACTGCGTGTTGGCATGCCACCTGCTGGTGGCTTAGGTTTAGGCATTGATCGACTTGTCATGTTACTGACGGGCAATGAATCCATTCGTGATGTTATTTTGTTCCCACTCATGCGATCACAGGAGACGCAATCAGATGATTCGTAAAGCATTGTTTTTTGTTCTTATTTTTGTAACAGCTTCGTTGTTTTTTGTTCTTATTTTTGTAACAGCTTCGTTTGCTAATTGGCAAACAATCGAAGAGGATTGGTATGGATTAACAATCGCAGGTGCCAAGTCCGGCTGGCTCCATACTACTTTAGAAGAGGACGGCGATTTGTATCGTTCGACTGCAACGCAGCAGTTAGAACTTTCTCGTGGTGGTATGGTGATTGAAATTGAAGTTATCAATGAGTTTGTTGAAACTAAAGACGGCAAACCTATTTCGGTACGCACAGTCCAAGAAGCAATGGGGCAGGTAAGTGAATCGATATGGAAATTTACAGATACTGAAATAGAAATTACATCTATTGCTGGTGGAACACCTATTACAAAAAAATCGCCAATGCCAAAAGGCGACTGGATGACACCGCGGGTTGTAGATAGATACTTTAAGGAACAACTTACAAAAAATGTTTCTACGATTGCTTATCAAACACTCTCACCAGAATTAGGGCCAACAATCATCACGGTTGTGCTTACAAAACTCTCTGATAGTGAACGCGTTGTTATGGGTAATCTGCAAAAAATAACTACATGGAAAACAGAAAACGATGCCATGCCTGTTACTGGAATTGATAGTTATGACAGTACTGGGAAAAAAATAGAAACAATTATGAATGCAGGGTTTGGCGAAATGAAAAACACGCTGATGACGAAGCAATCAGCACAGTCTCCTGTTGGCGAAGTTCCTGAACTAATGGTCAAAATGTTCATTGAACCAAGTAAAAAAATTCCAAGCGATGGGTCAGTCAGAAAAATTACAATGAATACAAAATCGCAGGACGGAACGCCTGTTTCTTTTCCTTCTAGCGGATATCAGACAGCGAAGGCAAATGCAGATGGAACATGCACTGTGGTTATCAACTTAGATGAGCCCCAAACTGCAACTGCAGAAGAGATTTCGGATCCTCAATTTCTTGCGAAAACCGCGCTCTGTGATGGTTCAGATGCAGCGGTTGTTGCGCTGGCAAAGGAAGCTGTGAAAAATCTCCCAGCAAATGCAAGTACATTTGATCGCGCTGAAGCGATGCGTTCATTCGTCCATCGCTTTATTACGAATAAAGGATATGGAAACGCATTTGCTTCTGCATCGCAAGTTGCAAGAGATCCTTCAGGTGATTGCAGCGAACATGGCGTTTTACTTTGCGGATTACTACGCGCATCAGGTATTCCTTCTCGTGGCGTAATGGGGGTCGTGTACATTTCTCCAGACCTCGCTAATTTTGGTAAAGCAAATGGTGTGTTTGGTTGGCACTTCTGGTCGCAGGCACTCATTGATGGCAAATGGGTGGATTTTGACGCAACATTACCTGAGCAATTTAACGTTGGGCATATTGCTTCATCAACATCTGCATTGCAATCGGAAAGCGTGAATGCAGATATGGTTGGAATAATGGCATTGATAGGAAACACCGACATCGAAGTTGTAAAAATTGGCAAATAAATTACTGTGAGTATCACGTTACAACTTCCCCTGCGACCTGCTGATGGGCACAAAGGTACTTTTGGGAGTGTGTGCGTCATAGGAGGGCAACGAAGTGAAGATGGCGTTGTTATGCTTGGCGCGCCAACTCTTGCAGCAAATGCAGCAATGCGTGCGGGGTGCGGGCGATGCATGCTTGCGATGCCACAAACGATTTTGTCAGAAGGCTTGACGCTGGCTCCAACTTCTACAGGAATTGAATTGCCAGTAGATGAAGTTGGAAGATTGATGAGCAGTGGTGCAATAGAAGCAATCGATCAGCACGCTTCAAGTTGCCGTTGTTTAGTTATTGGTCCAGGGTTTGGATGTGGCTGGGCGCAACAACAAATTATTGCAACGTTACTTTCGCGTGATGATCGACCGATTGTGTTAGACGCTGACGGAATCAACGCCTTCTCTCAGCTTGAATCAGCACATCTAGAATTACGTGCTCCAACAATCATAACTCCTCATATTGGTGAATACAAACGGCTTGCGGATGCCCTTGGAATATCAACACCTGCTAGTGAATTGAAACTTGCAGCAGAATCACTCGCCCAAGCACTTGGATGTGTTGTTGTGTTGAAAAGTAATAACACAGTGGTTTCTGATGGAGTGAATACATACGAAGAAAACCAAGGAAGCGTTGTTTTGGCGACAGGTGGTACAGGGGATGTGCTTTCCGGAATTATTGGAGGGCTTGTCAGTGGGTATGGAGCAGATGGACCGATGCGCTTGATCGAGGCTGCAGTCCTTGGAGTGCGGTTGCATGCAATGGCTGGTGAGCGATTTGTGAAAACGAATGGATCTTCTGGAATGCTTGCTACAGATTTATTAGTCGAGCTCCCTGTTGTAATGGAACAGCTCAAAAAAGAACTCAGTTGAGTTGTAGTACAATACTCACATGAGTACAAAAGTTTGTGACATGACAGGACAGGGGTTTGTGCATGGTGTGTACGCCCTTGTAAATCCACAAGTTGGTACAACTCGAAATGGCGATCCATTTCTTAAATGTTTGCTTCGCGATGCAACGGGTGAGGCGATCGGACGTCTTTGGCGTTTTGATACAGCAACAATGCCAGACATTACTGCGACAGGTTTCGTGAACATCGAAGGCGAGCAGGAGATGTACCAAGACAAGTTGCAAATCAAGATCAGAGAAATCTTTTCACATGAGCCAACAAAAGATGAGCTTGTTGATCTCCTCCCAAGTTCAGACAAGAACATTGATGAGATGTTCGCAGAAGTGACTGCTTTGTTGCACTCGTTGACGCATCCTGCGGCGAAAGCAATTGCCGATGCGTACCTTGATGATCAAGATTTGATGGATAAGATGCGAGTTGCGCCAGCTGCAATGCAAATTCATCACGCGTGGATTGGTGGATTGCTCGAACACACGTTACAACTAATGAAGTTAGCAGATGCAATGTTGCCACATTATCTTCGCCTGAATCGCGACGTTATTTTGATTGGTCTATTTATTCACGACCTTGGCAAAACAGAAGAGTTACGTTGGGATCGCGGCTTTGAATATACACGCGAAGGCAATTTGATTGGTCATATTGCTCGAGGTGCAATGTGGCTCGAAGAAAAAGCAAAAGTTGCAGAAGAATCTCTTGATGAGCCATTGCCAGATGGTTTTTTGACTGTTTTGCAACACATTGTGTTGAGCCATCATGGCTTGCTTGAACACGGTGCTGCGAAACTGCCTTCAACCCCAGAGGCTATTTTTGTTTCACAACTCGACAACCTTGATGCGCACACGCAAACGGCATTAGATTTGGCACGACCAACGCAAGGCTCACTTGCTGGAAATGAGGCTTTTACGGAACGGATTTGGTCATTAAATACCAAGTTGTACCGTGGAGACCCCTTATTGCCCAAATAACCCTCTTTCTGCATAGGTTTTTTGCATCTTTTTCTTGGTAATTGCGTATCTATGATGTACTCTTTGAATTCAAAGAGGTGACATTGTGTTCACACCAATTGGAGATTTTAAATGATTCACGCTATTTTTGTAACTACGCTTCTCGCCTCAAGTCCAGCAATCAGCCAAGAACGGCTTCCTGTGGAAGTTATTCCAACTTACACAGTGCCGACACTGGATTACGTTTCACTTGAAGATGAAGATCGAAACCGAGAATTAGTAGGTTTACCACTTCGCTTTGCTGTACCAAATGATGTTTCGGTGTCACCAGCGACACATGGTATTTGGGAACAACTAGAAAATGGAAAAGTGCGTTGGACGTACCGAGTGACATGTGATAATGCTGTTTCGATGAACCTTGGTTTTGGTACATACAACATGCCTTCGAGCGGTTCGATGACAGTGATGGACTTGTCGATTGATTGTCAGATTCGATCCTTTACTGCTGAAGACAATAAAGATCATGGTGAATTGTGGACGCCAATCATCCCATCAAACGAAGCGGTTATAGAAATAGTTATTGATGCGTCTGAAAAAGAATTGGTTTCACGTACTATTGAACTCACTTCAATTAACGCTGGGTATCAAGGTTTTAAAAGTGGTGATGATCGAGGGTCTTCAGGTGCTTGCAATATTGATGTGCTCTGTGAACATGGCGATAATTGGTGGAATGAAATTCCGTCAGTTGGTGTGTATACACTTGGTGGGTGGTGGACTTGTACTGGTGCAATGATTAACAACACTGCCGAAGATCAAACACCATATTTTTTGACTGCGAACCATTGCGGTGTAACAAGCAGCAGTGATTCATCTATCGTTGTGTACTGGAACCATCAAAATAGTTACTGTAGAACTCCCGGAAGTGGCAGCAGTGGTAGCTCAGGAAACGGTAGTTTTAGCCAATTCACAAGCGGCTCAACGATGCGTGCTACACGTTCGTATACGGATTTTACTCTAACAGAACTTTCATCTGCGCCAAATTCTACTTGGGGAATTACATGGTCGGGTTGGTCACGTTCATCAAGTACGAATGGAACTGGTGCTGGCATTCATCACCCCTCTACTGCTGAGAAGAGAATTTCTTTTCCAGATTACAGCACAGCGAGTGGTGAGTACTGGAATGTGAATTGGGCGGAAGGAACAACTGAACCTGGTTCATCTGGTTCACCTTTATACAACAGTGCGCATCAAATTGTTGGGCAACTCTGTTGTGGTTCTGCGGCCTGTGGCAATGACTCGAATGACTATTACGGAAGATCCATCGGTCTCTCGTGGAGTGGTTCTTCTTCAAGCAGTTTAAGTGCGTGGCTTGACCCAACGGGAAGCGGTGTGCAAACGCTGGATACATTGAATCCAAGCGCGGCTCCAACGGGTGCGTGCTGTGTTGGAACTAGCGGTGCTTGCCTTGATGTAACAGAAGCTCTCTGTATTGCTGGTAACGGAACATTCCATGGGGAGGGTTCCGATTGTGGTTCAGTGAATTGTTCGCCCGAACCAGATTGTCCTGCAGATATCAATAGCGATGGTGTTGTCGATGTAAGCGACGTGCTTACGCTCATTAGTGCATGGGGTTCAAGTGATGCCGATGCAGATGTTGATGATGATGGAACAGTTGATGTTGCATATTTACTCATCGTGATCGACGCTTGGGGTGCGTGCGAATAATAAAATGGCTCTGAGCCTACTTGGCCTGAGTCAAATGAGTTTCATACTACGATCAAAATCAGTTGGCACCAGCAGCAAGAGGGAATCGCTTTTGTGTAGCAATCTATCTGATGGAGGATTGAAATGATGTTTTCCGTTTTGCTCGCGGATAGAAATAACTACACCAGTATGTTGTTGATGAATTGTCAGATCAGTCAACATGTGTCCCTCAACTTCAGGATGATCTGAAAGTGGAATTTCAATAATTGTGTGTTCGCCTTGGCAGGCAATTTGCGTAAAAAATTCGTGCAAGTGCGGCGCGGTTAACAGCGAGGCTAATTGATTTGCAGCTGATTCTCCTGGAACAACAATGTCATTTGCGCCAGCACGATGTAACCATAACCTAGAAGGCTCTCTTTCTCCAAGAGCAATAATTTTAGCGCTAGCATTGAGTTCACGTGCAACCATGCACACATATACGTTAGAAGCATCATCAGGCATGGAAGCAACCATGCCAGCGGCCTTTTCAATACCTGCATGTTTTAATGGTGTATCGCTATCTGTGGCATCGGCTTCAATAACGAGAAAGCCATCTGAACTTGCTTCCTCTGCAGCATTTGCGTTTTTTTCAATGACAATAATGTTTATGCCAGATTTTGCAATGACGTTTGCTGCTCTTCTTCCAACACGCCCATACCCACAAATGACAATATGGTTCTTCATGGTATCAAGTGTAGATTTCATTTTTTTTTGTTCCCTTTGTTTGTGCATGTCGTTGCCGTGAATCAAACTTTGCATGATGCTAAAACCGTAGAGCACGGCACCTAGACCGATGGTGATGACAGCCATTCCCCAAATTTTCTGTCCGGTTGTGAGTTCACCGAGATTTCCAACAGTCGAAACGAGATTCAAAGTATCCCAGAGGCAATTGATGACTGCGTCAAATGTTGGCTCATTGGCATATTTTCCAGTAAGTTGAAAGCCAATGGTCGAAATGATTGTGACACCAAAAAGCGTACTTCCTGCAACGGCCAATTGGCGTTTTAGACGCCTATGTTGGTCCTGGATCACTCGTTCAGGTTCGATGATATACCGTGGCATCATGTGGATCTTATGGTGAAATTGCCCATTATTACATGCTTTTACCTAAAAACTTGGGTTTATTGCATAAAAATGATAGATTTACATTTTTATTGAACCATGTTAAGTCCCACTTGCGAATAGCGTATAAGAGATACTAGGTCTGTAATTAAGCGCGATGTGCGTTAGCAGGAGCAATCTATAGTTTGTTTGGAGATAAAGGAGTACAAACATGACAATCACGCCAATTTTACTTGCTGCATTGTGTACCTCGGCCCTCACGGGTCTTGGCCAAGAAGCAAATAACCAACGTTTACCGAAGGAAGCAATTCCAAAGGTTTCCGTGCCGAGTCTCGATTACTCTGCACTTTTTGATGCTGACCGCTCGCGAGAAATAGCTGGTCAAGCGCCGCAGTTTGCTGTTCCAAACTCGAAATCAATTACACCAGCGACTGATGGTATTTGGGAACGAGTTGACATGGATACACAACGTTGGACGCTGCGAGTTTCATGTGACAATGCGCTTTCAATGAACCTCGGTTTTGGTCGATACAACATGCCATCAAGTGGTTCGATGACAATCACTGATGAATCAGGCGAGTATCGCATTCGACCATTCACTGCAGACGATAATAAATCACATGGGCAACTCTGGACTCCAGTTGTGCCTGGTGGCGAAGCAACTATTGAAATCGTAGTTGATTCAGATCAAAAAGCATACGTTGTAAAAGGCATTGAACTTACATCGATTAACTCTGGTTATCGATGGGTGCATGATGCTGCAGAACGCGGTTCATCAGAATCTTGCAACATCGATGTTGTTTGCCCAGAAGGTAACGCATGGTGGGATGAAATTCCCTCCGTTGGTGTGTATACACTTAATGGTTACTTAACTTGTACAGGCGTTATGATGAATAACACCGCTCAAAATCAAACTCCTTTATTCCTAACAGCAAATCACTGCGGTGTAACAAACAGCACTGATTCATCTATTGTTGTGTATTGGAACCACCAAAACAGTTATTGCCGAACTCCTGGTAGTAATGATAGTGGTGGAAATGGTGATGGTAACTTTAATCAATTCACAAGTGGTTCAAGTATGCGTGCGACTCGCTCGTACAGTGACTTTACATTGACGCAACTTTCGTCAAATCCTAATGCAGCATGGGGAATTACCTATGCTGGTTGGTCACGAGCAAGCTCAGCATCACTCGGTGCTGGTATTCACCACCCAGAAGCAGCAGAAAAACGAATTTCATTCCCAGACACTGTTCAAGGTAGCGGTGAATATTGGGATGTAAACTGGGGTGAAGGTCGAACTGCTCCTGGTTCATCAGGCTCACCACTGTTTGATGGCAACCACCGAGTTGTTGGTCAACTTTGCTGTGGCTCATCCTACTGTCCCAACGATTTGAATGACTATTATGGTCGTTCGCTTTATCAATCATGGGACGGAAATAGTTCAAGTAGTTTAAGTGCATGGCTCGACCCAGCAGGAACAGGTGCTCAAGCAATTGACACGTTGGTACCTGGCGGCGGTGGCGATCCATCCGGCGCATGCTGTGTTGGTCAAAGTTGTACGTATGGAACCGAAGCAGATTGTTCTGCAATCGGTGGTACATACCAAGGCGATTACGTTTCATGTACAAGCTATCCTTGTGGTGGTGCTCCTGAAGGTGCATGCTGCCAAGGCGAATTCTGTTCAATCATGACGCAAGTTGGTTGTGGTTCCGAAGGTGGTAGTTATCAGGGCGATAACACAACGTGCGGTGCAACCACATGTGATAACGGTGGCTGCGAAGCTGGTTACTCTCCAGACTGTGTGGGCACATGCTTCGAAGACGCTGTTTACACAGACTGGGTTGGCGATGGCTATTGCGATGATGGTTCATATATTCCGTCTGATTATGGATATGGCGGACCTGAAGGCGTAGCTATCTGGCTTAACTGTGCAGAATTTAACTGCGACGGTGGCGACTGTCCTGACTGTGAAGGTGGCGGCGATCCAACAGGTGCTTGCTGCTTTGGTACTGACTGTTTCGAATTGGTTGAAGCAGAATGTACAGCTAACGGCGGCGAATGGGTTGGCGATAATACAACGTGTGGTGCTAACACTTGTGGTTCACCCTCAACTTGCGATGCAGATGTCAACAACGATGGTACTGTCGACGTTGGTGATGTTCTTGCGTTGATTAGTGCTTGGGGAACGAACGATGCTGACGCTGATATAAATGGCGATGGCGTTGTAGATGTTGCGGATCTTCTTGTTGCAATTGATGCTTGGGGACCTTGTGAAGGTGGCGGCGATCCTACAGGCGCTTGCTGTGCAGCAAATGACTGTGCAGTGATGACAGCGACAGAATGTGCTGGTATCGGCGGTGATTACCAAGGCAATAATTCATCTTGTGCTGGCGACCCATGCGGTGGCGGCGATCCAACAGGTGCTTGCTGTGTTGGTACAAGTTGTACAACTGGTACTGAAGCAGACTGCTCTGCTGCTGGTGGTACATACCAAGGCAATAATTCATCATGTGCTGGAGACCCATGCGGTGGCGGCGGTGGATGTGAAGCTGGTTGGACTGCAGATTGCCAAGGTACATGTTTCCCAGACTATGTATATGAATCGTGGGTTGGCGACGGCTACTGCGACGATGGTGCTTATATTCCTGCCGATTACGGTTGTGATGAATGCCCAGCAGGTGTTGCAATTTGGCTTAACTGTGATGCGTTCGATAACGATGGCGGTGACTGCGACGGCGATCCAACAGGTGCTTGCTGTGTTGGTACAAGTTGTACAACTGGTACTGAAGCAGACTGCTCTGCTGCTGGTGGTACATACCAAGGTAATAATTCAACA
>PVBE011633370.1_pt1 | contig 28171 bp, 13 predicted proteins | sample 1631181 | NCBI WGS metagenome assembly PVBE01 (sample SAMN08397723, study PRJNA350692) | Marine metagenome, whole genome shotgun sequencing project. | isolation source: water | place: Pacific Ocean | collected 2012-04
ACTTGGAGTTGTTTGATGAAGAAATCGGTCAATGGAACCAATCCAGATCCTCACTAACATCTCGCAGACCAGCACTCAAGAAGTGGATGACGGGACTACCCACGCCGTAGCAAACGGCCGCCTGACGAAGTCCATCCATGTGACCTTACCCCCCTGAATCCAGTCCAGTCCGAGTGATAGTCTTGAGCGTTATTCAGGGACTCTCTCACTTAGGTCTTGGCTCATCCATGGATGGCGCCGCAGCGTGCCGCACGCAATCAGAGCGACGAGCCACTGACGTTTCCCGGCGTAAGTGGTTGTGATTCAGCGAACAACGACAACGCCACGCAACGTGGCGCGGCGTCGTGCAGAAGAGCCACCCACCGGACTCGAACCGGTGACCTGAGCTTTACGAAAGCTCCGCTCTGCCAACTGAGCTAGGGTGGCCGTGTTCGGAAGGATACCGGGTCAGGACCCAGATGCCGTCGCCGTATTTGAAACACCATCGCCGCGGTTCATGGCCCCATACAGGCGAGCCGCCGCATCGGCGATGTCCCCGCGGGCATCGGAGATGAACTTACGAAGATCGGCGGCCTGCCGGGACGAAACGCGATCGCCGAATCGGCGAACCGAGGCAGCAGCGAGATCAAGCAGGGACACCTGCTGCCACTCATCGGTGCTTGCCAAAGCCGCATCCACCAAGGCCTGCTGGGCGGAACTCTTGTTGATCAGGGCCAGCACTTCGGCCACGAGCAGTTGGGGGGGACCGGTTGTCGATTCAACCGTCCGCTCCAATTGTCCACTCGCCTCCGTAACATCGAGGCCAGTCGGTCGGGTCATCGCCAGATCGCGAAGGGCCGCAACAGCCTCGGATGTGTAGTAACGACGGTCGGATGCATCCATGGGTGTGCCGGCTCCAAGGGAGTCGACGAGAGCCCCAAGGGCCTCGTCAGAGGCGGTGTTGCTCAAGACGCCGACACCGGTGAGTCCTGTGGTCATTGTTCTCGCTTCGGCCAGTTCGTCCTCGGGGACAACCAGCACGACGGGCGATCCCGACGCTGCCAGCGCGTCCACGATGTCAAGTCCGCTCTGGGTGTCGCCCATCACGTAGGCAAAATCCGTCGCGGTGGCACGGCCATCGGCGAGCATTGCATCCCAGTTGTCACTCTCGGCGGTAATCTCGTAGCCCAACCCTTCCAGCTTCGCAACAGCCGACTTTCGCTGCTGGGGAGAACCGCCCACCACGATCGCCTGGCGACCGGCGCCACCGTACACCGCTGCAGCAAGCAGCGGCACAACTCGGATGCTTCCGGGAAAGGCTTTGTTCGGCATGGCCCGCGCCACCACCAAGGCCGCATCGTAGCGGACGTGTTGGTCGGGATACATCAAGGCTTCGGTGATGGCCTCACGATCACCGCCGCCCACGAGACTCGATGCGCCACCTGTCAATGACAGGGCTCGCAACGCATCTCGAGCCATCTCGGAGTCGCCCTGATCGATCGCCATCAACAGCACATCGCGGGCCACCGCGGGGCCATTGACCGTGGCATGAAAGCTCGGACTCCGCTCAAGATCCGGCACCGGCAACACGACATCGCGATCGCCCAAACGGTTCTCAAGGCGGAGATTGCCCGCGACAAATGTGGCCATTGCCGTGGAATCACTCGGGTCCAGCAAGCGGGCCTCATTGGCATGGCGAATCGCCATGACGGGCCAGTACAGGTCGGTCGGCACGAATTGGCTCGTCAGACCCTGATGGGACTCCCATTGCCAAATATTCTGCATGTCCACAACTTCACCATCACCGCCTTCGGCAAAGGTCGGTCGAGCGCGGAGGTGTTCCATTTCCCGCAGATAATCCTCGGCCATCTGCACGTGCAGGCCAGCAAGGGCGACCGCATCAGGATCGTCCCAGCCGAGCCTCTGAATGGCCCGCCGGGCGGCAGAACCGACCACTTCGGTCGCATTCTCGTCGCGCACCAGTCGCACCAGCGCAGCGGCAGCATGGGGATACCCGATGTCCGCGAGCGCATTGATGATGATGACCTGTTGCCGCTCGGGAACATTGGGCAGCGCCGTCGTCAATGGAAGCACCGCTTCGCGGCCGAGCGCGGGTAGGGTATTGGTCACGCCGAGCGTCACCTCGCCCGCCGTGCTTGGATCATTCAGCGCCCGCAGCATCGGAGGCACCGCATACTCGCCAGCTTCGACCAATCTGTCGTAGGCAAGTGTTCGAGCCCGCCGCGTACCGCCGAGCATTCCGATCGCTTCCTGAATGCGGGTTGGATCCTGAGCACGCTTGAGGTGTCCCTTCTCAACACGAGACTCAAGTTGCGCAGCGATTCTTTCGAGATCGGGGACTTCCCGCGCCCAACGCAGCGCAATCGGAAACCGCTCGATCATGCGTGGATCCTCGTCCACCAATCCCGCAAGTTCCTCATCGCTCAGTCCACTGCTCAGCAACGCTTCGCCATTGGCCTTCGCCATCGGCACCTGAGCGGTCAGGGCGTAATGAATGAAGTCTTCGAGCATCACCGAGGGTGCCGTTTCAGCAGCGGCCCTCGGAGGCAACAGGGCCATCGCAAGCAAGGCAAGAATGGCAGCGAGTCGAATACGCGTGAACATGAATGCTGGCTCCAAGATCATCCAGGCGTCGGATTTCGCCGCCATACCCCCCCAAATACACTGGTGAAGACAACGAGGATAGTCGGGCCGTGAGAGACCGGCAAGCGGATTGGCGACATCCATACGCACCTGCCCCCTACCTGATACCCTCGCTCCCGCTGCTGGCGTCATGGGAAGTGTGGTGAGAGACCACCGCGGACGCGCCGCCGTAACGGGATAGGGATTCGTCCCCGACGCCCATCAGGTCACTGCCTCAACGAGGCGGGAAGGCCGGACGTCGCCCCGGAGCCGGAAAACCTGCCCGGCAGCACTCGATGCCCCCCTCGCGATCAGGGCCGGCAGGATTCGCTCGCCATCGCTCCCGGTGAAGAACCCTCCGAACTCGCCCGCTCGCAAGGCACAAGTTGGAGCCGCCCCACGCGACCTGGGACGACGGAATCCTGTGTGTGATGGTGAATCTCGTTGGAATCGTACTTGCAGCAGCAGCGGGAAATCCGTGGGCCGATGCCGTGGTGTCCTTTGAGCCGGGGCTCGGGGGGTCACCTGGCTACGACATGCCTTCGGTCGCACTGGGACCGCCCGAGCGGTTCACGGGAGAGGGGACCCCCACGCCGAGCGTCGTGTCGCCCTTCTCGCCAGCGTGGATGCCCGATGAGATTGTGTCGATCGGCCTCGGTGGATGGTTGCTCGTGTCCTTCGACGAGCCCGTCATGGATGATCCTGACAATGCCTTTGGCATCGACCTGATCGTATTCGGCAATGCCGGCTTCACCGACATGGCCTTTCCAAATGGTGTCTGCGGCGGGTTGTTCGGCGGCGATGGCGGCGAGGTGCTGCTGAGCGAAGACGGCCTCACGTGGACAGTGGTTCCCGATTTCGACGCGGATGGCCTGTGGCCGACCGTCGGCTGGATTGATGCTGGCCCCTATGACGAAACGGCCGGGACGGTCGGAGCCGATCCGACGTTTCCGGTGGATCCTGCACTTGACCTCGCATCGGTATCGGGACTGAACCATGAGTCGCTGCTTGAGCAGTACGCCGGGAGTGCCGGAGGTGCAGGAATCGACATCGGCACCCTTGGGCTGGCATCGGTGCGATTCGTGCGAATCGAAGTACCGGAAGATTCCTTCCTCGCCGTGGAGATCGATGCCATTGTGGACGCGGGTCCAAACCCAGATCAGAGTGGAGACGGCACGGTCGATGTCAATGACCTGCTCATTGTCATCGGCAACTGGGGCGGCGGGGGTCAAGGTGATGTGGATCACGATGGCGTGGTCGGCGTCAATGATCTACTCATCGTGCTGGAGGCGTGGGCATGATCCATCGAGCGTTCTCCTTACTCGAGATGCTCGTGACGATCGCCATCCTCGGCCTTCTTATGGGCTTGGCGATTCCGGCCATGAACCGCGCCGCTGCCGCGACAATGCGAGCGAACTGCCAGACCAATCTTCGTCAGATGAGCAGAGCGGCCATTCAATACGCCACGCAGCGTGATGGACGATTTCCGCCTGGTGTGCAGTACGGAACCGATGGCAATGCCCTGAGCGGCGACGTCCGGGCATGGGACTGGTGGAAGCGTCCAAACGGCAGGGTTCAACCCGGCGAGTTATGGACATTCACCGACATGAACGAACCCAGCGGCGTACTGACCTGCCCGACCGCGGTTGGACTGAATGCGGCATGGGAAGGCGACCCCGTGACCGGATACAACTACAACGTCGCATTCATCGCGGCAGAAGCAAGGATGCCCTTCCCCGATGACGCCGACCTCGGCGCATGGGATCTGGTGATTGAGAAGCCAAACCTCGACGGCCTCAAGGAACTTAGACTCGCGCAGTGCCGCCGCAGTGGCACCACCGCCCTCTTCGGAACGGGCGGGCGGGCCGGCGGCACCAATAAGTTCATGCGATCGCCGGTCAATGTCGGCGGCGGATACGACACCGCCTATGCTGGCGGACAATCCTTCCCCGGCAGTTCGAGCAATGTGGGATTTGTTGATGGGCATGTCTCTAAATATGTGCATCCATTTCAAGGGCAACACTGGGACGATCTCCCGAGTTGGTTGACCAATTCGCTCGCATGGCCGAAGAATGGATTTCTTTCGGATGACGCCACCGTGTACGATCCACGCTGAAGTCTGGAAGGGAACAATGGATGACTCAACCAACAAGCCACTCGTGGGGCGGCCGCAGCCCATGGTCAACCGCTGCGTCTGCCACGACGTCTCGTTTGCCGACATTCTGACTTGGTCAAGCCAACGTGAACGCACCACTCTTGATGACATCCGTGAGCACTTCGGATGCGGCAAGAGCTGCGCGACCTGCGTGCCCTACATCCGACAGGTGCTTGAGACCCATCAGTGCAGTATTCCATTGATGCTGGATACCTCCGACTAACCTCCTCGGCAAGCAGAGGAGTGGACGACCGAACCCGCCGCCGCAAACTGCTATGTTCCCTACATGCCCCCGCTCATCGATTTCGAGACAGCGTTGCAACTCGCAACCGAGGGCGTTGCGCCGCTCACCACCACCGAAATGGTCGATCTTGCCGAAGCCTCGGAACGGGTGCTCGCTGGCGCAATTCTTGCAGATCGCGATCTGCCCCCCTTCCACCGCGCCGCGATGGACGGCTATGCCTACTGCAATGAGCATCGCGAGACGAGCATGCCGGTGTGTGCTCATGTACGGGCCGGCGACACGGCAGATGTGAATGTGCCGCCCGGAAGTTGCATCGGCATCGCGACCGGAGCGCCGCTGCCGACGATGTGCGACACGGTCGTGCCGCATGAGCTGACCGACCGTGGTGACCCACTCTGCATCACCGAAGATCCACCCGCAACGGGCGCCAACGTGCACCCACGCAGCGCAGATGCCAAGGCCGGTCAGATTCTGATTGGTGCCGGGCAACGCCTCTCGGCTGCAGAGATCGGCATCGCCGCAATGGCAGGACATCAGTCCCTCACCGTACGCAGTCGCCCAAGCGTCGCCATTCTGACCAGCGGCGACGAGGTCGTACAAGCCGGAAAGGATCCCGCCCCTCACCAAATCCGCAACTCGAACCATCCGATGGTGGCCACGCTTGTAGCCCGCAGCGGCGGCAGGTGTGTGCTGCATCGGCACCTTGCAGACGAGCCGGGCGAGGTCCGAGCGGCTATCGAAACCGCGATTGGGCAGGCCGACGTCCTCGTGACAACCGGCGGCATCAGCGCTGGCACGCATGACTTTCTTGCAAGCACACTGGAGCAACTTGGCTGCAGATGGAGAATCAACGGCGTCGCCATGAAACCCGGCAAGCCGGTGCGGATCGGCGATCTCGATGGAACCGCAGTGGTCTGCCTGCCCGGCAATCCCGTCTCGGCCTTGGTTACCGGATCGCTCTTTCTCTCGCCGATACTGCGAGCCATGCTTGGCCTCACTCCGGGGCCACGCTGGCGAACCGTGCGACTCTCCGAACCCCTTCGGTCGAACACGCAACGCACGCTGCTGCGGCCGGCCCACTTGCTGGACGCGGACACCGCATCCGTCCCGAGTTGGCAAGGCTCAGGAGACCTGGCGCATCTTGTTGGAACCAGTGGTCTGATTCGGTTGCCACATATGGAGACCGCCGAGGCAGGGATCGAAGTGTCGTTTACGAGGTGGCCATGACGCGAGGACCACACCATGCAGATTGAAGTGCAGTACTTCGCAGTCCTCGCAGACCGCATCGGCATCACCGCCGATACGCTGGAACTGTCTGGTGACGCGACCGTGGCTGCAGCGCTGGATGCGCTGGCCGAGCGGCACGAGATCATCCAAGTCATGCGGCCCTCCCTCGCTGCAGCAGTGGACAACACCTACGTGCCTCCGCAGCACAGGCTCACCGACGGCGACATCCTCGCCATCATCCCCCCTGTCAGCGGTGGGTAGCCGCTGCGATGCGGGATCAAGCGAGCAGCAGATGAGGGCAGGGGGCCGCTACCTCCGACCGAAGCGGCGTTCGAGTTCTTCGATGGACAGGCGGAGGGTGGTTGGCCGTCCATGCGGACAGTTGCTGGAGCGTTCCACGGTTTCTCGCATGGAGAGCAGGTCCGCGAGTTCACGCTCGGTGAGCTGCTCACCCGCTTTGATCGCCGCCTTACAGGCCATCATGTCCAGCACGTCTCGCAGCGCAGTTTCCTGATCGGTCATGTCCCGAAGTTCCGCCGCTCGCTCAAGCAGGTCGCTCATGAACGCGCCGATACCGACGCGGCGTTCGGTCAAGAGCGACGGCACGGCATGCACCGCCACGGTTGCCGGTCCAGCGGGCGATACGTCGAAACCGAGCCGCCCCAACATCTCGCCCAAGGACCCCATCGCCTCGATCGCCTCTGGTGATGTCTCCACCATCTCTGGTATCAGCAGCCGCTGCGAAGGCAATGTCGCCTCGCCGATCCGCTCAAGCAGCCGCTCGAACATCACCCGCTCGTGCAATGCGTGCTGATCGATGATGAGCATGCCCTCGGCATCTTCGGTCACGAGGAACATGCGGTGGATCTGCAAGACCGGCCTTGCGGTTTGGATCATGCCGACTTCGGCCGTCTGCTGCGGGGGCGAACTCGCCATGACGGCGCGGGCCGCAGCAGCATCGAAGCCCGCGGGCCGAGTGTCAGAATGGCCGAACAGCGGCCGCTCTCGCGGTGCAACGGACGGCACCATGCCTGATGTCTCGAATCGCGGCACGATGTCGGCGCCCCGCAGCGCCTCCTCGACACCACGCTTGACGATCGAGAACACCAGCCGGTCGTCGCGAAACCGCACTTCCGACTTGGCAGGGTGTACGTTGACATCCACCCGGTCCGGCGGGACTGAGAGAAAGAGCGCCGCCGTCGGATGTCTGCTCGGCTCCATCAGTCCGCGGAAAGCTTCCCGCACGGCGTACCGCAAACTCCGATCGACGATGGGTCGGCCATTGAGGCACATGATCTGATGCTGGGCTGTGGGACGAGCAAGTTCAGGCCGTCCAATCAGACCCCACAACCCAATTCCATCGCGTTGAACAGAAACTTCAAGCATGTGTTCGGCCAGTTCCGCACCAAGCACTGCTTCGAGCCGGCTGCGAGGATCATTTGCAGGAAGGTCCAGCAGCGTGCGGCCGTTGGAAGCGAGCACGAAGGCAACCTCGGGATTGGCTGCTGCAATATCACGCACAACTCGGCGAGTCCGATTGGTCTCGGCCTGCGCGGACTTCAGAAACTTGCGCCGCGCCGGCACCCGCTCGAACAACCCACTCACGCGAATTCGCGTCCCCGGCGGACACGCCGCCGGCTGCGGTGGCTCGGCAACCCCGTGGTCCACGACAATGAGACCTCCGCTATCTTGATCGGCCGCGCAGCTGCGGATCTCCAGTCTCGCAACCGAGCCAATCGATGCAAGTGCTTCGCCGCGAAAGCCCATGGTGGCGATGTGTTCGAGATCTTCCAGAGCCGATACCTTGCTCGTGGCATGGGAAGCGATTGCCAGCGGCAACTCATCCTCGCTCATGCCGCACCCATCATCGATCACTTCGATGAGATCGACCCCCCCACCCTCGATCAGAATCTCCACCCGACTCGCGCCCGCGTCGATCGCGTTTTCGAGGACTTCCTTGACGACGCTGGCCGGTCGCTCGACCACCTCACCGGCGGCAATCTGGTTGATGACCACGGCGGGCAGTTGGACAATCGGCATCGCCGCATCCTACCGCAGGAATTCAGAGGGTCTTGGCAACCAGAGGCCAACGTCGCCCGCGACCGAAGGTCCGACGGGAGATTTTCGGGATCATGGCTGCCTGCCAGCGTTTGAATTCGTTGCGATCGATGACGCGGACCCACTTTCTCACCATGTCCAGATCCAAGCCGGTCCGCTCGGCGGTCACCTCGGGCGACTGGTCGTAATCGACCACATGGGCGATGATCGCGTCCAGTACTTCGTAAGGGGGGAGCGTGTCCTGATCGCATTGATCGGGTGCCAACTCTGCTGTGGGTGGACGCTCGATCGTTTCGCGGGGAATCGGCGGCCGCTCCAGATCAACGGAGGCGGGGTCGGCGTTGATGGCTTCGGCCATCGCGTAGACCTCGGTCTTCAGAACATCGCCGAGCACGGCAAGCGCGCCACACATGTCGCCATACAGCGTGCTGTACCCAGCCGCCAGTTCGGATTTGTTTCCGGTTGCCAGCACCAGACACCCAGTCGCGTTCGAACGGGCCATCAACAACTGCCCGCGAATGCGTGCCTGCAGGTTCTGGTCCACCAGGTCGCCATCGACTGCGGCGTGACCACTTCGTTCCAGCGTCTCTCTCGCCACTGCATGGGCGGGCTCGATAGGAAGGATCAGGGGTGGGTCCATCCCAAGCGATTCGCACAATACCTTCGCGTCACGAAGACTCTTATCTGCCGAGTGCCGCGACGGCATCGCTACACCATGTACGCGTGAAGATCCCAGCGCCGCCACGGCAAGCGTCGCTGTCAGGGCGGAATCGATGCCGCCGCTCAATCCAACCAGCACGCCGGGGGATCCGGTCTTTGCGACGTAGCCATGAATGGCCTCGCGAAGCGCCAGGGCCCGAACAAGATCGTCTGACCAGCGTCTGGCCCCCTCTCCACTCTCCGGGAGAGGAGAACAGCGAAGATGCACGACCAACTTGTGATCCCGCTTGCAGAATGGAAGTCGTCCAGGACGCAACTCCCCATCGACGCCAGCGTGAATCACTTCGCCACCGAACACCAGATCATCGTTTGCGCCGGCCTGATTGGCCGCAATGACGTCGACACCCGCATCAGCGGCAACCTGCCGCACTCGATCCTCCTGCCTTGTGCCCTTGCCGGCAACCCACGGACTCGCTGAGGCGGTCAGAATCACATCGATTCCAGCGGCGATGAGATCCGCAACCGGATCACAGGGCCAAACCACCTCGACCTGAGCGTCAGCCCCCTGCCACAGATCCTCGCAAATGAGCAAGCCGATCCGCATCCCGTGATGCTCCACGATCGTCGCTTCGCGACCGGGCGTGAACCAGCGGTCTTCGTCAAAGACGTCGTAATCGGGCATGAGTCGCTTGGCGGCGGTGGCGATCCGCTGGCCTCCGCGAATCGCCACAAGTGCGTTGCATACGGTGGGCCCCGGCCCTCGCACCGCAGATCCGACAAGAACAAGTAGATCGGGGGGGAGTTGCCGGGCGAGTCGATCGAGTTCCGCTTCGCACCGATCAACGAAGTCCTTCCGAAGCAGGAGATCCCGCGGCGGATAACCGCACAACGCCAGTTCGGGCAGCAGCAGCACCGCCGCTTCGCTCGCCATCGCCGACTCGGCCGCCTCGATGACCAGCCGCGCATTGCCGGCAAGATCACCGATCGTCGGATCAAATCTCGGAACCGCCACTTGCATGAAGGTCATGGTAGGGGTCAGGTACCGCTCGGGGGCCGATGCCACCAATCAACTCGTTGTGGGATGAGTCCGGGCGGCACCCGATCCCTTCTTCCCGATATCGACACACGGGAACCCGGCGACATCGCCGAATTCCCGTGTGCATCGGGTTCGTGTTGTTTTAGATTGAACTCAGACCGGCGAAGCCGCCGTCTCGATCGACTCGATGACCTGGCGAACCGTAAACGGTTTGCGAAGGACACCATCGTAGCCCATTCTCCCCAGAGATGCGGTCTGGCCGTCGGTGACGGTACCGCTCATGGCGATGACCCGCATGCCGCTGAGATCATCGGCGCACCGGATGGTCTCCATGAAACCAACTGCATCAAAGTTCGGCATGTTCAGGTCGACCAGCAGCACATGTGGCCTGAAACGCTCACACTCGAGGCCGAGCGAGAACTGGTTGCAGGTGCAGCGAACCTCGTAGTTCGTTTCCTTGCTGAGCACGTTGTTCAGCCCCTCGCAGACACCGGTGTCGCCGTCGCAGATCAGCACACGGGTTGCGCCCGACATCAGACCATCGAACGGGATGCCATGGGCCTTCATGAACTGCATGAGATTGGCCACAGGAATGCGGCGGTCCTTGGAGCCCGGGATCCTGTAGCCATGCAGCTGTCCGGAGTCAAACCATTTGCTCACGGTTCGAGCTGCGACATTGCAGATCTTGGCAACTTCGCCAGTGGTGAATACATCTTTGTCAAACATGGTCATGAAATGTGGGTCCTTGATTCTGGCTTCGGGGATCGATATGCCCCGCACAGTGCATCGGGTAGTCAGAAGGGACAGTTCATTCGAACCCATGCTTCTTTCAGGAACACCCGGCAAAATCCGCATTTCAGAGACAATTGGAACGCAGGACCTCTAAACCGCTGCCTTTCTCGGTCATTGCGAGCCTGTGGCATACCCCCTCATACGCAGGAATTGGTGATGGGCTGCAGCAAAAATCCCCCTCATCGCCTCTCGCGCCCTCCAGCAAGCGGCAGAAGGCTCGCGGAGCGACAGAAAATCTGCCCCCCCCTCCCGCTCGCCTGCGCTCGCGAGAACTACGCCCGCGGCCCTGCTGCTCGAACAGCGTCGGTCAACTCGTAATTGGCGTCGTTGGCGCGAAAGCGGCTGGCGAGGTCGGCGGCGGTGCGGTCATACGCATCCTTGTCCGCCCACGTATTGCGGGGCGTGAGTACCTCGGTCGGTACACCCTGACAGGCATCGGGGACGCGAAGACCGAAAACCGGATCGGCGGTCCAGGTGGCCTCGCGGAGCGATCCGTCGAGAATGGCTGTCACGAAAGCGCGGGTCCAAGCGAGCTTGAACCGCTCGCCCGTTCCGTAGGGGCCACCGGTCCAACCAGTATTGAGTAGCCAAACGTCCGCATTCTGACCATCGACACGCGTATCGAGCCACTCGGCGTACACCATGGGCGGACGAGGCATGAAGGGGCCGCCGAAGCACGGACTGAAGTTGGGCAGGGGCTCGGTCACGCCGGCTTCGGTTCCGGCCAACTTGGACGTATATCCATTGACGAAGTAATACATCGCCTGCTCGCGGGTGAGCAGCGACACCGGCGGCAGCACGCCGAAGGCGTCGGCCGTCAGGAAGATCACATTCCTGGGGTGCCCCCCCACCGACGGAATACGCGCCCCCGGAATGAACTCGACGGGGTATGTGACACGAGTATTCTCGGTCTTGGTCGCGAGGTCGTAGTCAGGCACGCGTGTGCCCGGATCGATCACCGTGTTCTCAAGCACCGAACCGAATCTGATGGCATTCCAGATCTGCGGCTCGCCCTCTTCCGAAAGTTTGATGCACTTGGCGTAGCAGCCACCCTCGAAATTGAAGACACCGCGGTCGGACCAACCGTGCTCGTCATCGCCGATGAGCGGGCGATCCGGGTCGGCCGAGAGCGTGGTCTTGCCCGTACCGGAGAGGCCGAAGAACAGGGCCACATTGGCCGGGTCATCCGCTGCGACGTTGGCCGAGCAGTGCATTGGAAACACGTTGACATCGGGCATGTCGTAGTTCATGGCGTAGAAGATCGACTTCTTCATCTCGCCCGCGTATTCGGTGCCGAGAATGACGACCTTCTTCTGCTCAAGCGACTGCACGATCGCCACTGGACCGTTCAGCCCGAGCGACTCCCAGTCCTCCACCTTCAGCGTGCAGGCATTGAGGATCGTCCAGTCCGCATCGAAGCCGGGCAGATCGGCGGGATCGGCCTTGATGAAGAGCGTCGAAGCAAACTGGCAATGCCAGGCAAGTTCGGTGATCACGCTGACCTTCAGGCGATAGGCCGGGTCGGCGCCGCAGTACCCATCGAAGCGGTACAGGGACTCACGCGTATCGAGGTGCTCACGGGCCATCCTCTCCAAAACGGCGAACCGCTCCGGCGTGATGGGACGATTGACGTTGCCCCAGTCGATGTAGTCGTGAATGCCCGGCGTGTCTTCGAGGAACTTGTCCTTGGGACTGCGGCCGGTCCGCTCACCGGTATCAACGGCCAAGGCGCCGTTGGCGGCCAGTCCGCCTTCGCCTTGGCGAATGGCTTCTTCGATGAGCCACGCCGCGGGCTTGTTGGCGTGGACGGTGGTAGCGAACTTCAGTGACGCGGTGGGTGCAGTTGGCATGCCTCGGCTCCGTCCTGATACAGGCAAGCGGCCTGAGAAGGCCGCGAAATGTCAAAGAGCGAGAGTGTATCGAACACACACCCGGCTCGGGTCGAAAAAAACCCGATAGCGGGCTGTTGCGGGTACCCTGCCCGTCTCTCTGGCGACCGTAGCTCAGGGGTAGAGCACCTGGTTGTGGTCCAGGAAGTCGCGGGTTCAAATCCCGTCGGTCGCCCTTCCGTCATGCGAGTCCATTTGGTTCAGTTCGACATCGCGTGGGAGGACAAGCCCACCAACTGGGGCAAGGTCGAATCCATGCTCCAAGACGCCGCTGTAGAAGCTGGCGGCGTCATCGTCCTGCCCGAATTGGGCGACGTCGGCTTCAGTATGGACGTCAATCAGACGGCTGATGACAGGTCTCAAGCATGGGCCGCTTCGCTGGCTAACCAAACTGGCTGCTGGGTGGTCCACGGGTGGGCACAGCACTCCGACACGGGCACCTGCGAAAATGTCGCCGGAGTGCTGACCCCCAACGGCACCTTGCAGGGTGTTGCCACGAAACTGCACCCGTTCTCGCTTATTGAAGGGGGAGAGTCCTATCAAGCCGGCAACACGCTGAAGATATTCAGAGATATTGCTGGCACCAATCTCTGCCCACTGATCTGCTATGACCTCCGCTTTCCAGAGGTCTTTCGGGCCGCTTCGCTGGCTGGAGCCGACTGTTTCGTCGTCATGGCCAACTGGCCAGCAGTCCGCCTCGAGCACTGGAGGACGCTGGCCATTGCCCGCGCCATCGAGAACCAGACCGCGGTCATCGCCTGTAATCGGACCGGAACCGACCCCAATTTCACCTATGGTGGTGGCTCGCTGGTAGTCGCCGCCGACGGGCAGGTGCTTGCTGAGGCGGGCGAGGAGTCGACGATTCTCACCGCCGAGATCGATTTTCAAGCCCAATTGGCATGGCGAGGGGCATTTCCCGCCCTAGGCGACGCCAAGCCTCACTGGCAGTGCCCAGCGCCCATTGCGTGGCATTGATCACAGAAGATCATAAGAATAGATAAATCACTGTTGTCACACGTCTTAGGAGTGATTTTCATGGATCCACTCGACCCTTTGGGCACTGACGAATCAACTTTCATCGGCCGAGGCGCGAGTTTTGCTCCCAAGACAGGTTGAGAATTTGTTGAAGGCCCCTTACACTGCCCGGCTCGGCCGAGTTCTTGACCCTCATACAACCAACGAGTGATCCGCCTCGGGTACCCCCCGATCTAGCCTGTCGAAAGGCATACCCGAATGGTGAGACATGCTTTCTTCACAGAGGTGACCGCATGACGACGATGGCAGTGCGCAATTTCTCGAAACGCGGCGACGCGATTCCTGTTCCCGCCCTGACCGAAGTCCAGCGAATCGCGTACAAGCGATTCGTCCAGCTCGATAAGGACCCGCGCAAGCGGGATCCTCATCTCGGGCTGGAAAGCCTGCTTCGAGAAGTTTTTCCCATCGAGTCGTATGACGGCACGATGCGGGTTGAGTATCAGTACTACGACCTCGAGAAACCACGGTATACCCCTGCAGAGTGCAAGGAACTGAGACTGACCTACGGTCGGCCGCTGAGAATCGGCGTCCGCTTCATACGCGAAGGTGTCTCAGAGATTCCTGAGGAAGAAATCTACCTCGGTGAAATCCCGATCATGCTCGGCGGCGGCGAGTTCATCGTCAATGGTTCCGAACGGGTCATCGTCAGCCAGTTACATCGCTCCCCAGGCATTGACTTTGGAATCGTGCAGGACTTGGGCGACCGCCCTTTGCACTCGGCTCGAATCATTCCGGAACGTGGCTCATGGATCGAGTTGGAGGTCACCAAGAAAGACGTACTGGCGATGAAGATCGACCAGTCACCCAAGATCGCCGCCACCGTCTTCCTTCGAGCCTTGGATGAGACCTTCGGAAGCACCGAGAAGATCCTCGAGTCCTTCTACGACATCACCGACGTACCAGTGGCCAAGTTGAGCCCGGACCACTATTCAGCTGATCTCATCCTCAGCGAGGAAGGCGAGGAACTCTGCCGCGTGGGCGCCCCCATCGGCGATGCCCTTGAGGCCATCCAGTCCTCCCCAATCAAGTCGTTGCGGGTCGTTCAGAACCCCGAAGATCCCTTGCTGCTCAACACACTGGCGATGGAACGGCTCGACTTCCTTGCAGATGCCACCGAGCACGAGGCCGCATTGCTGCGGATCTACAGCCGCCTGCGTCCGGGCAACCCCCCCCAACGAGACAAAGCACGCTCGCTCTTCAAAGAGAAATTCTTTGATGACAATCGCTATCGCCTTGGCAAAGTCGGTCGCTTCCGCATCAACCGGAAGTTCGACATGGATGTCCCCGAGGACATCATGCACCTGCGTGGTGAGGACTTCTTGGCAGTCATTCACTACATTCTCGACTTGCGCGCCAAACGCAACATGGCCCACATCGATGACATTGACCACTTGGGCAACCGTCGACTCCGAACGCTGGATGAGTTGGCCATCGAGGAAATGCGTAAGGGCTTCCTCAAACTCCGCCGAACCGTTCAGGAGCGAATGAGCACCAAGGACCCCGACGAGCTCAAGAAGATCGCCGACCTAGTCAACTCCAAATCGATCAGCTCCGCCATCGACTTCTTCTTTGGTCGAAGCGAGCTCTCTCAGGTCGTTGACCAGACGAACCCACTATCAATGCTCGTGCACGAACGACGCCTGTCCGCACTTGGGCCTGGCGGCCTCAACCGCAAGCGTGCAGGCTTTGAAGTACGTGATGTGCACATTTCGCACTACGGGCGAATCTGTCCCATTGAAACGCCCGAAGGCACGAACATTGGCCTCATTGCCTCACTGGGCATCTTCGCCCAAGTCGACGAGTACGGCTTCATCATGACTCCGTACCAACGCATCGAGAAGGGCAAGCAGACCGGTGACATCGAGTACTTGCGGGCCGATCAAGAGATGCGAAGTGTGCTGGCGACCGCCGACACAATGATCGACGGTGTGGTCACAGGTAAGCAGGCACTAGCCCGTGTCGCCGGCGACTTGACGATGGTGCCCACGAACGAAGTTCAGTTCGTGGACGTCAGCCCCAAGCAAATCGTCGGCGTCTCCGCTGCCTTGATTCCCTTCCTCGAGCATGACGATGCCAACCGCGCCCTCATGGGTTCGAATATGCAGCGGCAAGCCGTACCGCTGGTAAAGGTTGATCCGCCGTTGGTGGGCACGGGCATGGAACAGATTGCCGGCGACCACTCAGGCATGATCGTCAAGGCCCGACGCGGCGGCGTCGTGACCTCCCTCGATGCCACGCATATCGTCATCGACAACTCCGATGAATACCTGTTGCAGCGGTATCGCCAGCTCAATGAACGCACCTGCCAGTCGCAGAAACCCGTGGTCAATCTCGGTGACACCGTTAAAGCAGGCCAGATTCTGGCTGATGGCGCGTCGACCAAGATGGGACAGATGGCCATCGGCGCCAACGTCTTGGTGGCATTCAACACATTCGACGGCTACAACTTCGAGGACGCCATGGTTGTCTCGGAGCGGCTCGTCAAAGACGATCGATTCACATCGATCCACATCGAATCGTTTGACGTGGAAGTCCGCGATACCAAACTTGGTCGCGAAGAGTTCACCGACGATATTCCCAACGTATCTGAGAAACAACTTCGCAACCTCAATGAGCACGGCATCATCCGAGACGGTGCTCGCGTCGGCCCTGCCGACATTCTTGTGGGCAAAGTCAGCCCCAAGAGCAAGTCCGAATTGACCCCCGAGGAAAAACTGCTCCATGCCATCTTTGGTCGCGCCGGCGAAGACGTCAAGAACGACTCGCTGGAAGTACCCGCCGGAAGCAATGGCATTGTCATCGGCACCCGCCACTTCAGTCGGCGGATGCACCTGAGCGACGAGCAAAAGATTCGCCTCAAGGAGGACATGCAGACCTTTGGCAATGACATGAACGAGAAGATCGTCTCGCTCTTTTGCGAAATGGTCCACATGATGAACGAGGCCTCTGGCTCCGAGATGATTGACCCAACGACCAGACAGAAGGTCGGCGCCTCGGACATTCCAGAAGTCATCCTTGAGCAGGTTGAGACCTTCACCGACAAGTGGATCAAGGGCTCAAAGGATGCCCGCGCTGAAGCAATTCGCATCAAGGGCCAATTCTGGCCCCGCATTGCGGCCCAGCAAGAAGAGCGTGAGCGTCGCTTGGCTCACATGAAGCGTGGCGATGAACTCCAAAGCGGTGTGCTTGAAATGGTCAAGGTCTACACGGCCAACCGTCGGCAGATCTCGGTGGGCGACAAGATGGCAGGCCGCCACGGCAACAAGGGTGTGGTCGCACGAATCGTTCCCGAAGAAGACATGCCATTCATGGAAGACGGTCGGCCGGTTGACATTCTGCTCAACCCACTGGGCGTGCCCAGTCGAATGAATGTCGGCCAGTTGCTCGAGTTGCACTTGGGCTGGGCTGCCAAGGTCTTGGGTTTCCAAGCCATCACGCCTGTCTTTGACGGTGCCACCGAAGGAGAAGTGCTCGGCTGCATCGACGAGGCCAACGCCCACGTCGAGAAGCGGATCGCAGACTTTGAGGCAGGCACCGGTGACCCTGGTACCCCCCGCGAACACCTTGCCCGTATTCCATTCGGTGCCAAGGCCCAGCTCTACGATGGTCGAACCGGCGAGGCCTTCAGCCAACCGACCTCGGTGGGCTACATGTACATGCTCAAACTCCACCACTTGGTGGATGACAAAATTCACGCCCGTGCCACGGGTCCCTACAGCCTCATCACGCAACAACCTCTGGGCGGCAAAGCCCGCACCGGCGGTCAGCGATTCGGCGAGATGGAAGTATGGGCCTTGGAGGGCTATGGAGCAGCCCATGTGCTGCAGGAACTCCTCACCGTCAAGAGCGACGATGTTGAAGGCCGGACCAAGATCTACGACTCGATGGTCAAGGGCACGAACACCCTCGAAGCCGGAATGCCGGTGGTGTTCGATGTGCTCTGCCACGAGATTCGCGGCCTGGGCATGAACATTGAGCTTGAGAAGGCTGAGGATGAAATCGGCCCGCTGTTCTGAGCGTGAACCACGAACTATTTACTCGGACCTGAGAGGGATGTCACCTGATGACCGAGAACGTCTTTGATCGCGTAAACGACTTCCAATCCGTCAGAATTACTCTGGCGAGCCCCAACGACATTCGGAGTTGGAGTTTTGGCGAAGTTAAAAAGCCCGAAACCATCAACTACCGCACGTACCGTCCCGAAAAGGACGGCCTGTTCTGCGAGCGGATCTTCGGCCCCGAGCGTGACTATGAGTGCGCGTGCGGAAAGTACAAAGGCACGAAGTTCAAGGGCATCATCTGCGACCGCTGCGGCGTCAAGGTGACCCACTCCCGCGTACGACGCAAGCGGATGGGGCACATCAACCTCGCCGCGCCCATCGTGCACATTTGGTTCTTCAAGGCACTGCCAAGCCGCCTTGGAACCCTGCTGAAGATGAAGACCGCCGATCTTGAGAAGGTCATCTACTTCCAGGACTACGTCATCGTCGATCCCGGTGATACCGAACTCGAGTACCAACAGGTACTCGACGAGGACACCTACCGCGAAATGCAACGCGAGTACGGCCCTAGCGCGTTCAAGGCCATGATGGGCGCTGAAGCAGTCGTCGAATTGCTGCAGCGGCTCGACCTACACGCCACGGCGGCAGAAATTCGCGAAGATCTAGACAAGACACGGTCTAAGCAGAAGACCAAGGATCTTGCCAAACGACTCAAGATCGTCGAGCAAATCAGCAACAGTGGCAACGAACTGACCTGGATGGTGCTGGACGTTATTCCAGTCATTCCCCCGGACCTTCGGCCATTGGTGCTGCTCGAATCGGGCAACTTCGCCACGAGCGACTTGAACGATCTCTACCGCCGCATCATCAACCGCAACAACCGCCTCAAGAAGTTGATGGACCTCAACGCCCCCGAGGTCATCATCCGCAACGAGAAGCGGATGCTCCAGCAAGCAGTCGACGCGCTCTTTGACAATGACCGTTGCCGTCGACCGGTGCTTGGTAGCAGCAACCGTCCGCTCAAGTCGCTCACCGACATGATCAAGGGCAAGCAGGGTCGCTTCCGTGAAAATCTGCTGGGCAAACGGGTCGATTACTCCGCTCGGTCTGTCATCGTCGTGGGCCCAAATCTAAAACTGCACCAGTGCGGACTTCCCAAAAAGATCGCATTGGAACTGTTCCAACCCTTCATCATCCGACGTCTCAAAGAGCACGGACTGGCCGACACCATCAAGTCCGCCAAGCGAATGCTCGAACGCCGCGATCCCGAGGTGTGGGACATCCTCGAGCAGGTGATTTACCAACATCCAGTGCTGCTCAACCGTGCCCCAACCCTGCACCGCATGGGCATTCAGGCCTTTGAGCCAGTGCTTGTCGAAGGCAACGCCATCACGTTGCACCCGCTGGTATGTACTGGGTACAACGCCGACTTCGACGGCGACCAGATGGCCGTCCACCTGCCCCTGTCGATCGAAGCCCAGGTTGAAGCCCACGTGCTGATGCTGTCAACGCACAACATCTTCTCGCCGGCCAACGGCAACCCGATTGTGTCTCCCTCGCAGGACATCATCATGGGTGTGTATTTCCTCACGCACATGAACAATGAACTGATGAAGCCGCTGACTGAGTTGCACGCCTTCCGAGATCTTCCAGAAGCACTCTTGGCGCTTGAATACGGCCAGATTGGACTACATGAGCCCATCATGGTGCGTCTGCGGCGATTTACCACACAGGTCAAGTCTGAGAAAGGCCCCATCGAGCCAATCGACGACAATGGCCGTGTCATCACGACCGTTGGTCGACTCCGGTTTGCCTCGATTCTGCCTGATGGCATGCCCTTCTACAACTGCGAACTAGGTAAGCGTGGATGCAGCCGCGTGATCGACGACACGTTCCGCCTGTGCGGACGTGATGCGACCCTCACGTTGCTTGATGACCTCAAAGACATTGGCTTCCGAACAGCCACGACCTCTGGCCTGTCTATCGCCATCACTGACCTTCGAATTCCCTCCAACAAGGGGGAACTACTCAAGAATGCCCAGAAGAAGGTCGACCGCATCGAGCGAGCCTTCCACGCTGGTGCCATCACCGAGCGTGAACGACACAACCAGTTGCTGGACATCTGGGCGCATTGCCGCGAGGAACTTACCAAGTCATTGGTGAGCACACTGAAGAATGATCGGCGAGAAGTTGGCAGCCTCAAGGAACTGCCCATCGACTCAGATGATGGCCACAAGTACCTGAACCCGGTCTACCTCATGTCAACCTCGGGTGCTCGTGGCAACGTCAGCCAGATGCAACAGTTGGCTGGCATGCGTGGTTTGATGGCCAAGCCCAGCGGCGAGATCATCGAAACTCCAATTCGCGCCAACTTCCGTGAAGGTCTCAACGTCCTTGAGTACTTCTCATCGACGCACGGTGCCCGAAAAGGTCTGGCCGATACCGCCCTCAAGACGGCAGACTCGGGCTATCTGACACGAAAACTCTACGACGTCGCTCAAGCCGTCGTCATCACCGAGTACAACTGTGGCACGCGACGTGGCATTACCAAACGCGCCATCTACAAGGGCGAAGAAGTCGACGTGCCGCTGCGAGAAGTGGTTCGAGGGCGTGCAAGTCGTCAGACAGTCATCAACCCATTGACCGACGAAGTCATCGTGGCCGAGAACGACCTGATTACTGAACAACTCGGTGAGAAGATCGAGAAACTTGGTATTGACTCGGTTCAGGTCCGCAGCCCACTGACGTGTGATGCCAACCAAGGTGTCTGCGCCTGCTGCTACGGACAAGACATGTCCACAGGCAGTTTGGTCGAAGGCGGCTTGGCCGTTGGCACCATCGCCGCACAGTCGATTGGTGAGCCTGGTACCCAACTCACGATGCGGACGTTCCACACGGGTGGCATCGCATCACGCAGCCTGACCGAAACGTCGTATCGCGCAGCCCACGGCGGCACGATCAAACTTCGTGATTGCCGTCACGTGCCGGTCGATGTCGACGGCACCGACAAGCTCATCGCGTTGAAGCGACAGGGCGAAGTGGCCGTCCTTGATGGGCGTGGTCGGGAACTCGAGAAGTACAAGGTGCCCTACGGTGGGATTATCCACTACGGCGAGGGCGACACGGTTTCCAAGGGCGATGTGCTCGTCGAGTGGAATCCTCACCTCACGCCAATCCTCGCCGAAGAGACAGGTGTAGTGCGATTCCGCGATATCGAAATTGGCAAGACCATTCGAAGCGAGCAGGCCAAGGCCGCCGAAAAATCAGAGCTCATCGTCATCGAACACACTGGCGAGATGCACCCACAAATTCTCATCGAAGACAAAGAAGGCCACATCCTTGACTTCCACCACCTTCCGGCCAAATGCCGCATTGAGGTGACCGAAGATCAGCCGATCAAGCAAGGTGAAATGCTTGCACGGCAACCCAAGGACGTCGCGGGCAGCGCCGACATCGTCGGTGGTCTCCCGCGAGTCACCGAGATCTTCGAAGCCAGAATTCCCAAAGATCCGGCCATCATGTCAACAGTGTCTGGTCATGTCGAACTACATGACGATGTCCGGAAGAACAAGATGACCGTCCGTGTCATATCCGATGTCGGCGAAGAAATCGATCACCACGTGCCCCAGGGCAAACACTTGCTTGTGCACGCAGGTGACTATGTCGAAGCAGGCGAACCGCTGACCGAAGGGCCGCTGGTGCCCCAGGAAATTCTTGATATTCGCGGTGAAGAAGCCGTATTCAACTACATGCTCGACGAAGTCCAGAATGTCTACCGAGCTCAGGGCGTCCCCATCTCGGATAAGCACATTGAAACGATTCTGTCGTGCATGCTCTCCAAGGTGCTCGTCAAGCGGCCTGGGGATACTGGCTTGCTGCCTGAGGAAGTCTTGGATCGACACTTCTTCCGGAGGCGTAACCAGGAAGTCGCCAATAAGGTTCGCATCACCGATGCTGGGGACACGAATCTGGTGGTTGGAGACATGATCGATCGAAACGAGGTCAAGGAAGCCAACGCCTTGGCTGAGGCTGAGGGCAAGTCCGCAGCCAAGAGCAAGCGTGGGCAAGCCGCTACAGGCCAGACCTTGCTTCTGGGTATAACCAAGGCATCGCTCCAGTCAGAATCCTTCCTGTCCAGTGCCTCGTTCCAAGAGACCACCAAGGTCCTCACGGAAGCTTCCCTCAAGGGAGCCGTGGACGATTTGCGTGGGCTCAAAGAAAACGTCCTGCTGGGCCACCTGATCCCCGCTGGCACCGGTTTCCGCAGCTATGTGGATATGCAGGTCGAGCACCTCGCCGAGCCCCCAGTGACTGAGGAGGACGATTTGGCCACCCTGCAGGCCGCAGCTGCCCAGGCCGCCGAAGCCCGTGGTGCACAGCCACCATCGGTAGTGATTCCTGAGGTTGAAACAGCCGCACCAGAACCAGCCCCGGCTGGCTCAACCGATGGCTAAACCAGCCCCACTTGCCTTGATCAGCGACCCGGCTTACGCCGGGTCGCTGTCGTTTTGCATGGTCACACTCGGGGTGCCCTAGAAGCCCCAAAATGACGGCGGCAACTACATTCTGCCGGTACACTTACGTGGCCTGCCGCTGAGGTGATAGGGCTATCCACCACAATGTCGCATCTGAGAGATGATTGCATGCGAATGATTGGGTGGAGGAATTGCGTGCCTGTCCCGATTTTGGGAAACTCCTTCCGGACCCCTTCACAGGGTCCACTTTGACTCACTGGGGCGGAGTTCAGCTCCGACGAGAGACGAGAGACTTTGATCATGGTGTCACAACATGCCGCGGCCCTGACTGTTCTTTCTTTGGCCGCAACCGGTGCCGTGCTGGCTGCACGTCCCGCGCCTCCTGCTTCTGGTCCGCAGGCGAGCCGCGCTCGCCACGTAGCGCCAGTTGAACACGAACCTCGACGCGCCACGCTGACTACACCAGGCGCATCGCGACTCAAAATCAAGTTCCAAGACGACTACCGCGCACGCTTGCTTCCAAACGGCAGCCTGTTATCCCTGACGGGTCGAGACGTCTCCTCGGTCAACCGTTCTATTGAAGCATTCGGCTTGGAATTGACCCCCGCGGTCACCATGTCCGACGCCAAACTTGATGACCTTCGCCTGGCGATTGAACATCGCAGTGACACGGTGATGCCCGACATCGCCGCCACATTCTGGGCCGATGGCACACCTCGCGCCGTGGCCGCAGCTGCCAAGCACTTTGTCAGCGACAGTGCCATTGACTACGCATCGGTCGTCAAGGTCCAGCAGCTCCCAGAGGCTGTGCTTGACGCCAAGGAACGCCCTCGCCCGACGACCACTTCCAAGCCCACGGTCGATCCAACTCCCGACCCGGATTACTGGAGCACCGATACTCCGCACTTCTTGGAGCGGGAACAATGGTTCATCGATCACGCCGAGCGAATGGAGCAAGGACCTCTGCCGATCCCCAAGAAAATCGAGATCGCCTCAGCGGACATTCAAATGGAACGCTTCTTGGACTCGATGGATCGAGCCCACGATCAGGCGCGTCGTCGAAACCGTGAATTCATGGAAAATCGCAACCTTCGCGGTTCTAACTTGATCATCTGCTGCATTTTCCAGCTCGTCGATCCAGATGGCGTATTCCCCAGTGGCGACGAGGTATGGCGAAAGTCCTGCCTCGGTGACGAAGGCTTGACCACAGCGGACATCTGTGACAGTCTGAACAATGAGGACACGAGCGTCAGTGTCGTGCAGGGCGTCTACGGTGTCGATACCTGCGGCGCCGTGTGTCTCGACTATGCCCCCATGGCCTATGGTGCCTGCTGCATTCCCAATGTTCGTGATGGCGAAGACAGCTTCGTGACCGAATGTGTCGATGGCGGAGGAGTATTCGAAGGCACCATCCCCGGCTCCACACTTGAATTCAACTCGTATTGGAGTTGTGATGTCTGCGGAGAAGTCTTGGGGAGTTGCTGCCTCAACGGCGTAGCCGAAACGCCCACAGGTGGTTGGGTGTGGAATGGAGAGATCGAAATATGGCCCAAACAATACTGCCTGTCCAGCGGAGCCGACCCGTTCTACGATCAGCCGGACGTCGCCTCCGGTCGACTGCGATCGGAAGTTATTTACTGGAATAATCTTGGAGCACAGGGGCCACAACTCGATGCCAACCCCGAGCAACCCCTCTGGGAGTGGCAGAATTTCAATACGCCTCCGGCCACTTTCAACCCGCCGGTCATCGTCAACGCACGCGTTATCAGCAATGATGACCAAACGCCAGCCTGCGATCGATGCCTCGAGGCTGGTGGCTACTACGTCAGGGCCATGCTTCCCAATATTCGGTATGGGGGTGATGTCTTCTGTGGTTTGTCACTCAATCCGCCTGCTGATTCTGGAGTTATAGATTGCGAAACCGACGAGAGAGCTCTCACTGAACCTCTTGGCGGATGCTCCACCAGCGGCGTGTACACCATCACCACCGAAACGCTCTGCAACGAGGGCTGCACGGGCGGCAACTTCAACGACCTGCATGGACTCTCCTGCTGGCAGCAGAACATGATTCTGCCCGACATGATCGGCCCCGAGGGCCATTCTGTTCACGGTGGTAATTGGCGACCGCTCTGGGTGCAGTGGTTCACGCCTCCGCCGGTACTCGAAGAGCCCGACCCAGCCACATGGCTGGTGCCCTACTGGGAGTATGCTGGCACCTACTCTGATTGGACCGGCTGGGACCCCGAACGCTGGTGGGACGCAGGTTTCCAACCCAACCTCGCTGCCGCTGGCCAGCCCGCGACCAATTCCGATCAGTTTCTCTTGCTGATGGGCAGCCGACCCGCGGACAATGCCAACGCCACGTGGTACCCCGCCCTATCGACGTTCAGCCAATTCATTCCCGCCCCGCCCACCGAAGATGAAGACTCGGTCTTCGTCCCCAACTACATGGTGCCCAACTACGGACCATGCATCCGGCACGGGTTCGGCCCCACGGGCTTGGAGTACTACGCGGAGTACGGCATTCCCCAGCAAGTGGGAGATCCGCTGAGCTGGGGCGATTGGCCCGTGCTCCCAGAGACCGATGCTTACACCTTTGAATTCCAGTGCATCGGCTCGGCCGGAGCCAGTTCGCCGCCACCCGATCAGATGTTCCCATGGGACCATGCTCGAAATAGGTGGACCGACGACTCGAAGTTCTTCCGAATCGGCACGCCGCCGTCAAATGACCATACCGGGTTTGGTCGCATCAACAACCGCTACTTGAATCTCACCACCCCGGGGGTCACCATCTGGAATTACTACGGTGATGGCCTGGCACCCCACCCGGGCGATCTGGTGCCGCCACACGACTGGACCTATGGCTACCCCTACGTCCTCGGCGAACCATCCGATCCACTGCGGGGCAGTTGCTACTTCCCGCGTTCTCACAATTCTCCGACCGTGCCGCTGACTAACACGCTGCCCGGCATTCAGGCGGTCTACACCGGCGCCGGCTGCAACGAACCGGGCTGCTGCACCGCCATCGAAGCAGTCGTACCGGGATGCTGCCCGGAGACGATCGGTACAGGTGACTTGACGACGTGGGACCCGCTCTGTGTCCAGGTCGCCTTGGACTTGGTGCTGCTCGGCCAGGGGGCAGGTGCGTTCTTCGACTCGCGAACCTGCACGGGCATTACGCCCTATCTGGTGCCTGAGTATGCCAACGAGATCCTCGGCAACGACGACTTGCGGCCAGGCGAATACAACCCCGACCCGCGGAACTCCCAGCTCAACCCCTACCTCAACGCAACGCTGCCGGCCTACGTCAATCCTGCATTGGCCGACGCTGACACCTGCACGGTGGCCGACACATCGGCGGCCAATCGTTTCCACCCGCTGGGGCGAACCAATGACCTGACCGACCCCATTACCCCACCGGATCCCCCGGCCGTGGGCGACGCTCCAACACAGGCCTATCTGGACTACGCAGACGTACGCGATCGTTCTGCCCGCCTGTATCAGTTTATGCCGCGATGTGCTGGCATCTACTCGGCCTCTGGACAGTGCAACGTCGCAGGTAATTACAGCGGACGCAGCTCGTGGGCTGCCATCGCCGACGATGAAACGACCCTCATTGGCTGCAAGGACTACGACTGCTGCATGCGAGTCATCAGCACCATTCTCGATGACAAAGATGACGCCGCCAACGGCGACCTCTACACCGATCTGGAGTGGGTCAACTGGGGGCACTTGGGCTACCCGCCGGAGATTGCTGATTACCCAGAACTACTCCCGCCAATGGCAGGGCAGTGGACCGCTGCAATGGCCTCCCGGGCCCGCTCGCTGTGCTACCCCGATGTTGTCCAGCAGGATGATCCTGACTTCTTCAACCTGCAGTTCCACATGAACCGGCAGGCACTGGCGCAGTCGCCCGCGGGTTATGGTGCGTGCTGTATCGGCGCGAATTGCGACTTTGTCGGGGCCGAGGAGTGCGCCTCACTTGGCGGCACTTGGAATGGTGTTGGCACAACGTGCAGCACCAACCCGTGCAATGGTGGCACGATCGAAGTACTCAACAGCTGGATTGTCGGTCCCAATCAGACATCGGTACAGGATGATCCAATGCTTCGCGATCTGGTGTGGGCACCATTCTCGTGGTCGGACAATAGCCAATGGGATTACGCCGCAACCTCAACCTGCCGCCCACCCCACCAGAACATCTTCGGCTTGCTTCCAGACCCCTACTACGCTGGCGATGGTTTGGCGATCTACCCATGGGATATCGATCCGATCGGAAACAACGCCGACCCCTACGAGAGCGTTGCAACCGCATCACAGTTCTTCGCTGACGAAGCTGGCACGACAATGGGGGCCTTTGGACTGGATGTCAACATCGCCGTTCTGGGTGAAACCGCATGGCTCCAAGAACGCGTCATCGACGGCGTCACCGTAGGTGCCGTTCATAGCGACCTTGGTCAAGTGGTTCTTGAAGGACCTGCCATGAGCCTGCCGACGGTTGATATGCCCTTCACTGGACCCCTCGCCCAGTCGCAAGCTGCCCGATGCACTGCAGTGCTGGGCGTCATTGCCGCAACCGACAACGCGTTTGGCGTAACTGGCATGGCCCACGAAGCAACGACCATGTTCTTCCCAACCGAGTCCACCAGTGGAACTCGCATCGAAGACGCCTTCCTGCACGCCTTATCGCAACTCAATGCCGGCGACGTCATGCTGCTTGCCTGGCAGGCAAGCAGTGCCAACGGGTTCGTCCTGGACGACCCCGGTGTCATGACGCTCGTCGATCTGGCACGGGCCTCAGGAATTAGCGTTGTCGTGCCTGCCGGTGACATGCAACAACCAGTGGGTATTACCACTGAGGATGCAGGGATCATCGTTGTTGGTGGTGCCGCCCCCGCTTCTCGAGACGGCTACCTCCGCTGGTGGTCATCAAATTACTCCACTGCCGAAACGCCGGTCTTTACACCTGGCACGGTCAACATCTGTGCGTGGGGTGGGGGTGTGACGACGACGGGCGGCAATGCCAACCTCTCAATGGTTGCCATTGCAGACACCTATACCGAAGACCTTGCGAGCAAAGAAGCGTCGCTGACCCTCAAGGGACGCCAGCAGAGTTATACCAATGACTTCGGCAGTCGCCTCGACGGTTCCCTTGCCGCAGCGTCACAGATTACTGGTGCCGCGGCCTGCGCCCAAGGCGTATGCCGTCAGTTGTACAACGGCGATTCCATGCTCGCGGCAGATCTACATCTGCGGCTCTATAGCACCTCGACGTACTTCAATGGAAGTGACTCCGGTGGTCTTGGGCCAGGGTTCCCAACGGGCTACGGCGGCAACGGTTCGCCAAACGCCATCTACACATGGGATATCGATGAAGCATTAGATACCCCGGCAAGCGTTGGTCGATTCCCACAACTGGGCAAGTTGATGCGCGATCTGTATACGTCCACCCCCGATGACTTTGTCGAGGGTGATTGGGCTCGCATTTCCCGTCTCGATATCGTGACTGGCACGCTCGAAGAAGGCGACCGGTTCAGTTTGGTAGTCGACGCCGATGAAGATGTGGCTTGGGTCAACTCGGCCTTTGCGGGCATGGGCGCAGTCAGCACCGACTTCGATGTTCCAGGACCGATCCATTACAGTGCCAGCGGAGAGATCGTCGACATCATGGTGACAGTGCAAACGTCTGGTCGAGTCAACCTGACTGGCCCATTCGGCATCGTCGACACGCGTTTCGGGCCATGGACCTACGCGGTCTATGTGTGCTACGTCTTCAACTTCCAGACTGGTCGATGGGAGGGCTTTGACGGCCCCATAGTGACCAACCCGGGCGATGGAGCCCCCACCAACGATGTGTTCGTGCCTTATGTGCCTTTCGCCACGGTGTCTCAGTACATCGATCCGCAAACGGACAAACTCTTCATCAGGTTCATCAGTATCTCTGGCGGAATGGCCGATCTGTACAACATGGGGTTTG
>PVBE010316633.1_pt1 | contig 28170 bp, 29 predicted proteins | sample 1631181 | NCBI WGS metagenome assembly PVBE01 (sample SAMN08397723, study PRJNA350692) | Marine metagenome, whole genome shotgun sequencing project. | isolation source: water | place: Pacific Ocean | collected 2012-04
AGAAGCTCCTGCTGAAGAAGCACCTGCTGAAGAAGCACCTGCTGAAGAAGCTCCTGCTGAAGAAGCTCCTGCTGAAGAAGCTCCTGCTGAAGAAGCACCTGCTGAAGAAGCTCCTGCTGAAGAAGCACCTGAGGAGCCTGCCGAATAAGAATGGTTCTTCTGGTTCGAAGCCGCCCCGCCCTTTTTCTTGCCGAAAAGGGCGGGGCATTCTTTTTGGGTCTTCTTTCCATGTTCCCCGCTTGCTCTCTATTCACTGAAGAAAAAGAGCTCGTCTCGACTCCTTTTCAAGCCCCCACTATCGAGGAACAAGAGGCCGCCATTCTGTTCCTTCAACGAGTCAGAGAGGTGGAGAAGGAGCTTCAAAGCCAGTTTGAGCTTCAAGTCACAGCCTCACGGGTAACCATGGGGGACTCCGTCCCTCTTCAAATCGTACTCCGTAATCCATTTTCTCAAGACCTTGCTTTGCGCATGCCAAAGGATGGCTATTTGCTTGAGTGGGTCTGGGAATTTACGCGTTGGATTCCTACTGGAGAGCAGGACATTCAAAAGGGGAAGAATCTGGCTGCTCACCTTCAAGAAATTCGCATCCCCGCAGGTGGGGCATGGGAAGAGTCTTTGGAACTGCCCCTCAATATTCCTCAGGGCCAAGCCGCCTTGGCCGAAGTTCTTCTAGGGCTCCGACTCCGCTTGGATGGCGTTCATCTTGGGGAAGAAACCTTCCCTATTCCTGCTCTCGCTGCCCATTCGGCAAGCTGGACGGCCTTTCCCGCTGGCTGGGAACCCATCCAACAAAACCCATTTGAAGCGCTTCAGAAAGCGGTACGGCTGCCTCAGTCGGAAGCTGATCGCCACGTTTTGGTTGCAACGGCCCTTTTGAAGCCCTCGGAGCATGAAGCAGCCATTCGTTTTCTCTGTGAGGCTTTAGATGACCCACCGAATCGCGAACGCCTTCAAACTGTTGAGACTGCCCTTGAGTATTTAACGGGATTCTCATTTCCTGGGCGTAAAGCCTGGAAAGAGTGGTGGCGGCAAAGGCAGAATGAAGCGCCGTGACCCATAACGCCCCTCCCAGCCCAAGCTCGGCATTCGAGCGAATCTCAAGGAATGTCTCGGACATCGTGACCGAGGAGAGTTTGCGGAAATACCTAGAGGCTTCTCAGGAAAGCGGCCGCCCTTTGCGAGTTAAGTTTGGAATTGACCCAACTTTTACACATGTGCATATTGGACACGCAGTTCCCATTCGGCTTCTTCGGACTTTTCAGGAGCTTGGCCACCTGCCAGTCCTCATCATTGGTGACGGGACAGCCCGTTTAGGAGATCCGACTGGGAGGAACGAGCAGCGCCCCCCCTTGTCTCTTGAAGAGGTCCAGCACAATTCCACGACCTACTTGGACCAAATCGGAAAGGTACTGGATTTGTCTCCCGAGGTTTGCGAAGTGCGCCGCAATAGTGAGTGGTTTGAAGAAATGGATTTTTTTGATTGCCTTCGCCTGGCAAGTTGCGGAACGGTTGCTCGGCTATTGGAAAGAGATGACTTTAAAAAACGAATGGCAGAGAGGCTTCCTGTCCACCTTCATGAGATGCACTATCCAATCATGCAGGGTTGGGATTCGGTTCAGGTTCGAGCTGACGTCGAAATCGGAGGCAATGACCAATTGTTCAATTTGCATATGGGACGTCTTCTGCAGGAGCGAGAAGGGCACCGGCCGCAAGTCTGTTTGACAACCCCGCTTCTTCTTGGCACTGATGGCCAGAAAATGTCCAAGACCTATGGCAACCATGTGCCACTCCTCTCTGAGCCAAATGATATGTTTGGGAAGGTTATGTCGGTTACGGATGATCAAATGCCTGATTGGTTCCGTTTGTTGACTTCTTTAGAGGAAGAAGAAATTTCGAAAATCCTCCAAGGCCATCCCCGGGAAGCGAAAGGGCGATTAGCCGACGAGATTGTGACTTGGCTGCATAACTCCGCTGTTGCCAAAAGTGCTGCCCAAGCTTTCGATAGTCAATTCCGAAAAAAACAAGTTCCGGATGACATTCCGGAATGTGCGTTAGAAAGCAATCTACCATTGGCAAATCTCTTGAAGGAGGCAGGCTTAGTCTCGAGCACCTCCGACGCCCGCCGAACCATTAAGCAGGGTGGTGTCAAGGTGAATGGGGAACCCGCAGTAGATCCCAGTGCGTTGATTCCTCTTGGAGACGAACCAACAATGATTCAGGTAGGCAAGCGACGCTTTGCCAATATTCGAGAACGCAGCTAAGCCTAGCTCGGCTAAATGCCTGGGGTAGGGAAGGGCCCTAACGGCAAGATGGTGCCCTTCGATTCGCTTGAATCTTCCGTGCCGGAATCTCCATAACCAAGCTGCTCCATCATGGATTCCTCTTCGGCAGACCTTTTTGGCGTTAATTTTTCGGAGACCGCAGAGGAAGGAAGGGAACGGTGATGCTTTTCTGAAAGAAGGAAAGAACTCTGGAATGCATCCATGGCTTTTTGCCATCGAGGGTCATTCCTCGAAAGGGGAGCTTTTTCAGTAGGGTCATTTTTGCAATCAAAAACCCAAATCATGGGTTGCCCATTCTGAGTGAAGCGCTGACGAAAGCTCGGTTGGCGGTTCTTCTGGCTAAGAGGGACGTCAATTTCTAGAATTCGCTGAACTGAGAACTCCTCGTTCCGCCAACCGTCTCGCACATCAGGGCCTCCAGGGACACGTTGCAGGATGCTTCGATTGAATTTTTCGTTGCCCTCTAGAACAGGGCGCAAGCTGAGGCCTTCTGCCTCCTTTAAGGGTGGGACACCTGCGTAATCCAGCAAAGTGGGTCCAATGTCGTATATCCGCACTAACTCTGAAAAACGCCGGCCCTTAAGTTGATTTGGAATGTGAATCAACAAGGGGATGGCGGTGAGTTCGGGAAATAAAGTGGAGCGGTGCCCAATTCCGCCATGCTCGAAGAACTCGTCACCATGATCAGCGACAATGCAAACGATGGTCGTCTCCCAGAGCCCTTGGTCTTTTAGGGCTTGCAGGATGGTCCCAATGTGTCGGTCCACCCAGTGGATTTCGGCATCATATAAAGCCAAAATGTGACCTAAGTCGCGCTCAGATATTTTTTGGCCATATGGCGGAGTTTGTTCTCGGACCGCAGGATTGAAGTACCAGTTGGCACCCTCAAAATTCCCGCGATAGTCAGGGTCAAAGCGAGCACCAAGACCCTTTTCGAGGGTGTCTGGGAGATAGTCGTAATGGGCGTCAAAGTAGTGAAGTGTCAGAAAAAAAGGAACCTCCGAATCGCGTGAAGCAAGGAAGTCTAGGGCACCTTGATTGACCTTGGGGGAGGTGACATCCCAGTGAGAGACTCGATCCCTTATTCCCTTAATTTCTTCTTCGGTGGGAGCAGGTTTGCCCGCAAGTGCTCTCCGCTTTGTCCAGGACCGAATCTGCCCAGCGAGTTCGCTGGGGGTCATCATGGCGGAGCGCCAAATGTCAAATCCGCGAGCAAAGCCAAATTTGCCATCCAGGTATGGACCGCTAAAAAAACCGGCGGTTTGATAGCCTGCATCTTGGAAATTTTGGGAGATGGTTCTCCTTTTTGGGTCCAGAGCAAAATAATCTAACTCGACTTCATGATTTCGATCGCTCAGGCCGGACATCAAGGACATATGTGCGGGAAGGGTCCAGCTAGTTGTGGACCACGCATTGTCAAATAGAAGAGCCTCAGCGGCGAAATCATCAATATTCGGAGATACGGGAATCTCTGGAGCGTATTGTGGGCGATGGCCATAGGCGCCCAGCCGCTCTTTACAGAGAGAGTCAAGGCTGATGAGGACTACGTTTAGTTTTGGGCTTTCCTGTTGGGAGCAGGAGAAGGAGTACGCGATTCCGAGGCAGAGGAGTGGAATGGAGATGCGCATTATTAGGGAGACTTTGTTTTCTTTGAAAGGAGAAAAAGAGGGACTTTGAGTTGAGGCGTTTCGGTGTTTCCAGTTTTGATAAGGATGTGAGTCTTTACGGTTTCCAACGGTGCTTCACCCGAAAATTTGATATGTAGGCGGTACAGCTTTCCTTCTTGAACGGTTTCAAGTTGGGCCTCAAGACCGGGGATTAAATCGAGCAAGGCAAATTGAGGCAAGGAAAGGAAGAGGTCGTCCGGAAGGGCGCGAATGCTGAGCACTGTGCTGACAACTTGTCCATTGGGTTGGAGAAGGAGACGACTAGGAGAATGGGCGATATCTGGAAGAACATTTCCCCGAACCGAAAACTTCAGCGGGGGAGCACCAGCTAAGTCTGTCCTCAAGACGAAATTTTTCTGGAATGGGCCTTCAGGGAGTTCTGGTGGGGCAGTCACATTAAGTTCCCAGGCGCAGGTAGCGTCTGTGTCGACGCGTTTTGTTTCAATTTTCCATCCGTCTAAGTCGGGAGGCGTCAAGACGGTGAATTCTTCAGCTTCCTGGGAACGGACAACAGCTGAAGCCGTTGCTCGGGAGCGGATTCCAATCTCCCCCAAAGGAATGGACCAAGGCTCAACCCAAAAAGGCGTCCAAATGTCGGCAAAATAATCTAATCCGACTGGAGGGTGGCCCTCAACAATGAGAGGAATGCGGCCACTCTTCCAGGTGATGGGCTCCCGATAGCGAGAGGTGTCCAAAACAATATCTAAAGTAGCGCGCTCGCCAGGTTGAAGAACTAAGTTCATTCCGCGATATTCCGGGCGAATCGGGCTGGAGTTGGGTCGGTCGGGAAGATGAAGGGCCATCGTTGCACAATCGCACCCAGAAGGCCCGATTCCCAAAATGCGTAATGGGGAGGTTCCCTGATTCTGGATTTCAAAAGAACCCTCGTTGAAAGACCCGAAGGGGATTGTGCCCAAATCCAATTTTGCAGGTTGAACTAGCAGCGCGACAGGCTCCGCTTTGTCGCAAGCTACCCAAAAGGGGAGGCAACAGAAGAGAGGGAGCAGGCGGCGGAGCTTCAGCATTGGCCCTTATCGTAGCTTCGAGCAGGGTTAGAATCTTCTCGTCATGAGCCATCCCTACCCTCTTATTCACGCGTTTGATTCAGAAGTGTCTTCTGCCATGCTGGACGAGTTGAATCGTCAGGAGCAACAAGTAGAGCTCATTGCCAGCGAGAATCACACTAGTCCTGCGGTCTTGGAGGCCTTGGGTTCTGTATTGACCAATAAGTATGCCGAGGGCTATCCGGGTCGCCGCTATTACGGTGGATGTGAACATGTTGATGTTGTTGAGGATTTGGCCCGCACTCGACTTTGCCAGCTCTTCCAGGCAGAACATGCGAATGTTCAACCCTCTAGTGGGTCACAAGCGAACCAAGCAGCCATGCTTGCCTTGATTGAGCCAGGGGACAAAGTCTTAGCGATGGAATTGAACCATGGCGGCCACCTCTCTCACGGTCACCCAAAAAACGTTTCGGGAATGGTCTATGACTTCCACTCTTACGGAGTGAATGCGGAAAGCGAAACGATTGACTACGATCAGCTTGAAGCTCAAGCAGACGAGGTTCAACCCAAACTGCTTCTTGCTGGTGCGAGCGCTTACCCAAGGACCATCGACTTTGAACGCCTTCGCTCTATCGCAGATCGCGTGGGAGCATTATTCATGGTGGATATGGCGCACATTGCTGGCCTCGTTGCCGCTGGTCTTCATCCGTCACCGGTTCCCTTTGCGGATGTCGTCACGATGACTACTCATAAAACTTTGCGAGGGCCGCGAGGCGGCGCGATTGTTTGCACGGAGGAGTGGAAAAAGAAAATCGACTCGGCAGTTTTCCCTGGCATGCAAGGTGGCCCTCTTATGCACGTAATTGCTGGAAAGGCTGTGGCCTTTCTGGAAGCTTTGGACCCTGGCTTTAAGGACTACCAGGAGCAAGTGTTGGCGAATGCGAAGGCGCTGGCGACCGAACTTGTTTCCCTCGGTTATCGACTCGTTTCTGGTGGAACGGACAATCACCTCATGTTGGTTGACCTTCGCGGTCCTGAAGGTCCAGGAATTACTGGACGCACCGCCGAAGATACTCTTCATCGAGCCGGGATTACCGTGAATAAAAACTTAATCCCCTTTGACCCGGAAAAGCCCATGCAAACTTCAGGAATTCGGATAGGAACGCCTGCTGTCACGACTCGTGGGTTCACGGAAACGGACATGAGGAACGTGGCTCAATGGATGGACCAAGTCCTTCGTTCACCCGAAGATGAGGCTGTCCTTTCTGAGGTGTTGGCTGAGGTGAGCTCCCTTTGTGGCGGGCGTCCTATTTATCCGGCCTACATTCCTGCCTGAGCTAAAACCTTCTCCTCATTAGGAGCTCGAATGATGCCGTGCTCTGTAATGATGGCTGTAACTAGGTGAGCGGGTGTCACATCAAAGGCTGGATTGCGCACCTGGATGCCTTCAGGTGCGATTCGGGTCAAACCTATAGAGTGAAGTTCCTGCTCTTCTCGTTCTTCAATTGGGATGGCATCCCCACACGGGCAATCGAAGTCAAAAGTGGTTGTAGGGGCGGCAACGTAAAAAGGGACCTCGTGCTTGTGCGCGAATACGGCAAGGCCATAGGTGCCAATCTTGTTCGCGACATCACCATTTCTGGCAATGCGGTCAGAGCCCACAACGACAGCATGGATTAGGTTTTGAGAAAAGGCAGAGGCTGCGGCGGAGTCGCATTGAAGAGTGACAGGGATGCCGGCCCGCTGAAGCTCCCAACATGTGATCCGCGCTCCTTGTAGAAGGGGTCGCGTTTCGTTGGCAAACACCGTCAATTGGTTGCCTCTTTGAAATGCAGAATAAATTACCGCGAGGGCAGTCCCCATTCCTCCTGTTGCAAGTGCGCCCGCATTGCAATGCGTGAGTATGTTTCCACCTTCAGGTAGAAGGGGAGCCCCATGGCGCCCGATTGCCTCGCAGAGTCGTTCGTCCTGTCGATGGAAGGCTTGCGCAGCCTTAAGGAGCCGGGGGCTCCACTCCGAGAAGGAAGTTTCGCTATTGGCGAGCTGTTCGCCCTCGCGCAGCATGTGCCGAACACCTGTTTGGAGGTTCACGGCGGTTGGGCGAGCTTTGAGTAGGGCTTGAGCCGTTTGGTTCAAGCGCTGGAGCCAAGTCTCCGAAGTTTGGGATTCTCGAACACCAAGAACTATGCCGTAAGCAGCCGCGCAACCAATTGCTGGCGCTCCTCTGACGGCTAATCGGCGAATCGCTGCGATTAAGGAATCGACGTCCGAAATCTCAATCCAAACTTCTTCTTGAGGGAGAAGAGTCTGCTCAAGAAGATGAAGGCCACCCTTCCATTCCAAGGCACGAGGCCATGGAGTTGGCTGGGGGCTCATGAGGATTGAAGGCGACCTTGAAGTTGTGAGTCTTTCTCTAAGACTCGCGTCCGCTGTGTTTCGCGGAAGTCATCAAGTTTTTGGGCCATTTCCTTGTCCGAAGAGCCCAGAATTCGAAGGGCAAGGAGTGCAGCATTTTTTGGGCCACCTCCTCCAACGCCTACAGTCCCAACAGGGATGCCACCTGGCATTTGTACTGTGGCAAGAAGGGCGTCTAGACCACCAAGGGGTGGGTTGTCCATCGGGATACCGATGACGGGAAGGCTAGTGTGCGCAGCAATGACTCCGGCCAGGTGAGCGGCTCCACCGGCGGCGCACAGCAAAACCTGAAGGCCACGCTTGCGGGCGGAAGAAGCAAATTCGCAAGCCTCCTCGGGGGTTCGATGAGCGGAAAGAACCCGGACCTCGGGCTCTTCTCCAAATTCGCGAAGGGTTTGAACGGTGGATTCCAAGCGAGGGAAATCAGAATCGGATCCCATGAGAAGGGCAATGCGTGCAGTCATGATGAAGTAGGGGTTTGTAGGGCGGCTCGGAGGAGGTCCTCAAAGGCGGCGTCGGCGCCAAGGTCGTTGAATGCCTTGCGAGCCGCCAGCTGGGCTGCTTTTTCTTGGACACCGAGTTCACACAGAACTCGAGCTAAATCGGTGGATGGAGAAGTATTGGCTTCGGGGGCGTCCTTGCGTAAGGCTTCGATGTGATCGCGAAGTTCCAAGACAAGGCGTTCTGCTGTTTTGCGACCAATGCCTTTCGCAGCGGTCAGGGGAACGGGGTCCTCGTTGGCAATGGCGGCAAGGAACTCCGAAGGAGTTAAGCCAGAAAGGAGACCCATTGCGCTTGTCGGGCCAACCCCCGAGACCTGGATCAATCGGCGAAACAGAGCCCGTTCTTGCTGAGTGGGGAAACCAAAAAGGGAGAGGGCGGAGTCGGAAACAGCGAGGTGGAGATAAAGCCGGCCCTCCGTTCCTTCTTTCAAGGATGCGGTGACTTTGGTGCTGGCGGTGATGGACCACCCAATGCCTCCCGTTGCCAGAACCACTTGGCCGGATTGAACCGAGACGAGCGTTCCGTTCAGGAAGTCAAACACTCTAGGTCAGCCTACTCCAAGTCTTGGCCGTATTCTTCGCCGCGACCCGAACGAATCCGGAGGTTTAGTTCGGTGAGCTTGGAGGAAAGCTCATTGAGGGAAGTAATACCGAAGTTGGGCATGCCAAGGAGGTCTTCTTCGGAGTAGCGAAGAATATCTCCAATGCGTTGCAGATTAAGGCGCTCCACAAGAGCCCGATGGCAGCGAACGCTTAAGTTTAAAGTGGAGATTTGCATTTCCAACGCTTCGCGCTGTTCATCCGTTAGTTCTCCGAGCCAGTGGAGCTCTTTCTCAGCGTCAAAGAATCCGTTCATGCCAAAATCGTCTGGAATGACAAATGAACCATCTTCGCGGCGCATTCCCAAGCGAAGACCTTTGGCCTGAAGGACCTGCTTGATTTCGTTGAGTGAAGTCTCGCCAAAGTTTTTGAATTCCAGGAGCTCGGGCTCGGAGTGAGAAACCAAGTCACTCAAACTATGGATGTCCATGTTGATGAGGCAATTTCGGGCGCGCACAGAAAGTTCAAAATCTGAAATTGGCGTGCGGAGAACCTGCATGAGATGATCTTCTTTACGCTCCAGGTCTTCGTCGTAGAACATGTCTAAGGACTCATGGGCATCGCGGAAGAAGAGTCGCGCTACAGGATTGCTTGGGTCGCGGCGCAGAATGGCCGAGTAGCAACCACATGACTTTTCAAAGTCATTGCGCTCTTCGTAAATCAAACCAAGGTTCAGGAGAACAGACGTTGGGATGGGGCGCCTCTCAAGGAGCGCTTCGTAGTGGCGAGAGGCTTCCTTTTCGTTGCCGAAAAGATCAAGGCGGAAGGCAAGAGAAAACCGTGCGTGAAAGCAGCTTGGGTCTTCAGAAAGAATCTTTTCATAAGCTTCGCAAGCACCCTCGTAATCCCCTTCTAACTCAATACAGCGTGCGGAAAAGAAAGCCGCATCAGCAGGAGAAAGGGAAGCCTTGGGGGAGTTGCCTAGGATGTCTTCTTTTGCGCCTGCAGCGTTGAGGGCAAAAAGAGAGGCGGCAGCCAAAGCAGTGTCCTTTGATTTCCAGGAGACCTTGGCAAGCTCAACGGCTTGGTCATGTTTTCCAAGTTCAGAAAGAGAGGAGATGCGAATGAAGTTTGCAAGCTCGCCGTCGCCTTCAACAAAGCTAATGGCCTTTGCGTATTGACCGCACACCCAGGAGGCAGCACAGGCTACGGTATTGTTTTTGGCTTCCCGAGCTTCCCGAGCCATGTTCTCGAATTTGTCCGCAAGCGCTGAGTCCGAGAAGAACTGGTTTCGGGCTTCCAATAAATCACAGGGCACCTTTGGGGGGGCGGCGAAAAAGGATGCGGGGTCCGGAGAGATGGAGGAGATGCTGACGGTTTCCGTTTGTGTCATGATTTTGGGAAGGGGGAACTCCAAAATGAAGCGAATATTCTAGGCCTCCCCTTAAGGAGTCGTCAAACTGGCCCTCATGGACGCATTTCTGGTCGAAGGAGGAATTCCTCTCCAGGGCACTGTGTCGGCCTCTGGTTCCAAAAACGCCGCCCTGCCCATTCAAGCTGCCACCTTATTGATGGAGGGCGAATGTTCGCTCCATGGACTACCGGAGCTTCGAGATGTGCAAACCATGCGCCGTCTCCTTGAGGGCCTCGAAGGCTCTGTCGAGGCACCCTATGAGCTCGTTCGACAAATGAGGGCATCAGTTTGCGTTCTTGGCCCCCTCTTGGCGCGGTATGGAAGAGCGATCGTGGCTCTTCCTGGAGGTTGCGTTTTGGGACCTCGCCCAATTGATTTGCATTTGAAAGGGTTGGAAGCCTTGGGGGCGGAAATCCTAGTGGAACATGGACTTATTCAAGCAGTAGCGCCTCATGGACTGCAGGGGTGTTCCTTGGATTTGACCGGGCCAATGGGTCCGACCGTTTTAGGAACCGCCAATATTTTGATGGCCGCCACTTTGGCGGAAGGAAAAACGGTCTTGGGGGGAGCCGCTCAGGAACCTGAAATTGTGGAACTTGCTAACTTCCTTAACTCTTGTGGTGCTTTGATTTCGGGCCAAGGAACTAGCAGGATTGAAATTGAGGGCGTTTCCGAATTACATCCTTGTGAGTGGAATCTTCCACCGGACCGAATTGAAGTCGGGACCCTCCTTTTAGCGGGGGCGATGACTGGTGGCCGACTTCGCGTGAATGGTTGTAGGCCTATTGAACAGGATTGCCTTTTGCAGGCTCTTCGCGCAACAGGGTTGGAAATTCAATCGGGTGAAGATTGGATTGAACTTCAAGCGGGTCAGCCACTCCAAGCTCACTCCATTCAAACTTCGGCTTACCCCGGTTTCCCTACTGACCTCCAAGCTCAGTGGATGGCATTTGCTACGGTTTGCGAAGGGACGACTTTCATCGAAGAAAAGATTTATCCTGAGCGATTCGTTCACGCCGAGGAACTCAACCGAATGGGCGCGAAGATTCAAAGAAGCGGGGGAGGTGCCTTGATTCGAGGCCCCATTTCTCTTTCTGGTGCGCCTGTTATGGCTAGCGACTTGAGGGCAAGTGCTGCCTTAGTTCTTGCTGGTCTTGTTGCTGAGGGGGAAACTGTGGTGCGAAGGGTTTACCACCTGGACCGCGGTTATGAAGGCCTTGAAAAGAAACTAGCATCTCTTGGCGCAAAGGTTAGCCGCATCCTTGACGAAAGCGGTCCCTAAACCGTAGAATGCGGGGCTTCCAAGGCTCTAAAGAGCTTCTGAATCCACCCCATGCTCGAAAACCTCACTCAGTCTTTCGGTCGCGTCCTGGACCGCTTTCGCGGCCCAAGAAAGCTAACTTCGGAAGAAATTCAAGAAGCACTTCGTGATGTGCGGCGTGCCTTATTGGAGGCAGATGTCCATTTTCGGGTTGCGAAAGAGTTTACGAAGCGCGTTGCCGAACAATTAGAAAACCAAAGCAAGCTTGGTGGCGGGGTTCAGGGCAGCCAACAAGCCGTTCACGCTTTCCATCAAGAGTTGGCCAACCTGATGCGATCCGATGAGCCAGCCTTGCCAAGCAATCCGGGGCATCCCATGGTTTTGCTATTGGCAGGTCTTCAAGGCGCAGGAAAAACAACGACTGCAGCAAAACTGGCTCTTTGGCTTCGGAAAAGAAAGAACTCCAAAGTCTTGTTGGCTGCTTGTGATCTTCAGCGCCCTGCGGCGGTTGATCAATTAGTCACTTTGGGGAGGCAATTAGACATCCCCGTTTATTCGGAAACTCCAGGGCCGGATGTGACTCCCGAAGGGGTGGCTCAGCGAGCCTTGGAGCAAGCTCGTACCCAACGATTTGATGCTGTAATTTTGGATTCGGCTGGTCGGCTCCATATTGATGAGGAGCTGATGGAAGAAATTCAAGCGGTATCGGCGGGTTCCCAACCCGACGCTACCTACCTTGTTTTGGACTCGATGACTGGGCAAGATGCAGTTGAGTCTGCCCAACGATTCAACGAGAGTTTGACCCTTCACGGTCTCATTTTGACCAAAATGGATGGGGATGCCCGTGGTGGGGCAGCTCTTTCCGTTCGAGAAATCAGTGGGAAGCCCATCTCCTTCCTTGGAATCGGTGAAAAACCGGGAGATTTGGAAGAATTTGATGCGGACCGCCTCGCAGGCCGGATTTTGGACATGGGGGACATCGTTGGCCTGGTTGAGGGAGCTCAGGAAGCCCTTCAGGAGGAGCAGAAGGCCCAAGATTACACCAAAATGATGGAGGGGAAGCTCACGATGGCAGACCTCCTCGATCAGTTCCGAATGTTCAAAAAAATGGGTTCTATGAAGAAGGTGCTCGGCATGATGCCAGGAATGGGTAGAATGTCCGGCCTTTTGGACTCCATGGACGATGGTCAATTTGCCCGAATCGAAGCAATTGTCCTTTCCATGACTCCAAAGGAGAGGCTCCATCCGGAGCTTCTAGATGGTAGTCGTCGTAAACGGATTGCCCGCGGATGCGGTCAAGATGTGAGCGCTGTCAACCAGCTTTTGCGTTCTTTCCAAGATATGCAAAAGCAAATGAAATCCATGGGCAAAATGATGAAGAGTGGGCGATCGAAGAAACGTCTCCTTCAGCAGTTTGGCCGTCCGGGCTCCATGCCCAACTTCCCCGGCGCTCCGAAAGGACGCTAAGACAGACAACAAGAAGAATCATCTATGGCAGTAGCCATTCGACTTAAGCGTACCGGTCGTCGTAACCGGGCGTGCTTCCGCATTTGCGTGATGGATAACCGCACTCGACGAGATGGGCGCCCGATTGAAGAGCTCGGTTTTTATGATCCAGTGCAACCCGCTGGAACGGAATCCAATTTCAGCCTGAATGAAGAGCGTGCCGCATACTGGTTGTCAGTAGGTGCTCAACCTAGTGAAACAGTTGCGACTTTGCTTCGACGCCAAGGCCTCGAGCTTCCGAGCAAGAAGAAGTCCTCTTCGAAGTAGAGCGGTTTCCATTCATGGCTCAATCGGCAGCTGCGAAAACTACTCGTTTACGTTCCTTTCTTTCGAAGGCGCGGCGCGACCTCTTTGAGGTTGGGCCTCCCCCTGCGGAATGGACTGTTCTTGAGCGATTAATGTCTTTGGTGATACAGGGTGATGCACCTTTGGCCCAAGCCGAGAAAGCAGTCTTTGCCCTGCAGAGTTGTTTCTTGAATTGGAATGAAGTTCGCGTTGCTCGCGAATTCGAAGTCATCGACGTGCTTCTTTCGAAGCGAATCGTAGGTGCCCGAGAAAAGGCACCCGTTGTCCAGAAGTACCTTCGCCGAGTGTTTGGAATGTACAACCACTTGGAGATTGACTGGATGATGGATGCAACTAGCGAGCGTCGCGTGCGGTTTTTTGATGATCTCACCATGGCTCCTATCCAGTCGAGCGCCGTTCTTGATTTGGATGCCCGAGAGGAGGGCGACCCGATTCCTCTTTGCCCGGACCTCAAGCGATTTTTTGCCCGTTTGGGGATGGTGAAACCAAACCCCAAGGAAAGCTCTGTTCGAGAGATCATGGACCCTCTCTTTGAAGGCGACGATATTTACGCCAGCTTCACCGCCTTAAGGGTGATCGCCGCCCTTGGATGCGACCCTAAACACCCTAAAAATAAACGAGCCTTACGCCTTGCCGATGCTTGGGCAGACAAAGGCGTAAAGCCGAATGAGAGTTTTGAAGGGTGCATGGCTGATTTGGGTTTACCTACGCGCTCATTAAAGAAGGCTTCGAAAGCGAAAAAGAAGGTCGCGAAGAAGAAAGTAGCCAAAAAGAAAACGGCAAAGAAAACGGCAAAGAAAACGGCAAAGAAGGCGACAAAGAAGGCGACAAAGAAGGCCTAGCCCATGGATGCCTTGGGCCTGCCTTTGGTCTTGGCAAGTACCTCGCCGCGGCGCGTTCAAGCTCTAAATGAGCTGGGGATTTCTTTTCGGCAGGTCAATCCTGGCCCCGATGGCCCTTCCGTATCAGCGGACCCAAAGGAGCGCGTGCTTGGACACGCGCGCTATAAAGTTGCCGCTGTACAAAGCCAAGCGATGGAGCCCGTCTTCATTCTAGGAGGAGACACTTTGGTTTGGAGAGAGGGAAGGTTCTACCCTAAGCCCAGCGACAGAGTGGATGCCCGTGAAATGCTTTTGAGCCTTATGGGGAAAGAACACCAGGTTTGGACAAGCCATGTCTTGCAAATCAGTAACGGCCCAAGCTTGGAGCGTGTGGACTGCTCGACGGTTTCCTTTAGAGCAATCCCACCAGAGGAGCTCGAGAAGTACCTTCTTGGAGAGGAATGGGTTGACAAGGCCGGGGGATATGGGATTCAGGGCTGGGCTGGGAATTGGGCCAGAATCCTGGAAGGCGATATGGGCACCGTGATTGGCTTCCGCAAAGACTCCGTCCTCTCTCTCCTTGAAGAGGCTAAAGCTTGCCTTCGGGAGAACAGACGGTAGAATCGTTGGTTCCCAGAGGCTTAGAAACCCCAATAAACATGAAGGAAGGCATCCACCCCGAGTACCACGAGTGTCACGTAAAGTGCGGTTGTGGCCATGAGTTCGCCTCGCGAAGTACCGTGAAGGAATTGCACGTGGAGATTTGCTCCCAATGCCACCCCTTTTACACGGGGAAGCAGAAGTTTGTTGATGCTGCGGGTCGCGTGGATCGCTTCCAGAAGCGTTATGCGAAGCAGCAGAAAAAAGCTTAGCTGACTAACGGCCAACCGGGGACCGGAGTGACGTTATGAATCTGACCGAAATTATTCGTGGTCGGATTTCGCCAATTGAGGAGCGTTACAACGAATTGCAGAAGGCTGTTTCGGACCCTGAGGTTGCGAGCACTCCAGGTTACCCGGCCATGCTTCGGGAGCTGGGCTCTCTAGAAAAAACTCTCGCGCCCTGGCGGGAATACGAAGCCGTCCTTGCTGAGCTAACGGAAGCCAGAGAAATGGTTGCTGGTGAAGACGAGGAAATGGCCGCTTTGGCTGAAGAGGAAATTCCTGCCTTAGAAAAGAAATTTTCCGCGTTGGAGGAAGGCATCTTGGATCGTGCCCTTGAGGATGACCGGGATGGCGATCGGCCCGCTATTGTTGAAATTCGCGCAGGCGCTGGAGGAGATGAAGCTGCGATTTTTGCAGGGGATCTTTTCGAGATTTATAATCGATATTCTCAACTACATAAGTGGAAAGTCGAAGTTTTGGATTCTTCCGCAAGTGATATGGGGGGGTTCAAGGAAATCAGTTTCAAAATCACGGGCGACGAAGTCTTTCGCTTGATGCGTTTTGAAAGCGGGGGCCATCGAGTTCAACGAGTCCCCAAGACGGAAACTCAGGGAAGAATCCATACCTCGGCCGCCACCGTGGCCGTTCTCCCAGAGGTTGAAGCGATGGACTTTGAACTCAAGCCAGAAGATTTGGAATTTCAAGCTATGCGCTCTTCCGGTCCTGGCGGGCAGCATGTAAATAAGACATCCTCTGCGGTCCGAGTGATTCACAAGCCAACCGGCGAACAAGTGAAGTGTCAGGAGAGCAAGCAGCAGGGGCAAAACCGCGAAATGGCTTTGGCTTTGTTGCGGTCCAGGCTTTACGAGCGAGAAAAGGCGAAAAGGGATGCAGAGCGTGCAGAAGAGCGGAAGGGGCAAATTGGCTCTGGTGACCGAAGCCAACGCGTTCGTACCTACAATTGGCCCCAGAACCGTGTCACCGACCACCGAATCGGAAGTAACTTTAGTTTGGAGCAAGTGCTGGAAGGCCAGTTAGATTCCATAGTTGAAGGCCTCCTCGAGGCTGATCGCGCAGCCAAACTGGCTGCCCTTTAATTTCCCTCACGAAAAATCCATGACGAACTCTAAAGACGAAATTTTTGACTTAGGCGAAGACTTTGAAGCTTTGGAGCCTTTACCGGAGCTACCAGAACTTCCTGGGGAAACTGAGGAGCTACCAGAACTTCCTGCTGCAACTGAGGAACTACCAGAACTTCCTGCTGCAACTGAGGAGCTACCAGAACTTCCTGCTGCAACTGAGGAACTACCGGAGCTTCCTGAATTGGCAGAAGGCATCTCAGCTACTGCGCCTTCTAAAGGGGCGTCTTCTACTGCAAATGCAACTCCGATGGCGGCCCCAGCCGAAATCTCAAGCATTTTGGCTTGGCGAGGCTTTGGTTTTGTTTTGGCAATTGGTGGAGTTCTCTCGTCATGGGGAGATCCCAGCGAGGCAGGCTTGTTTAGGGCGATAGCCTTTGCCGCAGCGACCTGGAGATTTTTGACAAATGGATTGGGCTCGGTCCAGCCAACTCGAGTCAATGGAAAACCTATTTCTGCTGCTTTGGTGACGATTAGTGGATTAGCCGGCTCCATTTTGAGTGGTTTTGCAATCGGGCCTTTGATGACACTCGTTGGAGGATCCATCGCGGTATTCTCACCCGTGTTGGGCGGAAAGAAGGACAAGAAGAAAACACTCCCACCGGCGAAAGAGTTGGACTCCCAGTTTTCTCTCAGTTTGGCGGTTTACCTATTAGCTCTTGGCGGCATGCTTCTTCCTTGGTGTGGCTCGGGAGAAAGTGGTGCAGATTCTGCCTTTGGTGCGATTGTGATGGTTTGCATTTTGGCCACTGTTTGGTCTTCATGGGTAGGCGCATGGAAGCTTTGGACGGTTCCCTTGGTAACCGGGAGATTGGGAATCCTCATTTTCTTGGCCCCAATGGAAATTTTCATTCTTGGCCTGATGGGCTTACTTCGTCCGCTAGGAGGTAAGGACGATGGTGGACTCTTTAAATTGCTTCACGATGCGTGGCCTGATGGGGGTGTCGAAGAAAGCTTCCTTATTTACGGTGCAGGTCCTCTCTTGACCTTTATTGCGGGCATTCTTTCTCTAGTGATTCTCGTTCTCTCAGCGAAGTCGGCTGTTGCGACGGCCAAAGAAAGGAAGGAAGCAAATGTGAAGGCCCGCAAGGCTTCACGAGCCTCGAGGAAAGGCAATCGAAAAACTAAGGATAAGGGCGAAAGCAAAACTGCCACGCCTCGAAAGTCGCGCAAAAAATAGTGCTCCTTTGGATGCATCCAAGAATAAAGCGGATCATTTGAAGCGGCTGCTTCGGCAAGCCGCTGAACAGTTAAGGGATGCCGGGGCTGAGGAGCCGGAACGCTTGGCAGAAGAGTTATGGCTTTTGTCGACTGATTGCACCCGAACCCAATTCCTTTTGGGTGAATCCGAAATTAGCCCTTCTGCTCAACTACGTTTCGAAAAGTTTTTGGGGCGAGCCTTGTCGGGAGAGCCCCTTGCCTACTTAGCTGGCATGGCAGCTTTTTATGGCTTTGAATTCCAAGTCGACCCCAGAGTGCTTGTTCCTCGTATGGACAGTGAATGTCTATTGGACCTTGCCCTTGAAATAACAAGCTCCCATGAAAGTGGATTTTGTGGAGATTTCGGAACGGGGTCGGGATGTTTACTTCTTTCTTTCCTAGCGCATCGGCCCAAATGGAACGGCCTTGGCATTGACCTTTCCTCGGAAGCTTTAGCGGTTGCAAAGAAGAACGCCGAGAGCTTGAACTTGGCAGGACAGTGTCAGTGGTTAAACGGGAGCTGGGAGGAAGAGTTGGAGTTGCCTAAATTGGACTTGATGATTGCCAACCCACCCTATGTTCTTCCTGGGGAAGAGTTGGGATTTGGAGTTCAGGAGCATGAGCCGGCGCTTGCCCTCTTCACTCCCAAGGGGAAGCCGATGACGCCTTATTGCTCTCTCTTAGTTCATGCAAGAGAATCCTTAACCCCAAATGGGATTTTGCTTTTTGAAATCGGTGCGGGCCGTGACGAGGAAGTGGTCTCTCTTTGCGTGGACAATCAATTCAAGGTCCAAGAGGTGCGGCGAGATTTGGGTGGAATAAAACGCGTTGTTTACGCTTCTCGACCCGCTTCCATTTGAGTCTGAACAAAGGTAAGGATGGAAGCTCTGGCTTCCGTATCGAGCTGATTGAAAAAGACCGCGACCTCGTAATGCCCTAAGGAGCTGGATAGCCTCTCGCAGCGAACCACGACTCCCTGGCCTTCAACAAAGGCGGCATCGCCATCTGGGCGAGGAATTTCCAAGGTGAAGGCCACTCGCGTCATGACCGGGACTGGAGTTTCAGAAAAGAAGGCAACGCCCGACTCAGAGAGGTCTCGAACCCGTAGGGGCGTGTGAGCGCCCTCTTGGAGGATGAGAGGAAGCCCATCTCCGATGACTCGGGTGTGCTGGCGGCGTTCTGTAGCGGGGTTATTCACTTTTGCGGTGGGGGGCTTGGGGAGAGAAGCGGTTCTCCCTAGAATGGCACGGATTCCTTCATCTTCCAAGCCCGAAGAAGAAAGAATTTGCATCTTCCACCCCTAAAACGCGAGAATTTAGCTCATGGCCTCCTTTAATAAAGTCATCCTCATGGGAAACCTGACCCGGGATCCCGAAACTCGACAAACTCAATCTGGCAGTTACGTCACGAAAGCTGGTGTCGCGGTAAATGAAAGCATTCCAGATGGCTCTGGTGGTTACCGTGATCAGGCTCACTTTTTTGATGTTGTTTTCTTTGGCAAGCTGGCTGAAAGCTTTGCGAAGTGGTTCAAGAAAGGCTCCCCAGTTCTGATTGATGGTCGTTTGAGCTATAGCACTTGGGAAGACAAAGAAACTGGCGCAAAGCGTTCTAAGGTCGAGGTTGTTGGAAACCGTTGGCACTTTGTAGGCGGTCGTGACCAGCAAGGCTCCGGTGGTGGCGGTGCTCCCGTTGTGAGCTCCCAAGAACCATCCTTCCCAGGCAAAGGCGACTTCGTCCCTGACGACGTTCCGTTTTAAAGCCGGAAATGATTCGTGTTCTGCTTTTTGCCGGCCTGAAAGAGCGAGCAGGAAAAAGTAGCTTTGAGCTTTCTTTAGAATCCAGCGCAACTGTGGCTGACTTGCGCATTGAACTTGTTGCGGCATGCCCAAACTTAAAAGGACAAGTCTTCCGAATTGCTATTGGTAATGAGTATGCCGATGAAGGTGATTGCTTGGGGGATATCCATGAGGTGGCTTGTATCCCACCGGTATCTGGAGGTTAATCGTTGATCCAGGTTCAATTGACAGAAGGGCCAATCTCCGGCGATTGGGCTCAGTCGCAAGTAGCGGGACAGGACGCCGGGTGCACTGTCTTGTTTTTGGGGACCGTGCGCAATCAAACCAGTGGAAAGGAAGTGACCCACCTGGAATATGAGGCTTTTCCTGCAATGGTAGAGTCCGAACTAAAAAAAATTGCTGCTGAAGTTGCAGAGCGCCACAAGGTGCTTCGGTTTGCGCTGGAACATTCCGTAGGGAAAGTGCCCGTCGAAGGTTGTTCTGTCGCTCTTGCCATTGCCTCTGCCCACCGCAGTGCGGGTTTTGCCGCTTCCATTGAGTTTATGGATGCCCTAAAAGAGCGAGTCCCCATTTGGAAAAAGGAATGTTATCTCGATGGTAGCTCTTGGTTAGGGAAGGGGTCTTAAGACACATGTTGGAAGTTCACGAAATCCCGGTTACTCCGTACATCCAAAACGCAACCCTGTTGGTGTGTACCGAAACACTTGTAGCTGCTGCTTGTGATGTCGGGGAGGCGGCCCCCGTTTTGGAGCGCGCTAAACAGCTTGGATGTAAAATCGAAGTTGTTTTAGGTACTCACGGGCATTTGGACCATATCGCTGGAACTGCGGAGATTATGGAGGAAACGGGTGCCCCTTTCTTTTTCCCCAAAGACGATGACTTTCTTCGTGAGTCTCTTCCTCAACAGGCGGCGAACTATGGGTGGGCACCCATTCAAGTACCCAAGGTGCATCGAGACCTAAAGGGGGGAGACGAAGTCCAAGTTGGAGAACTTGTCTTGGAAGTGCTTCATTGTCCAGGCCATACACCAGGGCACCTGTGTTTCTACGAAAAAGAGTCAGGGCAGCTCATTGCGGGTGACGTTCTCTTTGCGGGCTCGGTGGGCCGAACGGATTTTCCAAGAGGGTCTTGGGAAGATTTACAGGATTCTATTCGGAATCAGCTCTATCCTTTGCCTGGAGACACTGTGGTCCATTGTGGGCATGGTCCCGCTACTACGATTGGCCGCGAAGCCACCACGAATCCTTTTGTTCGTGCCTGAAGCAAAACCGCCGCGCCGTTAGGATTTCGAGCATGGTCGAGCGAGAAACCTTTCCTGTGGATGTGCTAGTGGTGGGAGCCGGCCCCGCCGGCCTTTCCTTCGCAGTCCAATTAGGACGTGAGCTTCAAGCGAAGGGCGCAGAAAAGTCGATTATGGTTCTCGATAAAGCGGGAGAATTTGGCCAGCACACCTTGAGCGGGGCTGTTCTGGACCCCCGCTCCATTTTGGAGCTTTTCCCTCATGCCAAATCGGAAGGGTTTCCGATTGAAGTGGAGGTCGAGAAGGATGCCCTTTGGTGGCTTTCTGAGAAAAAGAAACGAGATTTTAAGGGCGTTTTTCTTCCTCCTCCATTCAAAAACGAAGGAAAGTGGATTGTCTCTGCCAGCAAAATGGTGGAGTGGTTGGCGCAGCAAGCAGAGGCCTTTGAAAATGTAGATGTTTATCCAGGGACCGCCGCCGCCTCCATTTTGAGAGATGAAAACGGCAAGGTTACGGGAGTACGAACAGCCGATATGGGAATGGGTGCTGATGGCAAACCCAAAGCTAACTATGAACCGGGCATGGACATTACCGCCGATTTGGTTGTCTTTGCTGAGGGGACACGCGGTTCTTTAGCGAAGGAGCTTCTTGGAACGGCTCCCGGTTTAGGGAAAAATCCGCAAATATGGGGAGTGGGAGTGAAAGAAGTTTGGGAAGTTGAGCATCAGCTCCTTGGAACCGTTCTTCATACGGGCGGTTGGCCCTTGCCGCGGGCTTGCTATGGAGGTGGCTGGATTTATGGTTTGCCGGACAACAAACTGTCCATTGGGTTTGTGGTCGGCATGGATCATGGCGACGCTTCTTTTGACTATCACGCTGCAATGCAAAAATGGAAAACGCACCCCGCCCTTTCCGAATTATTGAAAGGGGGGAAGCTTCAATCTTATGGTGCAAAAACTGTTCCAGAAGGCGGTCTCCATTCGATGCCCCCTCTTTTTGGAGACGGTTTTCTTCACATTGGTGACAGTGCTGGCTTCCTCAATGCTCAAAGACTGAAGGGCTTGCACTTGGCTGTGAAGTCCGGGGCTTTGGCCGCATCGGCCGCCTCCCTTGCCCTCTCTGAAAATGATTACTCTGCGGACTCACTTCGCCGTTTTGACCAACAATTCCAGGAGTCATGGGCTTATCAAGAGCTCTATGAAGTCAGAAATTTTCGAGCTGGGTTCCAGAAAGGGTTCTTGAAAGGTTTTTGGGGCGCAGCAATAGGGGCTTTGTCTAAGGGGAAGTCCCCAAGCGATGTAGTCGCCTGTCAAAGCGATCACGAGCGTTACTCCTCGAAGAAACAAGTGGCGTTAAGCCCTCCCATTCAAGGTGGGGGGCTAACTTTCGATAAGCTGACATCGGTTTATCACTCTGGAAGCACTCACGAAGAGGAACAGCCTTGCCATTTGTTGGTTGCTGATTCTCGAATTTGCGTTGAGCGTTGCGCGGCGGAATATCAAAACCCATGTCAGAATTTTTGTCCGGCGTCCGTATATGAATGGGAAGGCGATTCAGGCCTTCGCATTAACTTCAGCAACTGCGTTCACTGCAAAACCTGTGACATTGCTGATCCTTACCAAAACATTCAATGGGTAGTTCCAGAAAGTGGTGGACCTATTTATTCAGGAATGTAACTCAAGTAGACCTTAAATCATGAAAACCCAAGTCATCCCCAAGGCCGAAACCGGCCGAGCCCGCCTCACGGCATTAATCCTCCCTGTCGGAGCGAAGCCATCTCTTCCCAGCGCTGCCCCTGAGACCGCCTCATGGAAAGCCGACTTTGGAACCACTGCTGGCAAGTCAGTCCTTTTGCGGGGAAATTCTGGTCAGCGCTGGCTTCTTGTGCGAGTTGCTAAGAAGCCAACGGCCAATGAAATTCGCGAAGCTGCTGGCAAGGCTCGTGCCCAAGCGGAGAGCATGGAGCGGGCCGGGCTCTCTTTTGATTTGAGTGCTTTGCCGAAAGACGCATCTTTGGCGCGGGCTGTTGCAGATGGTGCGGGAATGGCAAGCTACGACCCGGGCCTCATGAAGTCTGACCGCAAGAAGGGATACGTGAAACGCATTAGCCTTGCTGGTGTGGGGAGTGCTCTCAAAACTCGTAAAGCCGTGAAGGCAGGGGCGATGGGTGCCTTAGGTAACCTGGCAGCAAGAGAAGTGCAAAATCTCCCATCCAATGTTTTGACTCCAAAAGATTTTGCCGCTCGAGCAAGAAAACTAAGCCGTTCGAACCCAAAACTTTCTTGCAAGGTCCTTGGCAAAAAGAAAATGGAAGAACTCAAGATGGGTGCCCTTCTTGGAGTTGCACGTGGAAGTCACAAGGAACCTCAGCTTGTCCACATGGTTTACAAGCCAAAGGGAAAATCGAAAGGGAAAATCGCTGTTGTGGGTAAAGGGCTCATTTTCGATTCCGGAGGCATTAGCCTTAAGCCTAGTGGCGGCATGTGGGACATGAAGTTCGACATGTCTGGCGCCGGTGCTGTCTTTGGCCTTTTTTCGGCTTTCGCTAAGGGCGCCGATTGCCCTTATGAGGTGCACGGGATTATGGCTTGTGTGGAAAACATGCCTGGTGGGAATGCCCAAAATCCTGGCGACATCGTCACGGCCATGAATGGGACTACCATCGAGGTCCTAAACACAGATGCCGAAGGAAGACTCGTGCTGGCGGACGCCTTGACCTATGCCGCTCGGAAGGTCAAGCCGGAGCGGATTTACGACATGGCCACGCTTACTGGGGCTGCAATCCACGCCCTAGGGCACAACGCAAGTGCCGTTCTTGGGAACAGCGACAAGTTCATTCATGGCGTGATTGAGGCTGGGGAAACTGTTGATGAAAGATGCTGGAAGCTCCCTTTGTGGGAGGTGCATAAGGATCTTGCCAAAGGAACTTATGCCGATTTACAGAATATTTATGCGGCAGGTGAAGGCGCAGGCACAATCGCTGGAGCATCTTTTCTCTCATATTTTGTTGATGAGGTGCCCTGGGTCCATCTGGACATCGCTGCAACGGCCTGGAACGGCCCCACAAAATCCTACTACTCGAAAGGTGGGCGAGGGGTTGGAGTCCGACTCATGCTGCAACTTTTAAGTTCCTAGCCGTCGCGATTGATGATTACTCCCTTCCTTCTAATCTTTGCCCAACAGGGACATGTCGCCACCTCCTGGTTTCAGGAGGAGGGGGCTGCCCTTGTTGCCCAATACAAAGAATTGCATGCTTCGCCTGAACTCTCTTTTCAAGAACAGGAAACTTCAGAAAAAATGGCGAAGATTCTCCAAGAACTTGGTTTTGATGTTCAGACTCAGCTGGGCGGCTACGGAGTAGCTGGAGTTCTGCGGAATGGGGCTGGGCCAACGGTGCTCATTCGAGCGGACATGGATGCCCTTCCTGTGCTCGAAGAAACGGGGTTGCCATATGCTAGTAAGGTAATAGGCGTGGAACAGGGGGGCCGTAAAGTTCCCGTGATGCATGCCTGTGGCCATGACATCCACATGACAGTTTGGTCGGGGACGGCGCAATTTTTGGCCACCCATAAAAAACTTTGGCGCGGCACATTGTTGTTTGTGGCGCAACCCGCTGAAGAAAGAGGGGCGGGTGCGCGGGCCATGCTGGAAGATTCGCTGTACGAGCGAACCGTCACCCCGGATTACTGTCTTGCCTTTCATGTGGCACCAAATATTCCTGTAGGTGTTGTGGGCGCTTGTCCTGGTTATGCCTTGGCCAATGTGGATTCCGTTGACATTCTGGTACGAGGAAAGGGCGGGCACGGTTCCACACCTGAGTTGACTCACGACCCTGTTGTCTTAGCCTCAAAAATTGTTGTAGCCCTCCAAACTTTAGTGAGTCGCGAAACGGCCACCCAGAAGGCGGCGGTTGTGACCGTAGGCTCCATTCATGGTGGAGAAAAGCACAACATTATCCCGAACGCAGTCAAACTCCAGCTAACCATTCGATCCTACGAGAGCGAAGTTCGTGACGCCCTCTTAGATGGAATTCGGAGAACGGCAAAATACGAAGCTTTAGCTGCGGGTTTCCCAGAAGACCTTTTGCCCGTTGTTGAGCTACTCCCGGAACACACCCCGGCGGCTTGGAATTCTCCTGATTTTATGGCGCGAGTCTCACGGGCAATGGAGCCTGCTATTGGTGAGGGTCGCGTAATCGAAGTCCCACCCGTCATGGGTGGTGAGGATTTCGGGCGCTTTGCCCCTGCAGCAAATTGTGAGGGGGCCATTTTTTGGTTAGGAATTGTCTCTAAAAAGGATTGGGCTGCTTCGCAAGAGCCTGGAGCGGCCCCGCTTCCTGGTTTGCATACTTCACGAATAGCTCCTGACGCCTTACCGGCCATTCGGACCGGCGTCCTCGCCATGACCGCAGCGGTTATGGACCTGTTAGCTCCCCCAAAGGATTAGCGTTTGTCCATCGGGGGCACTTCCCTTCGAGAATGTCCCGTGTAAATTTGTCTTGGCCTAGCGATTTTTTGCTCGGAGTCTCTAAGCATTTCGTCCCAATGAGCTAGCCAGCCCACCATCCGTCCAACCGCAAAGAAAACTGTGAACATGGATGCGGGAAAGCCCATTGCGGAATAAAGAATGCCGGAATAGAAGTCGACATTAGGGAAGAGTTTTCTCGAAACGAAATAATCATCTTCCCTTGCGGCGGCTTCCAAAGCGCGGGCGATTTCGAGTCGAGGATCAGGTTGGCCAGCATCAAGGACGGAATCGACTAAGCCGGAGATTACTTTTGCGCGAGGATCGTAGTTTTTGTAAACGCGGTGTCCGAAACCCATCAGGCGACGATCGCCACATTTGCAGGCTTCAAGGAAAGCTGGAATAGCTTCCACAGTTCCGATTTCTTCGAGCATTTCGAGGACTGCTTGATTGGCGCCTCCATGGAGAGGACCATGCAGAGCAAAACAACCTGCGGCAACAGCCGAATAGGGATTGACATGGCTACTCGCAACTACGCGAACTGCATTAGTTGAGCAGTTTTGTTCGTGATCGGCATGGAGGGTGAGGAGCGCATCCATGGCTCGAGCAAAGGATTCTTCAACTTCGAAGTCTTCGCCAGGTTTCCCCAGGAGCATTCTCAAGAAGCTCACAATGAAACCTTTTTCAGGGTCAGGGCCGACAGGCGAATCGGATTGTGTTCTTCGCCAAGCCAAGGCCGCTAAGGCAGGGGTTTTTGCAAGGAGGCGAATGATTTGTTTGTTTCGGTTCTCTTCATCAAGCACCTTTTCGGACTCAGGGTACTTGGCCCCAAGCGCCGCAAGCCCTGAGGCCAACATAGTCATGGGATGCATTTCATCCGGGAAGGATGCGAATAGCTCTAGCAAATAAGCAGGGAGAACGGCCTCCTCGGCTAGTTCAGCTTGGAAGGCCGCCAATTCCTTTCGATTTGGAAGTTCACCCTTAAGGATTAGATAGCAGACCTCTGGGTAGGAGACCGATTCGGCTAAATCTTCAATGGAATAGCCTCGGTAATCCAAAATCCCAGCATCACCATCAATGAAGGTGATGGCGCTGCGACAGGAGGCGGTGTTCAGAAGGGAAGGGTCGTAGGACATAAGCCCAAGGTCCGTTTGGCCCAAGGGAATTTGTCTGAGCTGAACGGCTCTAAGGCACCCGTCTTCGACAGGGAGTTCCCACTTCTTGCCAGTGGCAGGGTGTTCGATGTTCAGAAGGTCGTCGGTGGGTTTCTCTGGTGACATGCCTGGAAGATCTTTGACTCGCAAGAAGAGTAGGGGAGGCGGGATTCGAACCCGCGCTGGAGGGATTTTAAGTCCCTTGCCTCTGCCACTGGGCTACTCCCCCAAAAGAAACGCGATAGGCTCCACAGGGAGCCACAGGAGGTGGAGCCGGCATCCAGATTCGAACTGGAGAATGATGGATTTGCAATCCATTGCCTTACCACTTGGCTATGCCGGCGTACACTTCGGTCGTGAACCGTGTAATTTAGGTTCGCCCACGACGAGTGTCCACCCTTGCCTCCCGCTACTCTTCTCCTCCTTTTGCTAGCGTGTCTCCCCATCACGTTATGGATGGGGTCTCGTGGATTTTCTGCTTTCGCCCTGTTTTGTTTCTTCGCCGGATTCCTTGGCCAGGGCGGATTGCTCACTGCCGTGTTCTTCTCAATCGAAATCAGTCTTGTGGCTCTACTTCTTCGGTTTTTGACTCAAATAGGCGCTTCGTATTCCTTGGTGATCGCCGGATGGTGGGCATGGGTTCTCTTGCCCTTATGGAGCCAACCTCTGTGGGGGTCTGGCATTCTCTGGAATTACTGGCCAGGGCATGCGATACAACTTCCTGGTTGGGACCCCGCACGACTCGAGCCCCTTTACACTTTGTGGGGCTCCCAGATTCCTCTTCCTCCGAGCTCTCCCTGGGGGCTTTTCTTTTTGCAAGCTTGTTCTATCGCTGTTTTATACTTCCTCATTGAGCGGAGCAAGCCGCCCTCTCAGTAACCCAATCCAAAACAATGAAAAGGCGCATCTACTGCACCGTTCCTCAAGCTCTCATCAAGGAGCCACTTCTCTTCACTTTGGGAAGTCGTTTCCAAGTGATTCCTAATATTCGTGGTGCCAGTGTGACCGAGGAAATCGCAGTATTGACACTTGAGCTGGAAGGAGAAGAAGCCTCCGTTTCTGCAGCTGTTGATTATCTCGTGGAAAGCGGCGTCAAGATTGAAGAGTTGTCCGGCACCGAAGCTGAAAGCTAACAATCGTAAAACGAGAGGCTTGGTGGGCTAGTCGTCGAACTCTTCGTCGAAACCACCCGAATCAGGGACGGATTCTTCTTTGGGCTTAGCTTTTGTTTTTTTCTCGGCAAAACCCGTCCATTGCGCATCCTCAACGCTGAATTTGCTGAGCCATTGGTTGTGCCAAATGGCGACAACCTTTTTGTTAAACAGTAAGGCCTCAATATGCTCTTCAGAGCCTTCATCGTATTGGTCCGTGGAAGACCAGCCAAAGTTCTTCTGGGCCGCACTCATCTCCGTGATGCGAAGATTAAGGCTACTGCAAACAGAAATGCTGTCTGAATCACTCCAGTCTGTTTTCAACATGGCGTTCACGATTGCCGGGAAAGCTGGGCGACCAGTCTCCACTAAACGCTTGCCAGCTCGGTTGGATTGAGCTCCAGAGTCCTCGAGGTAAAGCTCGAGATCGTCCAAAATGTCGACCCACTCCTCATCAGAACATTGGCTCCATTTGGGCAGTGGGGTTACTTCGGCAAGGAGAATGAGGGCAGGTTCGGTAATTCCTTGGTATTGGATGGGCTCGCCTGCTTCGGGAACTTCAAAAGGAACCGAAGGGGCCTTTGCTTTTGGGGCAGTGTCTTTATTTGCGGTTTCCTTTTCGATGACTTTCTCTTTAGGCTCCTCTTCTTCCTCTTCAGGGGGTGGAGGTTCGACCGCCATTTCATTGGTTGGAGCTTCCGGGGTTTCTAAAGAAACGGAATCTTCTGGTGAAGGCTGAGGGCTTTCGTCGGATTTGTCCTGTTGTAAAATCCACCAGAGGCCAAAGGCGGCCCCACCCAATACAAGAACAGCAGAGATGGTCAGCCAAGGCGGAACACCCTTCTTGATGTGGGCGTGCCCTCTTGGTTCTCTTTGGCTTCGCCTGTTCTCCTTTCCCTCCTTTGGTTTGTCGGTGCGACGGGAAGGTTTAGGTTGCATGCGCGGCGACTGCTTTGTTTCTCTCGGGGCAGAAGAAGATCTCGTTGGGGTCGGCGTTGCCTGTCTTTTCAGTCGAGCGGCAGCCAAAATTTCGGCAGCTCGGCTTTTAGGAGCATCCTCCTGATCGTTATCCCCGTTCGCTATTGGTGCCTTGCCGCCAGGAGACTTTTTTGCCTTAAGCTCGGCGAGTAATTCGGCCCCAGTTTTCTTTTTTGCAGCTGGGGGAGCTGGTGTGGAATTCTCTTTGGCGCGGACAGAGCTCCGATCTACTTTTTTTGCCTTCTCCGGGCGCGGCTTTTTTGGGGTAGGTTCTGAAAGAGGTCGAGCTTGGAGGCTTGAAGCTTCTTCGTCAAAGGCTTGAGTGTCGTCCGATAAATTTGCGATTTCAATCTCAGGCTCTTCTACAGCGACGGGCTCTTCTACGACGACGGGCTCTTCTACTGCGACAGGCTCTTCTACTGCGACAGGCTCTTCTACTGCGACA
>PVBE011497968.1_pt1 | contig 28170 bp, 14 predicted proteins | sample 1631181 | NCBI WGS metagenome assembly PVBE01 (sample SAMN08397723, study PRJNA350692) | Marine metagenome, whole genome shotgun sequencing project. | isolation source: water | place: Pacific Ocean | collected 2012-04
AATATCCGTAAAACAGGCCGCTTTTTTAAACATAAATTTCTATCTCAAACAATTAGTAATTGTATTATTTTTTTGGCTTTTTGTCAACAAATTTCTTGGCTCCCCAACCACGTTTTATGGTTGGCGGGATCATAGGTTCTTCACCTAATGCTTTTGCCTCATTTTCCATTTGTCTAGTAAAGGAAGGTGTCTGCCCGTGGGCTTGTAATATATCGTCTCTTAATGATTGGTGTTTCTTTTCTACATTTAGAATTCTTGTAAATGAATTGGTAATTGCCGCTGTATAATATGCAAATGGATTTTCTGATTTTGATTCATCAAATTGTAATCCAATTTGTGATAATTGTAAAAGAGCTTGTGATCTCATTTCATCATTATAAGTGTAGCCTCTCCAGTTACCACGAGAACCATATCTTTCACAAAGTTTCATAAACATTAATGCTAACTTGCCTGTCATTTTTCCGTGATCTAAACTAAAGTGTCCATTATCTAATCCACCGACCCAATGGCTTCTACCTACTTCGGTCCACACATCATCTTTTAATACATAATGTTTAAAAGGAATAAAATTTAATTTTACTTTAGTATCTGCTACTGTTTTTGGTTTAGCTTTTCTGCCTGGATCATCTGGAATATGATCATAGCCATAGCATCTAACAACAACGTCTCCAGGCAAAACTTCTTTTAGTTTAACTTGTACTTCTGGAATTTTACCACGTGAAAGTCCTAATTCGTCTGCTTTTAATTTAGTAAGTCTATCTGCTCTATTTTTCCTAGCTTGTAATAACTTGGTTTTATTCATTTTTTCAATAGGATCAACTAAAATAAAGTCAAAAGCTGTATACTTTTCATCAATATAATAGCAATAACTTCCCTTGCTTTTATGGATTTCTTTAAGTATATCTTTGTTATTTAGGTAATTAATTCTTTTTGCCATACTCTTAACATACGGGTTTCTGGTAAAATGGTCAACCTCTTTATTAAATAAAACTATATATAATTATCACTATAAATATTAATATGACAATGCATAAAAAAGATTTTAGAGCTCGTATACAAGCCAAGCCTGGTAGAGAAAACAAATTACGTGCTTATGGCAGTACTAGTAATTCTAACAATGTTTGTGCACCTTTATGGGCAACAAATGGTTTGTTAATGCCGTATACTCCAGCGATTCAAGTAACTCATACAGCCGTTGAATATGCACACTATTCATTGCCGCAAACTAATTTTGATTACTTTGCATACTCTAGAAGAAGTTCACCTATGTTATCGGTTACAGCTATGTTTACAGCACAAAATCAAAAAGAAGCAAGATATCTTTTAGCTGTTTTACATTGGTTAAGAGCAATTACTATGAATTATTATGGTAGAGAAAATGGAGAATTAAGAGGAGTAAATCCACCAACATTATTGTTTAGTGCATACGGACCATTTATGTACGACAGAGTACCAATGCTTATTAGAAACGTTAGTTTTGGTTTAGATCAAGATGTTGATTATATTAGTTGTGGAGATCCAGATTGGTCTTTTAAATCTGATAATGGTAAAGATGCATATGATTATGGAATGTATACAGATGGTGAATTTGCAGGAACAGAAGCAGGTACAGGAAGTGGTCAAATACAAGCAAATGAATTTTCTCACACAGATGTTCATCCTGAAAATGTTGCTTCATTAGAAGATAAACTTGCACAATCATATGTGCCAGCAGTTATTCAGCCGTTTATTGAATTAGTGTACGCACCAACACCAGCTAAAATGCGTGATGAATTTAATTTAGAAAAATTTAAAAGTGGTCAGTATGCTCACGATAGTAATGAGGGGATAATTTAATGGCAAGTAATCAAAGAAGAAGTTCACCATATTTTAGAACAAAGGTTGTTGGAGACTATAGAGACGTTTTAGACTTACCAAACATTCCACGATCAGAAAATGATCAGTATTATACAATTGAAAGCAAATATGATCGTAGACCAGATTTGTTAGCAAATAAAATATATGGCAGTACAAGATTATGGTGGATATTTACAAAAAGGAATATGAATTTGATACAAGATCCTATTAATGATTTTCGTGCTGGAATGATAATTAGAATCCCACGGAAAGAATCAGTTTCAAATTTATTACAATAATAAATGGCAGGGTATAAACAACCAATTAACGGTAGCGAGTGGTGGAACGTCATTGAAAAAGACGCTTTCAAAGAAAATCCTGTACACGGATATGAAAGAATATCTTACGATGTTTCTTTACATTTAGCTAATACTAGAGATGCCCAAGCTTGGATGAAAGCTGAACGTAAACTTGAAAACCACCCGGAAATGAATTCAATTAATTCTCCTATGTTTAAAGGTGATGTAATATGCATAATGGAATCTGCATCTACTCAAACTACATTAACAAATTTATGGATTGAAGGTATCGTATCTCCTACTAAATCGCAAGACACAGGTTTTTCAACTAGATGGAAAATGGACATTGTACAACCGTTAGGTGTTAGCTTAATTGAAAATATATACAAAGCCGCGGCTGTATTAGGAATTCATAATCACTATAACCATCCTTTCTTTTTACAAGTACTGCTAAAAGGAAGAAAAGCAAATGGAGAAATAGAAACAGAGATTCCTGGTACTAGAAGACTATATGGTGTTTACATTAAAAATATTATCTATAATGTTGATGTTGGATCGTCTAATTATCAAATAGAAGGTATTAGATTTGGTAATTTAAATGATGCTGACGATCATTCACTAGTACAAAAAACTGTATTAGAAAATATTGTTACAATGAAAGACTTTTTAGAAGTATTTCAAAAAGAAGTAAACAATCAAGAAAGACATAAATTAGGATCAACTAAAGGAATATTAGATCAATACATATTTAGATTAAACAAAACAAGAGATTGTAAAATGAGTTTGAAAGAAATTTACAATTCTCAAGTTATTGGCGATAAGCAAGATCATAAAGAAAATACTCTTAACACAGACAAAAGTGGAGAGATGTTTGGTATTATAGAAAGAAATACATCAGTTAAAAAAGTATTAGAAAGATTTATGTGCCGTAATGATGTTATGCTTAATAGAATGGACGCTTTAAGAGAAGGATTGTTAAATCTTAATATGGCAGATGACAAAGAAGTTCAACAAATGGAAATAGGTAAACACTTGTTTACAATAACTTGTCATAACGAAATACTCAGCTATGATGCATTAAGAAGAGATTATGCAAGAAAATATTGTTGGACCATAACTGTTAATCCATATAATTCAGTTGGAGCGGCAGTAAGAAAAGAATATGGTAAATTGCCTTCATATATTAAGAAAGTAGTTAAAGACTCAATGATAACTAAAAAATTAGTTAAAAGATATGACTACTTTAATACTGGAATGAATTTAGATGTACTTAATTTTAATATTAATTACAATTATCAATATGTTTATGGTTTAGATACAATGGTTGGTTTGTTTAACAAATACGCAGATCAATTTAGAACTGTGATTAATACAGGAGCAACAAGTCAGTCTGATATTAATAAAGCAAAAGAAACCGGAGAACATCAAAATAAAAAATTTAATGAAATGTCTAAGGATGGTAAACTAACAAGTGCTGAACGATATGCAGTTAAAGTAATGCAAGAAAAGAATTTAAGACAAGTAAAAAAAATGTATGATAGTGGTGCAATAGAACCAGATGCCAATACGTTAGAAGCCTACAATGCTCTTGTTAAAGATTATAATGAAACATTTGAACAATACGCAGAATTTGGTGGAAAAACAATAATAGATCCAGGCCTAGCCAGAGCGGCAGGTGTTGATGGTAATACTCCAAAATTAAATGCATTAGACGGTTATAGTGATACGCAGATGAAAGGTTTTTCTTTACATAATGCTTCACAAACTGATAGAATTTCAAAACTTGGTGGACATAATGTATTAGCTGAAACAATGAAAGACGAATTATACGAAGAGGCATTATTAGAAGACCAAGGTGGTACACAATTTCCAATTCAATTTTATGAAAGATTTGTTAATCCAGATGATGAAGGTTTATTTTCAGTTGAGTCTGGTGGTGATTCTTCTGGTTTCTCTACAGTATTAAGAAATGCTAAAGTTGGTACAGCTGAAATGGTTAAAGTATCAATGGACATTGTTGGAGATCCTTATTGGCTTGATCACCCTGCATATTCACATAATGAAGAAGAAGATGTAGATGACTTTGGCCACCCAACAATGGCAAACTATAAAAAAGAAAATTTAATTTTATTTTGTTCACAAATGCCTGTTGCACCATCTGATGAAGATGGTTATATGGCGGCGCCAGCAACAAGAAGTAATAATTTTTTAACTGCTTTATATAGAGTATATAAAGTAGAACATAAATTTTCTAATGGTCAATTTTTACAAACACTACATATGATTAGAGATGGTATTTCAGATTTATCTTTATTGTTACCAGGCGATATTAAAGCAAGTGATGTTAATAATGATAATACAGATTCAACAGCCATACTAGGATATGAACACGGATACAATGTTCATAGTGATGAGACGACAGTGGCAATGAAAGCTAATGATAAAAGAATGCAATATAAAATGAATGATATACACGGAACGTTAGTTGGTGAGAATGTTGCAAAAGGTGAAATTAAACAAAACTTTATTGAGAACCACGTACGAACAGATATAGATAAAAAAGATTTAAATGATCCAGACAAAGTTGAGTATTACAAAGATATGCAAGATACATTAGGATATAATCACGGTGGTGCTATGAGTCTTAAAGAAAGAGCGGCATATGATGGCTTTGATATAAGCACACCAAGTGGTATAAAAGAATATAGAGAATTTTTAAATAACCAAGGAAAAACAGAAGCTGAAGAAATTAATGAAAAGAACGATCCAGATGATGCTTGGACATTAGACGAATTAAAGGATTATCGAAAAGAAGTATATGAAGATGGCCCATTAATAGAAGGCGATGTAGATGAAATCGTTGATTGGGAAGATCAATTAGAATTAATAGATGACGCAATAGCACAAAAAGAAAACAATTAGGAATAATATGGCAGGTAAAAATCAATCATCAATAAGAAATTTTAATTCTCAAGCAGGCCTTAATGTTAAAGGTGGGCAAACAACAGCTATTCAATTAGCAGAAGTAATGGATAATGTTGACTATGCTAGACTTGGTAGATTAAGAGTTTTTATACAAGGTAGCCAGGCAGATAAAACAAATGCAAATAACTGGAGAACAGTTATATGGTCATCACCATTTGCAGGTGCAACAAATCCTAGTGCATTAATTAAAAGCGATGATGCAGAAAACGAAAATATGTATGCGGCAACACAAACTAGTTATGGTATGTGGATGATACCACCTGATGTTGGAAACATTGTTGTTGTAGCATTCGTTGATGGTAGAGAAAATAACGGTGTATGTTTAGGTTGTGTATTCCAACCAAGTATCAATCATATGATACCTGGTATTGCTAAAGGTAAAACAACTACAACAAATGCACCAACAGTTCCAGTAGCAGAAGTTAATAGAGCAGGTGCTGAAGCTCAAAATATGAACATTTTTGAAAAACTTGATAAAACAAAAATGCCAGACCATTTAAGTAAAGGAACATCTGACAACGTTAGACGTCCGGCACACACACCTTTCTATGATAGACTATTAGTACAAGGTTTAGAAAATGATAACATTAGAGGTTTAACAGATGCTAGTGCTAGAAGAGAATCACCTAGTAATGTATTTGGTATTTTAACACCAGGTGGACACCAATTTATTATGGATGATAAATCCGGTGGTAGTCATATGAGATTTAGAACAGCCGGCGGTGCCCAAGTGTTAATGGATGACCAAACTAGTACAGTATACGTCACAAACACAAATGGTACAGCTTGGGTTGAATTATCTGCAAACGGTAAAGTTGAAATATGGGGTGCAGATTCAATTGCTATGAGAAGTGAAAAAGACTTTAATATTAGAGCAGATAGAGATATTAATATTGAATCAGGTAGACACATTAATATTAAAACACATAGTACTACATCAGCTGGTCCACCAGATGTAAATACACAACCAAAATCAACAACAGACTTAGAAGATACTTTAGGAAATGTATTTTTTGATATTGCAGGACATTTTAAAGCAAAAGCTACTCTTGGCATAGACACTAGCACAAGTGGTACTACAAATATATACTCAGCATTAAATCACAACTTGACGGCAGGTGGAGTAAGCAACATTAATGCGGCAGGTGGGCACTTCGAAACAGCATCAGTAATTCATATGAATGGACCAGTGGCAGGCACAGCCTTACCTATTACTTCTATGGAACTACAAAAAGATGTAGATGGATTTTTATTTTATACTAATGTACTTGAAACAAGAACGTCTGAAACGCCAATATATTCACCAAGAATTACAGAAACAAGAATGGGTTCTATCCTAACAAGGTTCCCAACTAGAGAACCGTATCCATTCCACGAATCACAATCACTTGAAAATGCTACTGTGGTTGATGAAACAGTTACAGAAGCAATAATTAAAGAAGCAGAAACAACGTATAAAGAAACAAAAACAGCAACAGAAAACGAAATGAAATCTGTAACTGAAAAAGTAGATAAACAAAGTAATGCAACAGAAACTTATACTGCACTAGTTGATGAAGCTGTTGGTACTATTACTGAAACTATGAAAAAAGTAACTGATGAAATCAAAGCTTTAATTAAGAAAAATAGTCATCTTGTTCCAGATTTAAATTTACAAGATACAAATAAGAAAAAAGCATTTGACGATTTAATTTTTACTAATGAATCTTTACAAACAAACATTGTACTACCAAACTTAAAAGCTAAAGACTTATTAAGCAAACACTCACCTCAATCAATTGTAACTACATCTAAGAAAACAATTAAAAAAGTAAACTCAGATTTTGTAAATTTTAAAGACGGTTCAACAGTTTAAGATTTGTGCCAAAACTCTTCCCATTCAGGAAAATAATCAAAAGCTCGTTTATTATGAATTTTATCTAGTTTATCTGTAAAAGAACAAAACGTTTTCCAGGCTTCTGCAGAACCTTCTTTTTTTAACATACGAATTGCAAAATCTGATATCCTATCAAAGTGTTTTGGGTCTGATAATGTTTCTCTAAATTCTTCACATTCTTTAAGATATTTTTGTTTAAGTGGTTCTGGAAAATGTGATGGGTTTGTATAATCAGGGTGAACAACCTCGCCCGAATTAAACCGTTTAGGATCTGATGTTATTTCAAAATAGTCTTTATAAATTTCAGGCATTCTTGCCGCCTGCATATTTGATATAGTAACTATTGGTGCTATTCTAACATTGGGTAACTCTTCAAAAGCTTTTATATTTTTTACTACAACATCCCAATCACCGCCTTGCCTAAAATAATTATAAAAAGATCGAGAACCATCTAAACTAACTTTTAAATATACTTCATTAAAATTTTTAAGTAATTTTATAACATCATAATTTTTAAATTTCCCAGCAATACTTCCATTTGTTGTTACAATAAAATCAATTTTGTTAGCAAATGGTTGAAGTTTTTCTAAACATTCATAAAAGCTATTTTGGAAAAAAGGTTCTCCGCCTGTAATTTCTAATTCTAAATTATTGTCTTTTATAAAATGAATAATTTCATCAAAATTTTCTAAAGCATTGGCATAACTTGGTTCAATAGTTGGACTTTTCATATCATCAAAAATTGCAAGGTCTTGATTCTTTTTTACAATTTTTTCCCAATATGAACTATACTCTGGTGAACAATGTCTACAAGCATAGTTACAAACATTATTAAATCTAAATTCTATCCTTCGAAGTTCTGTAATTTCTCCAGTTTCAGGATTTACGTTATCAGTAAAATAACTGTCAGGTTTGTGATAATCAAGTTTTACTTTTTTTCTATAACTTTCAGCACCAGCTTCTTCCATAAACTGACAATCATAACAAGCTATTGGCCATTCACCATTTAACAACTGTAATCGTTGTGAAGACAGTTCTGGATCATTTATAGCTTCAACAATACTAGTATGTCTTTTTTTTGTACCAACAGTTGACCTATAACAAATATCGATTCTGCTATGTTTGAAATTTATCCCAGCCATACCTAAATGGCAAACTAACGGTTTTTTGTTGCTCATATTACTATTTACTTGCCACAAAAAAAGGGCGATACGAATACCGCCCTTCTATAATTTAAATTAATATTATGATGCGTCTACTGGTACATCAGCTGGACTGAATACACCTGAACCGTATAATGCAAATGCAACTACTACAGCGATACCAACCCAAACCCATTTATTTTTAAAAAAATCCATTTGTTGTTTCTCCTTTTTAATGTAAGAAAGGGCGATACTACCGTTAAGCGATATCGCCCTAACTTTTTTTAATATTAAATTAATCTATATGTGATTATTTTCTATTGTAGATATGATATAAAATCCAAATACCAACTAAACCTAGTAATCCTTGATCACTAAACCCACCTAGTATAGATTGTACATTACCTATTACTGATATATTTGGCCAAAATGGAATGCCTTGACCTGAAAATAAAACTTCAAGCACTATGCCTAAAGCAATTAAACTTACTCCAACGTCTGCTAATGCGGCCGCCCAAGATTTAATTTTACCTATAATGTCCATAACTTCCTCCTTTAACAAATTGTTTTCGTTGTACGTTATGTAATTTTAGTAATATTGTAATGTATATTTACGATAAAATCAACCAGTTAACTACCCACATTTTGTTTAACGTTATAAAACAGCGATTATTTAGGCAAAATTTGTTGATAAATCATAAAAAAAGGGCGACAAAAAGCCGCCCTTTAGTATTGTAACGTTTAAGGTCTAATTACGCAACTTTGTTAATTAGAGTTTTGCCATTGTCTTGTAAAAGAGCAATAACAGAATTTTTCATTCCTTTTGCAACTTGGTAATTACCAGTTCCAATAACTCTTACTGAGAAATCATAACCTTTATTAATCAAGTTAGTCGTTGGTGTAGATCTTTTCATTTTTAAGTTTTTGTACTTAATAACACCACCGTTTACGTTACCTTTTGTATCAAAAGAATGTTTAGCTTCGTCAAGAAAAACGCCTATCTTGTTTTTCACGTTGCCTTTTACAAATTCTCTTGTATATACTACGTATTGTTTAGTTCTAGCCATATTAAAGTTACCTCCGATTAAATTAGCTAATTTATATGTTAGTATTTTAAACATAATATAAACATAGTATACTAGAAGTTGTTATATGTCAACCGGAAAAGATCGTTTATTTGTCCAATTTTATTCCAACTTTTTCAAAGACTTCTTCAGGATTGGATTGTAATTCGTAAGATAAGTTGGATATATCGTTTTCTATTTCTTCAAATAGTTCTACAGTTTCTTCAGAAACAATAGTATTTTTTAATTTAGATTGGTACATTTCAGTAATTAACTCAACTAAATGGACAGCTTTTGTACGATCCATATACCACCAATCTTTACCATTAGTAAAGTTTTTTAATTCTTCAGCCATAGTATTATTATAATATATGATCTGCTATATGTAAGTCAACGAGTTGTTTAGCCGTAAAGTATTGGTCACTTGGAGAATCCAATTTTTTCTTAACAGAGGACATTGTCATTCCTGTTGCTTCTTTTAGGATTTTGAAACTTCTTTCTTCACAATTTTGATTTTCTTGCATCTGAGATTTCATATCGTGCATCTTCGATTCCATAGCATCAGAGTGTTGGTGATTCATTATTCCGGTATTAACACCAATGTATCTTTTGCCTTGTTTACCACTTGCAAAAATTAAAAATGCGGCACTCATTATAGCACCAACCCCAATGGTGGATATGTCGTGATAACTTTTTTTCATTACGTCTATTAGGGCAAATGTCTCGTAAAGATCTCCACCAGTAGAGTTAATGTAAAGTTGCAACGTTCTTTTGGGCTTTTTAGTTAAATTAGCCGATAGAATCCACTTAATAGCTTTCGCTACATTTTCTTCTGTGATTTCTCCTGACAAGTAGTGGACATCGTTGTCTAATAATGTAACGTCTATCCTGTCATCAGCACCCCAATTTTCATATTTTTTCATATTATTTTTTGCCCATTAGTTGCACGATATTATATACAACTATATTTATATGGTTAGCAATATTAGATCACATAAGTAATTATATACGCATATAAAAACCACTATAAATATTAGTAGAGAAGTAGATTATGGCAAACGACAGTTTAAATAACGGAAATATACAAGTGAGCTCTTTTAGTGGCACTAGCACTAGAGGTACGACTTACAAGGGGTTTAGTACCGTAGCAGGTGTTAAATCAAACCAGCTCTATGATATGGACATTATAAAGCAAGATCTACTTAATCACTTTTATACTAGAAAAGGTGAAAGAGTGATGAATCCAGAATTTGGTTCAATAATTTGGGATATGTTATATGAGCCACTAGACGAATCAACTAAAGAAGATATAATGGATGATTGCAGAAGAATTATTAATCAAGATCCAAGAGTAAGTTTAGTATCTGCACACATTGACGAATATGAAAATGGTTTAAATGTTAGAATTTTAATGAACACTAGACCTTTTGATAAAAGAATTAACCTAATATTAGATTTTGAGAAAGAAACATTATAATGAGTCAGATAGTAAGACAAAATAATTTATTTTCAGCAGAAGATTGGCAGACAATCTACAGAACATTTTCACAAGCAGATTTCAAATCATATGATTACGATTCAATTCGTGATTCAATGTTAAACTATATTCAAATAAACTATCCAGAAGATTTTAATGACTATATTGCATCAAGTGAATTTATTGCTATCATAGACTTACTTGCTTTCTTAGGTCAGAGTTTAGCTTTTAGAACAGACTTAAACTCTAGAGAAAACTTTTTGGATACTGCTGAAAGAAGAGATTCAATAATTAGATTAACAAGATTAATTAATTATAGACCAAAAAGAAATATACCAGCAAGAGGACTTTTAAAAATTACAAAAATTAAAACAAACGAACCTTTACAAGACTCGTCAGGAAATGACCTTACTAACGCATATATTAATTGGAATGATGTTAATAATGCTGATTGGTACGACCAATGGTTAACAATTTCTAATACAATTTTTAATTCAACTAATAAATTTGGTACGCCAAATAAATCAGCTACAATAAATTCAATTAAAACTGACATTTATAATTTAAATTCTACAAACACACAGGCCGCTGTTAAAAATTTCGAATTAGATATTGACGGACTTAACACATCAATTGATGTTGTAAAAGGAGATATTCATAGCAATGGTTATCTTTATGAAAGATCACCTGATACTAGCGAAGCATTTAATTTCATTTACAGAAATGATAATCAAGGTTTTAATAGTATTGATACAGGATTTTTTATGTACTTCAAAGAAGGAAAATTATCTTTCCAAGATTATACATTTTCAAATCCATTACCAAACAGAGCTGTTGATTTAGATTTTACTAACATTAATGATTTAGATATTTGGGTACAGAAAGTTAATACAAATGGTGTGCCTACAGAAAAATGGGAATCAGTACCAGGCCTATTTGGACAAAATACAATTTATAATAGTTTAGCATTAAACACTAGAAACATTTATGCTGTACAATCAAGAAATGGTGATCAAGCATCAGTATTGTTTAGTGATGGAAATTTTGGTAATGCACCAAAAGGTTCTTTTAGAATCTATTACAGAAGAAGTAGAGGTTCAGGACAAACACTTAAAAAAGATAGAATTAAAAATAAAGAGATTACAATTAATTACAAAAACACGTTAGGTCAAGAATATACTGCAACTGTATCATTAACTTTAGCAAATACAGTTTCAAATTCACAAGCGGCTGAAACAGATGTGGACATTAAAAATAATGCTCCTAAATCTTTTTATACACAAGACAGAATGGTTAATGCAGAAGATTACAATATTTTTCCATTAACGCAGTCAACTACAATTCAAAAATTAAAAGCATTGAATAAAACACACATAGGACATTCTAGATACATTGATATTAATGATCCTACTGGTACAGTTAAAAGTGTAAATGTATTTGGTGAAGATGGTGTACTATACAAAAATCCAAACTTTACTTTAAGTACTGAGGAAATCACAGGTACTATTATTGATACAACAAGTTATACATATATTATTGAAAATATATTAGCACCATTAGTAAAAAAAGTACAGTTACAAAACTTTTATTTTGATACATATAAAACTGCTGTTGAAACAGACCACGATGCAAATCAGTTTACAATGAATTTAGCGGCACAAAAAGTTTTATGGCAACCATTTGCTGTAGCAGGAAAATCAAGTTCAGGATTCTTTTATATTGGTAACGCACCAATAACAGGTACAGGTAGACCAAATGAAGCACAGTTAACTACCGTTTACAATAACCCGGATGGATCTGATGAGAAGCTTGGCTTTATTAGACCTGGTACTAAATTAGAATTTGTTGATGATTATACTACACCTACTGCAACTACTTGGGCAACTGTAGTAAGCATAAGCAATGATGGTACAGTATTATCTAATGAAACAACAGGATCAATTGTTTTAGATAAGTCAGTTACAGCTGGTATGAAAGTAAGAAAAATACTTCCAAACTTAAGAACAAAATTAAATGCATCTGAAATTTCATTAATAAAAACAGAAATGGAAAAAGGTGTTGATTTTGGTATTGGTTATCATTTTAGAGATGCAAGTACAAAAACAGAAAAATGGTATCTAATAAGCGAAGACTACTTAAACATATCTAATAGTTTTGGTGTAGCAAATAATCAATCACACGGTGGTTCAACTACGTTGACTGCAGATACTTCCTGGTTAATATATGCAAATTACATACCAGCGGCAGACTCGGCAAGTAATCCAAAATATGAATTTAAAGTTAGAGGATTAGATTATGTATTTGAAAGTGATCAAGAAGTTAGATTTTATTATGTTCCTGAATATAAAAATATTGATAGTGCAACTGGAAAAGCTGTAAAAGATACTATTGAAATTCTTGACATTAATAAAGATGTTACAGTTTTATCTAACCTATCAAGTACAACTAAACTAGATGAAAAAGTAAACTTTAGTGTTACTGACAGTTATGTTGAACAAGATGGATTTGTTGATACTAAAAAAATTAAAATTACAAACGTAGACACCGATGATGATGGAATGCCTGACAATCCATTAGCACACGAAAAACTTATTAATAATACAAATAGTATATTTTTTGTAAGTTATGATGACTACGATGGTTATACATATTATAAAACAACAACAGGTGTTACTGCTGTTAGTTCTTTAACAAATACTGGTATTGAATTTTTAACAACTACAAATAAATTTTACAATGCTGGTATTTTACAAACAACTACAGGAGCAGACGGAACGTACCAAACTACTATAGGAACAACAACATATAAATCATATATTGGTAGAGCATTTAATACTGCAAATAAATTTTATTTCCAATATAGACACTCTGCACCAAGAGATCAAAGAATTGATCCTAGTGTATCAAATATTATGGAATTAATAATATTACAAACAGAGTATTATAGAAATGTAGTAAATTGGTATTCTTCAGAAGGAACTTTAGCAACGTTTCCAATTTCACCTACATCACAAGAGATTAAAAATAATTTAGTTGATTTAGAAAAATATAAATCAATAAGTGATCAGTTAGTTTATACTTCTGCATCATTTAAACTATTATTTGGTAGTACTGCTGATGAAGTTAACCAATCAATTTTTAGAGTAGTAAAAGTTATGGGATCAACATACACAGATAACCAAGTAAAAACTGAAGTAATAAGAGCAATTAATTCTTACTTCACAATTACAAATTGGGACTTTGGAGATACCTTTTATTTTAGTGAGTTAGCCGCATATATTCATAGACAATTATCAACACAAATTTCTTCTGTTGTTATTGTTCCAAAAGATGCTGAAGCAAAATTTGGAGACTTATTCCAAATTAAAGCCGCAAGTAATGAATTATTCTTTTCAACTGCAACAGTAGATGACGTTGAGATAGTGTCAGGTTTAACAGGTGCAAATTTAAGATCAACTGGGGGAAATTAATAAATGGCTTATGATGATGGAATAAAATTTAATTCATCAAACTCTAGTGTTAGCAAAACAGTTTCAACAACTGATAAGAAAGCTAAAGCTATAAGTTTCTTACCGGAAATTTTACAAAACGAAAAATTAAAAAACTTTTTCGATGGAACTGTAGAACAAGCTTTCAGCAAAGCAAACGATATTAGGGTTACTGAATACATCGGTAGGAAATCTGATGTAAACTACAGGCCAGCTAAAGACAATTACAAAACAGAATCAATTAAAAATAGAAAAACATATCAATTAGAACCAGCCGCTATTATTAAAGATCCTGAGAGTCTAATTACAAAAGATACAGTTTTTTATAATGAAATATTAAATTATATAGATAGTGAAAATGGAAGAACAATAGATCAAAATAGATTGTTTGGTCAAAAATACTATACATTTTCAGCACCAATAGATTATGATAAGTTTTTAAACTATGAAAATTACTATTGGTATCCAAGTTTGGATTTAAACGTACCTGCTATTATTATATCAGGTTTAGTTGAATCATTTGAGTCAGTTGCAAACTCAAAAACATTTGTATTAACATATTCAATCGCCCCCAATGACATAGTAGAAGTCAATGGTGTTGCAACAAGCGATTATGAAGCAACAGGTTTAGATTTATCATTTGCCACTAGTTCAATTAACGTTGTAACTGGAGATAAAATTACTGTAAATCATAGAGTTGATCCTAACAATATTATTGGTTCAAAATCTTATACTTCTCCCAATGGTGTAATACTCAGCTCTGGTATGTTAATACAATTTAGCGATAATTCACTTGTAGGTACAGCTTACAAAGATAAAAAAGTTTTTGTTGAAGGAGGAGGATCTAAAGAAGGAATTTCTTTAGTTGAAACTTCAGACGTTGAAACAGAACTGTTCTTAAAAGAAACATTTATACCTTGGGACAGAGCTGACACAATAGGACAAACAAATAGTAAAAAAGGTTTTGATAGTGAACGTTACGATACAATACCTGATGTAGCTACAGCAGATTACATTACAATCAATAGAGGTTGTAAAGATAAAAACCCCTGGTCAAGAACAAACGGCTGGGTACACAAAGATAATATTACAAATTACAGAACTTACCAAGAAGAAATTCCAGAATTTCATCCATACGATTCTATAACAGATTCAATTAGAGGCTGGGATGGTGGCTATTTTGATTCAACAACATTGTTTCAAGAATCAACGTTTCAATTATCACAATCAAGAAAAGGACAAAGACCAATTATTGAATTTAATAAAGACATTGAATTATACAACTACGGTGCAGAACACGTTACTACTGTTGATGTTCTTGAATCAAGTGCAAGTGTTAATGATATAGAAAACGAAGCGTCATATAGAGTTGATGATATATTATTAGTAGACGGATATAAAGTTTTATTTGTAAACCCAAATTCACAAACAGAATTAGTTACTTGGTCTGCAGATAACGATCCTTGGGATTATGACGAAGACGGTGATGGTACTCCTGATACAGGTTGGGACATTAAGTCTAGTACGTTTAAAGCATCTTCTTCAGTATATGAAGTTAAGTATGTAGGCGGTGTTATTAAATTAAGAGCTCTTGATGATTCAACATACTATCCAGGAACTGAACTTAAAATAAAAGACAATGACAAAGTTACAGTAAGGCTAGGTGGATCTAATGCAGGTAAAGAATATTTCTGGAATGGATTTGAATGGAAAGTTTGTCAACAAAAAACAGGAATAAACAAAGCACCTAAATTTAATTTATATGACACTGATGGAAATGATTTAGGAAATACAAGTATATACAGCTCATCAACATTTTCAGGAAATGAAATTTTTGGTTATACTGTTGGTACAGGAACTAATGATGAATATTTAGGATTTCCATTAACATACACAGATTATACAAGTATTAGTACAATTGAATTTAAAAATTATTTAGATAGTGAAACTAATGGCTCAGCTGGTTTTAAATATTATAAAAAACGTGATTACAAAAATATATTGCAAGATACATTTGAATATAAAGTAATAGTGCAACCAGCAAGTGGTACTACAGGAAATAAATTTTATATTGATTCTGTTGAACAACAAAACTTAATATTAATTAGAGGCAACAATTATATCTTTAATATAGATGATAGTTCAGTTACATCGCGAGGACATTCTGGTGTATCGCATCCATTCTTATTAAGTATTACTGAAAATGGATCACACGCAAGTGGTGTTTCGTACAACACTGGTGTAAAATATTTCCATAATGATATAGAAGTAACAGAAGCAGTATTCCATAGTGGAACATATGACAGTACATCTGTAACAAAAAGAAAAATTGAATTAAAACCAACAGCAAGTACTCCTGATCAATTATATTACTATTGTAAAAATCATAGTGGTATGGGAGCAGGCATAAGAGTTGTTGATAATAATATAAGCAATATATCAGATGGTACAGTTACTACATATAATAATGAATGGGCTAATGTTAAAACTAATTCAAGCCAATGCTTAATTCAAGAGTTTGAAGTTGAAAATGAAATTAGTAATGAATTATTTTTACTTGAATCTATAATTGCTGATGATGAAACTGTTCGTGTTTTTATTAATAATATTGAAAAATCTGTTGGCACTGATTTTGAAATACAAGGTAATAAGTTTATTAAATTAACTACAGCGGCAAGTGATACTGATCACATTTTAGTTAAATTTAAAAGTTTTGATACAAGAGATTTATATAAAGCTTATTATGAAGTACCTAAAAATTTAACTAACAATGCATTAAACTCAGATGTAACAAATTACGACTATGGTGATTTAATAAATCATTTTGCAAGTGGTATTACAAATCAAAAATCGTTAACTGGATTGGCGTTAGGAAATAACAACTACAGAGATACAGAACAAGATTTAACATTAAGTGAAAATATTTTACAACACGATGCACCTTTTTTAAAATTAGCATCACACGTAAACACTGATGACAGAGATATTGTTAAAGCTATAAGATTAGCTGAAACAGATTATACAAGATTTAAATTAAAGTTTTTAAATAAAATTTTAGATTTAGCAAGAAGAAATGATGTAACATCTTGGACAGATACTAAACTTGTTGATACAGCTTTAAAAGATATTAACCAAAACAAAAAACCAAATGAACCTTGGGCATATAGTTTAATGCTTTCATATGGTAATACAAAACAAACTAGTAATATAACAATTACTACAGAAAATAAAACTTGGTCATCAATAACTAAAAATTGGATGGTCCAAGATTATCAGAATGTTTTAACTAATTCATCAGCTGGTGGATTAGTAATATCATATGCATATAGTCCTATGGCTGATAAAGATACAAAATCTTTATATGTTTATAACAATGACAAATTGTTAGTAATGAATCAAGATTACGTAATTATTAATGCATCAGATAACAGAATTGTGTTTATAGGCGATAATAAACCAGCAGTTGGAGATAAAGTTAGAATAGAATTCTATGATAAAAAACAATCTGCATTTATTCCACCTACACCAACAAAACTTGGTTTATACCAAGCATACATACCAAGCGAAATAACTGATACAGATTCTTATAGCAAAGGTCCTCAAACATTTATACAAGGACACGATGGTTCATTAAACATAAAATTCTTTGACGAAAGAGATAGAGCATTATTAGAACTTGAAAAAAGAATTTTTAATGATATTGAAACTAAATTTATTGACCCGCAATATGAAGCACCATTAACATATGAAAAATTAGTTAGTAACTATTTTAATACAAAAGATTATTCATATTTAGAATTTAATCACATATTTAGATCACACGTATATCGTTGGATGACATTTAATTCAGTTGATTGGCAAAAGAATGATCCAATTCTTGTTAGCGATACAGATTGGAGAACGTGGAACTGGTCTGCAATTAAAAATATTAAAGATACAGCAACACCTGGTCACTGGAGAGGAATTTATAAAAAATTCTATGGTACAGATAGACCACATTCACATCCTTGGGAAATGTTAGGTTTCAGTATTAAACCTACTTGGTGGGACGATACATATTCTTGGACTGAAACAGATAAAAGAAATAATTTACTACACGATGTTGAAAATGGAATTATACGTTATGGTAGAAGAGAAAACTTTAAAGATTTATCTTATACAAATAGATCAAACGTATACAGAAGAGATGGATTTAAAACATATCCACCTGTAGATTTCCAAGGTAATTTACAAAGTCCAAAAGATATAGGTTTTGTTTCGCTTAATCCAAATAGAGTTGAAGGACATTTAAACTGGTCAATAGGAGATATTGCACCGGCGGAAAAAGCTTTCTATATTAATAGTGCTATGCCATTTGCATTAATGTCAGCTTTATTTGTAATGAAACCAACACAATTTACTGAATTAATGTTTGATACATTAAACATTGATAATAGTAATATAAACAAATTACAAAAGTTTGATAAAAATACAGGTAAACGTCATACTAATAACATATACGTTCACAGAGAAAATGCTAATACTTCAATAGCTGTTGGTACAGGTTATCAACAATATGTTAGTGAAAGATTAATTAATCAAAACAAAAAACCAAAATCATATTATGGTGGAGTAATAAGAAATATTAGTCCACAATTAGCACACAAACAAGGTGCGTTTATTGATTACGGTTCTTACAAAGTACAAGCAGAATCATATTCTCCAACTTCTAAAAGAACAAGTATATACATACCTGATACAAATATTAATCACTTATTACATATTTCACCATCAGTACAAAATGCAACATACTCAGCTATTATAGTTGAAAAAACTGTAAGAGGTTGGGCCGTACACGGTTACGATATTGGTAAAAATTATTTTAGAACTACTGTAAGTTCAGAAACAGGACCAATGGCACCAATACAAGTTGGTGGAGATTATCTTGACGTTCCTTATTACCAACCAAATAGAACTCTTGTTGTTGGCGACTATGTAATATATGAAGGTACATATTATAAAGTTAAAGAAGCACACGTAACAGGTGATTCATTCAATCCAACTAAATTTGCATCAGTAAAAAAACCTCCTATGGAAGGTGGAAAATCTGTAAAATATTATAGATCTGTTAAAGAAAATGAGACAGTAGATGTTGAATATGGAAAAGAATTTACAACAGTACAAGGAGTATTTGACTTTATTGTTAACTATGGTAGATATTTAGAATCACAAGGTTGGGTATTTGATTCAGTAAACAATCAAGTACAAGAAACATATAATTGGTTATATTCTGCTAAAGAATTTTTATTCTGGAGTTTAGGTAATTGGCCAGCAGAAAGTATTATATCTCTTTCTCCTGCCGCTGACAAAATTAAATTTAGACCATTAAGAGGTATAGTTGCAAGTGTTGAAGACATTATCGGCGGGTCATATTCAATTTTAGATAAGAACGGAAAACCAATTGATCCAGCACAAACAACAATTATACGTAATGGATCACAAGTTCAAATTACAGTAGATTCACAAAGACCAATTTATTTTGTAAACTTATATGCAAGAGAAATTGAACACGTTACAGTTTTTGATAATACAACAACGTTTAAAGATATAATATATGATCCTGCGTTAGCTGTTAGACAACCTAGATTAAAACAAACATTGTTAAGAACAAATGATTGGAATGGTAAGTTAGAAGCAAATGGTTATATAATTGATACTCAAAAAGGTATTATATCAAACTTTGAAACAGCGGCAAGTGACATAACAACTTACCTTGATATTAATAAAACAACTAATAACGAAGAATTAAACAAAGCAGGGTTACATACAATTGGTTATCAAAACAGAGAAAGTTTAGAAAACTTAGAAATTGTTGATGAAAGCCAAACAAGATTCTATCAAGGTTTTGTAAGACAAAAAGGTTCTACAAACTCAATTGATAAAATTTTAAGATCTGATGTTATTAGTGAAAGACAAGAAATTAATCTTTATGAATACTATGCATTTAAAGTAGGTGAATTTGGTGGTACTGGAATTAATCAGTCTATGGAATTTAGACTTGATCCAACTAAAATTAAAACTAATCCTCAAGTAGTTAAATTTTTACCAAAAATTGATAATACAATTACGGAAGATGTTACTACTGATGACATAATAACAATTGACGCAGACGATAGTTTAAATTGGACTAAAAAACCAAGTGGTTCGAAATATTCAGAATCTATTTGGCCTACTAGGACAGAAACATTTGACTTGCCAACAGCTGGTTATGTACATATCAATGATGCCGATTATCAAGCACTTACAAAAGCTAATTTAAAATCACAATACGGTGATACAGTTGCAAGTAATTTAGATGTTGCAATTGGTTCAACTAGTTGGGTAGCAAAAGATGATAATGGGGATTGGAACGTATATAGATTATCTGATACAAATCACGGAATTGAAAATGTTATTACATTAAATCCATTAACAGTAGCAATGAATGAAACTAGTGGGAAATTAGTTACAACTGCAAATGCTACTATTGAAGCTGTCTTGCCAGATAACAAAAGTGCAAACGCAAGTACAATTACAACAACTACATATGGAACAAAAACTTTCCAACTATCATTAACTGATCAAGTAATTGAAAAAACAATTAACTTTACAGACTTTGGTGGTGCTAATGCTAATGTTTCAGTAGCCAATGTTGCTGACGGAGTATCAGCAATGGTTACTACAACACCAGGTTCAGGATATTCAGTAAATGATACTGTTGAAGTTGATGGAAGTGGGGGTTCATCTGCAACTGGTACAGTAGCATCTACAGATGGTAGTGGTGGTATTACAGCAATAACATTAAACAACCCAGGTGGTGGTTTTTATGCTGAACCAGGAAACATATCAATTAAAACAGGTGGTTCTGATTCAGCTGGAAGTGGTGCTGTTATTAGATTAAAAGGTAACAATCCAACTTTACAAATTAATACAACATTATCAAATGCAGGCACACCATTTACATTTGGTGAAACAGTAACACAGACAAATACAAGTGCAACCGGTAAAGTTATAAACGTTTATACAGATGGAACAATTACAATTTTACATTTATATGATGTTACAAATACTTTTGATACAACAAATGAAATAATAGGTGGATCATCAGGTGCATCAACAACAGGTGGTCATACTAAAACTGCAAGGTCAGGTGCGGCATACGGAGATAGTACTTTTGGTGCAATATTAAACTTTGAAATTAACAGCGGTGGTACAAATTATGTTTCGCCAACAATAACTATTTCAGGAACATCTCCAGCAACAGGTATTGTTAGTGCAACTGGCGGAGTAATTACTAAAGCTTACGTTGAAAACGGTAGCGAAGGTTATAGAAAAGAATTTTCAGACAATCCAACAATTGGTATTACTGTTAAAGATACAATTACAGATGGTGATAACAAATATGTTGACTTTACAGATCAATTAATTAAACCAGACTCAATTGCTAATGTACAAATTGTAGTTAATTCAGCATTTGATGGATCGAATCCACAATTTGATATTGGTACAACAGCAACACCTAATAGTTTACTTTCAAATCAAAGTTTATCTGCTAGTGATGTTGCAACATCTTTTGGAACGCCAATTACAGATAGAGCAAATGCTACATTAAGAATTAGATTTGCAACAACTGGGTCAACAACTGGTAATGCAAAAATTTCTGTAAATTATAAAAAAGCAATTTACAATGTATTTGATTTACCAGAAAACGATGTTGTCGCGGCAACAGTTGCAACGGCATCTTCAAGTACATTCTTTAATGGTTCAAATAAACATCCTCTTTATACATATAAAGATGTTAGACTTGCAACAAGAAATAATGGAATTGACACAGCTAATATTGGTGCAGACCTAGGAGCAACTGTTAATGATTTTGTTTCTAATGTTTGTTCAACTGTTTCTTTTGCAGAAGGAGATAAAATTTGGTTAGACAATGGTGGTGATACTTATTGGTACACAATGAGAAAAACTTCTAATGTGGCTATTAAAGCAATTTACGATGATTTATCTTTTAACAAAGGTGTGTCGTCAACAGGACCGGTAACAAGTTTAACAGTAGACAATGTTGGTGATGGATATTTAATGACTCCATCAGTTACAATCACACCACGAACTGGTGATGATACAGGTTCAGGTGCAACAGCAACAGCAAAAATTGAAGTAGTATTAACTACTAATTCAGCAATAACTGTGGCAACAGGAGAAATTATAACTCAAGCTACAACAGGTGCATCAGGTACAGTGGTTGCTGGAGTAACAAGTTCAACAACTGTAACACTTAAAGATATAAATGCAACACCATTTGATATAAACAAAAATAATAATTATAACCTTAGTGTGACCGGTCCAGGTGCTCGTGGATTAGGAACTTACTTAACTCAAGCACGTGGTAGACTTGAAACAGCAAATCTAACTTTAACAGCAGGTGGTAGCAATTATCAAGCAACACCAATTGTAACATTTAAGCCTGATCCAAGAGATCCAAATAATATTGATGAATTACTTGCTGATATTTCAGGGTTTACAACTGCAAATCCAGTTGTTGTTACAACAACAAAAAATCACGAATTTATAAATGGAGATAGTATTACTATTACAGGTACAAATGGTGGACACAACGAAGCTAATATTTCAGGCGTAACTAAAGCCAACCCGGCTGTAGTTACAACGTCTACTAATCATAATCTTTTAAATGGTGACATTGTTAATATTACAGGTGTTGCTGGTATGGACGATAGTAATTCTTCTTTAAATTTAAATCGTACATTTACAGTTGCTGGTGCAACATCAAATACTTTCCAACTATCAGGAACTGATACTACGAATTATTCTGCTTATACAAGCGGAGGTAAAGTAACAGTTAGTAGAGCTAATAATACATTTACAGTTGCTAATAAAACAGCAAACACATTTGAGTTAAGTGGAATTAACGGAACAACTTGGACAAGTTATGTATCCGGAGGTAGAGCTAAAGTAAACAGTTTCTTAGCAATAGCAGATAGACATAATACAACATACAGTATTACAAACACAGCTATAACATCAGTTGGTACTAATATTGGAAGTATTAAAATTGGTTCTGATTATTGGATACTACACTCTGAGGTTGATTACGATCAACCAAATGCAGTTATTAGACAATCTGTTTTTGATAGCACGGTAAGAACTAATAAAAAGAATTCACAAGTTGATACTAAATTATTTGCTCAATCTAAATTAACATTAATTGATACAAATGATTATACTAACGAAGTACCATTTGAAGTTATCGATCCTATTAAAAATTTAATCCCTGGTAATGCTCAAAGAGAACTGAACTATATTACACAATCAGATCCAGCTGTTTATACTAATCATTCTGATACAAATAAAGTTAGTATTAATTCTCCTTGGGATAATGAACAAGTTGGGTTAACTTGGTGGGATACATCAACTCTTAGATATATTGAATATGAAAACTTTGATGATCAGTATCGTCAAAATAACTGGGGTAAATTATTCCCAGGATCAACTGTAGACATATACGAATGGACGGAAAGTTTAGAACTACCTACATCATATGTAGGTGATGGCACCGTAGCAAATACTACAAATTATTCAACAGTTAGTAAAACAAGTAAAGATGGCTTTGTGTCTACGAAATATTATTTCTGGACTAAAAATAAAACAAAAGTAGCAGATTCTAAATACAGATCATTATCAACTACATCAATTAGTAGACTAATTAAAAATCCTACTTCATATGGTGTTAATTGGTATGCACCAATATCAACTACATCATTAGCTGTTTCAAATGCAACTAAACATATTACTAACGATTCAATATTTAGATTAAACTATAAAAAAATTGATAAGGATATACCAAATCATAAGCAATGGATTATGATTAAAGAAAATGATCCTGATACAGTTCTTGATAAAAATATTTGGAATAAATTTACAGATTCATTATCTGGAAAAGATGCTTTAGGTAAAGCTGTTCCAGATACAACAGTATTAAGTAAATATTCACAATATGGTAATAGTGTAAGACCAAGACAAACGTGGTTTAAAAATCTTAAAGAAGCAAGAAGAATATTTGCATATACATTAAACAATATATTAAAATCAACTAACCTTGATGTAGATTACCCTGAATGGGAAAACACATTAACTGATAAAACATTATACGATAAATCAGATTACTTTGTAACAGGTTATGATGATAGTATTCTTGTTACTCAAACTGTTGACTTTAAAGCAAATATAGATACATCTGAATTATCTGATTACGATGTAATTAAAGTAAATTATGATTACAATAGTAAATCAGCAATTTATGTATACGGTGATAGAGATACAGTATTAAATGGACAGGCTCCGGTTGCAACTGCAAACCTTGACTTTACGGCCGGTACAGCAACAACATCAACAGGTGTGTTTACTGCAAATGCTAATTCAACTATATCAAGTGATACAACAACTGTAAGCACATTTACAGGTAAAGCAGACAATCCTGAACTTGTAAGAATTAGTAGTGCAACATCTACAACACAATTGAATAGTAAGTTTTGGACAACAACAGATGATATTTCAACTGGAGTAAGAGAGTGGATGAATGTATTATATACATATCTATTCTTAGGTTCACAAAAAACTTATCTAAACAATTTATTATTTGCGGCAATTAACTTTATTTTTGAAGAACAAGATAATATAGATTGGATTGTTAAAACAACATACTTTGATGCTATTCAGAAAGATTTATCTTTACAACAATCAGTTTCTTATGCACCTGATACATTTGGTTACGTTAAAGATTATATTAATGAAGCTAAACCATATCACTCTAAATTAATTAACTATACTAGTAAAAAGCAAACGCCAGTTGAAAATGCAAATGTAAATCTTGTTGAATCAAGAACAAGCAAAGAGACACTAGTGTTTGATAGAATTACTAAACAAATAGAATTAGTTACAGAAAATCATCCAGACGGTAATACATATACAAGTTGGGACGAGTCAACTGGTGCATATACATCAAAAGTAATTCAAGTGTTTAGTGATGATAAAGCTCAATTAGATGAATTAAAGAAAAAGAAAACAAGTTCTAGTATTGAATCAGATGGAGGAGCAGGAGATTTAGCTTACGGTTCAACTAATAGTGCTATTGAAAGAATTGCAAAATATCATTTTGCAACAGAATTAGCAACACTAGATACAAGTGCAGAAGCTCAGGTTACTGAGTTTATGAGAAAGTTAAGAACTAAATTATCTCCATTTAGAGATATTGATTTTAACTCAATGATATCAGATGGTTTTGCTACTGCTACAGACTTTAACCTTTCAAGCTTTGCTGATGATGAAGATGTTGAAAGCTTAGGTTTTGATATATCAGATTTTGATACTTCATTAAAATGGGATGAAGATGCTGTACAAGATTTCTTTAATACATTATTTTCAACTACAATTTATTGGCAACCTACTACAGATTATAAAACAAAAGTAACTACAGGTATTGATGCAGAAGGTAATGGTACAATAACTTCAAATAACTTTGTGAAGTTTAATAATATTGACCACTTCCCAGCTTGGAGTAACGTTACAGAATATAAAGTTAAAGACGTTGTTCAATACCAAGGAAAACTTTACAGATGTAACGTACAACATAAAAACCTATCAGGCGAAAGCGGAATGCAATTTTCTAGATGGGATTTAGTTGACGAATACATTTATTACGCGGCGTCAGACCATACAAGTACAGGAAGTTTTGCAACTGATTATCAAAGTGGAAAATGGAATTTAATTGTTACTAAACTTGATGGTGCAGGTTTCTTAAGACCATTACAAGAAGATAGACCAGAAGAAAGTTTCTTAATGCAAATGAAAGAAACTTTAAAAATTACAGCTATAACTTATGAACAAACTGCCGCAGATGAAAAAGATTTAGATAGTGATGGTGATAAAACAGAAACAATGGGATATGGTGATCAATATGCATTTAGAATTTTTTATGGTAATGATAACAAAGCACAATTTAAAAGATTACCAAAAGTTTGCGAAACAGCTTTAACATCTAATATAGATTTAACTGTAAATGAACTTACAGTTGCTAATGCTAGTATATTATATGGTGCTGTTAGTGTACCAGACCCAGATACAAATTATGATTCAAGTGGTAATCCAACAACACCGGCTATTGGAACAATAGCAGAAATTATAACTGGAGCAATTAGTGAAGCTAACCCAGGTTATATTTGGATTGGTGATGAATTAATAGAATTTAGTGAAGTAAATGGTAATACTTTGAAAAAATTACGTAGAGGTGTTTTAGGAACGCCAATTACAACACATACTACAGATGAAGTTATATATTCATCAAGCTCACAACACGATATACCAAATGCTGATTCATCAGCTAGATGGTCTGGTATAGATCCAGCTGGTACTATGCTAGTTGATAAATCTATACAAGCTAACTGGGACGCAGTTTTATTTGATAGTGTTGAGTGGGATAAAGCAGAGCTTGATCCATCTGAACAGGCTATATTCATTAGAGCAGGTGGTTTAAGTAACTTTAATTTACATAATACAACATACGTACAGCCAGGATATACTACACCATCAGGTGATAAAACTGGGTACTTTAATGAGGAATAAATATTGTTATGGCACTAGGAAATATCACATTAAGATCAACAGCAAGTTCTTCAGTAGTTAACCTGAAGGCTAATGTAGACGCATCTATTGACATTGTTAATAGACCGTTAACGCACGAAGAAGTTGATTTAAACTTTTTAGAAATAGGAGCTTCGTTAAAAGGTAATTTAATTAGTAGTAAAACTACAGATAATTTAGCTGAAGGCTCATCGAATTTATACTTTACAAATGCTAGAGTAGGAACTTACTTAACGGGTACTGCAAAGTTAGGTGATTTATCAGATGTGCAAACACCAGGTGCGGCACAAGACAAATTTCACATATACTATGATCATTCAACAACAAGTATTAAGTTTGGTGATTTTAGTAGCACAGACAAACTGCCAGAAGGTACAACAAATCTTTATTACACAAATGCAAGAGCAGATGCTCGTATAGCCGCGGCAAGTACAACAGATTTATCAGAAGGGTCAAACCTTTATTATACTGATGCAAGATTTGATACAAGATTCGGAACTAAAACAACTGCCAACTTAACAGAACACGCAACAATGCTTTACTTCACTAATGCTAGAGCTGACGCAAGAGCAGATGTTAGAATAGCGGCATCAAGTGTTAATGCATTATCAGATGTAGATACAACTGGTGCGGCAAGTGGAAAAATTTTACAACACAATGGTACTAGTTGGATAGTTGTAAACTCAACTACAACAACATTAAATGGTATGACTGATACTACAATATCAGGACCAAGTAATGGACAAGTTTTAAAATACAATGGAACAGCTTGGGTGAACTCAAGTGATTTAAACAACAACTGGGACGCAGATTTAAAAGCAAACGTATTAACAAGTTCAACAAGTGATGTTAAAGCTTCAACTTATGCAAACAAAAATGTTATTTTAGATTTAAATGCTAACGCAAGTATCGTAGCAAATTCTAGTACAGCGGTTGGAGATGCTATAACTACAGCTTATCTAAATACAACTACTAATATTAATACTGCTGTTAATATGAGTGACTTAATTGTTGAAGGTGATTTGTTAAGTGGTCTAACACTTAAAAATAATTCTAATAACGCAAATGTAACTAACGTTGGTGCTCAGTTAAGTTCTTATAACTATCAGAAAGATGGTTTGTCAGCTTTTAATATTAGTTTATTTGATGACACTAGAACATTACACGATTCATATATTAAAGGTAAACAAAATGGTTACCAATGGCAATTTAAAACTACCAATGAGGCAACTAGTGCGGCAGGTGAAACTAAAGTATCAATATTTGCTGGTGACTCTAGAGGTAAAATTGTTCACGAGAACAGAGGTTATGATAACTTAAGAAGATAT
>PVBE011756288.1_pt1 | contig 28169 bp, 27 predicted proteins | sample 1631181 | NCBI WGS metagenome assembly PVBE01 (sample SAMN08397723, study PRJNA350692) | Marine metagenome, whole genome shotgun sequencing project. | isolation source: water | place: Pacific Ocean | collected 2012-04
CAACCCACTCCCACCTTCGCCTCGCCCACAAACACGGAACTCCGGAGTTCTGGGCGCCACCTCCACACCCCACTGCCTCGCCCCCACCAAAGCGCTCCCGCTCTTGCCCCGCGCGCAATCCACCAGCTAGCATGGACCTGGGTGGGATCTGGGCCTCAGTGTGCTTCCCCTCGTTTCTACCCGGATTCGTCGGGCAACGGCTCAGCCTCTGGCCCAAGGACGACGCGCTCGCCAAGGCGGCCGTGCGCGCGTACAACAGCTGGCACCTCGAGGCGTGGTGCCGGGCCGATCCAGACCGTTTCGTCCCCCAACAGATCGCCTACCTGCGCGATGCCGAGGAGGCCGCCGCAGAGATTCGCAGCAACGCCGCCCTGGGCTTCAAGGCGGTGACGTTCTCCGAGGCGCCCTTCAAACTCGGGCTTCCGACGATTCACAGCGGCTACTGGGACCCATTCTTCGCGGCATGCGAGGAGACCGAAACGGTCATCTGTCTGCACGTTGGATCCGCCGGCGAGACACCTACTACATCGCCCGACGCGCCTCCCATGGTCATCGGCCAGCTCTTCGCGGCCTCGGGACTCATCTACGCCGTCGATTGGCTCTACTCGGGAGTCCCCGTCCGATTCCCCAAGATCAAGATCTGCATGTCCGAAGGCGGCATCGGATGGGTTCCGGGCGTCATCGACCGGATCGAAAACATCCGTGAACGAGATATCGTCAGCGACGGTTCTGTCGACGCCGAATTGTTTCGACGCAACTTCTGGTTCTGCGCACTCAACGAACCCTCGGGCTTCCGATCGGTCGACGTGATCGGCATCGACAACATCCTCATCGAATCCGACTACCCACACTCGGACTCCACCTGGCCCGACACCCAGCCCCTGCTCGAGCGCCACCTGGCCGGTTTGTCCATCGAAGAACAACGCAAGATCTGCTGGCAGAACGCGACAACGCTGTTCGGCCACACCACGCCGCCGAGTTCTTTGCCCTGAGATCCCAACCGGGTATGCGGACCGATCGCCGTGGGTTCATGCACGTCCTTGCCGGGGCGGCCACGTGGCTCGCCGGTGGGAGCGCTCGCGCCGCCGGATCGGCGTGGACGAGCGAGATCCACCAGCAGACCCGGAACACGCTGTTGGGTCCGGTCGGCCGGAAGTGGTGGCCGGTCGCCCCCAAGACTCGACGCACAAAGGCGTACACGGGGCACGAGCGAATCGCGCTGCCCGCCCCGGCCAGTCCCGGAGCGCGCTCCCTGGCCGACGTGATCGGCGACTCGAGAGGGGTCGCTGGATTCACGGACAAGGCGCTCGGTCTGGCCGACCTCTCCCGACTGCTGTACTTCACGAACGGTGTGACCGCCCCGCCGATCCTGCGGGCGGCGCCTTCCGCGGGCGCGCTCTACGCCGGGGAGATCTATGTCGTCGCCGAGCGGGTGACGGGCCTCGAGCCCGGCGTCTACTACTACCTGCCACCCAGCCACGCGTTGGTGCCGATCCGGCAAGGCCCGGGCATCGAGGTCGTGCGCGACGCCCTCGAGCGGCCCGGCCAGATTGCGAGAGCGCCCGTCGTCTTGCTGCTGACGAACGTCTTCGGACGCTACGGCTGGCGCTATGCGAACCGGGGCTACCGATACGCCCTGATCGATACGGGGCATATCGGCGAGAACCTGCGTCTGACCGCGCGCTCGGCGGGGCTCGTCGACACCGCACTGCCTCGCTTCCACGACGAGCGCTTGAACGAGCTACTCGGGATCGATGGGCGCCAGGAGGCCGTGTGCGCAGTGCACGCGGTCGGGCATCCGGGAAAGGGGACGACGTCACCCATGCTGAGGACGTTCACGGAGGCGAAGAACGCGCCCGCGAGCTGGGGGGATACCGAGCGCTATCACGCGAGCACCCGCCTGGCGGAAGGCGTGCCGCGTGCTCCGAAGCAGCGCGTACGCACGCCTCCAGGCAGAAGCGCTGTGGCGACGCTCCGGCCCGAGATGTCCGTCGAGGACTGCATCCGCAATCGACGCTCGGCCCGCCGCTTCGAGGACCACGCGATGCAGCGGGACGCGCTCGAGTGGATCCTGGACGCGGCCGTCGGCCATCCGGCGCTGGTCCCGGTCGGGGAGCTGGAGCTGCTGCTCGCGGTGCACCGCGTTGCGGCTGTCGACCCCGGCCTGTATCGGTACGAGCCTGACGAAGCGCGTCTCGTCCCATTGCGGAAGGCCGACCTGCGCCGCCGACTCGTCCGCACTTGCCTGGGCCAGGACAAGGCGGGCAGCTGCGCGGTGGCCTTCTTCGGGGTCGGTCACCTGCGCCGCGCCACCGAGACCCTGGGCGACCGCATGTATCGCGATCTGCTGATCGAGGCGGGCGCGATCGGCCAGCGCATCTATCTCGCCGCGGAGGCGGCGGGTCTCGCCGCCCGAAATCTCGCCGCCTTTCGGGACGACGGCCTGAATCGTCTGCTCGACCTCGATGGAGGGGAGCACGCGGTCCTTCACCTGACCCTCGCGGGACGCGAGGCGTGATGCGGCGTTGGTGCGTGGCTGCGAGAACTTCTTCTACCCGCCTCGCGCCGGATGCGCGCGCTTCCCAGGTGCATTGCGTCCGTCGAGATCGACACAGCGATGTCGATCGCTGCACGAGCGCACGGTCGGAGTCAGCGAGTTGTTTGCTCGGTACTTCGTGTATACCCGGGGTGTATTCGCGACTTCATGCCGAAATCGTGGCCCACCGGTCTCCTCTCATGGCCCGGGGCTGGGCACTGGGTCGCCTCGAGTCCACGATTCAGCACCGACGCCCCGAGTGAGTCCCCGAACTCGAACACACCAACGCCTCGAGTGAGTCCCCGAACTTGAACACACCGACACTGAGCTTCGCAACACCGGATTCCGCCGAGCCCGCCTGGCTGACCGCCGCTCGCGACGCCCTCGAGCACGCGCCGGATCCGAACGCCGCAAGGCGCCTGGCCGACAATGCCCTGGCGGCCACTACGCCAGAGATCCGAGCGGACCTCGTGGGCTGTCCTGAAGACGCCATCGCGGCCGTCTTCCAAGCCCTGTGTGGAGTCGCACCGTTCTTTGCCAGCGCGCTCGTCCGCAACCCGAGCTGGCTTCCAGCCCTGGCGGCTGAGGACTACTCGAAGCCGAGGCCGCCCGCGACTCTGCTCGCCGACCTCGACGCCGCGCTGGAGACGGTTCGCAGCCGCGACCCTTCACAATCGGACGCGGCGATCCGGGTCCTGCGCGAGTTCAAATACTACGAGCTGGCTCGAATCACCGTTCGCGATTGCTGGCCGACGTGGCTGCCGCTGCCGGAAAGCGCGGAGACCCTCAGCGAGCTCTCACTGCTCGCGGACGCACTGCTCGACGGCGCCCTCGCGATTGCCGTCGCGGCAATCTCCGCCCAGCTCGGTCCGGCGAAGTGGGCGAGTGTCGAAGCTTCGGATCCCGACATCGAGCTCGGCTTCTGCGTGCTGGGCCTCGGTAAGCTCGGCTCCCGGGAGCTCAACTACTCTTCCGACGTCGATCTGGTTTACGTCTTCGAGGACCCCGCAGCTCCGGTTTTCCAACCAGAATTCGATCCAGAATTCGACCGGGAACCCGACTCGGACTCACAGCGGGGCTCTACGGTCACTCCTGTGGAGTACTTCACCCGCCTCGGTCAGAAATTTGGCGCCATCGTGACCGAGACCACCGCGCACGGCTTCCTCTACCGGATCGATCTCGATCTGCGCCCGGAAGGGGGGCAGGGCGGCCTCGTCATCTCCGACAACGCGCTGGCGACCTACTACGAAGCGTGGGCAGACACCTGGGAGAAGGCGGCCTTCATCAAGGCGCGACCCGTGGCGGGCGACCTCGATCTCGGCTGGCGCACGGTGCGTGCGGTGGATCCGATGATCTTCCGATCGTCCATGGACTACGCCGCCGTCGAGAGCATTCGCACACTCAAGGCCAAGGTCGAAGCGGCGCACGGGCACAACGACTCTGGCTTCAACGTGAAGATCGACTCCGGCGGAATTCGCGATATCGAGTTCATCGCCCAGTCGATGCAGCTCCTCCACGGCGGCCGAATACTGCAAGTTCGAGATCCGTCGACGCAGGGCGCGCTCGAGAGGCTCGCGGGCGCAGAAGTCTTGCCGCGGGCCGAGGTCGACGGGCTCCTCGATGCGTATCGCTTCTTGAGGCGGCTGGAAAATCGACTACAGATGGAGGCCGAACGCCAGACCCATGTCCTCGGCACCAAACCCGCCCAGCGCAGGAGAATTGCTCATGCCATGGGATATCGGGGTCCGAACTCGGCCGAAGAGTTCGATGTCGAGCTCGGCGTCCAGCGCGCCAAGGTCGTCTTCTTCTTTGAATCCTTTCTCGGTGGTGGTGAGGACGAGAAGATCTTCGAGCTCTTCGCCCGCAACGTCCCCCGCCTGGTCGCTCTGGAGAGCTCGCGTCGCCTGATCCTGCAGCTGTCCAGCCACTTTGCCCGGGAGATCGGCGCGTCTCCCGATCCGGAGCGCGCTCTCAATAATCTCGACCGCTTCATCCAGGCGGTGGGGCGGCGGCAATTCTACTACGATCTGATGGTCGATCGGCCCGAGCTGGTGACGAGACTCGTTACGCTCTTCGCCGCGTCGAAATTCCTCTCCGACGTGATCGCCAGCCACCCGACACTCATCGAGCCTCTGTTCTCGGACCCCGCGGTGCTGATTCCCTCCCGCGAAGCCATGTTCGCAGACCTGCAGGCGCTCGTGGGTGCGGGAATCGATGCGGGCGGGGACGATACCGAGGCCCGACTCGACTCACTTCGCCTGTTCAAGCACCGCCAGGTCCTGAACGCCGGGCTCCTCGAACTCGACGAGAAAATCGATCGGGTCGCGCTCGAGACGGCTCTGACAACCATCGCTGAAGTCTGCACCGAGACGGCCCTCGACTTTGCCCGCCACGCGCTCAGCAAGCGAAGCGCCACGGCGCCCGCGGAGGGGAGTGCGACCTTCCTCATCGTCGCAATGGGGAAGCTCGCGAGCCGCGAGCTGAGCTACGGAAGCGACCTCGACCTCGTATTCGTATTCGACGTTCTGGAGGACGACGCGATGCGTCTGGTCGAAGCCCAGGAGTATTTCGTCCGCCTGGCCCAGCGATTCATCTCGGTTCTGCAGACCTCGACGCGCGAGGGCTCTTGTTACGACATCGACGCCCGGCTGCGACCCTCCGGCAATCAGGGGATGCTCGTCTCTTCTCTGGCGTCCTTCGAGCACTATCACGACACCAGCGCACAGATCTGGGAGCGCCAGGCGTTATTGCGCGCGCGGCCCGTCGTTGGAGACGCCGCTCTCGCGGAGGCTTTCCAGAGTCTGCGAATCGGGATCCTGTCTCGCGAGCTTCCCCCAGACCTGGGCGACGAAATCCACCGCATCCGCGTTCGGATCGAGGCAGAGCTCGCCCGGGAGACTCACGCTCATCGCAATTTCAAGACCGGCCGGGGCGGCGTCTTCGACGTGGAATGTGCGGTTCAGTATCTGCAGCTGCGCCACGGTCGAGAGCATCCTGAGCTCTTCGATTGGAGGCGGACCGAGGAGCACCTCGATCGGCTTGCGGAGCTCGGAGCGATGACCCAGGACGACCACCGGGTCCTGTGCGACGGCTGGGAGTTTCTGCAGCGGCTCGGCAATCGCCTGCGGGTCATGGAGAACCGGTCGATCTCGGATCTCGACGAGGAGCGTGGCGATATGGAGGGCCTCGCACGTCGACTCGGATACCGCTCCTCGGGAAGAGAGAGGGGGGCCTACCGGGAACTACTGCGAGACTACGACCGGCACACGACGCTGGTGCGGGAGGCCTACCTTCGAATCCTGGGAGTCGAGGGGTAGCGCCGGCGATACGAGCCGCGGCCAAACCCGCTTCGACCCTGCCACGGGGCACAGACGAGAAGCAGCGCGAGCCCGGTCTGGACCCCATCGCCCTCTCGAACCTCGACTCCAGCAGCGCGCTGGACGTGTTTCCGACAGCTCTCCGGCGCGAGCTACCGCCCGAGGACTGTCGCCCGACCCGCTCGTGGATTCTCACCCCAATACCGGGTGCTTTCGCCGCAGAGGGGCGTTTTTTTGCCGATCCTCCAATTTCCTGTTGCCTTGGCGGACAGTTTCCGTAGCCTGTCTGCGAGTGGCGCTGCCGCGCACGAACTCTGTTTCGCCCCCCGCCGAGCCCTTGGGCTCGACGACGAAGCAGGAGGTCTCTGATGGCCGAGTTCACGATCGACCTCGACATCGACATAGACATCGACACAGACATCGACACAGACATCGACACAGACATCGACACAGACATCGACACAGGCATCGACAGAGACATTGAAATAAACATCGAAGACCCTCAGCAGACCTGGGACGCGCTCTATCGCCGAATCGAGGCGCTCGGTCAGGAGCGGGAGGAGTCTGCGCAGACATCATCCGCACTCGCAACAGCGAGCGCGGTGCGATCTACGAAACAGTCAGACAAGAGGGAAGGACGCCATGCACACGAAACGCAGCCCCAAGGAAGTCATTCGATTCGCCGAGGAGGCCGGTGCCAAGCTGGTGGACCTGAAGTTCATCGACTGGCCCGGAGTCTGGAACCACTGCACGTACCCGCTTCACCAGATCGACGAGTCGGCCTTCGAAGCGGGTCTGGGGTTCGACGGCTCCAGCATTCGCGGCTGGCAATCCATCGACGCCAGCGACATGCTCATGGTGCCGGATCCCAACACGGCATTCATCGACCCGTTCTGCGACGAGCCGACATTGTCCATGATCTGCGACATTACCGACCCTATCACGTTAGAGCCCTACTCACGCGACCCGCGCCACATCGCGAAGAAGGCAGCTAACTATGTCGAGATGAGCGGCGTTGGCGACACGGCGTACTTCGGACCCGAGGCCGAGTTCTTCATCTTTGATGACGTGCGCTTTCACACCGACGAGAGCACCGGCTTCTACGCGGTGGACTCCGTGGAGGGTCGCTGGAACTCGGGCAGCGATGAGGGTCCCAACCTGGGCTATAAGCCGGGCTACAAGGCCGGCTACTTTCCGGTGCCGCCCGCCGACCACATGCAGAACCTGCGCAGCGAGATGGTGCTGGAGATGGAGGCGCTCGGCATCAAGATCGAGGCGCACCACCACGAAGTGGGCACCGCGGGTCAGGCCGAGATCGACATGGTGTTCACCTCCATGGTCGATATGGCCGACCAGCTCATGCTCTACAAGTACGTGACCAAGAACGTCGCCCGGAGAAACGGCCGCACCGTGACCTTCATGCCGAAGCCCGTGTACAACGACAACGGCTCCGGCATGCACGTGCACCAGTCGCTGTGGAAGGACGGCAAGCCGCTCTTCGCGGGTAGCGAGTACGCCGGCGTGTCGCAGATGTGCCTGTACTACATCGGTGGTCTGCTGCAGCACGCGGGGGCGCTTGCGGCCTTCACCAACCCGACGACCAACTCGTACAAGCGGCTCGTGCCGGGCTTCGAGGCGCCCGTGAACCTGGCCTACTCCAGCCGCAACCGCTCCGCGGCGATCCGCATCCCCATGTACTCGCCGAGCCCCAAGGCGAAGCGCCTCGAGTGCCGCTTCCCGGATCCCTCGACCAACCCCTACCTGAGCTTTGCGGCAATGCTGATGGCGGGCCTCGATGGCATCGAGAACAAGATCGATCCGGGCGAGCCCCTCGATCGCGACATCTACTCGCTGTCGCCGGAGGAGCTGGCGGGCGTGCCGATCATGCCGAGTAGCCTCGAGAATGCGCTCGACGCCCTGGATGCGGATCACGAGTTCCTTCTGAAGGGCGAAGTCTTCACCGAAGACGCCATCCATACCTGGCTCGACTACAAACGCACCGCCGAGTGCAAGGAGGTGGCGCTGCGGCCCCACCCGCACGAGTTCGAGCTCTACTACGACTTGTAATCCCCGCGCGATCGAGTCTGGGCGATTTCAGAGGTTCAGAGGCGGGTACCAGTACCATGGAGGAGCTGGCCACCTCGGTGTGCCGACTCGCAACATCGATTCGATCGCGGAGGCAAATTCGTTGAGTCGAAGCGCCCCGCGATGTAGTTCGCGATCGTGCCATGAGCTGCGTTCGCCGTGTCTGTGGGGATCCAATCCGGGATTCATGCACCAACGCTGCTCGCGCGCAGTGCCGGTGCGACCTCCCTGGCGACCCGCACCCTCTGCTCTCCCAGACCTACGATCGTGACGAACTCGAGTCCCTTCTCGAGCAGTCCCCCGAGCCGGTCGACGACATAGTCTGGGGGCCCGGCGACTCCGTAGTAGTCGACGAACTCGTCGTCGGCGAGGTGGCGGACCGGGGAAGTCTGACTCTCCTCGACACCGTGGTGGTCGTAGTCGTATTGCGCGTCGACGACCGAGGTCACCCTGTGCAGGATCGGCTCGTGGGTCGCGACATGCGCTGGATCGAAGCTCGCCATATGGGCCCAGCCGACGACGTCCGGGCGCAGTCGGTCGATCGCCTCGCGACGCGTGTCCGCGACGCAAACGGGGAGGTGGGCTCCGATCGTGAGCTCGGAGAGGTCTCGACCGGCCGCTTCGGCGGAGGATCGAACGATGTCCAGCGCCCAATCGATCCGACCCGGATCGGCGCCCACGGCCAGCGAGATGCGATCTGCGTATGCGGCTGCGACGGCCAGGGATTTCGGGCCCGTGGCGGCGACCTCGACGGGGACCTTGCTGTAGTCGACGCCCGCCAGCCAGCCGATGCGGCTCTCGACGCCACCGACTTGCGCGGCCTCGCCGGATAGATAGGCCTGGAGGATCTGAAGGTCGCGGGTGAAGTCCGCGTGGCGTTGCGGTCGAAGCCCGATGCGGCCGAGGGCGGAGTCGCCCTTGCCCACGGCGCAGATCGCGCGTCCTTGCGAAGCAACCTGGATCGCGGCGATGGCTGAGGCTACGACACAGGGGTGGCGCGTCACGAAGTTGACGACGCAGCACCCGAGCCGGATGCGGGTCGTGGCTTCGACCGCCATTCGAAGTTCGGTAAAGACATCCGTGGTCTGGCAGTCGTTGACGCCAAAGACCTGGTAGTCGAAGCCCAGCTCCTCGGACTCTGCGGCCAACGCGGCGCCACGAAACGGGGCTGCAAAAGTGAGTGTGCCGATTTCTATCATATCTTCATGGTGCCCCATCTGTTGGGGCGATGGCAGTCGAATCCGAATCCATCTACGTTCGGAACGGGAAGCGGGCCTTCGCCGGCGCACGCCAGCAGGGGGCTCGGAGGGTCGTTTGATGAAGCCGTTTCGGATCGACGTACCGGAGCCGGTCCTTGCGGATCTGCGACGCAGGCTCGCCGAGACCCGTTGGCCAGACGCCGTCGTCGGCGCGGGCTGGGATTATGGAACCGATCTCGAATACGCCCGGGAGCTCGCGGACTACTGGCGCGAGTCTTTCGATTGGCGAGCTCAGGAGCGCTTCCTGAATTCCCTTCCCCAGTTCCGCGCCGAGATCGACGGGCTGGGCATCCACTTCGTTCACGCCAAAGGGGCGGGGCCCGCTCCGCTCCCCCTCGTTCTCACACACGGCTGGCCGAGCAGCTTCTACGAGATGCACAAGCTGATCGGCCCGCTCAGCGACCCCGCTGCGCATGGCGGCGATCCGGCGGATGCCTTCGACGTGGTGGTGCCATCGCTACCCGGCTTCGGCTTCTCGGATCGTCCGCGCGAGCGCGGTGTCGATGCGGCGCGGATCGCCGATCTGTGGGTGCGTCTGATGGTCGAGGAGCTCGGCTACGCCCGCTTTGGTGCGCAGGGAGGCGACTGGGGCGCGGCGGTCAATACGGATCTCGCCGTGCGCCATCCCGAGCGGCTGATCGGTGTGCACTACAACATGCTCTCTCCGCCGATCGATGAGTCGGCGCTCACCCCCGAGCAGCGTCGATGGTGGGAAGAGGTCAAGGCCTACCGAAGCGAGGAGTGGGGCTACGTCCACCTCCAGAGCACGAAGCCCCAGAGCCTGGCATTCGGTCTGAACGACTCGCCCGCAGGCCTCGCCGCCTGGATTGTCGAGAAATGGCGGCGTTGGAGCGACTGCGACGGAGACCTCGAGAGCGTCTTCACGAAGGACGAGCTGCTCACGAACATCACGATCTACTGGGTGACGAATACGATTGGATCCTCGGTCCGCCTCTATTTCGAGACCTTTGGCAGCGCGCCCGTCCCCCCCGTGTATTCGGGCGTTCATGTCCCGACGGGTGTCGCGGCCTTCAACGAGGTGAACCGCCCGCCGCGCGAGCTGTGCGAGCCCCATTTTGACATCCAGCGCTTCACGGTGATGGAGAGAGGCGGGCATTTCCCCGCGATGGAGAATCCCGCCGACCTGGTCGACGAGGTTCGAGCCTTCTTTCGGCCGCTGCGCCAGGCCTGAATCCTGCTCGGCTGGGTCTCGTCGCGTTAATGGAGCGAGGGCGTCGCAAGGACAACGCGCCGAACGCGCCGAACGCGCCGAACGCGCCGAACGCGTGGGACGTCATCGTGCGCAACCCGCAGCGCGATGTCGCCTCGCTCATGTGCCAGAGCCTAACCTGCTCCCGGCCAGGTGTGGCATATTGCCCCGCCGGTTCTCGGGCGGCTGTGGCAGATCGCGTTCTCTTGTTTGGCGACGGGGACGCCAGACACAACAAGCGCCGGCACGCCGCCCTTCGGCGCCGTCGTCGCCTCGCCGGACGTGAGGCTCGGACTCGCCCCTGCGACGGCGAAGGACGAGATGCCCTCGGGAGTCTGCCCTCCGAATGCAGAGCGCGGCATGACTCGGAAGCTCCGCGTCCTCCGGTTGTGGGCCGCTACGTAGAGCTCAATGGATAGAGAGCCGTGATACAGTCCGGGGTGTGCCGCAGCTGGTGCCACGCGTGCCCCAAGGATCGCTAGAAAGTCTCAGACATGGAGTTGGAAATGGCCACCTCGACTCGAACGAGGACGCGCGCGGGCGGCTCGTTGTAGAACGGCCCCGAACAACGCGCTAGGGCGGGCGCGCCGATGAGGAGAGATCGAAATGGATCGCTACACCTTGATTTCCGCGGATTGTCATGCGGCTCCGAAACTCGACGACGCTCGCAGCTACGTCGATCCGGAGCGACGTGCAGACTACGACAGTTGGCGGGAGAAGCTGGCCCGTCGCGAGGCCGAGCGACTGGGAGAGCCGCTCTTTGCGGAGGACGCCAGAGACGATTTCCAGGAGGAGTCCACGATCGCCGCAGGGGGCATGGACGGTATCTGGGATTCGGTGCGACGCACGAAGGAGCTCAACGCGGACGGCGTCGTCGCAGAGGTGATCTTTCCGGGCGGCGCCACCACGCCCGGTGCGAAAGCGGGGACATTGCCCTTCGACGTGGGGATCGCGACGTATCTGTACGAGCAGGATGCGGCGCTCTGGCAGGCCGGGATTCGAGCCTACAACCGCTGGCTGGCCGACTTCTGCGCCGAGGTGCCCGATCGCCGCGCCGGCGTCGGCCTCGTGACGGTCGAAGACATCGACGCCACGGTGAGGGAGGTCAGCTGGCTCCGCGAGCATGGGGTCTTCGGCGGGATCCTGCTGCCCGGCGGGGCGGTGGGGATCGGAGCGGGTCCGCCGGCCTATCACGACCCGCGCTACGAGCCGCTCTGGACTGTCTGCGCGGATCTCGAGATGCCGATCCACACCCACGCCGGCTGGACGCCGGATTTCGGTAGCCATCCCGGCTCGGTCGGGATCTTTCTCTCCGAGATCAACTTCTGGGCCCAACGCCCGTTCTGGTTTCTGCTCTGGTCCGGCGTGTTCGAGCGCTATCCGACGCTGCGCTTCGTCATGACCGAGCAGAAAGCGGACTGGCTACTCCCCCTGCTCACCCTGATGGACTCGCGCTACGAGCTCCCGATGTTCGGTCACCTCCGCCAGTCGCTGCCACTGAAGCCCAGCGAGTACTACGAGCGCCAGTGTTACGTCGGAGCGTCGTACATGGACGAGGGCGAGTGGGAGGCGCGCCACGAGCTGGGAGTGGGAAGGATGATCTGGGGCTCCGACTATCCCCACATCGAAGGGTCGTGGCCGCACACCCTGGAGCGGCTCGGCAAGGCCTTCAAGGATGTGCCGAGAGACGATGTCGCCCGGATGATCGGCCTCAACGCCGCCGAAGTGTACGGCTTCGACCTCGAAAAACTAAGACCCCTCGCGGCCGAGCACGGCCCGACCCTGGATAGCATCGGCTGTTGAAATCGGCCGGGCGCAGCCCTGCTGAGCGACTGATTTCACGCGCCCCGGACGGAGCGCAGCGCCCCTTGGAGGAACACCATGAATCGATATCTCGCGATCTCGACGGACAACCACGCGGGTCTTCCGCCGGCCCAATACCGCGACTATCTGGATCCGCAGTACCGCGAGAAGTTCGACGAGGCGCTGCCGATCCAGATCGCCAGGACGACGGAAGCCTCGAAGTTCATGTTGGTGGAAGAGATCAACGAAGAGTGGCGCCGAGGTCACGAGAAGGGGCTCACCGGCGCCTGGGATTTCGACGAGCGGCTGAAGGTGCTCGACGGCGACTGCACCGCCGCCGAGGTGATCTTTCCGGATGGCATCACCGAGATGAACTCGCCGCCCTTCGCGGCGGGGATCGGTCTGAGCCCCAAGGGCGCAGACGCGGAGCTGCAGTGGGCCGGGGCCCGCTCACATAACCGCTGGTTGGCGGAATTCTGCCAGATGGCTCCGGAGCGCTGTCACGGCGTCGCTGTGGTGCCGGCGACGTGGGACGTGAAGGTGGCCGTCGATGAGGTGAAGTGGGCGCGCAAGAACGGGTTGGGCTCGATCATGGTCCCGGTCGTGTGGGGGGATCACGACCCCTATCACCACCCCAAGTACGACCCGCTCTGGGCGATCTGCCAGGAGTACGACATGGTCGTCAACTTTCATGAGGGCGCTGCGGATTCCGAGCAGTACTTTGGCCGAAACTGGCCGCCCGAGCCGGGAACGGAGCCTCTGGTGGGCGGAATGGGGATCTACATCTGCGAGGCGGTGTGGGTCGCCGCGCGGCCGCTCACCTTCCTCATCTGGGGCGGCGTGTTCGAGCGCTTCCCCAGGCTCAAGGTGGCGGTCATCGAAGCCACCGCCACCTGGGTGCCGTCGTACCTGGAACACTGGGACGAGCGCTATTCGGACTGGCAGGTGTGCGCCAAGCTCGGCGACTACAAGGGCCACCTCTCGATGAAGCCCTCCGACTACTTCCGGCGCAATGTTCGGCTCGGGAGCTTCCTGTCCCGCCGCGAAATCGAGCGGCGCTACGAGATCGGCGTCGAGTGTCTCACCTGGGCCAGCGACTACCCGCACCCGGAGGGACTCTGGCCGGAAACCGTCGAGAGGACGGTCGAAGCCCTGAATGGGATACCCGAGCAGGAGATCGCCGCTGTGTTGGGCGAGACTGCGGCCGACTTCTACGGCTTCGACAAAGAGAAGCTGGCACCGCACGTGGAGCGGATCGGCTTCGAGAAGAGTATGTTCCAGGCGTGAAATCGTGAGCTGAGTTCGAGTCGCGGTTTGAATTGGTGTCCGCGCCATCCCGGGCCGAAAGAAAGCGTCGGTGTCGAACCCATTTAAGCCCGGGCCCGTTGGCTTCGCGGACGGATAAATGATTCACGAGCGATTCACAATAGGAGCGTGATCATGCCCCGAGATCTTTCCCAAGTCGACTTTGGCCTGGACGAAATGCCCGGCAGCGAGCTGCACGACGTGCTGCACGCATTTCGCGCGCAGGGGCCCGTGCGGCCTACCCGGTTCCTGGGGCTTCCCGCCTTCGTCATCACCGGCTACGACGCGCTGCTCGAGGCCTTCCTCGACGCGGAGCGTTTCCCGCCGCATCTCATGTACCGGGCCTCCCTCGAGCCCGCCATCGGTGAGAGCTTCATCTCGATGCCGGAGCGCGAGCGGCATCTGCTCTACCGCAAGCTGGCCACCCCGGCGTTCCGCTCGCGCGCCGTGGCGAGCTACGAGAAGGACGGGTTGGCCGCCCTGGCCCACGAAGTCCTGGACGCGGTCAAGGGCCGCAGCGAGATCGACCTGATGGCCGACTTCGCGGCGCGCTTTCCCTACCTGGTGATCACACGCCTGCTCGGATTGCCGCGGGATCGGGAGGAGGAGTTCCACACCTGGGCGCTGGCGCTGCTCCGCTTTCGCGAGGAGCCACAGAAGGCGCTACAAGCCGAGAAGGAGTTCACCGCCTATCTCACGCCGGTCATCGAGGCGCGCCGCGCCGAGCCGCAGGGCGACGTGATCTCCGAGTTGATCCAGGCGGAAGTGGACGGGCGGCGCTTCACGGACGCGGAAATCGGGGCCCACGTGCGCCTGCTCTTTCCAACGGGTGGCGAGAGCAACCACGCCACACTGGGCAACCTCCTCTATGCGCTGCTGACCCACGAGGGGCTCTGGGAGACAGTCTGCGAGGACCGCGGACGCGTGGTGGATGCCGTGGATGAGCTGCTGCGCTGGGAGACCTCGATTGCGGTGCTGCCACGCCTTTCCTGCGACCGCCCTGTCGAGTTTCACGGCGTGCAGATCCCCGCAGACTCCTGGGTGCTCTTCGGTATCACCGGTGCGAACCGCGACCCCGCCGTGTTCCCGGATCCGGATCGCTTCGACCTGGATCGCGAGCACAAGGAGGGCCTCACCTTTGGCCGGGGTGTGAAGAGCTGCCCGGGCATGCATCTGGCGCGCCGCAACATGCAGGTGGCCCTCGAGGTGCTACTCGAGCGTCTGCCGGCGCCTACGCTGATGGACAAAGATGCTGCGCTACCTCGTCGCGCTGTCCTGCGGAGCCCCGACGCCCTGCGGGTTTCGATCGGCCGTTCGTAGTTCCGCTGGGCGCGGGTACACGAATGCGACGACCGCGAAGGCCGCCCCGCCCAGCAATCTGGCCAGCTGATCGCTCGGGAGGTCGGCCGGTCGGTCTGTCATCCGCTCGAGTCCGACAGAATCATCGCCAACGGCGGTCGCGAGTCGCGGCTCAGCTTCCAGAATCCCCCTTTGAGGAGTCATTGGCGCCAGAGCTCGGCGACAAGGGCGGCGAGTATCCGGCGCTCTCCCTTGAATGTCGTCCGTCCGTGGCCGACGCGAAGGTTGTCGATGAGCATGAGGTCGCCGCGCTGCCATGGAAACGCCACGGTCAGCTCGCGGATACTCTCGCGAATCTCGTCGAACAGTTCGGATGGGAGCGCGCCACCGTCGGCATAGCGGCAGTCGAGGGCCTTTGATGCCTTCGATGCATCGTTGGCCTTCGATGCATCGTTGGCTCTCGATGCATCGTTGGCTCTCGATGCATCGTTGGCTCTCGATGCATAGTGGGCTCTCGATGCATAGTGGGCCGGGCTCTCTTCGCGGTCGGGAGCCTCGAGTGTTTCCCCACTCGTTGCAAGCTCAGCGAGCTCCTCCGACATCGATCCCAACCAGAAGGGCGCCTGGTTGAACCAGACCCGCTCGCCCGTCTTCGGATGCTTTCGGAAAGCGGGCACCCGGGCGCGAAGGCGAAGCGATCCATCTTCGAGCCAGGTGCACTCGTTCTTCTGCTCGGTTGCGATCCGCTCGACTTCCCTGTGATCCCGGGTTCCGAACATGTCGGGCCAGGTCCGGGTCAGGATCGGAGTCGCTTCCAGCGGAACGATCTGGATGTACTGGAGCTCCCGGCGCTCGAGCTCGGCGACCGCGGGTTCGGGGATCCTCGCGAGAATCCGTCGCAGGTCGACGAGTGGGGTCTCCCCGCCCTCCGCTGCAGGGGTGGCGCAGCCGAAGACGATCCCTTGCGGGTAGATATTGGTGTAGGACATCTCCGCGTGGACGGGGATCGGAAAGTCCGGACGCGTGTCCGTCGAGGTGAAGATCTGACCTTTCAGGCGTGTTCTGGGCGAACCGCCACGGGGGTAGTCCATCAGGGGCAGGTCCACGGCCCGGATGAAATCCTCGAACTGCGACGGCTCCGTCACGTCGAAGCCGCGAAAGAGCAGCGCTCCGTGCTCGAGCAGCGCAGAGCGGATCGCTGAGCGGTGCTTGCGGGCGAAGCTGCAGATCTCTGCTTCGGGCGCCGCCTCGACCAGTCCCGGGAGCGGGCAACCCGGTTCGATCTCGGCAATCGATCTCTCGAAACTCGTCGTCATGACAACCTCCGGTCGAGTCACCCAAGATAGCCCATGGCCACTATGAAGGAACCGACCGCAAGCGAGTGCTGCGGGGGGCTCGAGGCGAATCAGACCAGGGCTTGGGGGAGGGCGGCGGGGGAACCAGGGGAGTAGGAAGAACAGCGACACTCCGATCCGCTTCGAGTCCGCGACGCAGTAGTTCAGTGTCCATCCGCTGCCGAGCCGCGTCACCTAACGTGCGAGCTCGACTTCGATGCGCTGGGGAGCGACAGGATCCCGAATCCGAACAGATCGAGCTGGCAGATCGAGGGCGGGCAGCCAGTCGATCCGGCTCGATCCGCGCAGGCTTGCCGCTGCGCAGATCAGCGACGCTGACGAGTGTCGATCGGCGTGCCCGTGGATGCGCGAGGGCGCAAATAGCGGTAGAGTTCGCTCTCACCGCGAGGGCCGGATGAAGATTCATGTGCTGGGCTCGGGAGCGGGTGGCGGGTTTCCGCAGTGGAATTGCAACTGCGACAACTGCAAACGTCTGCGTGCCGGCGAGCTCAACGGGACACCACGGACCCAATCTTCCATTGCGGTGAGCAATGCTGGAGAGGATTGGATTCTGTTCGGTGCATCGCCGGATATCCGCGCCCAGATCGAGGCGTTCCCAGCGCTCCAGCCCGCGCGCAAGGTCCGGGATACCGCGATCCGGGCCATCTTCCTGGTGGACGCTCAGGTGGACCACACCCTCGGGCTCATGACGTTGCGCGAGTGCGATCACCCGCTCTCGATCTACTGCACCAGGCTCGTTCACGAAGATCTCACCAGCGGCTACCCGCTGCTCTCGGTCCTCGAGCATTTCTGCGGAGTGGATTGGCACGAGGTCCTCGTCGAGTCCAAGTGGTTCGAGATCGATGGTGCCGAGGGCCTGCGCTTTCGAGCCATTCCCATCGAGAGCAACGCGCCCCCCTTCTCGCCCAGGCGGGACGCGCCCCAGCCCGGGGACAACGTCTACGTGCGAATCGAAGACGACACGACCGGCGGATCGTTGGTCTACATACCCGGTCTGGGTGCGTGGAACGATGAGCTGGCCGCCGAGATGGAATCCGCGAGCTGCCTGCTCGTCGACGGCACGGCATGGCACGACGATGATCTGGTGCGCGCCGGGGCGAGGGATGCGCTGGCACAGGAGATGGGGCATCTGCATCAGGCGGGCAAGGGCGGTTTGCTGGAGCGCCTCGCCCGGATGGAGGGGCCTCGCAAGATCCTCATCCACATCAATAACACCAACCCCCTGCTCGACGAGGACTCTCCGCAGTACGCTGAGCTGATGGAAGCGGGCATCGAGCTTGCCTACGACGGAATGGATATCGAGCTGTGACGCAATCCCCGACGAAACCCGAAAGCGCAGAGCCCTGGAGCCGTGAGGAATTCGAAGCGCAGCTGCGCGCCATGGGACGCTACTACCACACCCATCATGAATTCCAGCTGCGAATGGACGCCGGGGAATTCAACAAGCAGACGATCCAGGGCTGGGTGGCCAACCGCTTCTACTATCAGGTGATGATCCCGGTGAAGGATGCGAACTTCCTCGCGAACTGCCCCCATCGCGACGTGCGAAGACGCTGGATCCAGCGCATCCTCGATCACGACGGAGACGATCCCGAGGACCCCGAATCGGGCGGTATCGAAGCCTGGCTGCGGCTCGGCGAGGCAGTGGGGCTCGAACGCGCCGAGCTGCTCGACCACAGGCACGTCCTGCCCGGTGTGCGTTTCGCGGTCGAGGCGTACGTGAACTTCGTCCGCAACGCGACGTGGCAGGAAGCCGCCACCTCCTCGCTCACCGAGCTCTTTGCGCCAGTTGCCCACCAGCGACGCCTGGACAATTGGCCAAGCCACTATCCGTGGATCGAGAAGCGAGGCTACGACTACTTCCGCAAGCGTCTGGGCGAAGCGCGCCGCGATGTCGAGCACGGGCTGTCCATCACCCTGGACGAATGCACGACGCGTGCAGCCCAGGAACGCGCCCTCGAGATCCTGAAGCTCAAGCTCGACATCCTCTGGACCATGCTCGACGCCATGTGGCTCGCCTATCTCGAAGGGCGCCCGCCCTACTACGGCATCCCCCCCGCGGATCACACGAGCCCATGAACCGGGATCAGGGCCCGGCGAGCCACGGGCGGCGAGGATTTTAGGGACGAATGGAGCGCGCTATAGTCTGCGAGCACGAGATCGGATAGGATCTGGGGTCTCGGCCCCCGCTCGGTCGAGGAACGGCCGGACCGGACCGTAACAAGCGGCAACTCAAGAGAATCAACCCACAAGAATCAGAGGATGGATCATCCATGCAGCGCAGTGAAGACCAGTCCCCCGTGCTTCTCGAGGATCGCGGTCCGACGACCCCCGCCGACCTCTCGAAGCAGTGCAACTCTGCCGAGGTCACGACCCAGTGGCGCAAGCCCTCGATGGAAGCGATTTCCTGTGGGCTCGAGATCAACGGCTACATGACGGGTCGAGGTCGGCGATAGCCCCGCCGTGGGCGAGGTGATCTGAAAGGGATGAGAGAGAGGCTTCTCATCACCGAGCGAATCGCCCCCTATCTTCCGCGAGGCGTTCGCCTGCGTTTCGACCCCGTCCGCCAACGCCACGTGCTGCTCGCTCCCGAGCGGCTGCTGCTGCCCGACGAGACTGCCGTTGCAATCCTGCAATCCTGTGATGGCAAGACCCGCGTGTTCGACATCGCGCGGTCGCTCGCGGCGCGCTTCGACTCCGAGGCCGACGCCATCGAGCGCGACGTCATAGAGCTCCTCCAGGATCTCGCCGATCGAGGTTTCGTGCGCGCATGATCGAGCCCCCCATCGGAGCGCTGCTCGAGCTGTCGCACCGCTGTCCGCTGCGCTGCGGTTATTGCTCGAACCCTCTGGAGCTCGAACCGGGCAGCGCCGAGCTCTCGACCTCCGAGTGGTGCAGGGTCATCGACGAGGCTGCCGAGCTGGGGGTGCTGCAGGTCAGTTTCTCCGGCGGCGAACCCACTGTCCGCGACGATCTCGAAGCGTTGGTGGAGCACGCGTCGAACGTCGATCTCTACACGAATCTCATCACCTCCGCGGTGCTCCTCGACGAAGCTCGAGTCGATGTCCTTGATCGCGCTGGCCTCCAGCACGTTCAGGTCGGCTTCCAGGATGTTCGCGGCGAGAGCGGAGATTTCTTCGCCGGTTATGCGGGCGCGCACGCCAAGAAGGTCGAGGTTGCCCGGTGGTTCGTCGCACGCGACATTCCGCTGACTCTCAATGCCGTGGTGCATCGGCACAACGTCGAACGCGTGGACGAGTTCTTCGCCCTGGCGCTGGAGCTCGGCGCCCATCGGATCGAGATCGCCAGCGTTCAATACCACGGTTGGGCGACCCTCAATGTCGGCTATCTGCTGCCTTCGCGCGAACAGCTCCGGCAGCTCGACGACTATGTGGAGGCCACGCTCCCCGAGCTCGAGGGCAGGCTCGTCGTGGATTTCGTCCCGCCCGACTACTACACCCGACGCCCCAAGGCGTGCATGAATGGATGGGGGCGGCACTTCATGAATATCTCACCCTCGGGCTCCGTGCTCCCCTGCCACGCAGCGCAGACCATCCCCGGGCTCGAATTCGAGAATGTGCGCGAGCAAGGCCTGCGCGAGATCTGGCTCGAATCGACTGCCTTCGCGCGCTTTCGCGGAGAGGGCTGGATGTCCGCGCCCTGCCGATCCTGCGAGGATCGGGCCGAGGACCATGGCGGTTGTCGCTGTCAGGCGATGGCCATCGCCGGAGATGCCGCCGCGGCGGATCCCGTCTGCGAACTGTCTCCCCATCGCAGTCTCGTCGATGCGTTGATCTCGAAGGCGACCGAAGCCGGGAACGAGGGCTACACGTATCTCCGCGGCGAGAGAGCCTGACGAACGAAGCTCCCCGGGGACGCACGGCCCGAGGGCACTGCTTCTCTGGTTCGCATCCCCGCCTTCCCGCCCGATGCGTCAAACCGCGAAGGGTGAGCGCCGCCGCGATCCGGGGAGCGCCAAGCACGCTATCAGGTAGAGGCTATAGCGATCTAGCCCTGCCCGGGGAGCTCGAAGCCGTAGAGTTTGGCGGTGTTGGTCGCGACGATCTGCTTCACTTCGTCGGCGGGCACCCCCTCCATCATGTCTGCGAGGATCTCGCGCGTGCGTGGAAAGGTCGACTCCGTGTGGGGGTAGTCGCTTCCGAAAAGCAACGCCTCGTTCCCGATCAGATCTCGAAGCCGGATTCCGGTCGGGTCCTCCTGGAAGCTGACGAAGCAATTGCTGTGGAAGAAATCCGACGGACGCAGGTCGGGATTCGCGAAGCGGTGCCACTCGCTGCCGCGGGGCGGTCGGTCGGTGTAGGTGTAGTCCATCTGCCCGAGGAAGAAGGGGATCCAGGAGGTCTCGTGCTCGATGCTGCCGATTCGCAGCTCGGGGAAGCGCTCGAAGACCCTGGCAAAGATCAGGTCGCAGAGTGCGCCGCGGATCTGATAGTCCTTGTTGACGAAGGCCGAAGGAGCAACCTCCTGGACCGCGAGCCTGTACTCGTCGGCTCTCGGATCGGCCCGATCCGTCGCGACGTGGAGAGAGATGGGCATTGCCAGGTCGACCGCCGCGGCCCACAGATCTTCGAAGACATCCGAGCGGAAGGGCTGCCAATCGGGCGGGCGAACCGTGATCAAAGCCCCGACGAGCCCGCGCTGCCTGACGCGCTGGAGCTCGGCCACGGCCTGCTTGGGGTCGTCGACGTTGAGCATGGCGAGGCCCTTGAGGCGCGCAGGGTCGTGGCTGCAGAACTCCGCGATCCAGTCGTTGTAGATCCGAAACGCCGTCGTGACGACCTCTTCGTCGGGGATCGAGTAGAGAACCAGCCCCTGGGAGGGGTAGATCACCGACGCCCAGATGCCGTCGCGCTCGTTCTCGGCGAGGAAGGCAGCGGGGTCGTAGGCGGCGTCTGGCACCTCCTCGAAGTGAGCGGAGGTCCGCAGCTTCTCGGGGTCCTGCTCGAAGCGCGCGCCGGTCTGGATCCCGAGGAAGGACATGGTCTTGCGGCCGTCCACATACCACCAGTCGCCGTCGCGCTCCGATACCACCCGGGGAAGGCGATCGTCGCCGTCGGCGCAGCGCGTCCAGAGATCGGGGGGCTCGATGATGTGGGAGTCGGAGGAGATGATCCACGGCAGGTCGAAGGAGTCCGCCGGAGGTTGTGCGCGTTGCGCGGTCATGCTGATTCTCCTTGTGAACGAGTCCGGCTCGTTCAGGCGTTGTCTTCACGTTGTCTTCACGTTGTCTTCGGGGGTTGTCTTCAGGCGTTGTCGAGTAGCTGTCCCGGCAAGCGCTGGGACTCCTGTTGCTTGCCCTCGAGTCGAATGGCTTCCCCGTTGACGAGCACGTGGCGCAACCCGCGAGGCTCGTCTGCGATGAGCCGGGTCCCGTTGGCCGGTAGATCCCAGACTCGCCGGATCGGACCGGGGTCGAGCGCGTCCCAGTCGAGGACGACGATATCCGCTGCATAGCCGGGCCGCAGGTAGCCCCGATCGTTCAGGCGAAGGAGATCGGCGAGCTCCCCCGTGAGCCTTCGAATACCGGCTTCGGGGGTCGCCAGGGAGCGGTCGCGGACCCAGCTCGCGAGAAAGTCCATGGGCATCAGCGCTTCGCACATCTGACCGACGTGGGCGCCGGCGTCGGATAGGCCCAACACGCAGCCCGGAGCGCTCAAAAGCTCGGTCACACCGTCGGCGTCGTCATTGGCGAAGGTGACACGAAATCGCGTCTCCAGGCTCTCGGCCAGACCGATTCCCAGCAGAGTGTCGAAGGGATGTTCCCCCCGCTCGCGGGCGATCTCCGCAAGCGGGCGCCCGACGAGCTCTGCCTGGCGACTCTCGGCCACGTCGAAGCTATCCCATCGAGGGTTCAGATGGCGGCCGGAGTCGATCTCCTCGCGAGCTCGCGCTCGCCAGGCGGGATCGGCGTAGAGGCGGGCACGGCCGGCGTAGTCGGTGGCGCCCAGCTCCGCGAAGGCGGGGAGCACGAAGAAAGGGGCGGGATCGGCGAGTGTGAACTGGAAGGTGATCGGCCGGCAAGTGACCTGGGGGTGTACGTCGGCGCCCTTCGCGACACCTCGACGGTGGCGCTCAAGCTTCTCGGACCAGTGAGCGCGGGAGGTCGTGTCCTCGGGATAGGTGAGGATCGCCGACCACGTGATCGGACAGCCCAATCGGGGCTGAAGCTCATACAGCCAATCGAAGGTCTCGCCGGGGGAGACGTGAATGATTCCGCGCCCGGCCTCGGCCACCACCGCGCAGAGTGCCTCGACCTCCTGCATGGAGGCGACGGTCGAGGGCACGGGGCGGCCACCGTCGGCCTTGTGATAGGGCCCGCGATCAGTCGAAAAGCCGAGGGCTCCGGCCTCGACCGCTTCGCGCACGACGCTTCGCATGACGGCGATCTCGTCGGCGCTCGCCTCCCGCTCGTAGGCATCGGCGCCCATCGCCCACAGACGAACGGCGGTGTGCCCGATGAAGCCACCGAAATTGATTCCGATTCCGCGCTCGCGGATTGCGCTGAGATATTCGGGATAGGTCTCGAAAGTCCAGCTGATCCCGGCCTCCAGCGTGGCGACGCGCATGTCTTCGATGGCGTCGAGCATGCGGACCAGCGACCCGCGCAGCTCGGGCGGACAGGGCGCCACGCTCAGGCCGCAGTTTCCCGCCACGACGCTGGTGACACCGAGCCCGCTAGAGGGTGTGAGCCAGGGATCCCACAGCACCTGGGGATCGTAGTGGGTGTGGAGATCGATGAAGCCGGGGGCGACCAAGGCCCCCTCCGCATCGATCACCCGGTCCCCCGTAAGCTCGGGGCCGATCTCCGCAATGCGCCCGTCGCGCACCGCGATATCCGCCTCGAAGGGATCGCCACCGCTGCCGTCGACGACGAGTCCGGCCCGGATGATCAGGCGCTCGCGCATGTTGGATTCCCGGTCGCTTCGTCGCACGATTGCACTTTGATTTCCCCGTCGCCCGTTTGCTGTCGTTCACGCACAACGTCCACAACTCTCACAATTCACAAGCCTCACAACACTGTTGGCTTCACGACGCATGCCGATCCAGGACCCGGTCTGATTCGTGAGCAGCGGAAGGGAGGCCGAGGCGGCCTCACTCCTGCACCGGCATGGGGCAGTATGTCGCACTTTGGTCGCACTTCGAGTTGCGACACTTCGAGATCCTTGCTGCCCGACCAAATTTGAGATATATCGTAAAATTCATTGCCTGGCGAGAGGAGGGTGCGATGTCGATCGAGGTTAGACCCCTGAGCGGGGAAGTCGGAGCGGTGGCATCCGGAATGGACCTGGGGGCGCCGCTCGATTCGGAGACCGTCGGTGCGATCCACAAGGCGCTGCTCGATCATCTCGTGCTGATCTTCTACGACCAGCCGTTGACCGAAGAGAAGCACATCGCTCTAGCTCGACACTTCGGCGAGATTCAGCCGCCTCCGGTCAAGACCCACTACGACGACAATCCCCAGCTCCATGTCCTGGACCAGACTTCGCCGAAGGGTGAGGGGGCGGACAACTGGCACACGGACCATACCTATACGGCGGAGCCCGCCATGGGCGCGATCCTGCGCGTGGTCGAGATTCCCTCGACCGGCGGCGACACGCTGATTGGAAGCATGTATGCCGCCTACGATGCTCTGTCAGAACCGATGCGCCGGATGCTCGACGGCCTGACGGCGGAGCACGACGTCAGCAAGTCCGTTCGTCGCGGCATTCGCTCCGGCCATCTCAAGGCGAAGCTCAGCGACTTCCAGAAGCGGCTGCCGCCCGTGACCCATCCCGTGGTTCGGACGCATCCCGAGACCGGGCGGAAGTGCCTCTTCGTGAACAGCAACTCGACGGTGCGGATCCACGAGATGGAGGAAGACGAGAGCCAGAATATTCTGCAGTTCCTCTTCCACCACGTGCAGAAGCCCGAGTTCCAGGTGCGACATCGATGGGAGAAGGACTCCGTGGTCTTCTTCGACAACCGCTGCACACAGCACTACGCCGTGCCCGACTATGACGATCGGCGAGTTCTTCACCGGGTGACGATCAAGGGCGACCGACCTTTCTGATCGACGACGCGCGTCCTCCGCACATCGAGCGGCCGGGATATTGTCGACCTGCTGTGTGATGCCGCGCTCGCAGACAGGGCCGTCCTGCGGCCGATGCGGGAATCGCTGAGGCAAACTCGAACATCGCGAGAGATGCCACTCTGGTTTTCACTGGATCGCGCGGGCTAGTGCCCCGGGGAGTGCGCAAAGTGGGACGAGCTGAACGGCGAGCGGCGACGCGCGGAGCCTATGGGCGCGGCGAGCGTACACGCGAGCGGGTCGTCCTCGAGACGATTCGATGCCTACAGACGGAGGGGTTTCAGGGCATCAGCACGAGCGAGGTCGCGCGACGCGCGGGCCTGTCCTGGGGGACGCTTCAGTATCACTTTAGTGACAAGGATGGACTGCTCGCGGCGGCGCTCGAGTACTCGTGTCGAAGGCTCAGAGAGCAGGTCGAGAGAGAAGCGATCGTCGACGGCACCCTTCGGGTTCGGGTTCGAAAGCTCGTCGACATCGCTTGGAAACAATTCATGAGCGAGGACTACCGGGTGATGTTGGAGGTGCTTGCGAATGTCGGTTCATCGCGTGCGGATTTTCCGCAGGTCGCGGCGGTCAGGCGGGCCAACGTTTCGAAGCTCGACAGCGAATGGGATCGGATCTTTGCCGATGTGCTGGCCGGAAGGGAGAGGATTCACGCTGTTCGCAACCTGGTTTTCGCGGCGCTTCGTGGCCTTGCGGTGCAGCGCTTGAGCGGTGTGTCCTCGTCATTTGCGGCGGAGCGCACACTTCTCGTCGAGGCCGTGGTGTCGCTTCTCTCGGCCAGCCGCGCCATCGCCTGAGGGACGCTCGGGCAATGTGTGGCGTTCAGGAGCGCGACAGACGCGGGCATCGCAACGGGGGCTTCCGCACAGCCCGCCAGTGCAACGAGGGTCTCGGGGCCCGTCAGGCCTTGAAATGGGGGATTACGTGCTCTCCGAGCAGCTCGATCGAGCGCATCACGGACTTGTGGGGAATGTTGTAGGGATTCAAGAGACAGAACAGCATGTCGCAATCCGCCTCGTCGTAGCGGCTGGCGACTTCGAGGCAGCGCTGCGGCGAGCCCACGATGGTCGATCCCGATGACTGCAGGTAGTCGAAGCTGAGGTCGCGCAAGTCCATGTCTCGCACTGTCTGCGCGTAGTCGTAGGTTCCGAGCGGTTTGCCCTCCATCATGTCCGCCACGGTCCCGATGTGGTATAGCGCGATGCGGAGATACCACTCGAAAGACTCAGCGGCCTCTTCGAAGGCCTGCTCGTCGCTGTCCGCGCAGTGCACCAGCGTGAAGGTCGCGGCACGCTCGTTGCTCACCTTGCCCACCGGCTGCGCCCGCGTTAGGGCGTCGCGATACAGAGCGATGCGGGCGGCGAGCTCCTCGGGCGGCAGGCCGATGGTGAACGACAGAAGCCCGATGCCCATCTCGCCGGCGATCACGTGGCTGGGCTCGCTGCTCGACGCGCCCCAGATCGGCGGGTGAGGTTTTTGCAGTGGCTTCGGATGCACGTGTCGTGGCGGCACCTGCCACGTCTCCCCCTGCCATTCGAAGGTCTCTTCGGTCCAGGCGCCCACGATCATGCGGATCGCCTCAAGCCACTGGTCGCGAGTCTTGTTGGGATCGACGCCGAACCCCTCCAGCTCGGCGCGAGTGGCGGAGCGGCCGGTCCCGAACTCGACACGTCCGTCGCTGATCAGGTCGAGGACAGCGGCGGCCTCGGCAGACCGGATCGGGTGATTGTAGGGCCACGGGCAGAGCCGTACGCCGTATCCGATTCGCATCGTGTTCGTGAGGGCCGCAATCGCGCCGTAGAGAGGTGAGGGCTCCGAGCAGTGCGAATACTCGTCGAGAAAGTGGTGCTCGACGGTCCAGAAGCTGTGAAAGCCCGCCTGCTCTCCGAGCACCGCTTCTTCGATCGTGTTCTTGAAAGCCTCGTGCTCGCTTCTCTCGTTCCAGGGTTTGGGAACGGGAATCTCGTAGAACATCGCGAAATCCATCGGCATGCGCGGGCGCCTCCATCGTTGGGCTGGGTTGGGTTCGGGTCGGATCGTGTTCTGCCCATCGAGTCCTGTTCGAGCAGAGCGTCACTCTAGCAGCGCTACTTCGCCGGGAGCCAGTCGCTGAGGTGCATCCCGGCATCTGTGAAGAGGGGCGACACGGGCAGCCAGCGAGGCTGGATCAGAATTGAGCGCTGAGCGCGTCGAGCGTTTGTTTCGCCTCGGAAATGAAATTCTCGACGATCTCCGCCACCGGCAAGATGTCGTCGATGCCGCCGACCCCCTGCCCAGCCGGCATGGCGGTTCGCTCGGGCTTCATTCTGTCTTCTTCGTTGAACATCATCACGTCCTCGCGGATGCTGTGCAGCAGCTGATCGGGAAAGGGCAGGAGCTCGTCCGATCGACGCGCCCAATCTTCGACATAGGCGTTGCGAAGGACGCGCATGGGCTTGCCCGAATAGCAGCGCGTGATCGTCGTGTCGGTACTGTTGGCAGCGACGATCCGCCCCTTGAAAAAAGTCGCCGCCCGCGCCTCGTGCGAAGCGATGAAGCGCGTCCCGACCCAGATCCCTTGAGCACCGAGGCACAGCGCCGCCGCGAAGCCCCGACCGTCGACGATCGAACCCGCGGCCAGCACGGGGATGTCGACGGCATCGACGGTCTGGGGGATCACTGCCATGCCAGCCACGAGTCCCGTGTGTCCCCCGGCCTCGGTGCCCTGGGCGACCACGGCGTCGCAGCCCGCGGCCTGTGCTTCGAGTGCGTGGCTGACCTTGCCCCCGATCGCCATCACCTTGAGACCCGCGTCGTGACAGCGCCCGATGACAGGCCTCGCCACCCCCAGGCCCGTGATCAACGCTGCAGCGCCCTCTGCTTCGATGATGGGGACGGCGGCGTGCATTTCGTCGGGCAGGGCCGCCAGCAGATCCACCCCAAATGGCTTGTCGGTCCGTTCGCGCACCGCGCGCATTTCGGAGCGCAGCAGCTCTGGCTCGAGTCCCGCAGCCCCCAACACGCCGAATCCTCCAGCTTCCGACACCGCGGCGCACACCTCCGCCATGGCTACACCGCCCATCCCGGCCAAGAAGATTGGAGTTTCAATTTCGAACAGATCGCAGATCGGTGTCCGGATGCTCATCTCTACCCCTTTTGAGCTCGCGATCGATGCGCGGTCAATGCGTGAGACTTGCCGGGGACGCCCCGGCCAAGTATGCCGAGTCGCTGAAGCGGTCGGAATTCCAGGTCGTGGAGAGTATAAAGGAGACGTGCTGCGAGCACGATCGAATTCCGGTGATGTAGAATCGACGCACGGGCAGAGCTGTCGCGGACTGGCTGAGGGCTCAACGCGATGAACCACGAGCGGATTCTGTGGGCCGGCGACTTTCCGCACAGCGACGGCGTATCCGCATTCTCGGGACGTGATCGATTCCCTGAGTGCGATGATGACGAGACGATGACGGAAGGACAGGCCCGCCGTATTTTTAGCGACAACGTGGCCGAGCTCTACGGGCTCGGCGTCCACGAGAAACCATGAGGTTTGCGCGATGCTCGATACCCTGATTGAGAACGGTACGTTGATCGACGGAAGCGGCGCGGCCAGGCGCCGCGCCGATGTGGGCGTGCGCGATGGTCGGATCGTCGCGATTGGCGAGATCTCCGAGGCCGCCACGCAGACGGTCGATGCCGGCGGCCGGATCGTCTGCCCCGGTTTTGTCGACGCCCACACCCACTACGACGCGCAGGTGTTCTGGGATCCGGCGCTGACGCCATCCTCCAATCACGGCGTGACCTCGGTCATTGCCGGCAACTGCGGCTTTACGATCGCGCCGCTGTCGGACGACCCCGCCGATGCGGATTACCTGATTCGCATGCTGGCACGGGTGGAGGGCATGCCTCTCGGAAGTCTCCAGAAGGGCGTTCCG
>PVBE011677359.1_pt1 | contig 28168 bp, 24 predicted proteins | sample 1631181 | NCBI WGS metagenome assembly PVBE01 (sample SAMN08397723, study PRJNA350692) | Marine metagenome, whole genome shotgun sequencing project. | isolation source: water | place: Pacific Ocean | collected 2012-04
CATCGTTCATGTATTTCGAGATCCGGCCGTCCGGCGTAATGAACATGATGCTCGCGGTATGCAGGTACTCGCCAGTGTTCTCGTCCTGAACATAACCAAAGCCGACGGCATCCGCCAACGCCGTAATGTTCTCCTGACTCCCTGTGAGAAATCGCCAGCCTTCCTTCGCCGACTCCCGGCCGTACTTATCGACATATCCCTGTTTGTTCTGTTTGGCGAGCGCAGCGGTTTCCGTTGGGTCGATACTGACGGTCACGACACGGAATTCGTCGCCGCAGTCCCAGGACATTTCCGACATGCCGTCGGTCAATCCATTGAGCGTCAAGCTGCAGAGCATCGGACACCCGTAGTAGTTCAACGTCAGGATCACCGGCGCCTCGCCGTCGAAGCAGTCGCCAAGTTGTATCTCGCGGCCTTCCGCATCCGTAAATGCCAGATCCAGTGGAACCGGGGAATCCAGATGTTCTTCAATGCCGACACCCTGCAACTCCAACGGCTGTTCTTCCGGGAGTTTCTGCGCCGCAGCAACGCTGGCAGAAGCCAGTGCCGCAAGCGTCAGGATGGATCGTTGAAACTGCATCAGTTCGGCTCAGTGTTTCCTGCAACGATGTTCATCGCCTGATCGATCGGGATGACAAGCCGGTCGACAACTTGCCCACTTGCCGGATCGTGTTCCTTGATCCAATGAGCACTTTCTGACAGTACGGCGTGCTGCGCAGCGCGGACCATGTCTCGCTGTTCGTACCGGACATCCACATGCTTGATCCTCGCCTCCCACGACTCGGCGCGGAAGAAGATGCCAGAGGCAAGGGCGACTGTCGCGATCATCAGGAACGACCCGCCGATCCCAATGGCCCATGTGGCGATGCCCGAGGGATCCTCGGTGTCGCCGGCCTCGTGCCGGTGCTCGTGTTCGTGATCGTGATGTTCGCTCATTCGATGTCTTTCATGATCAGAGATTCTCGAACGCCAGCGACTCGTTCAGTCGCGGATCCTGCAACGGCACGATTGCGCACTTGCGCAAATTCAAGAGCGTGCCTCCGAGAACCAGCGACACGACGCCGGCGATGCATGTGAAGTTGATGATGTGCCAACCGTATCCCAACGAGACTGCGCCCGACTTCACCGCAGCCGCGAGTTGGTCGTAGCTGCTGGAATCGGCGATGGCCTGTTCCGGCACAACCGGCATGACCAGCCAGTAGACATCCAGGCAGAACATCAACACCATCCAGCAGGCGATGAGGGGAAGCACATTGTGCCACCGCTTCGGCCAACGCGAAATCAAGAGGAGGAACGGAAGTACGAAGTGTCCGAACAGAAGCAGGAGTGAGACACCTGCCCATCCTCCCAGTTGCCTGGCGATATACCAGTTGGTTTCCACCGGCAGGTTGGCGTACCAGATCAGCATGTATTGACTGAAGGCGATGTACGCCCAGAACACGACGCCGAACGCAAACAACAGTTTCCCGAGGTCATGGTAGTGCTCGGTCGTGATCGACTTCCTCGCGTGTCCGGTCCTCTGAAGAACCAACAGAGGATGATCATGATGGAGAAGAACCCCGCGGTGCATGCGCTGAAGAAGTACACACCAAACATCGTGCTGAACCACTTCGGTTGCAGCGTCATCATCCAGTCGATGGAAGCGAAGGTCTGTGTCAGGGCGTACAGGATCATGCCGATCGGCGCCCACCGCTGCATGCGGTGAGTCCATGACACGTCACCGCTGCCGTCCTGATTGACGGACCATCGGAAGTAGAGCGTGCCGAGTACAGCCCAGATCACCAGATATGCAACTGCGCGAATGGACCAGAAAGTCGCAGACAGGTAGCCAGCCTTGGCATGGAGCATGTGATCGTGCTCCATCAACTCACGATCGCCCCACTGGTAGAGCAACTCTCCATGACCGGTCACGACAAGGATCAGGATCGGGAGGAACAGAATCCATATCCACGAGAGGTTGCGAGCGATCGCCTCGGCCAGTCGCCGCACAACCACACTCCATCCGGAGCGGGTGAGATGTTGCAGAAGTACAAAGAACAATGCGCCCAACGACAATCCGCCGCCGATCATGAAAGCAACCAAGTAGGACTTCCAGAATATCGTCCAGCCGACACTGATTCCCAAGGCCGCACTGATGCCCAGCAGCAGCAGTCCAATGACGGCGAGCACCGGGCCGGCCTTGGCCGCGCCGCCGCCCAATCGGAGACGATCGCTGGCGATGTCGGCGGTCGTCATTCGCCTGCTCCTTCCGTGCGATCAACCCGCGGTAGGCCGTTGGGGTCCTTCACTGTTTCCGGGGGTGCATGCTGAGAGAGTTGCAGTGCTTTGATATAAGCCACAATCGCCCAACGATCCTGCGTTGGAATCTGCGACCCATACCCGGCCATTGTCCGCACACCGTTGGTGATCGAATTGAACAACTGTCCAACGGGCTGTTCGCGGACAGCGTCTTCATGGAGATTCTTCGGCGCTACCCAGGATGTTCCGTTTTCACCGGTTTCGACAAGTTGCATGGCGCGGTGATGTACAAGCCCGTCGCCAAATCCACCCGCGCCGTGGCAGGGCTGGCAGTAGATGTTGAATCGGTCTCGCCCGCGATCAAGGAACTCGCGGTCGACGGTCAACTGCGATGGGAAGTCCGTCACCCACGCCTCGCCGGCAACACCCCTGAAGAACTGGGTGTCCCCCACCATGTCACCCCTCGCCACAGCGCCAGGAACTGGCGGACGCAGCGTGCGACCGTCGAGGAACAGTTCGTTGGGTTGTTGCCCGACGAACTTCGGCTGATTGTCCATGTTCTGGATGATGTGAATGCGGGACTTCGGACTGATGGTCGTTCGGGCGCGATAGATGGCCGCCAGTGGAATGGTCGCCAGACACGTCATGACGATCGCGCACCACCAGATCCATGCTGGTGTTTCTCGAAGAATGGTGCGGGTCGATCGTGGCATCCGGTCAGTGCTCCAGTGGAATCACGGCGTCTGGGTTGAGTGTCTTCAGAAAGGACTCCACCTCGTCGCGGCGGAAGCGGGGATCCCTCGCTTCAATGACGAGATAGAAACGATCGTCAGTTGCCCGCGCCAATTCGGGAGATTTCAGAACCGGGTGGTACAGCATCGGCAACTTGTTCAGCAGCAACACGCAGGAGACGGCCGTCAACGCCGCCAACAACACTGTCAACTCAAACGCGACTGGCACGAATGCCGGCGCGCTGATCAGCGGTTTGCCTGATACATCAAACTGATATCCGATGACGGGCACAATGGCCCAGAGATCGATCTGCAGTGAATTCGTAAACACCTGCAGGAAACAGGCCAGCAGCAAGCCGGTCAGGCCACCGAAGAACACGATGACCGGAAGAATGGTCATCTTCACGCCCATCGCGTGATCCAGCCCGTGCACCGGAAACGGCACATGGCAGTCGAACCACTTGAACCCTGCTTCCCGCGTCTTCTTCGCAGCCTCATAGATTGCCGGCGTCGAGGAGAACTCGGCCGCCAGCCCATACAGGTCGTCGCGAGGAATGTCGTGACTGAGCGTCGTCATCAGCCTCCGCCCTCCTCGTCGTCCGGTTCACCCTCGAACTCGTAGTAACTGTGGCCGTGCCCGTGCGGATCCGCCTCCGGCATCACGGATTTCAACTCGGCGATCGCAAGCACAGGCAGGTATCGCACGAAGAGCAGGAACAACGTCATGAAGAGGCCGAAACTTCCGAGGAATGTCAACACGTCCACCCATGTCGGCTCAAAAGTGCCCCAACTGCTCGGGAGGAAGTCGTTGGCCAATGAACTGACCACGATCACGAATCGTTCGAACCACATACCGACATTGACCAGCAACGACGCGAAGAACATGATCCAGATGCTTTGCCGCGCCTTTCTGAACCAGAAAATCTGGGGCGTGATCACATTGCAACTGACCATGATCCAGTAGGCCCATGCGTATGGGCCGGTCGCCCGGTTGATGAATGCGAATGCTTCGTAGATTTCGCCGCTGTACCAGGCGATGAAGAACTCCATCGAATACGCATACCCGACCATCGAGCCGGTCAGCAGGATGATCTTGCACATGTTCTCAAGATGGCGAGGAGTAATGAAGTTCTTGAGCCCCCACAGTTCGCGGGCGGGAATGGCGAGTGTCATCACCATGGCGAATCCAGAGAAGATTGCGCCCGCTACGAAGTAAGGAGGAAAGATCGTCGTGTGCCAGCCAGGTAGTTGCGCTACTGCGAAGTCGAATGAGACCACGGAGTGCACTGAGAGTACGAGCGGCGTGGCCAGAGCTGCAAGCAGCAAATATGCTCGCTCGTACCGGTGCCAGTGCCGCATGCTGCCTCGCCAGCCAAGTGAAAACACGCCATAGGCAATCTGTCGGACCCGAGTTTTCGCACGATCTCGCAAGGTCGCCAGATCTGGAATCATGCCGAGGTACCAGAAGAGCAGTGACACCGTGAAGTAGGTGCCAACCGCAAAGACATCCCACAACAGCGGTGAGCGAAACTGCGGCCACATTTCCATCTGGTTTGGAATCGGGAAGAGCCAGTACGCCAACCAGATGCGGCCGACATGGATCCCGGGGAACATGCCGGCGCAAATGACCGCAAAGATCGTCATGGCTTCCGCAAGGCGGTTGATGGCCGTGCGCCATCGCTGCCTGAAGAGGAAGAGAATGGCGGAAATCAGTGTGCCCGCGTGGCCGATGCCCACCCAGAACACGAAGTTGACGATCGGGTATCCCCACATCACCGGGTTGTTGTTGCCCCAGACTCCGACACCGGTGACGACCAGATAGCCGATCAGGATGCCGAGCATCGCAAGAAGTGATGAGGAGATCGCCAGCGACAGGTACCAGGACCGCGGTGGCTTGGGCGATTCATTCCCCTTCAGGATGTCGTCTGTGACCGAGCCGAAATCGTGGTGATTGAGAATGAGCGGCGGCCGCCACCGAGGATCCTCGCTGGTCACGTCGACATGGCCTTGGGCGGGAAGTGTCGTCATCAGTGATGCGATCCATCTCCGCTGCTCTGCCCGGCCACCGGATTCGTCAACCTCGCGAGGTACTTCGTGCGGGATTTCAGGTTGAGTTCTTCGAGCATCTCATAGGAACGAGGCTCGGCATGCAGTTTGGCAACACGGCTGTCCTTGTCCATGAGGTCGCCAAAGACAATGGCGCCGGCGGGACAGGCTTGTTCGCACGCCGTCACGATGGCGCCGTCGCGGAGAGCAACCCGCTGGTCCGCCGCCTTGGCGTCGCCGCCATTCTTGACCCATGCGTTCTTCGTCTGAATCTTCACGGCTTGAATCCGCTGCGTGCAGTAGGTGCACTTTTCCATGACGCCGCGCATGCGGACGGTCACTTCCGGGTTGAACTGCATGGCGCGAAGCGTCTTCCCTCCGGATTGACGCTTGATGTAGTAGTCGGGCTGCACCTGCAGCAAACCGGTCGATCGCAACGGGTCGCGGCGGAAGAAATCAAAGTAATTGAACCGCCGCACCTTGAAGGGGCAGTTGTTGGAGCAGTACCTGGTTCCGATGCAGCGGTTGTAGACCATCGAGTTCAGGCCGTCGGTGTCATGTACCGTTGCCGCCACGGGACATACTTCTTCGCACGGCGCGTTTTCACAGTGATGGCATGTCACAGGCTGTATGGCGACAGCCGACGGGTGATTCGCGTTCCACTCTCCGGACGCATTCTGCTCGAATGCGAAGTACCTGTCGATGCGGATCCAGTGCATCTCGCGGCCCATTAACACCTGATCCTTTCCGACGATCGGAATGTTGTTTTCGGCCTGACAAGCCATGACGCATGCGTTGCATCCGGTGCAGCTGGACAGATCAATCGACATGCCCCACTTGTACTTCGCGCCGTCGAACTGCTGCTCTTCCCACATGGACAGCGTGTGCACGCTGTGGCCGGCTTCGCGGGCGAAGTGTGGATCCTGTTGATAGGTGTCGAGGGTTCCTTCGCGGTAGAGAAGTGGGAGCCGCTCATGCAACCCCTTGCCGAGCGTGCTGTCGACGGGGAAATGCATCTGCGTCGTCGCAAGCGGATAGGTTCCACCCGTTCTTCGAACGCTCTTCACTGCATCCACCCAGGTCGCCGAGGTTGCCCGCAGTGGATACACATCCGTGCCGCTTCCAGTGCAGACTCGACCAGCAAACTGTCTGCCGCCCCCCATCGGCAGGACGAGGACATCGTCCGCCGTGCCGGGGACTGGCAGAACTGGAAGTTCCACCGTCACATCGCCGACGCTGACTTCAATGATGTCGCTGTGGGCGAACCCGTTGGCCTCGGCAGTCGCCGGGGATACGAGCACGGCGGTATCCCAGGTCAACTTCGTAATCGTGTCCGGAAGTTCCTGAAGCCATCCGTTGTTGGCGAACCTGCCATCCCAGACGCTTGCGTCAGGAACGAAGACCGCCTGCAGTCCCACGCCGGTCATGCCTGCCGGTAAACCTGACTCAATCGCATTGGAAATCGGCGGTGCTTCCGGATCTGCGGTCGATCCGCGAACAATGCCGTCGTGAATCGCTGCTCGCCACTCCTTGTTCCACTCGTCTTTTGCGCCGTGCGTTTCCCGAACAAGCGCATACCCATCGGTCTTCGACTCACCGGCGAGCATCGCGAGAAACTCGCTGGCCGTAACGCCATTGAACAGTGGGCGGATGAGTGGCTGTTGCATGCACATCGTGCCGTCCGCAAATCGACCGTCGCCCCAAGACTCCAACCAATGGGCGGCGTTGACATGCCAATCGGACTGCTCGGAAGTTTCGTCGTCGAACAGAGACAGGTGGGCGATCTTCTGGACCCCCGACATCGCCGCAGCGAAGTCCACGCCGCCGGGGGCATCAAAGACGGGGTTGCCGCCGAGGATGATGAGCGTCGCCACCTCCTGCTTCTTCATGCGGTCGGTGAGATCCTCAAGTGTCGATCCACCGACGGTGACCGCTGGCACAAACGACACGGTTGTGCCAACTGCGCCGATGTGGTCATTCGCAATGGCGGCGAGATGGTGTACCAGCGGCGGCTGGCCACGGCCCGCGACTACGAGGCCGTGTTTGCCGGCGGCGGTGAGATCCTTCGCCATCCTGCCGACCCACGCCTGTTGGTCGGCTGACAACTCCGCGAGGCCATCAATCTGAGTTCCCTTGATGTCCGCCAGTGCCGCGGCCACGGCGACGATCTCCGCCGGTCGCATGGCCTGCCGCTCGTCGGCGTTCGCGCCGGTGAGTGTCATCGCGGTCTCCGCCACCCACATGCGATTCATGTGTCCATTCGCCGCCGTGCGACCGTCCGCCCATCCTCGCGTGTTCCGAACCTGTTCGGGACCCGCTCCGAGAAGATCGGCCCCGAGCGAAACGATGACGCGAGCGTGCGAGAGATCGTGCAAGGGTCGCCACGCCCCGCCCGTCGCACTCTGCATTCCCTGACGCTCGTTCTGGTCGTTGATTGGCGTGTACTCGGTCCACGATGCCTTCGGATAGGCGGTCATGAATGCGCGTCGCATTCGATGAAGTGTCGGCGAACTGTTTGGCTGGGCGAGCACCGCCACGCCCGCGCCGTCACCCATGCGCTTTCGGATGTCCGCTGAGATTGCCGCAACGGAGTCGCCACGGCGGACCGCCCTGCTGCGATCAGGGTCGTAGAGTTCCAGAATGCTCGCTTGCGTGAATGCATCCGTCGCACCACGACTGTCTGATTGATCGGGATTACCTTCGATTTTGGTCGGTCGCCCGTCATTGCTCGTGACCAGCACCCCCTGCGCTACGCCATTGAATTCCATGCAACTGGCGAAGAACTCGGCGACCCCCGGCATCGTTCCCTCAGGCCTGTGGGCGTAGGGTGCGATGTGTTCTGTCGGCCAACGTCGACATCCAGCAACGCCGAGCCCGGCCATGGCCATCGATGCGCCCATGATGCGAAGGAAGTGCCGGCGGTCATGCCCGTCAGCAAGCATCTCCGCGGCGCCGGTCGGGAACTCCTGCGATAGATGGTCGGCAAACTCAGGCGACTCGACGACTTCGTCGAGCCCACGCCACCAGACCCGTCCGTTGTCGCCTACCGATGACATGTCGAACAGTCCTGTGATGGGTTCAGATTGTTGTGGGCTCGCCACTTCTCGCTCTTGGCCATCCGCTGGGCCTCGGTCAGGTCCAGACCCCACTCCAACTGCGTGACGAGATCGGGGTTTCGGACATGCGGGTCGGGGTCGCGGTGACAGTTGAGGCACCAGCCCATGCTCAGGGGAGCAAACTGATAGACCGTCTCCATCGTGTCCACGCGGCCATGGCACTCGACACAACTGACACCTCGGGTGACATGCGCCGAATGGTTGAAGTACGCGTACTCGGGAAGATCGTGCACGCGTACCCATTCGATGGGCAAACCAGATTCATAACTCGCAAAGAGGGGCTGCAGGTCGCCGCTCTGCGGATGAATCTGCGCGTGACAGTTCATGCATGTTTGGGTGGGCGGGATAGCTGCGTGGGCGGTGTACTCAACGGTGTTGTGGCAGTATCGACAGTCAAGACCCAACTCCCCGGCGTGCAATTGATGATTGAACGGAATCGGTTGCGACGGCATGTATCCGACATCCGTCGCAACAGGACTAAACCCATACGCCACGACAAACACGACATACAACGGCGCGGTCAACGCAAAGAGGAGCATCGCGGGTAGCGATAGATTCGTCCAGCGAGGAAAGCAGTACCGAGTATCTGACATGCAGGGGTTCCGACCACCGCCGAGGGATCGTGCCAAGGCGCACAATCACGAGATGAAGGCGGCAATGATAGTGGCGAAACCACCGTTGGCAAGTCGGAAAAACGGGATCTGGGCGCTTCCTACCGATTCTCTAAACCGAAACATTTGATGGCGTTTTGATCCAGCGTGCGTTCGAGTTCGGGGAGCGGAAGATCTCGAAGTGCGGCCAGGCACGCCGCCGTGTGGATGACACATTTTGGCTCGTTCGGCCGGATCTTCCGAACCGGCTCCGGGGACAAATACGGCGCATCCGTCTCGACCAGTATTCGATCGCCTGGCACAAACACCGCAGCCTCAGCAACTTCCCCGGCATTGGCGAAGGTCACAACACCGGTGAATCCGATCCAAGCGCCGAATTCGATGATCCTCTTTGCCTGCGCCATCCCCTCCGTGAAACAATGAAAGACGAAACGGTTCGCCTCGATGCTGCTGGATTCAAATCGAGGCAATAAATCATCGACAGCACGCCTGCAGTGCACGATTATCGGACGATTGTCGCCATCCTTCCCCTCCACATGGGCCAGTTGCTCGTCCAGGAGCCGGCTCTGCAACGCCAGTGGCGGGTCGTCATAGTGGCGATCCAGCCCCATTTCGCCCCACGCCACGCACCGATCGCTGCCGGCCACAGCGTCAAGAACTCCCCAATCCCACTGTTCCTCCGCATGCAAGGGATGAATTCCTGCGGTGCAGAAAACCCTCGAATCCTGCTCTGCAAGGGCCAGAGCCCGCTCCGCATCGGCGGGGCCAGTCGCCACGGTGATCATTCGTGTCACGCCCACAGCGGCGGCCGCGTCGACCACCTCCTGCCAACGGGGTTCCAATTGCCGGCTTGTCAGATGACAATGGGTATCAATCACGGCCCCAATGGTACGCAACCGCGCATCCATATTCACGAACCTGATAGTACGCAGCAGCCCCATGCGGATCCCAACCTCCATTTTCGCCCTCCTCCTGACCGCCAGTGCCGCGGCCCAGGTCGCTCCGAGCATCGAGGAGACGATTCCTGTTCGCGGAGCCTCGGGCACGGTACAGAACGATTTCGACCGGACAGCGGTGCTGTACCAACATGTCGTCCGAGTCGATCACGCCACCTCCATGCGGCTGCACTTCGGGCGGACCAAACTCGCCGCCGGCGTCACCCTTCGGCTGACCTCGGTGTTTGACGGGGGCCGCCAACACCTCACGCAGACGACGCTTGAACAGTGGCGATACGGGTCGGCGTGGTTCAATGGGCCGATCGTGGTTGTTGAACTGGTCGCAGAGGGTGGCACCGGGCCAAGCCATGTCACGATGGAGTCTGCGACGGTGCAACAGTGGATGAATGCACAACGAACGATCTGCGGTCCGGTCGATGATCGACAACTTCACGATGATCCGCGATGCGGACGACTCATGCCCATTGGGTGCAGCACATGGCTCATCGATGATGTAAACCATGGGTTTCTCTCCGCTGGCCACTGCGCCGACGACATGGACATCGTTGAATTCAACGTTCCTCTCTCGGATGGCAATGGCGATCCCCAGCATCCGGGACCGGAAGATCAGTACGCCGTTGATGAGGAATCCGTGCAATTCGACTACACGGGTCTTGGGAACGACTGGATGTATTACGGGTGCTTTCCCAATACCGAAACCGGACTTACGCCAGCGCTCGCGCAAGGCGACTTCTTTGCGCTCGCGTCGGCCGCACCACCTGTTTCCGATCAGACCATTCGCATCACCGGTTACGGTTCCACCTACTGGCCGGTAGATCCGACCTGGAATCAGGCGCAGAAGACACACTCCGGGTCGTACGACACCATGCAGGGAACGATGATCGCCTATGTCGTCGACACTACGGGCGGCAACAGCGGATCACCCGTGCTCAACGAGGACACCAACGAAGCCATCGGCATTCACACCAACGGTGGGTGCAGCGCTGGTGGCGGGGAGAACTGGGGTACCGCTGTCCATAACAGTGCTCTGCAATGGGCGCTTGACAATCCGCAAGGCGTCCTGATTCCAAATCCCGGCGTGCTCATCACCTTTCCCGGCGGCGTGCCAAGCGAGATCATGCCGGGTGTCGAGACCCCGCTGACCTTTCTGGTGACAGAAGGGCTGGAGGAACCGGTTCCTGAAACGGTGCAATTCAGCATCGTCACCAATGAGGGTTCGCAGGAGTTACCGGTTTCGTCGTTCGGAAACGATACCTACACCGTCACCATTCCTGCGTTCGAGTGCGGCGATGACCTTTCCTTCTTCGTTCGCGCAATGGGCGACGAAGGCGGCATTACGTACGAGCCGCCAGGCGCGCCGGATGATGCGCACCCTCTGGCGGTCGGAACACCGGTGACGACCGACATTCTCTCCGCCGATTTCGCTATCGGACTCCCGTTTGGCTGGGCGATCAGCGGTCTCTGGCATACGACAAGTGCTTGCCCGCCGGATGGCTCCTGTGACGGTAATGGCTTTGCCTATTTTGGGCAGGATTCAAGCTGCGACTATGAGACGGGAGACACGGTGAGCGGCAACCTGACATCGCCCACATTCGAGATTCCGCACGGGGCGGAGGCGATACTGACATACTGCTCCTCGCTGGAGACGGAAGAATTTGCCAATTACGACCTTGCGTCGGTGTCAGTCAACAACATCCCCGTCGAGTTCGTCTCAGAGTCATCTTCGTGGGAAGAGCGAGTCATCGACCTCAGCCAGTTCGCCGGTCAGACCGTGACATTGAGGTGGCAGTTTGACAGTGTCGATTCCAACTACAACGACTTCCCGGGTTGGCGGGTCGATGGCATTCAGGTGTCCATCAACGATGTCGACTGCACCAATCCGCCCGAGTGCGATGAGGATGTCGATGGGGACGGTGTCGTTGGCGTCAACGATCTTCTGACGATCATCGGGCTCTGGGGAACGGGCGCCGGCCCTGCAGATGTCAACGGTGACGGCAGCGTCGATGTCCTTGACCTCCTCGGCGTCATTGCGGCATGGGGATCGGACTGCTGAGGGGCCCGGGAACACGACCCACCGGAAGATCGGTCACGCCTTCGTTCATCACCACAACCAGCGGCGGCGCGCCTTCAACATGAACCGTGAACACGGTCCCCGGCGGCGGGGTTGACGCTGCGGCAATCGTCAGCGTCGCTCCCATGATTCGAGGAATGTCATCCAGCGGTCTCGCGGCTCGCTCGATCCGCCAGGGGCCTGCCGCAATGGTGATGCCCTCAGGCACATCGAAGGTCGGAGGTGGTGGATCGCCCTCGGCAAACCACTCGATTCCGAGCATGCCCTCGGCACTTCGCTGGGAGACAACCGAAAGGGGAAGTGGACGCACATACATTGGCTGGGCCATGCGGCCGATCGCCCGTACACGCAAGACAACATGGGCGCCGTCATCGAACGCGATTCGCACGGTCGCATCTCGCGAGCGGCTGTGCCGCAATCGCAGGGACACGGGAATCTCCAGCGTCTCCCCGGGGGCGATCGGTTCCAACGGAACTCTGGCAGTGGTACACCCGCAGTTCGGGGCTGCCTCGACAACTCTCAGAGATGCGTCCCCTTCGTTGGCGAGCGCGAACACATGCTCGACAACCGTCTCTGGCGGATAGATTTCTACGATGCCGAAATCGTGCGACCGCGGACCAGTGAAGTCCCCGCGCGCCAGCCACCTCGCAAGGAACCACCCGCCGATCGCCAAAGCGACCACGGTCAATGCTGCAAGCATCAGGCGATGCGCGGGTTGATTCTGCATGGTGCCATAGCATCGTACCCACGCCACACCGTCAATAGGGCGGTTTTTTTGCTGCGGCCATTGGCATGTGGCTTGCGGTCGACTACACCATGCGCATGGAACAGTTCACACACCTTGCTCAGCAGGCTCTCAGTGAAGCGCAGGGGATGGCCATCTCGATGAAGCATCCCGATCTCTCGCCGCTGCACCTGCTCGCGGCGATGCTCGCGGACAACAATGGAGTCGCCGGCTCGATTCTTGAGCGGGCCGGTGGCAGTGCCTCACGCGTTCTGGAACTCGCGACGGCGGAACTGAATCGTCTCCCCACCGTCACTGGTACACAGCCCCAGGTCTCCACTGCATTCACCGCTGTCCTGGCCGATGCGCAGGAACGGGCGAAGTCAATGGGCGACTCGTACACGACGCTTGAACACCTCCTGCTCGCCATCGCCGACTCCACCGGCAAGGCCCATGACGCTCTTGAACTTGGCGGCATTACGGCCGCGGAATTGCAACGAGCGATCGACTCCATGCGCCGCGATTCCGGCGTTGAGAATGTAGAGGACCCGGGGGCAGAATCGACATTCGAGGCATTGAAGAAGTACGGCATCGATCTCAATGAGCGTGCGCAATCGGGAAAACTCGATCCGGTCATCGGCCGCGACGAAGAACTCCGTCGTTGCATGCAGGTGCTGAGCCGCCGCACCAAGAACAACCCCGTGCTGATCGGTGAACCCGGCGTAGGAAAGACTGCGATTGCAGAGGGGCTCGCCCAGCGCATCGTCAATGGTGACTGCCCGTCGAGCATGCGGCAATCCCGCATCGTCGCGCTCGATGTCGGTCAACTACTCGCCGGTGCCAAGTTCCGGGGCGAGTTCGAGGAGCGGCTGAAGGCGGTGCTTCGCGAAGTCACATCCAGTGATGGTCGCGTCATTCTGTTCATCGATGAACTTCATACGATCGTCGGCGCAGGTGCGGCAGAGGGCGCCGTCAGCGCCGGCAACCTCCTGAAACCCGCGCTGGCCCGGGGCGAACTGCACTGCATTGGCGCAACGACGCTCGATGAGTACCGACAACACATCGAAAAGGACGCGGCATTTGAGAGGCGCTTTCAGCCGGTGTTCGTTGATCAGCCATCGGTAGAGGACACGATCGCGATCCTTCGGGGATTGAAACCCCGTTATGAAGCGCACCACGGCGTTCGGATTCAGGACGGCGCGCTCGTGGCAGCAGCGACGATGAGTTACCGCTACATCGCCGATCGTTTTCTTCCGGATAAGGCGATTGATCTTCTCGATGAAGCAGCCAGCCGTCTTCGCATCGAGAACGACTCGATGCCGGTGGAAATGGACGAACTGCGTCGCAGCATCATGCAACTGGAAATCGAGCGGGAAGCGCTGCGGATCGAAAAGGACAAGGCCTCGAAGGATCGCCTGCCGGAGGTCGATCGCCTGCTCGCGGAACTGGAGGTACAGAATCGATCACTCACGGCGCGGTGGGAGGTCGAGAAAGCGGAATTGGAAGAGATTCGAGCGGTGAAATCGGAGATTGACGCCCGCCATACGGCCCTTGAACAGGCACAGCGGCGAGGTGATCTGGAAACTGCTGCCCGCATTCAGTATGGCGAACTTCGTGAACTTGATAAGCGCCTGTCGGCGGCGGAGGAGAAACTCGCCGAGCGACACCGAGAAGGGCTCAACATGGTCCACGAGGAAGTTGACGCCGAACAGATTGCCGAGGTCGTGTCGCGGTGGACGGGCATTCCGGCGACCAGACTCGTCGAAGGCGAGCGGGAGAAACTCCTCCGGATGGAAGAGTCGTTGGAAACCCGAGTGGTTGGGCAGAACGAGGCGGTCACGGCCGTGTCGGACGCCGTCCGCCGAAGCCGCGCGGGCCTGGGCGAAACAACGCGACCAATTGGCTCGTTCCTTTTCCTCGGTCCCACGGGTGTTGGAAAGACCGAACTCTGCAAGGCGCTCGCGGCGTTCCTCTTCGACACGGAGGAGGCGATGGTCCGCATCGACATGAGCGAGTTCATGGAACAACATGCCGTAGCGAGGCTCATTGGCGCACCCCCCGGGTATGTCGGGTATGAGGAAGGCGGCCGCCTGACCGAGGCGGTGCGGCGGCGACCGTACTGCGTCATCCTCTTCGATGAGATGGAAAAGGCGCACGATGATGTGACGAACATCCTTCTGCAAGTGCTCGATGACGGCAGATTGACTGACGGTCAAGGTCGCACGGTGGGCTTCCGAAACACCATCGTCGTCATGACCAGTAACCTCGGCTCGGCGGAACTCCTTGACATGACCGAGGCAGGAGAGAGTGAAGAAGCCATCACGCAACGGATGCTGGAACTCCTCAAACGGACCCTTCGCCCCGAGTTGCTCAACCGCATCGACGAGACCGTTGTCTTTCACCAGCTCAGTCGCGATCAACTCGCGGACATTCTGGAGATCCAACTGTCCCACCTCCGCAGTCGTCTGGCGGATCGAGGTATTTCTCTGGAACTCACCGATGAGGCTGTCTCGCTCATTTGCGATGAGGGGTTCGATCCTCAGTTCGGCGCCCGACCACTGAAGCGAGTCATTCAACAGCGGCTTGAGAACCCGATCGCCACCGGTATCCTCGCGGGCGAATTTGACGCCGGCGACATGGTCATGGTCAGTTCAGCGGGTTCAGATCTCCTGGTGGCAAAGGCGACCTCGACACCGCAGGAAACTTGACAGCCCCTACAATCGCGGGCATGTCGAGGCTGCGTTGTTCCACGGCCGGCGAATCCCACGGCCCCTGTGTACTGGCGATGATCGAGGGGATGCCCGCAGGCGTCGAACTCGACCTTGCGTGTATCAACAAGGAACTGCGACGAAGGCAGGGTGGATACGGCCGCGGCGGACGGCAGCAGATCGAAGAGGACGAGGTCGTACTGCTTGCGGGCGTGCGTGGTGGCAAGACCACGGGTGCCCCGATCGCGGCGCAGATCATCAACCGCGACAGCCGGTTGCAGGATCAGGCAACCACCCCGCCGGTCTATCGGCCGCGACCTGGTCATTCGGATCTCGCTGGCGCAATCAAGTGGCTTGATGCGGACTGCCGCAACACACTTGAGCGAGCGAGCGCCAGAGAAACGGCGGCCCGCACTGCGGCGGGTGCAATCGCGCGGTGTCTTCTGCACGAGTTCGACATTCATGTGTTCGGCTTTGTCCGCGGGATGCTGGATGTTTCGGCGCCTACCGAACTCACGGTAGAAAATTGGCGGGCGATTCGCGATGCTCGTGATGATTCTGCGGTCTACTGTCCTGATGACACAACCTGCAAGGCGATCATCCACCACATTCGAACTGCGAAGGAAGAGAAGGACACCGTGGGTGGCATGTGTGAAACCCATGTGTTCGGGTGCCCGCCGGGGCTTGGCTCCTGCGCAAGTTGGCAGGAAAAACTCGACGCACGCCTTGCCGGAGCAGTCATGGGGATTCAGGCATTCAAATCCGTGGAGATAGGACTCGGCAGCGAATGTGGCCGTCGACGCGGGTCGGCGGTACACGACCCGATTGCCTGGTCACCGGACACCGCACAGACTGCCACCTTTGGATATGACAGACCCTCCAACAACGCCGGGGGCATCGAAGGTGGGATGACCAACGGCATGCCGGTCGTGGTTAGGGGCACGATGAAACCTATTTCGACGCTGTTGCAGGGCATGCCGAGTGTGGACCTTCGCACGGGCGAGCCGCACCAGAGTGACCACGAGCGGTCGGATGTCTGCGCGCTTCCGGCGGCGAGCGTTGTGATGGAAAACGTGGTTGCCTTTGAAGTTGCGGCAGCGTTTCTCGACTCGTTCGGTGGCGACACCCTGCAGGTAGTGCGGGCTGCTCACGATGCGTTCGCCGACGCGGCTCGTCGGATTTCGTCCCCGTGACACTTGTCGTCGCGTGTGTGCAGGGGCAGCCGGGCGAGGCTACGCAAGGCGCCGATGTCATCGAGTTTCGGCTCGACCTCTGCGAGGACGGAGCAGACATTGCCGCCATGCTCGACGCCTGTTCACTACCAGCCATCGTGACCTGTCGCTCTCGCGAGGAAGGCGGTCTGTTTGAAGGCGACGAGGAAGCACGCATCTCCCTGTATCGCGAGGCACTGAAGGCGTCGCGGCCGCCGCGTTACATCGACATCGAGCATGAGTCGCTTTGCCGCCACGAGGGTTTGATTGAGGAATTGGAACTCGGCGAATGTGGCGTCATCCTGTCTTGGCACGGGCCGTCGGGACGACCGGCGGATCTCCTGCAACGGGCGGAGCGGATGCAGGCAATCGACGAAGCGGCCGTCGTGAAGTTGGTGTGGACTGCGCGATCCGTGCGAGACAATCTGGAGGCATTCGAACTGCTGCAATCGCGCACGAAACCGATGATTGCGATCTGCATGGGTCCCTCAGGACTTCTCAGCCGTGTGCTTGCGCCCAAATTCGGGGCATTTGCGACCTTCGCTGCCGCAGATGAAGACCACCTCACTGCCAGCGGGCAGCCAACGGTACGGGCGTTGCTCGACTGCTACCGCGTGGGGGACATTGACCGAGACACTCGTGTCTATGGTGTGATCGGCGATCCCGTTGAACACTCCGCAAGTCCCGCGTTTCATAACGCAACGTTCGCAAGGGAGGGGCGCAATGCAGTTCTCGTTCCGATGCCGGTGCCGGCGGGGTGGGAGTCGTGCAAGGCAACGCTCCTGACGATGATTGATGCGGCAGGATTGGACTTTCGCGGCGCGGCTGTGACCATGCCGCACAAGGCGAATCTGGTGCGGCTGCTGCGTGAGACGGGAGGCAACTTGGACAGCGCATCGAGGATGATCGGCGCCGCCAACACTTTGATCGTCAGCGATGACGAATGCTCCTGCGTCAATACTGATCTGCCGGCAGCAGTGGAAGTGCTTGGCGGAGATTTGTCCGGCCAGCGCGTCTTGTTGCTCGGGGCGGGCGGAGTCGCCCGGTCCATCGGCACGGGGGTGTTGGACGCAGGTGGAACGGTTGCAGTTGCAGCGAGGAATTCGGAGCAGGCCGCGGCGTTGGCGAGTGATCTCGGTTGCCATGTGGCGGTCGAGGGCGAGCCGGCGACGATTGTCGTCAACTGCACGCCGCTGGGAATGGAGGGAGGGGACGAGCCGGATGGTGACCCCGCCGAGGCGCTCGTGCCATGGCTGTCGCTGGTACCGCCGCTGATCGTCTTCGACACCGTCTACAAGCCATCGGCGACGCCGCTGCTCACTCGAGCCTCCGCCGCCGGCTGCGAAACGATCCCCGGCATCCAACTGTTCGACCGCCAAGCCGCCCTCCAACAAACCGCCTGGCGTTCGTGAATTCCCGCATGCGTGACGGTCACAATGGTGGGATGCGGATAATGCCGAAGGCGGCACGGATGTCCCAGCCGAGGGGATCAATGCCGACGAGGATGGGATTGGGGACATCCACGCCAAGGGCGGCGCAGGCGTCGCGAAGATCGTCGGTTCTCGAACCATTGACCTCACGGCAGACCGATGCCTCGTTGTCGACCAGCGGATTGGGCCGCACCAACGCCTCACCATCGACAAAGCTGTCGTGATACCGCGCGGCATCGATCTCGGCAGCGGCCCATCGCACATCCGGCGGTTCGCCGTGATACACCCTCCAGCGATCGGCCATCGCACCACCGTCCCCCTGTTCCTCGAACGCCCCCAGAGTCACGCTGAGTTCCATCGCTCCATCCTCATACCCGGGAACGAAGAGGCTGAGCCCTGCCGGTTCGAGCATCGCGACCATCACCGAGAGAATCAGCCGTCCATCCGCGGCGATGACATACCGCACATCCCGAAGGTGCTGGCCAAACTGCAGCGACCCTGTCGAGTTCGATCGTAGGAAAGCCCACGCATCATCGGCAACGGCAGCCTCGAACTCTGGATCCTGCATCAGCGTGAACTCATGAGGCTCTCAATGTCGGCAACCTTGCGAGGAATCGCAGCTGAGAGATTCCGGCGACCCTTTGGCGTCACCAGGATGTCGTCTTCAATGCGAACACCAATGCGCTCATCCGGAAGATAGATGCCCGGTTCGATCGTGATCACTGCGCCGGATTTCAGCGCCTCGTTGCCGCAAGCGTCGTGCGTCTCCAGTCCAAGGTGGTGCCCGATGCCATGTATGAACGCATCGCCGAAGCCCGCATTTGTTATGACCTTGCGGGCCGCAGCATCAATCGCGGCAAATGTCGCACCGGGTTTGACGGCGCGAATTGCCGCTTCCTCCGCCTGCAGAACGATCTCGTAGATTTCCCGTTGCCGCTGCGTAAACACGCCAGACGCCGGAACCGTTCGCGAAATGTCCGCGCCATACCCGCCGCACCTTGCGCCGGAATCGATCAACACCAACTCGCCATCTTCGATCGCTTGATCGTTGGCGGCATAGTGCAGCACCGTCGTATTGATGCCGCTTCCTACGATTGAATCGAAACCGAGGCCATCACTTCCGCGCACGGCGTACCCGTGTTCCAATGTGGACTGCACCACCGACTCATTCATCCCTGGTTCGATCGACCTGACAGCATCCTCAAACCCGCCGGCCGTGTACTTGACGGCCTCCTTGATCAACGCCACCTCCGCAGTCGACTTCACTGCACGCAGCGAACCGATCAGCGACGACCTGTTGACAACCTCCAACCCCGGCGCTCGTTTCGCGACCTTTCGCCAGATCTCAAGGTCGGGCGGCAGGGATTGATCAAACGCCGCCGTCGGATGAAGCGTGGCCAACTGCCGAACTCGCTCTGAAACGATCGCCAGCACCCGTCCCAACATGCCGGTTCGATACACCGTCGGAAACCCGGTCCGCTCCCGCAGTGACGCACTGATGTGACTCCTCAGTCCGTCCCATTGCTCCTTCTCAGGATCGAGTGGTCGAAGAAACAGGACATCTCGCCTCGACTCAACTGGATGGGTGCTGTCAAGAAGCAGGATCGCACCGGGCTCATCCGCCACGCCCGTGAGATACTCGAAATGCGGATGTGGGCGCCAAGAGGCGTCCCCATCGCTCGCATCTCCAGCAAACACCAACCCCGCGGCACCCTTCAGGCCGCGATGTACTCGACCCCGCCTCGCTCGATACTCGCTCTGCGGTATTCCGCTCACATGTCGCCCCGAATTCGCTCGACCACCGCCGTGCTGCCGAGTCCCGGTCGATGGGCGAGCACTTCAACTTCGATGCCGAGTTCCTTCAACAGCGGGTACTCGATGATGTCCGCGGCGGCATAGTCGCCGCCCTTGACATACACATCTGGACGAACTGATCGAATCAACGCTTCCGCGGTTTCTTCCTCGAACGGAACAACGATGTCCACACACTGCAGTTCGCCGAGGATCTCCATGCGCTCCCGCAGCGGATAGATCGGCCGGCCCTCTCCTTTGAGCCTTCCCACCTGATCGTCGCCATTGATGCCGACAATCAGGATGTCCCCCCGTCTTGCTGCCTCTCTCAGATACGCCACATGGCCCGCATGGATGACATCAAAGCACCCGTTGGTCAACACGATTCGGCGATTCGCATCACGAAGCGTTCCGAGTTCGATTTCCAATTCTTCACGGCTGCGAATCTTCCCCGCATTCCCTTCTCGCAGCAGTTCCTGTTGCACATGCGACATCGGAATCGGTGTGGCGCCGAATGCCTCAACTTCCAGTCCCGCAGCCACATTTGCCAGTTCCACCGCGTCAGACCACGAAAGCCCACCGCCTCGTCCCACCGACATCGCTGAGACAACCATGTCGCCTGCGCCGGTCACATCGTAAACGGACCTCGCGCGTGTCGGAAGATGCGACGGCGCGGACCCACGCTCTGCAAGCACTGCGCCATGCCGATCAAGAGTCACCACCACTGCATGTAGATCGAGCGAGACTCGCATTGCCTCGGCCAACTCCATTGCGCCCTCAACAGGATCAGCATCATCGAGACGACAGTTCATCGCCCGTTCAAGTTCGCTTCGATTCGGCGTGATGATTGTCGCGCCTCGATAGCATTCGTAGTCATCTGTATTGGCGGGGTCGACAACGACCTCAACGCCCACATCGGCGCATCGTTGAATGACCGCCCTCGTCCGCTGGTCCCCCAGCACGCCCTTGCCGTAGTCCTCCATACACACGATGTCGGATGTTGGAAGGACCTCGGCGAGCGAGGCGAGCAACGCCGTAAAGTCCCCTTCCGAAAGCGGCGCTCTGGACTCTTCGTCAAGCCGAAACATCTTCTGCGGATGGCGGTGCTGCGCGAGCCCGACAATGCTCCGCTTTACCGTCGTGGGACGATCGGAACACGCCCGCACTCCCGCCACATCAATGTCCGGTGCGGACAGCAGTTCACAGAGTTTTTGTCCCGCGTCATCTTGGCCAATCACACCGATGCATCGAACCCGCGCGCCGAGTGCGGCGGCGCACTTCGCAACATTGGCAGCGCCTCCACATCGCCAATGGCGACTGCGAACATCGAGTACCGGGACCGGCGCATCGGGGCTGAGCCGTTCAGCATCACCCTGGATCAACTCATCCAACATGACATCGCCGACAACCGTCACGACGGGCGAATCGACACTCAGAACACGATCAAGCAGGCTCTTCACCCACACATCGTACCGCGACTGCGCCGAGAATCGCCGCCTGGAGTGCGTCGCTTCCCGCCACCATCTCCAATTCAAGGTCGGGAACGACGATGGGACAGGCAAGAGCAGACATGTCCACCACGCCTCGGGCCTTGACCCAGTCCTTGAGCGTCATGACGATCGCATCGACATTGCGGGCTGCTGCTGTCAACTGCACGACCTCACCGGCCGAAAACGGTTCATGGTCCCCCGCCGGAAGATGCCTCGCAACGCGGCAACCCAGCCGGACCAACGCCTCGATGACCGGCCCGGGATGCCCGATGCCGAGGCGAACAGCCGCCGAACGACCGGTCAGCCAATCAAGACCCTCTTGACGCTCGCCGTCGGCGTCGTGTACCTGCAGCGAACGCCAACGATGCGCGGTCCAAGCAAGAGGTTCCTCTCCGGCTGCCGCTGCCACCTTCGCGGAAAACGCAGGATCGCTCCGCTCCGCATGACTGACAACGATCGCATCCGCCCGGCGAAGTCCAGACACTGGTTCGCGAAGCCAACCCAAAGGAAGCATGCGCTGCGTAAACGCATCGCGCAACAGATCAATCACCACGATGTCCAAATCGCGATGAATCCGGCGGTGCTGAAATGCGTCGTCGAGAACCACGCAATCGGCCTTGCCACCGTGAGCGACATATTCCAAGACTCCCTTGCACCTGTCCGGGCCGACAATGATCTCGATATCGCCGAGCCGCTCGCGGTATTCCAGTGCTTCGTCCGCTCTGCTCGGATCTGCCGATCCGTATCCTCGCATGGCAATCGCAGGGCAATGACCGGCCTCGCGAAGTTGCCGCACGATCCATGTGACCAGAGGCGTCTTGCCGGTCCCGCCAACCGTCAGGTTGCCGACTGCAATGACTGGAAGCGGCATCCTCTGCACTTTCCAACCGCGGTCGTACAAGTGATTGCGAAACTTGACCACCGCGCCGTACAGCTGGGATGCTGGCGCGGCCAGCACATCAAGCCAATTGGGCAGCGGTCCGTTCATGAAGCCAGTTCCATTGCAAGTCGATCCATCGGCAGTCCCATCACACTGGTGGCATCCCCTCGGCAAGTGATCGGCCAACCGCTGCCGACGCGCTCAGCAAGGTTGTAACCGCCCGCCTTTCCTCGCCATCTCCTTGAGTCAATGTACTGATCGATCTCCCCGTCGCTGATCGCTCCAATGCCCACAGTGACCACCTCCGTGCCATGTCGAGTGCACCTGCCATCCGCCGTCATCAGGCACCAACCCGTGAGCACTTCGTGATCTCGCCCGCGCATCCGGTCGAGCATTGCACGGGCCTGTTCTCCATCCGTTGGTTGTCCGTAGGCCTCGCCGTCCACCAGACACATCGTATCGGCGGCCAGCACGGTGCCGGATCGGTGCCGCAACTGTGCCATCACATCATTGGCCTTCATGATGGCCAGCACGGCCACCCATTGCTGCGGCGGACAGTCTCCGCATTGGAGCCGTCCGTCGTCCATGCCAGGCGGGCACGGTAGCGCTTCGATGCCCGCCTTGGCGAGCAACTCGCGGCGGCGCGGCGATGCACTTGCCAGAATCAGTGGGCGAGGCCACCGCATCACGCCCCGCTGCTTTCGCGGAGTTTCGCATCGACGCGGGCGATGACTGCATCCAGTTCGATCTCTCGCATGAGCCGGTCCCCAAGCGATGCGTCGCGGTAGTGCGTCCCGTGCGGCCGATGGGCCGCGACAACATCCTCCGTGTCCGGCCAAGGACCGACAGCGGACGGAGGCGTGGGTCCGAAGAGGCCGAGACAGGGGCGGTGAAATCCAGCGGCGATGTGCAGCGCAGCGGAGTCATTCGCCACGGTGATTGCCGAGGTGCTGATGATGGCCATCAATCGGCCCACGGTCATGTCGTCAAGGAGGTCATGAATGCCGTCAACGGCGGCGACCGCTGCAACCTGACCTCGCTCCCAGGGGCCGCCGACAAGCACGACCGGACCGTGCACCTCACGGAGGTGCTCGGCGAGTGCGGCGAATCGTTCGCCCGGCCAGCGTTTGGACTCCCAGCGGGCAGTGGGCGCAAGGACGGCCGGGTTTTCGGTGATTCCCAGTTCCGTTCGTCGCTGCGACCACCAGACAAGATCTTCTTCCCGCGCTGCCAGAGTTGCGATCGTTACCGGCGAAACGCCGATCGCCTCAACCAGTTCCAGCATCCGCTCGACCGTGTGCGTCTTGTGCCGTTTGACCCGCTGCGTATACCCCAGCCAGCCAAACTCCCTTGCGTCATCCGGACCAACACGGCGAGGCGCCCGGGTGGCTCTCGCAAGGTATCCGCTTCGACCGAGCCCCTGTCCATCGATAACCAAGTCGTATCGGCGCTCTCGAAGTTGCCCCACGAGAGTTCGGATGCTCCGCAGCCCCCCCGGGAGATACCACCGACCCAACCTGCTGCGATTGAACGGAATGACGGCGGTGACATCCGGATGGGCAGCCACTGCATCGACGAACTCGGTCTGCACGAGCCAGTCGATCGTCGCCTCCGGGAAGGCCGCCCGCAGGCTGGCCACGACCGGTAGGCTCCGGACGACATCGCCCAGCGCGCTGGGGCGAATGAACAAGATTCTCTGTGGATCTCCCATGGTCGCTGGCCCCTGAGGGGGGTGCATGCTACCGCCTGCCTTGACACTGCCGGCATACCGGTCAATAGTCCCCTTCTGAGGAGCAGGCGCATGTCCGACGAGACACCGACACAATCCGAATCCGACGGGCCGACCAGCCCCGGTGGAACGACCAGCGGCTTTGAGACGGCGCTGGGCAAGATCGTCGTTGACAATGGACTGGTGACCGCCGAGGAACTGGAAGAGTGCAACTCACTTCTTGATGGAGGTGACGGGGAGGGCGTCGGCCGCACACTGGTCGATCTCCTGATCAACCACCAATATGTCACTCGGCGGCAGATCGAACGAATTCACACGGAGTTCGACGCGAGGAGGTCGACACAGCGGATCTCCGGGTATCGCATCATTCGCAAACTCGGCGCCGGTGCGATGGCGACTGTCTTTCTTGCGCAGCAGGAGAGTCTTGACCGGCCCGTCGCCATCAAGGTGTTGCCCCAGAAGTTTTCCGACAACAAGGAATTCCTCGATCGGTTCTACAAGGAAGGCCGCGCCGCGGCAAAGTTGAATCATCCAAACATTGTGCAGGCCTACGATGTCGGACAGTCGGGCGATCATCACTACTTTGTCATGGAGTATGTGGATGGCGAAACGGCCTATGAACAGATCGTCAGCGAGAAGCGACTTGGGGAAGCGGATGCCATTCGGATCATCAAGCAGGTAGCCGCTGCACTGCAGCACGCCCACGACGCTGGTTTCATTCACCGGGACATCAAGCCGAAGAACATCATGATCTCTTCGCGAGGAACCGTGAAGCTCGCCGATCTTGGTCTCGCCCGCGCACTGGCGGATCAAGAGGCCGCGGAATCCGAGGCAGGTCGCGCCTACGGCACACCGTATTACATCAGTCCAGAGCAGATACGCGGCAAGGTCGATATCACGCCCGCGGCAGACATCTATGGTCTTGGCGCAACCTGTTACCACATGGTCACGGGCCAGGTGCCCTTCAAGGGGAAGAACCCCTCCGATGTCATGCACCGGCACCTCAAACAGGCGCTTACCCCGCCGGATCACATCAACCCCTCGCTGTCACCGGGACTCTCCCAGGTGATTGAGATGATGATGGCCAAGAGTGTCGCTCGACGCTACCAGACGGCGATGGATGTCATCGAAGATCTGGAAATGGTTGAGCAGGGGAAGACGCCGCACTTCGCGCAGCCCACCCTTGACTTTCAGATGCTTGCAGAAACGGCTCATTCCCCCGGACCGCCGACGCCGGTCGCCGCGCAACGACCTGATCCTGCCAAGGCTGCCCCCCAGCCCATCGGACTTTGGGTCCTGCTGGGAATCAGTGTGCTGGCGAATCTGATTTTGCTTGCGTTTGTAGCGGCGGCGTAGCCGAGAGTTCAGACGGCAGCGGCCTGTCGCGTCGACTCCCAGTCGGCGAGGAACTTCGCCAGCCCCTTGTCTGTAAGTGGATGGTCCATCATCTGCGCGATCACCTTGTACGGCACCGTGGCGACATCTGCGCCGATGAGCGCACATTGCACGAGGTGTAAAGGGTGTCGAATGGACGCGGCGAGGATCTTCGTCGTGAATCCATAGTTGTCGTAGATCGTTCGGATCTGCTGGATGAGTTCCATCCCGTCGCCGCCGATGTCGTCAATGCGGCCAAGAAACGGACTGATCAGGAAGGCGCCCGCCTTCGCTGCGAGCATCGCCTGCAAGGGTTGGAAGCACAGCGTCATATTCACGCGGACACCGCGGTCGGACAGCGTCTTGCAAGCGCGAAGACCGTGCACGGTGCAAGGCACCTTGATCACGATGTTGGGCGCAATGGTCAGCAACTGTTCCGCTTCGGGAATGATCTCGTCGTGTTCGGTCGCCACAACTTCCCCGCTCACCGGGCCGGGAACGACGTCGCAGATTTCAGCGAGACGGGTATGAAAGTCAACGCCTTCCTTTGCTACGAGACTCGGATTGGTCGTCACTCCGTCGAGGACGCCCATGGCGGCCGCTTCCCGAATCTCGTCGATGTTCGCTGTGTCGATATACAGTTCCATGGCACCCATGATAGTCCGGATGTGCGTATCATCGCGGCCATGCCCGGTGTTGCACAGCGACTGGCCGAACTCGGCATTGTCCTCCCCGAACCGCCAAAGCCCATTGCGAGTTATGTTCCGGCCAGGTTGGTGGGCAACCTCCTGTATGTGAGCGGCCAGCTTCCTCTGAAAGATGGATCCATCGCGTGCAAAGGAGCAGTGCCGTCGGCTGTGTCAATTGAGGAAGCGAATGCTGCTGCCCGGCAGTGCGGCCTCAATGCCTTGGCAGTAGCCGCAGATACGCTCAGAGGGGGCCTCGATCGGGTGATCTCCGTGGTGCAAGTGCGGATTTCGGTGGCGTCCGATGCCGGGTTTGGCGATCAACCGGCCGTGGCGAACGGTGCGAGCGATCTCTTTCAGGAGGTCTTCGGCGAGGCCGGCCGCCACACGCGGGTGGCCGTCGGAGCCATTGCGCTGCCTGCTGGGGTGTCCGTGGAGGTCGATGTCGTGTTCGAAGTGGAGCCGAATGATGGCTGATTATCGGACGCGCAGAGAAAAGTACGCCGATTTCATCTCCTTGGGGGGTTGACGGGATCCTTGCCCGCCCCAACCATGTATAGATTCTTCGGGGAACAGACCGCTGTGGCAACCATGATTCGGTTGACCGCTCTTATTCGCCTGCTTTTCTGCGGGCAGATTCTTCCGCCGCACTGGTCAGACAATGTGATCGCCGACGACTCGGCCAGAACCCGCCATGTCTCAATTCAGCGGGTCGCTACAGGGTTCGTCGTCGGTGCGTGCGGTGCCATTCGATCAATGTGATCGATCCGCTCAACGGCAGGGCAATGAATGTCCCTGTCGGCCATGTACACCGGCTTGTCGCCGGAGTCACCGTCCTGTTCGCCGCTGCGTTTCTCTCGTGTCAGGGAGAGGGACCTTCACAGGCGACGATGGGCGACTCGCCGACTTGCCACCGTTCTTATTTGATCTTCAACCATTACGGAGAACTGCGAACATGCGACACATGCGACACACAAGAATACGAGGCTTCACGCTGATCGAGTTATTGGTCGTGATTGCCATTATCGCACTACTGATGGGCCTGCTCTTGCCGGCGCTTTCAGGTGCGATGGCTGCGGCACGAACACGCCGAGATCAGGCGCAGGCGAAGGGGATCTACCAGACCTTCTCCATCTTTGCGGCCGAGAACAACAATGATATGCCCAAACCCAGTCACATCAATCGTGATCGGGCAGACATGGGCAGCACCGGCGGCTCGTACACGGGGCCAATGGGCAGCCAGGAAATCCCTGGCATGGGCCCTCCTCAGTACACCTTCAACAGGACGGGCTACCTCTTTTCGGCCATGATCGCTCAGAACTACTTCACGCCTGATGTCTGCGTCGGCCCTGTCGAAGTAAATCCGATCGTCATTGCCAAGGGCGACTCCTCCAAGGATGCCGCAGAGGTGGCGTACGACTACTCGATGTACGACCCCACCGGCCAGGATTCCTACTGGGATCCCGACTTTAGCGGTGATCCGTCCGGCGACCACTCCGGCAGTGGGTCCGCGACGGACAACTGCCATGTTTCATACGCCCACCTAACATTGTGCGGCGACCGAATGAAGCGACGGTGGAGCTCGGAGGCCAGTACCGACGATGTCATGCTCGCTAACCGCGGGACCAACATGGGAACGATCGAGGGCGAGGAATACTCCAAGTCCCCGACGCTTCAGTTCCATGGCCCGGACCAGCAGTGGGAAGGCATCTTTGTCGCGGGCGATGCTTCCGCGCACTACAGCAAGTCGTTCTGGGCCCAGGGTGTCCAGTATGAACCCCGCGATGGATTTGGCTTTGTCAAGGACAACATGTTCGACGCGGACTTTTCCGACTTTGCAGGCGGCCTGACCTATCCCGGAGCCCCCTCTGGTGATGTCTGGCTTTCCATGTCATGGCTGGCCAGCGCCGATGGCAAGAATGTCATCGCATCATGGGATGAGTTGCTGCCGTAATGACCAACACCGATGAAATGGATTATCGACTGGAGACTATCCCAATGAACCGAAGGAAACAGGGCTTTACGCTCATCGAGTTGCTGGTGGTCATGTCCATCATCGCACTCCTGTTGAGCATCCTCGTGCCGGCGCTTGGACGGGCGCGGGCACAGGCCATGCTCGTCAAGGATGCGAGCCAGGTCAACGGCATCTTTAAAGGCTGGACCTCTTGGGCCGGCGATCACGCTGGGTATTTCCCGATTGCTGGACTTGAGAAGCGACAGCAGGATACTCAACTCGGCCAGTACATCAAAGGCCGTGGACCCGAGGACTTGCAATGGAACGACCACGGGTCGCTCCTCGCGCTCTGCATCATGCAGAATCTCTACACGCCAGATACGCTCATGGCACCAACGGAGCCCAACGGCAATGTCGGCGCG
>PVBE012685262.1_pt1 | contig 28156 bp, 28 predicted proteins | sample 1631181 | NCBI WGS metagenome assembly PVBE01 (sample SAMN08397723, study PRJNA350692) | Marine metagenome, whole genome shotgun sequencing project. | isolation source: water | place: Pacific Ocean | collected 2012-04
AATGGTGCTCCTTGTGACAAAATGAATGACAGCCTGGCTTTATAGGTATATAATCTTAATTGAAATCATTATTGTTACGAAGCTGATCCGGTCATTGTTTTTATCGCTCTCAGGGGCGAACGCCCACCACGTTGTGTGGCGTTTTGATGGGTAGGAGCCCGTTTCAACGGGCGATAGCATTAAGGTTGTGCGTAACATTAGCGAGCGTATCCATTAGGATTCAGCAGATAGCGGGTAGTGTGTAGCAGGCGGTACACACCGCCGAAACAAAGGAGATATTATGCCATTCGATACGATTCAGGATGAAAACCGCGATGTATCTCGTCGCAGTTTTCTAAAAGGCGCACTGCTCGGTGGAGCCGCTTTAACCATGAGCAGCAAACTGGCCATGGCGGAACAGATGATGACCGGTCGTGTTTCGGTCCGGGACATCCGGTCTGCCGGACTGGAACCCGGGCAGGTCGATCTGTCACTCAATGAGAATCCGAACGGGGCGTCCCTCCATGCGATTCAGGCGATGGCGGATCATCTGACTACGGTCAACCGGTATACCAGAGACAGCGGAGATCTGAGAGAATCTCTGATCGATGCGCTGGCCGCATACGATCGCGTTGAATTTGAAAAGGTGAAACCGGAACGCGGTTCACGGAGGCCGCCCCCGACGCCGTATATCTTTTCCTATAGCGGCTCATCCGAATTCCTGAGGCTGCTGCCCATGGCCTACCTGAGCCGGGAGGGTGGTGATGTGGTTGATGCCGAAGGCGCCTACTCGTCGATCCGACGGGCTGCGTTGTCCATCAGCGAGGAACTGGGGGTACCGGTCAACGCGACAAGTGTGCCGCTGACCGAGGACTACCGCCACGATCTGGACGGCATGCTGAAAGCGATTACGCCGAAGACGAAGATCGTCGTGATCACGAATCCGAACAATCCGACCGGCACCCTGCTGTCTTTTGAAGAAATCGAACGGTTTGTAAACGCGGTCCCGAAAGAGGTGATCATCGTTATCGATGAAGCATATATCCATTTTGGACGGGATTTGAACTACCAGCGTGCGATGCCGTTGGCCATGACCAACGACAATGTGATCGTCATCCGAACCTTCTCTAAGGCGTACGGCATGGCGGCCATGCGCGTCGGCTATGCGGTCTGCAGTCAGGCGATCCAGCAGAAACTGTCTTTTTACATGACTACGGGGTTTCCACCGGTGCTTCCGCTGGTCGCAGTCGAAGCTACAGCCAAGGACCTGTACCATCTCCGCCGGTCCCAGCAGGTGGTATGGGCCTTCCAGGATCGGTGTTATGAGGAATTCGACAAGCTGGGGCTGGAGTATCTCCCGGGTTCAGGCAGCTTCTTCATGGTCAATGTTCGTCAGAACGGCACGGATTTCGCGCGCGAATTGTTAAGGAGGCGAATAAAAGTCGCCGTGAGGAATCGGGACCTGATGCCGACCTGGATTCGGGTGTCCGCCGGCACAGCGCCGGAGACGGAGGTATTTCTCGCTGAATTTAAGAAACTGTTGAGTAAAATGTAGTAAATGGCGTGTGGCAGGTGGTGGGTAGTAGGGACGACACGCCACAGGCTACCCGCTATTTACCAGGGGTTCGCCGGGGCTGACGACATTCAGGCGGCATTCGAGCATCCATTGCTCAAAGCGGTCCACTTCGCCGTACAGATGGTCGAACGAATCGACGATGAAGAGCAGCGGCTGAAAATGGTCGATCGCGAAATATTGATCGACGACCCATTATTAAACCACCTTGTATTCCGATCAAATCTCAATAGAAAGTTGAAATGACCCCCATGTCTCTCGTGCCAGGCAGCTCATCCATAGAAATCGTCAATCCGGCTATCAATCGGGGTTCTTTCGGCTATGTCCTTATCGACTTTGACGGCACCATCTCGGTGATCCGTCGGGGCTGGCGGGAAATCATGATCTCCATGATGGTCGACATACTTGCCGACCTCAAAACCGGTGAAACCAAATCCGGCCTCATCAAACTGGTCTCCGGGTTTGTGGATGAACTTACAGGACAACAGACCATTTATCAGATGTTACGGTTTTGTGAAGAAATCCGGCATCGGGGCGGAACCCCGGCGGATGCTTCGATCTACAAACAACAATTCCACGAGCACCTCAATACCCATATTGCAGACCGCATTCAGGGGCTTAAGTCAGGGGCTATTCTCCCAGAAGACCTGATGCTGCCCGGTACGCTGGACCTTCTGGAAAACCTTACCAACCGCGGCCTCGAACTCTATCTGGCCAGCGGCACCGATATTCAGTATGTGCAGATTGAAGCGGAACTCTTGGGCGTCACGTCTTACTTTAAAGGACGCATCTTCGGGGCACTGGATCAATATCAAGCGTTTTCCAAAGCCCGGGTCATACAGGATATCCTCCAGACCTACGCCGTCCAGGGTGACCAACTCCTCGGGTTAGGCGATGGATGTGTGGAAATTGAAAATGTCAAAGCCGTTGGAGGAACCGCCGTGGGCGTGGCCTCCGACGAAATCCGGCGCGAGGGCGTCAATGCCTGGAAACGCGACCGGCTCATGGCGGTCGGCGCCGACCTGATTGTCCCTGAATACCGGGAGCAAGACCTGCTGATTTCTTATTTATGCAATGACTGATCGCCATAGATGATCATAGCGATGCCCTTCATTTTCTTACGCCGTCGTCGAGGGAGACCCGTTCCTCATCGGCAATACGCATCAGCTCGATTTTTGTCCGCTGCAGCAACGAGTGGTTCTCCCAGCCTCGGACGTTGGGACTGATGCCGTGTTCCAAGGTCGCCTCCATGACCGGAACACCGTGCCGGTCCGCTATCGACTCCCGCATCGCGTTGTACAGCGACTGGAACCACGGCTCCTCCGTAAGTTCCGGCTTATACTGATCCAGGACCATCTCCACGATATCCGGCTGCTTCATGTAAGCGGCGTTGCCCATCGCATCAAGCCCCTTTTCCGGGTGGTACCCCCAGCTATTCCGCCACCATGGCGATGTTGCCGCTCTGTGCCTGATCGTCTTTTTTGACAGCGAACCACAGCGTCGCCCCGATCTCGATAAAATCTTCATTCGGGTCGTGGCGATGGTATGCGTAGGTTGCGTTCGGATCGGCGCCGTATTCGAGCAGCAGTCGTGCGACATCGATATGGCCGCAGCAGGCGGCGATGGTCAGCGGGTACGCATAGGTCTGAAAATAATATAACGAACCGGATAACGCGCTGGCCTGTTCATCCGGGGAAAGGGCGTTCGACGGGATGTCTATGGCGGCCTCGGCGGATACAACGGGTATATGCTTCTTCCGTATAAACCGGCCGCAATGTTTGAAGACGATCTTCCGGAACCAACCCGGGAAGGCGGCTGGTTCATTCAGGTGGGAAAGATCTCTATACGTCTGCAAAAACGCCTCTTCGGTCACCTCTTCCGCCAGATGGAAATCGCCGCTAAGGGCGTGGTTCCCTTAGCGCCACATAAATCACACCGTCCCGGCCGAGGATATAGAGAACGGACGAATCATAATCCATGCCTGATCTGAAAGTTAAAAGTTGCCTGAACAGGTGTAAATCCATTATCTTACGAGTATTCTCTCTCAGAATAAACAAATGTGACGGAGGCTGGTATTGCAACATAGAGTTTTTAAAATACAGGGACTGGACTGCGTGGAAGAGGTGGCCATTCTGAAACGCGAAGTCGGACCGATGGTCGGGGGTGAAGCGCATCTTGCCTTCGATATTCTTAATGCGAAGATGATTGTGACGCCGGAGGCCGATGAGGTAGACACGGATGCGATTATACGAATGGTTGGGGAGACGGGGATGCAGGCGGCCGTGTGGCAGGATGATCCGGATGAAGAAGTCGGCGGATTCTGGGTACGGCGGGGGCGGTTTGTTCTGATGGTGGTCAGCGGCGCATGTGCGCTGGCCGGGTTTCTATCGAATGCGATCTACGCAGGAAGTGTTATGGCGGCACTCGGTTCCGAAGGGCTGGGGCAGACGCACCAGACGCCGTGGCTCTCGATGGCATTGTATACGTCCGGGATTATGGCCGCCTTGCGGTATGTCGCGCCCAAGGCGTGGTTTGCTATGCGTCGACTCCGACCTGATATGAACGCCCTGATGACGATTGCGGTGATCGGGGCTATCCTCATCGGAGAATGGTTCGAAGCGTCGACGGTATCGTTTCTGTTCGCGGTGTCCCTTACGCTTGAATCCTGGAGCGTCGGTCGCGCCCGCCGGGCGATCGGCGCGTTGATGGACCTCACGCCGCCGGTCGCGCATTTGAAGCAGCCGGACGGCAGTGAGCAGACGGTGACGCCAGCCAGCGTGGCCGTCGGGGCCGTGGTGATCGTAAAACCGGGGGAGCGCGTGCCGGTGGACGGCCGTGTTGTCGGGGGAGAGAGCGCCGTCAATCAAGCGCCGATTACGGGAGAGAGCCAGCCGGTGCATAAGAAAACGGATGATCCAGTCTTCGCCGGCGCCATCAACGGCGATGGCGCTCTGGAGATCGAATGCAACAAAACGGCCGGCGATACAACGCTGGCGCACATCATCCGTATGGTCGGCGAAGCCCAGAGCAAACGGGCCCCTTCCGAACAGTGGGTGGAGCGCTTCGCCCGCGTTTATACGCCGATAATTCTGGGTCTGGCCGTGCTGGTTTTTCTACTGCCGCCTCTGCTCTTCGACCTCTCATGGACCGATTGGGGCTATCGGGCTCTGGTGCTGCTCGTCATCGGTTGTCCCTGCGCGCTGGTCATCTCGACGCCCGTCAGCATCATCGCCGCCCTGGCCGCCTCCGCACGGAATGGCGTGCTGGTCAAAGGTGGCGTCTACATGGAAGCCCCGGCACATTTGTCGGCCATCGCGTTCGACAAGACGGGTACGTTGACCCAGGGAAAGCCTGCCATCGTAGCGATTGATCCGCTGGATGGGCACACAGAAGAAGAACTCCTGGCGCGCGCATCGGCCATGGAAGCCCGCAGTGATCATCCGCTGGCCAGAGCGATCACGGCCTGTGCAAAGGCGCGGGGCGTACCGATTATACCGGCTGAGGATTTTCAGGTCATTCAGGGCAAAGGCGCGACCGCCCGCTTCAACGGCGAGTTGTTCTGGCTCGGTTCGCATCGCTATCTCGAAGAACGCCGGCAGGAGACCGAAGCTGTGCATCAACTGCTGGAGGCGCGATCAAAAGCAGGTTATTCGGTCGTATTGATCGGAAATGACACACATGTATGCGGCATTCTGTCTATTGCCGACGCCATCCGCCCCGAAACCCGCGCAGCCCTCCAGGCATTGAAGGATAGTGGGATTCAGCATCTGGTCATGCTGACCGGAGATAATGAGGGCACCGCCCATGCGATAGCCGAAGAGGCGGGTGTGAATGAAGTCCATGCAGATCTGCTGCCTGAAGACAAAGTAGCCGTGGTAGAATCGCTGGTCTCCGGCTATCAGCACGTCGCCATGATCGGCGATGGCGTCAACGACGCCCCAGCCATGGGAAGGGCCACCCTCGGCATCGCTATGGGCGCCGCCGGCAGCGACGCCGCCATCGAAACTGCTGACATCGCCCTGATGTCAGACGATCTCGCCAAACTGCCGTGGCTGATCAACCATGCCCGGCGTACCCTGTCGGTCATCCGCCAGAATATCATCTTCGCCCTTCTGGTAAAGGCTATCTTCGTTATCTTCACCTTCGGGGGCCTCGCCTCCCTCTGGGCTGCTATCGCTGCTGATATGGGCACGTCGCTGCTGGTAACGACGAACGGGTTGCGGTTGTTGAGGGCAAAGAATGAAAGAGAAGGTTTTCATGAAAACTAAAAGTCAATGGCCGATTTCTTATCAGGCCGTCGCAGCTCCCGCAGAATCGGCATCCCGCACCAATCAATGGGAATCAGTGGACGAGCGATGGAAGCCGGTGAAAGAGCAGTTTCCGGATCGGCTGGCCGTAATATAGGATACGGCCGGGCGCTGAAGTGGATCAACGACCTGATCTATTGGCAATATTTGGACAACAAGCACACCACACTCACATGCCACTTGCGCCAGGTGATGCATCCACATCATCGGGCCATTAACAGCAACAATACCTTTTACACGCAGCAGGGCAGCAAACAAGGTTGGCGTATTCCGGACGTTCGATTGCATGGACCGGGCAAAGAGCAGCACACACCTTCGCCCACAGCGTCTACTTCCTCAAATGAGTGGACCTTACGAACGATCCCGCTGCACTGCCCGGGAACTCCCGCCCTCTCCATAAATCATTCGCCCGGATGCCGTTTCACGTGGTTTTGGCGGTCGTATCTGAGCGGAAGCGTCCTTTTGTGGAGATGGCTGATCAGGTGGTTTACCGAGAAAATCAGGCGATTGCGAACGCGTAAAGACCCCGGCGCTGGCCATGCGACCGACAACCATATGGCATATACCGGATCCGACTGTGTCCGAAACATTAAATTAAAAGAGGAAAACTGAAGATGGTCTGGAGGCCACCGAAGCGAACATTTAGCCATAACTTGCTACATGTTCGGACAACACAACATTGTCGTATGCGGAACCGCCCGGACTCGGACCGTAAAGAATGATGGGGAAGGTTCCTGTTTTTGCACCTGCGTTTTTCATCGCATGCATGCGGGCGCCGAAAAGGTTTTTCAGAGATTCTTCCGAACCGGCAAAACGTCCATATTCCTGTCTTATAGACTGCTTCTGATCTTCGGTCGGTTCACCCAGCCTTTTTTTGCGTTGACGCAAGATACCCGTTTCATTAATTCAATCAGCATCGTACCGTTCAGCAGTATACCATATCGGGAGGGTAGCGTAATCCAGGATAACTATTACGAAACAGACGATCAGATCGCCGTCTATAGCGAGTTTCATTACGGCACTGAATACTTTGATGTGGCCATCTATCCGAAACGTTGCGCCGAACTGTGCCTGTCATTTATGGATGGGCGTAGAAAGGAACGATCGCTGGATTTAGGCTGCGCCGTAGGCCGCTCAACCTTTGAGCTGGCTCGTGGGTTTGATTCTGTTACCGGCCTCGACTTCTCGCGCGGCTTTATCAGGGTCGCTGTGGAGATGAAGGAAAAAGGTTTGATACAATATGCGCTTCCTGAAGAGGGTGAACTGGTCTCCCATCATGAGAAGCGCCTTGCAGAGTTCGGCCTGGCGGACACACAGAACAAAGTAACCTTCCGCCAAGGGGATGCGCAGGATCTCGATCCTTCACTGACGGATTACAATCTGATATTCGCCGGTAACCTGATTGATCGGCTGCCCAATCCGGCTCAATTTTTGACGCACATCCATGAACGATTGAGGATCGGTGGCCTGCTGATTATCACCTCACCCTACACCTGGTTACCGGATTTCACACCGCGCGAAAAATGGATCGGCGGATTTATAAAGGACGGACAACCTTTTACGACGCAGGATGGGATGACAGGATTACTATCCCCCTGCTTCGAGTTGATCGACGACACCCATCAGGTTCCCTTCGTCATCCGCGAAACCAGACGTAAGTTCCAGCATACCATTGCCGCGGTGACGGTGTGGGAGCGGGTGAATTGAGTTATTCTTATCACAGAGGATCACCATGTTGACGGAACAGCAGTATTTACACTTTCAGACCTTTGGTTTTGTGGTTTTGCGGCAGGTGTTTACGTCGGATGAATTCAAGCGGCTTGACGCTGAATTCAATAGCGCTCTGGAAGCGGCCTATCGCCATGCGCCGTTTGACGGAACAACGCGGCACTGGGTGCCGATGATGGGGCCGTCCACACCGGTATTCGCCAGTCTGCTGGAAGACGCCCGGATATGTGAGGTCGCTAAACAGCTCTACGGGGAGGATACCCTCGGTATTATCACCGATGCCAACCGGTATGTAGGCGATACCAGATGGCATCCGGATACGGGGAGTACCCATCAGTTCGGCGTGAAGTTCGCGTTTTATTTAGAGGCGGTCGGTACGGAGATCGGGGCGTTGCGGATCATACCGGGTTCACACAAGCAGGCCTTTCATGATACGTTGAAACAGGCGATGCCCGAACTCAATATGAACATCCAGGATGTTCCGGCCTATATATGTACCTCCGAACCCGGCGACGTAGTCGCATTTGATCTCCGGTGTTTTCATGCCAGTTACGGCGGGTCAGTTGACCGCCGGATGTGTACCTGTGTCTACTACAACAACCCCAAAACACCGGCGCAGGAAGAGACCACCCGCAAACAGGCAAAGAACAGCGCCAAAACGCCCACTTCGTTCAACCGACCCGATGATCCGATACACGACCCGCACTGGCTGGCGAATCCGGAAGGCAGCGCCAAACGACAGCGATGGCTCGACCGGATGAGGGAGTTGGGGTATTTTGAGGCGGCTTGAAAGACGGTAGGCTGTAAGCATTTCAATCAACAAATCAGGCAGTAAGCAGTGGCTAATCATGATTCAAAATTTAATATGCTTATGCTCAAAAAACATCTATGGTCCAGGATCAAGTGCGCACTTCATCGGACCAATCCCGCCATATATCGCCGTCTGTGTTGTCCATCGCGAGGGCGTCAGGAAGCGCCGCGGGCGTTTTGAGGAAACCATAGATGGTCGCCTGCCGGATGACGTCCTCATAAGCGTTCTGCCCTGCGACATGCAGGATTTTGGTGTGCCACAATACTACGGTACCGGCGGGGCCGTGGCAATCGAACGGCTGGGTATCCGCCTTGATCTGTCCAATAACGGGATCGGTATATCCGCCTGCCTTGCGCACCGCCAGATGTTTGTCTGTGTGTTTCTCACCTTCCTGGTAGGCCTTCCACTGCTCCCTCCAGATCCTCGTGTGGCTTCCAGGCCAAACAGTAAAGCCGCCTGAGTTGGGCGGTACATCGTCAATGTATGCCGACATCTGTAACCGCCAGCGCCCATAGCACGCCCCGTCAGAGTGGGCACCAGGGTAATCGGGCCCTGTTGGTGGGTTTTTCGGAAGTGTGGCATACAAGCCACGAGAGCCTTGCCCATTGAGCCACACAGGTCCGGTCCTTGGTAGCTGAAGCGCTTCCTCAGTCGTGAAAGTTCCTTTCGATGGCCAGCCCATCTCGTGTCCCACATGAGTGGCAAGACCGCCCACCGCGTCGTCGGACATGAGGCAGGGGCCTGTCGCTGCACCCGACTCGTCGAGGCCGGCGGGCCACACCAGCGTCCCTTTTCCAAGAAGTTGCTCAGCGACTTGCCACAAGGCCCTTGGACCTAAATTAAGCAGAAGTTCTTCAGCGCCATTGCGAACTGTGAACCGGTGTCCACTACCACTGAAATACGGGTCCCCCCCGCCCTCGGGCCTCTGCGCCTTTAACATGGCGCTCTCCTCCTCAGTGATGGGGCCCCACGTGGAGGGCGTGCCCCTTTTCATCCGGGGAAGGTGGACTTCTATCGCCGCCCACATATCGTCACGGGCCTGGCGGCAGAGCCCAGGGTCGAGCACCGCTGGAAGAACCAGAAATCCCTTGCGGTTGAACTGGTTAATCTGGGTTGCTGACAGGGGCTCGACCTGCTTAAAACCTGGTGTAGACATCGCTATTTTCCTTTTCCCGAGTGACTAGTTATTGATGTTAGTGCGGGTACTCGCTATAGAATTCCGAATTCCTTGATCCAGTTCTCGACCACGTTGATGGTGGGGATACGCTCTCTGTCATCCATATTCTGGACGACCACAAACCGCTGGCCGTCCGATGCCCGCCGGGTTCCATTTGGGATAAGTCCCCCGTTTATCGACACCGGCCATTTGTCCAACCTATCGGCAGATTTCTTTCTCGCCCCCTGAACAAAAAGCCGGTTTGAAAAAGAAGAGAGTTCAAACGCCTTCAGCGATCTCTTTCCAAGCGTCATTTTGTGCAGGGCCTCAACATATAGCCGATGGTTTGGACGTGGTTTAGGGTTCATTTTTTCACCGTACAGATAGTACGGTCCATTGTTCACGCCTGTAGTTCAGCAGGGCGTATATTCCATGATGATACCTGTAGGAACTTAAGTTGTCAATTCACATATGTTTGAGTCTGTCCGTTGCTGAACTAACCAGGGTTGTCTGGCTTATCGCCCGGTTGAACGGAGGATCCGGCCTGGTCGATTTCCCGTCATTTCACCATTCACAAATATACGCCGTCTACGAGCTCTGTACCGATTTTCCGACGATAGAAGATAGGGATTTGCCTTGAGGCGCAATTCGATCATGGGCAGGCCATCTGAAATTGTAGTTAATAAAGTACAGTTTTCTGGATATATCCGTACAAATTACGTATATTTAGCGCAAGAGACGACCATGGAATTCATTTGGGACGACCACAAGAACGAGTACAACAGAAGGAAACATGAGTTAGATTTCAATAATGCAAAACATATATTCGGGCAGGACGCACACATCGAGTATGATATGGCTCGTTCTGATTTAGAAAATAGCTGGACCGCTTTCGGTCTTTGGAGAGGCGAGGTGATTCGGATAACATAAACCATGAACGACGATAGTACGGTATACCATTTGATCTCCGCAAGAAAGGCTTCCAGAATTGAAGAAGAAACGTATTATAGAAACCGATTCAAATGATTTGACCCCCGGAAAGACCGATTGGGAATACCTCAATAAATGTGACCGGAGAAGAGGCCATGCAGGCCGCTTTGGCAGATCCTGACGCCCAACCGTCGTCGCCCGAAAGTCAGGCAACCAGGAAAAATTGTCACCACCGAACAATTAGCCGAGGTATAGTCATCAATGGGATGTTTACCGCGGAAGTAAAAGCTAGGTATAAAAAATATGTTTAAAACCCCGTATTACAGGGAAGTTGTAGGCAGAAAAAGGGAATATCATCCTTAATCAGAATCCTACAGCAGAAAAAACCGTAACGTTACAACTTTTTGTAACCCAGACAAAGGGCGGTTGAAGATGCGAAGTAAACTAACCGAGACGACGCAGGCCACCATACGCGCTGCGCTTGAAGCCGGGAACACCAGGGCGGCAGCAGCACGGGCCGCAGGAATAACCCCGGAGACGCTGCGCTTGTGGATGCGCAAAGGCGAAAAGCAGGCAGCAGGCCGACACAGAACTCTTGTCAGGACCGTAGAGCAGGCGGAAGCCCGGGCGGAGACCGAGGCCATGGCAGAGATCCGGGCAGCCTGGCAGCGCGGAGAATGGCGCGCCGCGGCGTGGTGGCTTGAACGTAGGCGGCCTGAAACATACCGCGAGCAGAAGGGCCAGGGCGACAGCGCAGCAACCGAGGATACAATCGTCAGGATTATTTATGAGGCCGAGGTGGCCTGGGCGGCCAACGTTTTTTCCTCTGCATATGCGGTTCTGGACGCGCAGAATAACAGGGCGCAGCAGAATACCAAAAATTGAATAATTTAGATATTGTAATCCATATTTATTCGAGTGCTGGCACTATGTCTTTAAATTAAAAGCTGAAAAGGCGCTGATGGCCCCGCTGGCTCTACTGGCAAGGTCACAGCGAAGAAAGTGTGGATCGTGAATGACACGGGAAAGCGCCAGGTCCATCTCACAGCGAATAAAAACGGCGGCGGCCTGGCAATCTTCAACGCCGCAGGAAATCGACTGGCCACCCTCAGAAAAGAAGGCAGAAAGCCCTTGCCTGGGCGCCCATCGCCCACGAATCTCACCAGCCAAAAAGCATCGAATTTCGCCGGTTCCTTCTAACCCGACGGTGGGCGTATCGCTTTCCTATCGGACCGTGAAGGGGTGCTGTATACCATGGACGCGGACGGCTCGGGCCTAACCTGCCTGACCCAGGATATGGCGGTCAGCCATTCGGCTTTAAAGTTCGACTACAGCATCAACGGGCACTTTACCACCAGCTGGTGACGGAGCCCGAATCGTGTTCTCCGGTCCTGGTGTGGACGATAAAAACGACATTTACGTCTTTGACTTGAGCAAGAATATGCTCAGGAATATAACCAGTAGTCCTGACGACGAGAAACACCCGGTATGGGCTCACTATAGGGAGTAATAATCCTTTGGTGAAGGTAACCCCTGTAACGCTCGCCGAAACCCGTAGGGATCAGCAATGATGATTCAAGAAATCTGTATAAATCCGATCCGGAATGTATGCAGACTTATTTCCAGCTTGCTTTCTCTATCCAGATTTCTACTTTGACTTACTATCGATACACATACAATGCGAATCAACTCGATTACAATAGATAGGGTCACCAGGGAGAAACAGGATGGAAAAACTCGATGAAAAACTGGATCAACTGGAACGGGATGGGGTTCTGCTTATCGAAGGCGCGTTATCGCCGGAAGAGACGGCGCGCATACGGGATCGTATTTTTTACGCCAAAGCGCAGGGCTGGGAAGAAGGCTTGAACACGGTCGGCAATATGTGGTTCGACACCCTGCTGGACCGGGAGCCTGATATTTACGGACCAATCGTGGGCCATCCGAGCGTCGCGCCGATTCTCTTTGCTATGATGGGAAAGCAGTGCCAGCTACGCAGTTATCGGGCGCACATCAATCCGGGGCCGTACCTCCAGGAATGGCATATGGATTTCTACGGCTACTGGAATGAAAAACGGAATGCGGCCCGACACCGGCTGGCCATAACGCCCAGCAGCATTAATACGACTTTCTACTTTCAGGATAACGAGCCGGGTCAGGGCCATCTCAAGTTCATCAAGAACGGTCATCTTTCGGAACCGCCGTATCTGCATCCGAAGATTGAACATGCCAAATTTGAAGGTTGGTGTGATGAGCAGGAACATGTCATCCTTTATCCCAAAGCCGGAGATGCCGTCGTCTTCCTGAGCCACATTCCACATCAGGGTGCCAAAGAGGACGACACCATGGAGCGGTGCAATGTCGTCTGCCACTATCAGACATGTCCCATGTATGAAGGCGTCTGGTATGTCTCAAGCCCCCGGCCGTTCAAGGGGTCGTTTCCTTTTCATAAGATGGAGACGGTGGAGGCGAATTAAGATAGGTCTCTATTGTCTGGGCGCGAACATCTCGGCGCCGCCAGGCCCTAATAGACCGAACATGCCGGTTCCTATTTCCAGGCTTAGATGATCAATGGCTTCCACACCATTTTTATAGGTTTTTTATAGGTTTTTGATGACTAATTTCATGTGTATGACAATTGGTATCAGATCATTGTAGAATCACCTTGTCGCAAATGGGAGACCCATTTACCAAGAGCTATCCCCAGAATCAACCCAATCCCTCCCCCAACCCCACCTATAAGAATAATACCGGATATGGTCGCTCCCTCTTTGAAGGCAAGCGCAATACCGAATGACAGCCCAAAACTTAGACCCACCATTTTATATATAGGCGAATGCTTACCATTCTCCGCTGTTTCTTCACTTATCATATAGCTCTTTTCTTCATTACTTTCCTGGGATGGATCCGATTTATACACTTCAAAATCTATTTTGTCTATGCGGATGGCTCGTACGCTGATCACAGCTATTAACTGAAAATACAAGCTCATGATCATAGGATCAAGATTATCCAAATCGATGGCTTTTAAAACAATATCTATTATGGCAAACAAGGTCGCCGAAATACTTACAAAGACCATCTGTTTCGCGAGATGCTCTGTGTGTCTTTTTCGATCTTCATAGGTCTGGTAGGGGTCTTGTTTTTTTCCATATATGTTCCAGAGAAGCATCCCTGCTATAAAAAGGTTCATCCCCGTCATTACAGCTACATTCTCATATCCACCAAACCAGGGATATTCGAAGTGTCTCATATAGACGACGAACGCGATAAAGGCGAGATACACGAGCACTGCCAGGCCGATCAATCCGGGTGAAATAGAATCCAACAAGCGGCGAGGATGGAGCTCGGCCTTGCGCGTGGTGCTCGCTTTTCTCATGAGTTTATACATATTGAAAGACCCTATTTCCAGGAGTAGCATCGGAATAAACTGGATCATAAAATACGGGAACGCAATATCCCATGCACCACCCTTTGAATAGACGAACATCACGGCCATCAACAACAAGCCCAGCAGGAGTATACAACTATTTATCGTCTTGAAATTGCGTGGCGCTTTCTCATAATATTCTATTGGTTTCGGATAGAGTTTCGAATATCCCGATGGGGGATATGTTTCGAGCACATACTTTATCCGGCGGAGCATTTTTCCTGGTAGATAATAAGAAATCAGAAAAATCTGGGCTAAAAACACCACGTAAAATAAGATCTGGTCTAGCATGTCTATCTCCTTAATTGATACGATCGTTCATGACATTTCCGAATGCAATCCGAATCTCGGAATCCGTTACTCCCGCTTCTCTAAATGCCTTGATTGTTTCAGTCAATCTGGATATCACCCACGCATTCAAATCGACCGTGCTGTTCGCCATGGCATCCGGGTGAATGAAAGTACCGCGATACCCTTTGGTTTCAATGACCAAATCACGTTCCAATATGCGATACGCTTTCGCCACCGTGTTGTGGTTCAGCGCCAGGTCGTTTGCAAGTTGCCTGATGGAAGGCAGTGCAGCCCCTGTATCCAGCTCGCCACTGAGCACGGCCTTTTTGACCTGATCTACCAATTGGGCAAACAGCGGAATGGAATCGCTGTCGTTGATGGCTATTTCCATAAGTGTGATCTCCTTATTAGTGTACTGGCTTGACTGGTAGTGCATACTACTTGACCTAATAGTACATATATATTAATCAATATGCAAGTAAAAAATGATTTTCTTCGATAGTTTTATTCTGAACAGGCATAGAATAGTACCCGATAAGAAGTGTCATCCCGTTTAAATCTGGCGGGAATGGTGAGCATATTGTTTTTGTCGTGTACTAGGCAGATATGGTGAAGATGAAATGAAGGAGATGCTGGCGTAGACGGATCTTTGTCCGGGGACTACTGGAGATAAGGGAAGTGTTCCGGTTTTCGTGCCGTCAGTCTCAGGAGGGTGATTGGCTGTTTTGGCGTATTCCTGGTTTCTCAAGTGTTGCCCAGGGGGAATACGCCCTTTCTCTGAAATTTGAAGTCTTCATCCGGAATGATAAACGACAATTTGCCACACAAAAATGACCCGCTCGGCAAGGCTTCCTGAAGTTGAGCGCGGATCTTGAAGCTATCTTCAATAGATATAAATTCAGCTATGGTTATATGGGCGGGTATGTGCCGTCTTTGATACACTTGCCCGGCGAATACCCCATCTATAATCCTGCTGCCAATCTTCCCGTTTCAATGTATCTTTTGCATACATGATTTAGTTGCGACGATGCCTTGTTGTATATGACGGGTCATGTGGCCTGTTTCTCCGTCTGAATGGATTGATTCTCCAGTCTCATCTATAGCGACAACGATATTAGCTATGGCTGAAAGATTCAGGGGACCAAGAAAGGGGCTGGTTTCATAGGCAATACATCGAATTACATGGGGGCTTTGCACTGGCTGAACATCATCTTGCAGAGGGATGTCCATTTCCAAGAGCTGCCACCAGACAATAAAATAGTGGATCGTATTCGTTTTCCGGTCAGGGTTCTCCTGATTTTGGTTAGCAATGATTCGAACATTTCTCACCTGATGTTCGAAACCCTGATGCAGCCGGATAGGTCGGGAGGCAAATTAATACACCGGATAGGATGCAGACCGATCCATTGATGCTGCGAACTAGGAAGCGCCCTCATCCCTGAAGCGCGGCAAGGTTTACCGGTTTACCTGTTCGAGCTGATGCATAAATGCCGTCCATGAGAAGGCTGTGATTGATCCCGTTTTTCGTGCTGGCCGCCACCTGGGTTTTGCCCTGTATGGTTTCTACAAAGTTGATAATAGGAAACACCTCCGGGATATCGATCTCCGGAGTTTCGGGTTGATCCTTAGCATGGACTTTGATCCAACTGCCGCCCCAACCGTCTATCTCTACCAGAGCCTGTTCAAATATAAACGCCATGTGTCCGCCATCCGACAAGCAGTTGCCGCTGATGGTGATATTGGCCAGGACGCCGTTGGCAAACCGGATGCTCATCACGCTGTTGATGTCCACCGCGCAATCCTTGTTGTCGGTGAACGCGAACACCGTCTCCGGCGCCGACTCCACGCTCCATAAGAGACTGTTCAATATGTGAGCCCCGCTGTCGTAGGCCTGGCCGCCGCCGGACAGGGCTGGATCCTGACGCCACAGGCCGGCGGTCATCGTCATCCAGTTCTGCGAAAGAAATCCGGTCACCATCTCGAGTGATCCCCAGGTTTTATTGCGAATCTGTTCACGAAGATATTGAAACACCGGCCTGCTCGCGGTGTTATACCCCACAGCCACCACTTTCCCCTGTGCTTCGGCTTTGGCTGCCAGTTGCAAGGCATCTTTCGAAGAGGTCGTCATCGGCTTTTCAAGAAAAACATGACAGTCCGCTTCCAGCGCCTGGACCGCCTGTCCGTAGTGCAGCATATGGGGCGTGGTGATGATCACCGCCTCCAGCGTCTCGCTGTTATACATGTCTTCAGGCGTGGCATAGCCATTCACGGTTTTATCTTCGAAATACGTCTCTCTTGTCGCCTGGATCCTATCGGGGTCCACATCGCATAACGCCGTAATCCCCGCATCCGTCCGATCCGCCAGATGCCGAATATGTTTTGAAATAATGCCGCCACTGCCTATCACACCGATGTTAATCATGAGACCCTTTCCATTTATGAATTATGAACCGCGCAGCGCTCGCTGGAGCCCGCAGGGATCAGCCATTATGATTTTAAATGCCTGTTTTCGTAGCTTCGTCGTTTCCCTCTCACCGCTCTACACACGCCCGGAGCTTGGTCAATCCTTCCTGGGCAACCGCTACAGGGCCCTTGGCCCAATAGGTTGGATTGAATAATTCCAGCGACAACATGCCCTGATACTTCAAATGCTTCAATTTCGCCACGATCTGTGTCCAGGGCGCTACCCCATCGCCGGGATGCACCCGGTCCGCATCTGTGATCGTATCCCGCGTCGGTAGAGCCGGATAATCATTGACATGCACCAGTCCAAGGCGACCGGGACCGAAGTGTTCAAATCCCTGATGATGTCCGCTGCCCTTATACATATGGAAGATATCGGCCAGCAGTTTAACATCCGGGACGCCGCTTTCAGCCGCCACCAACAGCGCTTCTCCGGTTGTCCCGAGCGTCTGGGCGACACCCCAGAACTCCAGCAGCGGTGTTGCCGAGAAATCCGACACGGCGTCCGTTAAAGCAGCGAAGCGCTGAGCGACAGGCAAGATATTCACCACGCGGTCATGGATGCCTGTCGGCGCCGTCGCCACGAGTGAACAACCCAGGGCATCCGCCATCTCAAAACAGCGCCTCGCTTCTTCTATTCCTCTGGCGCGTCGCTCCATTTCGGGGACTGCCCATTCGAAAAACGCGATCAGATTCACGATCAGAATTCCGCGTAATTCAGCCCGCTTCCGTAATTGGCCGACTGTCCCGCCGCCGTCCACCCACCTATCAATCTCTTCCACCCATGGCTCAATACCATCATATCCGACATCCGCTGCGATATCGATATAGTCCATCACCGAAACCCCTTCGCAGCGAATCGTGCTGGTATTGAGACAATATGAAAATGGGGAATCGCTCATTAAATGCCTCCGTCAAACACAGGTCCGGTGTATTTTCCGATTGCCGAGGAGATGGTCGGTCCGATTTGACCGGTCCTGCTGCTTCTATTGGGCGCAGTGATTTGTTTGCTGCTGGTCGCTTGCAAGAACCTGACCAACCTGATGCTTGCCCGCAACGCCGCCCGGTGGGTTCATCTGCTGCATAAATGGCTGACAGAAAGCATCCTTCTGACCACAGGCGGCGGTCTGACTGGCATACTGATCGCTATCTGTGGCATGGATATTCTGAAAGCCTGGAATCCCTGTCACATTCCCCGGGTGTACAGCGTATCCATTGACGTATGGGCGATGGGCTTCACCCTGACGCTGTCGCTGATCACCGGCATGGGGTTCGGTTTTTTGACGTCTTTCCGGGGGCCTCATGCCGAGCTGAGAAGCAACTTGACCGGTCATAATCGTGGCACCGCGGTTGCCGCGGCCTTCTGGCTTGCAGGACAAGCTTCCGATCCTCTGAAAATCTCAATGCCATCGGACAGATCTGAGAAAAGAGGCGGTATTTGCCCCCACGCAGTCCGAAGATGACGGAGTACCCATGCTGATCCATATCGCACAGACGCATTCCAATGTACAGGTGAGAGCGCAGGCTATATTCCGGCTCGGTCAGCATGCCGACCATCCGGAGGTGATTGAAGTGCTCAAACGGCTTGCCTTAGAATAAAACAGTTTTCCCACCCGTCCGCCAGCAAACCCGCCTTCTCGCCGATAAAGCACCAGGCTACGGCCTACCGCCTACCTATGCATCAGTTCCTGTTCACTTGTTCACCGCATAATCATCCCCATAATATTTACTCGTTGTCCGGGTATGAAACTGGACAGCGGAAATGGGCTCATATTTCGGATCGCCCAGGCCCGGCAGCACTTCGAGCTTTTCGTCTTCCCAGACATAGACGGCCATTGGAATGCTGATACGCGCCGTGTTATACATCTTTTGATTGACTGGTTTACTGACCCGGTGGGGCGTGGAGGGCAGCCGGTCGTTGGTGATCATCTGCATATAGTCACCGGTGTTGAGAATGATACTGCCTTCGGGCGGATTAAGCCGGATCCATTTCATATTCTCGCGATTCAGCACCTGCAGGCCGTCTATGCCATGGGCCGGCAATATCGTAAAAAAATCGACGTCTTCGTGTCCCAGCATACGCCCGGCGCCTGATTCGTCGTCTTCTTTGCTGATGGGCGGGTAATAATTGAGCCGGAATCCGAAGTTGGTTTTTGTCAACTTTTCGTCATACAGGTGAGGATCACATCCGAGGTATGTAAAGATGCTCTGCATGAGCGGCTGAATCAGTTGTTCATGCGCCAGTACAATCTGCCGAAAGAACGGCTCGTACCCTTCTGCGGGCCAGTAATCCACTTCCTTATATTCCGGATTCTCTCCAAGATTAAAAGCCCGTCGGCAGAAGACCCAGCCTTCGACTAGGTCCGGATGCATGCGGCTGGTTTCCTTGATCGGGAAATAACCCTGATTAACTGACCCAAAGCGGTGGGCCTCGTATTTCATTCTATCTTCTAACGGGACCATGTTGAAAAATTCATCCACCTTTTCCTGGGCCTGTTCGTACCATTTCGTCGGCACATCATGCCCTTCCAGGACGACGAAGCCGCGCCCTTCCATAGCCTCACCCAGTTCCCGGGCGAACTGGGCCCTGCCTTCCGCACCACCGTGATAGAACGAACTCATGTCACAGGTTTTAATCTGTGTTTCGTCGTCGAACTGTTCTTCCTCGGTGCTCTCAACCAGGTGGTACGTCTGATCTTTCTTCACTTGATCGTGGTGGGTATATTCCTGATTCACGGCTTTAATGCCATGTTCCTGACCGGTACTCATGATGATGCCTCCCGTACAGCATGTACAAGTTCCTGTAGATGTGCAGCCGCCCGTGCCCTCCCAATATCTCACATGACCCGCCTGATTGGCAAGCGTAAAATAATCTATGCCTGGTCGTCATGTAAAACGTCTCACCCCATATTATGCCCTCCGCATTACCCCCCGTCCTCCCACCCATCCACCCCCTCATCCGATCTCCCCACCCGATCCCCCTCCACCTTATGCCCTTCATGACGTAGCAGCCATCGTTTCGCCACCAGTCCGCCGGCGTAGCCGGTAAGATGTCCATTTGCGCCGATCAGGCGATGACACGGAACAATGATAGAGATGGGATTAAGGCCGTTGGCCGCCCCTACAGCCCGGACAGCCGCAGGTCGGCCTATCTGAGCGGCGAGGCAACTGTAACTGGATGTAGCACCGAAAGGGATATCAAATAAAGCCTGCCAGACCCTTTGTTGAAATGGCGTACCTTGTAATCGGAGCGGCAAATTGAACGCGCTGAGTGCGCCTGAGAAATACGTCTCTAACTGGCGTTTCACTTCGTTCAGGAGCAGGCTACCGACAGATGACTCTTCCGGGATGCCCCGGGCATGCGGTCTGCCTGAAAATTCGAGCCGTGTCATTGCATCATTTTCGGCGACAACAATCATCCGGCCGACCGGGCTGTCCATAGTCAGGTGATGTGTGCGATGATTTATGGTCGTCTCCTTAACTTTGAAACACCGGTAACAGGCCATCTGTTCTTTTTATATGGCAACATATTGATGCTAATGGGTTTTAACCGGTCATAGCCTGATGTATGCTGTTACGACGAAATATGAAGTAATAAACGTGACTTATGAGATAAGCAGCGGAGAAAAGATTGCCATCCTTTCTATAATTGTGTTCTTTGAAACAAGTGATGCATGCCCATCAGAGTATATTGTACACGGCGCACCGCGCTTGATATTAAATTGAAACACAAAGTGCAGATCCTCATGTCCGTTGAGATCTATTATGGAACCTGAAATACCATCAGAACAACCGGGCAAGAACGAAGGTAAGCTATATCTGCTTCAGTTGAGGCGGTACCGGCGTTATATATTAATGGCTGCCTTGTTCGGGATCGCCTGGATCTTACTCGATATGGTGAAGTTGTTCATCCTCCCGATGATCATGGCTGCCGTATTTTCCGGATTGTTCTATCCGCTCTATCGGTGGTTGTGCCGCATCACACGTGACCGGCGTTCGCTCAGTGCGCTGCTTGCCTGTACAATCCTGCTACTGGGTATTATGATTCCTGCTTATTTCCTCGCCTATCTGATCGCCCGTGAGGCTATTTCATTCTACAACACAGTAAAGGTCTGGGTGACAGCGGGTATTATCGACGATACGTTTTCATTCACCTCATTCATAAACAGTTCGGAGTGGTTACGTAATCTGCCCCTGGACATGATCGAAGAAGCCGTCCAGGATTTCGAGTGGCATACGTACCTTAACGAAGCCATTGCGGGTATGGGCCGTCTGGTAGGTACCATTTTGAATATTACTTCACGAGGGACATTGCACCTGCTATCAGACGTGGCGATCACCTTTTTCACGATGTTTTATTTCTTCCGGGATGGTGAACGCCTGGAGGCGTATCTGAAGTACATCAGTCCGCTTGGCGAAAAATATGAGGATGCGTTGATCAACCGGTTCCGTTCCGTGGCGCGCGCGGCCATCAAGGGTACCCTTTTAATAGGCCTGGTTCAGGGGACTCTCGGCGGTCTGACGCTATGGCTCTGCGGCGTCTCTTCTCCGGTGCTCTGGGGCGCTGTCATGGTCGTGCTCTCCGTCATTCCTCTGACAGGTACGTGGCTGGTCTTGTATCCAGTCGCTTTCGTTCAGCTGGTTCAGGGTTACGTCTGGTCCGGCGTGATCATAATGCTGGTGACGTTGGTCATTATTTCCAATTTAGACAACCTGTTACGTCCCCGGCTGGTCGGTCGCGATGCCAATATGCACGAGCTGTTGATTTTTTTCTCCACGCTGGGTGGACTCAGTATGTTCGGTGTCATCGGATTTATCCTGGGGCCGATCATCGCCGCCATCTTTTTAACCCTCCTGGATTTCTATACCATCGAGTTCAAACCGCATCTCGAGCTGGCACAGGAAACCTCCGTACCGACCTCTGTCCTGAAGCCGCCCGACCATCTGGTAGAACAGGACCAGACCATACCCACAGAAGAAAGTGCAACTGGAGGATAGCCGGAATCCGGACCTCCACGGACTTTTTTATGATGCCAGATCAGGCTATTTTCACATGAAACGCCCAGAGACGCCATTGGAAATTGTCCTGATTGGACAACTTGACACGAATTTCTACATCACTAGCGGGTAGAGACCGGGTTTCTTTATCGATGGCGAAGCCGTTGTTGTGACGACCGTTAGTGATCACTGGTTCGCCGTTTATCCACAACGACAGCCAATCGTCGTAGCCGATGCAGAGGTCATACAAACCTGATTTGTTCACATGGACCTTGCCCACAGCATAGGCTGATACATCCACCGGCTGCGTACCGATGTTAGCCGGTTTTCGACCCCGAAAATGACGAGCAAAATCACACCAGCCATGTTCAGAATCAGCCTGTATCGGAATGCCGAATGCCGCAGGGCCCTGATCTGTCACGTACTGGCCGAAATCCGGGATCCAGGTTTCCGGCCAGAGGTGGATCGGCTCTTCAGCCCATTCACGACGGTAAAACGCACTTTCATTATTACAACAGAATGGACCGGCCAGCAACCAGGTGTCTGGCGTAAGGATAGATGGGGCCGGCTGCGCATGGACATACGCGTAGATCACGGTCTCGATATCATTGGCCTTGCTGCCGAATCGCACGACAGACGATGTATTAAACCAGATCGGGTCCGGGCCGAAGAATCGGTAGTTAACGCATTCATATCCTGCTCGTCCGGCAGCCCCTTTTACAGGTTCCTTCAGATGCGGCGTGCCGACCCAGGGCGCCTGGGCTTCCCATACACCGAAACTCATGTTGAAAATATCTTCCCCTCCGATACCCCGCATGGGATGGGGATCGGTTTCGCCGTCGAGCAGCCAGAGATCGCCGCCGGTATGGTACCATGCATCCGATTCATCCTGCACGCGTACGGCTTTCGTCATCCCCGCGATAAATCCCTCACCTGTCATGTCCGCCATCAGATAGCTTCCAGCGGAACTCGCCGTATGTTCGGCGTGCGGGCAGGTCGTGAGCCGTAATGGCGTCAACGATTTTCCTGAGTAGCCATGCCAGTCCGCCATGAACCAGATACTTACCTTTGATGCGCTTCGATTTTTCAGCTCCATCCGCGTAGCGCCGAACGGCATGGGTAGATAGCAGTTCAAGGCATTTTTCGGCATGACAGTCAAGGCCGCACTATACACCGCGTACAGGTCCTGACCGAGCATGATCCCAAAGAACTGGCCCAGGGTGAGGTCTATAGCCGGCGTGTCCCCGTCATCGTAATATACACGAAGATGCAGATCATGGATTCGATCATGAGCAGCCTCCCGCTCGGCCGGCGTGTAAGTAAGCCACCAGTGCCGGATACATCCAGGTCCGGCTTCGTCGAACAGCACTTCGGTATCTCCCGGAAGGATATCCGGACGGCGGGTCACGCGCCGGCTGACACCTCGCGCCGGGAGGTTTAATTCGGATTGGAATAAAGTGGACAATAGGTATCTGCGTGGTTAGATTTCTATATTTTCGGCTATAAGCTCAATTTTCGTTTCGTACAAGGTTCCCAGCCTAACAGGGCTTTCGCTTTCGACATGTTCATTTCTTCGTGGACGACATCGCCGGATATGAAAAAGGATTCGCAGCGGCCATGGCCGATCTGTACGAATTCCAGGGCGGCCAGGTAGGCGTCGGCCAGATCTTCTTCATCGGTATAGTACAATTTTGCGCCGGTGGGCGGTTGTTTGGTTCGTTCGATGAACTGGGCCCTGGTGGATGGACCGGTAATCCGAAAGACCGCCAGGTTCATATCGAACTCACGGGCGAAATATTTGCAGACCCGCTCGCCGAAACCCTTGGTCAGGCCATACACATTCGGACCGTCCATCGGAACCTCTTCCTCAGAAGGATACCAGGCCCGGTCCCGGTTATGTACCGTCATGGTGCTGGTAAAGATTCCCCTCATAATCCCCATCTCTGAGGCTGTGTGTAGCAGGATATGGAGCCCGAGACAGTTAACGGTATAATTGTCTATTGCCTGCTCAATGGTATGATCCCGTGAAAATCCACCTTGACCGCTCTTCATCGTCATGGTGATAAACGCATCCGTCCCCTCCAGAGCTCGCCTTACGGCCTCCGGATCGGTGGTGGACCCGCTGACATAGTCTATATCATCGTGTTTGGGCGGATGGATGTCCAGCACACGAAGGGTATGGCGGTGTTGCAAATAAGGCGTGACGAACGTTCCGACCAAACCGGAACCGCCGATGAGGAGGAGATTCATAAAGATGGTGATCTGGTGATCTGGTGATCTGGTGATCTGGCGACCTGGTGATTTGAAAAGCATGTGCGATCAATCCCTAATCACCACACACCAATCACCATTGCCTCAATCGGCCTTGGGTTTACGGGTGACTTCCGGTCCCGTCGATGTGTCTTTAATTTCGTAGCCGGCACCAATGATCTGATCGCGAAGCGTATCGGCGTCGGGATACCGTTTTTCAGCACGGGCCTGCTGCCGCTGATTGGCCAGAGCTACGATATCATCGGGGACAGATTCCTCTTCCGGCACCCATTCCGCCAGTCTTAGCCCCAGCACCAGATCAAAGGCAGTGACCGTAGCTTTCTTGACGTCATCCGGCAGATTACTTTTGACCAGATCCCAGGTGACGGCCAGAGCCCGTGGCAGGTTTAAGTCGTCATTGATCTGCTCGGCAAAGCGAGTGATATATGATGCGTCTGTCTCCGAACCCGGATCACCCCAACTATAGACAGCCAGTCGCAGCCTGTTCAATTGTCTGGATGTGCCATCGATGCTTTCCCAGTTGAAATTGAGCTTCGATCGGTAGTTCGCGCTCAGACAGAACAGTCGGTATACCAGGGGATCATAGCCCCGGTTGATCATGGTTTGGAGCCGCAGAAATCCGCCTACCGACTTGGCCATCTTCGTATCGTCCAACTGAAGAAAATAACCGTGCATCCAGTAATTGGCCAGCCGGGTGCCGTGGCAGGCTTCGGTCTGGGCGATTTCATTGGGATGGTGGACCATAATATGATCTTCACCGCCGCAGTGAATATCGAAGAACGTGCTCAGATATTTGGTGGACATGGCTGAGCATTCCAAATGCCAGCCGGGAAACCCGATACCCCAGGGGCTATCCCACTCCATCTGCCGCTGTTCATCTTTGGGACTGAATTTCCACAGGGCGAAGTCGGTCGGATTCCGTTTTTCGGCCATATCGACCCGCGTTCCGGCTTCCAGCCCTTCAATGTCCAGCCGTGCCAGGTAACCGTAGTTGGGCTGTCTGGCCGTATCAAAATAGAGCCCGTCAGAAGTCTGATAGGTAAATCCATTCGCCTCGATGCACTGAATCTCGGCGATCTGCTCGGCAATATGATCGGTCGCCCGGCACCATATATGCGGCTCCATAATATTGAGATGTCGCAGGTCGTCCTTGAACGCCTCTGCGTAAAACTCAGCGATCTCCCAGGCGGTTTTTCCAGTGCGGCGAGCCCCCTTTTCCATCTTGTCTTCGCCGGTATCGGCATCGGATACCAGATGCCCCACATCCGTAATATTCATAACATGCTTAACAGTATGGCCGTTGAATTCCAGGACCCGACGTAGCAGATCTTCAAAAATATAGGTACGCAGGTTACCTATATGTGCAAAATCATACACTGTCGGCCCGCAGGTATACAGACCAACTTCATCGGGCGACAACGGTTCGAATTCACGCAAACTGCGCGTGTAGGTGTCGTATAGAGTGAGATTCATAGGATTGTGTAATTTGGTGATAGTCTGATCAGATCAGGGTCAACGAGGTCATGTATCTCTGAATCATTTATCTACGAAATACAAAGCACCGTCTTTAAAGTCAAGCGGTATTTAGGAAGGGAGGAGATACTATCGATTAGATTATTTACGAGGCAGGGCGCACCGGGTGATGAGCAGGACACATAATCCCAGGCTTAGCCAGGGTAGTATATCACCGATTTGGGTATATATGGAGATCGTGGTGCGAAGGCGTACGGTGCCGTAGGTTACGCCGGGGGCGCCGGGTAGCGGCGTGCTGATCGTCCGGCCATGGGTATCTACGATGCCGGACAGGCCCATGTTGGCGCAACGGACCATCGGCGTGCGATTTTCTATGGCACGAAGGACGCCTTCGTTATAGAACTCCCTGGATTCCTGAGTGCCTTGAAACCAGAAGTCGTCCGATATGATAGCCAGGAGTCGGGTGTTTTGCCGGACCACCTGCCGAATATCCGCATTGAACATGGTTTCGTAGCAGATACCGATACCGGTCAACGCTTTCGCTGATACAGGCAGAGGCGCCCATTTTTCTCCCGGTGTTAATTCGGCCTGCGCGATCCGGTAGCTCGCCAAAAAGGGAAACCAACAGCTCAAAGGTGTATATTCACCGAATGGCGCCAAACGGTTTTTGTCATACCGACCCAGAATATGACCGGCCGAATCCACCAGAAAAACACTGTTATACAAACCGTAGGTGTCCGCTGTCCGGATCAGGTATCGGCTGCCGACCAGAAACCGGCTGCTGGTCTGCTCTCCCAGGTCTGCCAGAAATGACAGGAAAAGGCTGTCCTGTGCCAGATAGCTTCCGGTCATGGTTTCGGGGTATATGATCAGGTCCGGTTGTACTTCATTCAGTCTCATGGTCAATGTCCGGTATCGAGCGAATATTTGCCGACGGATGGCGGCCTGGTCCATCCCGCGTTCATCGATGTCACCCTGAACCGTCGCGATGGTCAGGGTATCCGCTACCGGCTCGGGCGCCCCGAGGGAGAGATAGCCATACGACAGGATGGCGGCGATCATAACAGCAGCAGCCCCGCACCATCCGTACGTCGAAGCGGGCGTCCCTGCGCGGCGCAGGAGAATCAAACGTGCAACGGCCACGTTGATGAAGACAAGGATAAACGACAGGCCAAAAATGCCGGTGACCGATATGATCTGCACCACCGGCAGCGCCTTGGCCTGCGTGGCGCCGAGTGTGCCGACCTGAATGCCGGTCAGAATATGCGCCCGGATGTATTCTGAGGCGGTCCACAGGCATGGGGCGATGAGGCTGCCGTATTCGATGTTTCTCCGTCCACAGAAAGCCACACCGACAGCGAATACACCGACGTAGCACGTATAGTAGCTCAGCGCAGCCAGAAACACGCCGATATGAATCGCACCAACCACATACGAAAAGTGAAACCCATAGCCGATGAGGCCAGTCAACCATCCTAGAAGCAGGGCGTACTTAAGAGACAGGCCGCCGCGCAGTAGAACGATCAGAAGCGGTACGAGTGCCAATACGGCCAGCCAGCTTATAGCGGAAAAACGCAGAATCAGAGCCAGTAGCAGGCCGGAAAAGATGGAAGCGAGTAAAGGCATTGGTGACTTGAAACGTGAGAATCAGAGATGGAAAAGTGTGCCGCACAAAGTGAAAGATTTAAATGGTCTTCTCCATCCGTATCCGCGGATCGAGGATCACCAGCAGCATATCCGAGATGAACGTCCCGATGATGGTCAGACCACTGAGCAACAGGATCAGCGTGCCGGCCAAATACATATCTTCGCTCAACAGGGCTCTGAACAGGAGAGGTCCTACCGTCGGCAGGCTCAAAACTATAGCGGTGAGTGCGCCGCCGGAGACCAGGCCGGGCAACACCCAGCCCACCGTACTGACGACCGGGTTGACTGCCAAGCGCACCGGATATTTAAACAATAGTTTTCGTTCCGAAATCCCCTTGGTGCGGGCTGTGACCACGTATTGTTTACGCAGTTCATCCAGCAGCGCGCCCCGCATGACACGTATGATCCCGGCTGTACCAGAGGTCCCAATGATGATGATCGGAATAGGTAAATGTTTGAATAAATCGACGACCTTGCCCCAGCCCATACTGGCGTATCAACGCCTCGATCTCGGACTGATCCACCGGCTGACCACTGGCTTCCAACTGGCGAATATACGAGGTGATGTAATCCCCCGGCGGCAGTTGAATAATAATAAAAGAGGTGACAGAGATCAGCCACAGTAGAATAACCGTGTAACCCAGACGCCGAAGGAAATAAGACCACATGGGAAATGGTGATTTGGTGATGGATGCCGCTGCGCGTCATCGAAAGTGATGGGCGCCTCTTCGAGGCATTATTGAAATGCGCTCCGCTTCGCTGGCTGCGCTTTTTGGTGATTGAGTATGCTACGAAGTTACACAGTTCAAAAATCATAATACACGGTAAATATATCTTAATGATCGTGTACTATAAATCATAATTCAAAAATCTACATGACCGCCGGCCGGTTGGTTTTGTCGATGATCATCTGGTCAAATAGGCGGCCTTCATAGTCTATTGCATGCATTTCCAAACGAGTGCCGGCGATGGAAACCTGTACCATATGAGGTACGGCGATCGCATGCGCCGTGTGCCAGGCGCGGGTGTGGTGAAACCACTGTGGGCATGCCCCGGCTCCGCCGGCCACGATGTAGACGATCCCTTTCATCAAATCCAA
>PVBE010557585.1_pt1 | contig 28155 bp, 22 predicted proteins | sample 1631181 | NCBI WGS metagenome assembly PVBE01 (sample SAMN08397723, study PRJNA350692) | Marine metagenome, whole genome shotgun sequencing project. | isolation source: water | place: Pacific Ocean | collected 2012-04
CGGCAACGCCAACGCCTGCACCGGTGAACAGGGCGACGCCGACGCGAGGCGCATGGCGCAGATCGTCGCGAACGACCTGGCCTGCGCGCCCGAAGAGGTCTTCGTCTGCAGCACCGGGGTCATCGGGAAGGCGCTGCCGATGGACCGCCTCGAACGGGGCATTCCGCTCGCGATTCGATCGCTCTCCGAGGACGGCCTGCCCGCGTTTGCCGAGGCGATTCTCACCACCGACACCCGGGCCAAGCTTCGCACCGCGACGGCAGACGGCGTCACCGTCGCCGGGGTCGCGAAGGGGTCGGGGATGATCCACCCCGACATGGCCACGATGCTGGGCTTCGTCTTCACTGACGCGGTCGTGAGCCCGGAGTGGCTCGACACCACCTGGCGCGCGGTCTGCGCCGAGACCTTCAACGCGATCATCGTCGACGGCGACACGAGCACGAACGACACGGCCATCGTGCTCGCGAGCGGCCGCGTCGAAGCCACGCCCGACACGCTGCGCGTCTTGCTGCTCGAGGTCGCCCGCGAGCTGGCCCTCGACATCGTGCGCGACGGCGAGGGCGGCACGAAGACGGTCGCGGTGCGCGTCACGGGCGCCCGCGACGTCGCCTGCGCGCGGCGCGTGGCGGAGACGATCGCGCTCAGCCCGCTGGTGAAGACGGCGCTGCACGGCGAAGACCCCAACTGGGGCCGGATCGTCGCTGCTGCCGGCCGCGCGGGCGTCGACCTCGATCCCGCCGCGCTTCAATTGTGGGTCGGCGACACGCTGCTCTACGCCCACACGCGCTGGCAGGGGCCGGACGCCGAGACGGCCGCGCACGACACCATGTGCACCGCCGAGTACGGGTTGCGGCTCGACCTCGCCACGGGTTCTGCCGAGCACACGGCGTACACCTGCGACTTCAGCGCCGGGTACGTGCGGATCAACGCCGACTACCGCTCGTAGAATCACAGCCGCTATGTGGCTATCATCCGTGCGCTTCGCGGAGGACCCGATGACGCGCATCCTGACGACAATGGCCGCTTTGGCGGCGCTCACCTGGCCGACGCTCGCTCGAGCGGCGCTCGGGCTACTTATGGCCGCCCTGGTGGCGCTCGCCTGGCCGACGGCCGCTGCTGCGCAAGCGTGCGCGCCGATGCAGCAGAGCTTTGGCTGGACTCAGCCCAACAACGTGGCCATCGCAGACGAGAACGCGGTGCGCTGGCCGACTGACGCGACGATTCGCATCGCGTACGGCGGCCGCTGGTGCCCCGAGGAGCCTCAGGTCGAGCTGAAGGACGAGAACGGCGTGGGCGTGCCGACGCAGGTGCGCTTCGTCACGCCGTTCAACCTGGTCGAGAACGCGCCCGAGCCGCTCTCGGTGCTCGAGATCGATCCCGTGCCCATCCTCGAACGACGCGCGGACTATTTCCTGACCGTGCGGCCGCCGAACCCGTCGCTGCCGGCCTACGCCGAGTACTACCTCGAGATGCGCACGCGCACGACGCCGATGGCGCCGATGCCGGACTTCGAGGGCGTGCTGGGCGTCGAGTTGTGGGGCGACCGCTGCGACCTGCAGGCGGGGCCGTTCCTCGAGCTCGACCAGAACAACCCGGCGTGTCTGGTCTCCACGCGCCTGCGCATCAAGGTGCTCTTCCAGCCGGCCGACCGCGCGGACGTCGCGTACATCATCTACCGAACCTCGAGCACCCCGCTCGACGAGAACGGCGACCCGGTGCTCGCCGAGGCCGACAACACGGCGCTCCCGGTCCACATCCAGCCGGGCGTGCGCGCCCTCGATGGCCTCGAGCTGCCCGTGTTCCAGACCCCGATCGAGGTGCTCTACGCGCCGCTGCCGAGGCGTGACTGCTTCAGCGTGCGCATGCTCGACGAGTGGGGCCGCGAGCGCGGTGACCTCGACGCCGAAGCGTGCATCGACCTGATCGTGATGCCGCCGTGCCCCGACGGGTGCATGGGGGAGCAGTGCATGTTCGGCTTCCCCGAGCCCAACCCCTTTGAGACCAACCCGCCCCTGCCCGGTCAGGCCTGTGGGAACCTCGGGCTCAACGGCGCCGACCCCGACCGGCCCGTCCCGCCCATCGGCGAGGAGCCGCCGGCCGACGCGGGCGGTGGTGGCGACACGGACGACGCCGGCGTCGGCGCGAACGGCGACGGTGGCAAGACCGACGGTGACGCCGGGAACAAGGGCGGCGGCGGCAGCGGCGGGGGCAGCACGGGTTGCTTCTCGCAGGCGCCGGGCGCCCCGGGCGGAAGCGGCTGGTGGTTCCTGCTGATGCCGATCGCGCTCGCCGGCATGCGGCGCCGCGCGACTCGCGAGGACGCGGACGCGTAGCTGTGGCGAAGGTCAACGCCCGCGTCCTGAAGGGCTTCCGCGACTACCTGCCCGAGGCGATGCTGCCGAAGCAGCGCATGCTCGACACGGTGGCGTCCGTCTTCGAGTCGTACGGCTTCGCGCCGCTCTCGACCCCTGCGCTCGAGTACTCCGACTGCTTGCTGGGGAAGTACGGCGAAGAGGGCGACAAGCTGCTCTACCGTTTCGCCGACAACGGCGGGCGCGACGTGGCGATGCGCTACGACCTGACCGTGCCGCTCGCGCGCGTCATGGGCATGAACCGCAACCTCCCTATGCCGTTCAAGCGCTACCAGATCGCGCCGGTGTGGCGGGCCGAGAAGCCGGGCCGTGGCCGCTACCGCGAGTTCCTGCAATGCGACGTCGACGTGGTGGGCAGCGCCGAGCTCATGGCCGACGCCGAGTGCCTGGCGGTCGGCGCCGCGGTGCTGCGCGCGCTCGGAGTCGAGCGATTTCAGATCCGGGTCAACAACCGCAAGCTGCTCACCGGGCTGATGGCGCGCCTCGGTGTTGCGGAGGGCGAGCCCACCCACGCGGTCCTGCGCTCGGTCGACAAGCTGCCGAAGATCGGCGAAGCCGCCGTGCGCACGCTGCTCGCGGCGGAGAACGGCCTCGACGCCGCCGCGGTCGACACGCTCTTCCAGTTCCTGGCGCTCGACCCCGCCGAGCTCGGCGCGTGGTTCGCTGGTAACGAGGTCGGGCTGCTCGGCGCCGAAGAGCTGGGGACGCTGTTGTCGCTGGCCGCCGAGCAAGGCCTGTCAGACGTAGTCGCCGTCGACCTCTCCATCGCGCGCGGGCTCAACTACTACACCGGCACCATCTACGAGACCTTCCTCAGCGACCTCGAGTCGCTCGGCTCGGTCATGTCCGGTGGGCGCTACGACGACCTGTTGAGCATGTTCGGCGGCGGGTCTGTGCCGGCGGTCGGCATCAGCCTCGGCGTCGACCGGTTGCTCGCGGGGCTCGCCGAGCTCGGACTCACCGAGCCCCAAGCGAGCCCGACCCGGGTCCTGGTGACGGTCTTCTCGGACGAGACGCGACCGGCCAGCTACGCCCTCGCCACCGAGCTCCGCCGAACCGGGATCGCCACCGAGGTCTTCCTCGGCTCGCCCCGGATGAAGAAGCAGTTCCGCTACGCCGACCAGCGCAGCATCCCCTTCGTCGTCCTCGCCGGGCCGGACGAGGTGGAGCGCGGCGTCTTCACGCTGAAGACCCTCGCGACCGGCGACCAGCAGGAGCTCAACCAGGACGCCCTCGTCCGGTTTGTCGCCAAACCGGGTTAGGGGCTCGCGCAGAAGCGAACCTCGGGAGTTTTGTTCCTGCGCGAGCCCAACGGATCCAAGCTGTTGCGGTGGGTTCGCCTCTCCGCGCCACCGCCTTCCTGCTCGTCGCCGCCACGTTGGGGGTGTTCACCGCCCGGCTGAGCGCGCCGAGCGCGCTCGCCGTCAACGCCGTCGCGACCCTCTTCGTCGTCGGGCTGGTCTGGCTCGGCGCCGCGCTGGTGCTGGTGATGCGCTACGCCCGGACGCCGGGTGCGCCGCTCGCGACCCTCGCGCTCTGGCTCGCGGGCTCCGGCTGGCTGCTCGAAGGCGTGCTGCCCGGCATGGGGATGGCGCGCGCCGCGGGTGGGGCGGTTCTGCTGCAGCTCACGCTCGACAAACGCACGCGTTGGGCCGCCCTCGGGTATCTCGTCACCCTGGCGCTCTGGTTCGTTTCACCGGCCGTCGCCGAGGCTGCACCGCTCGTCGCCGCGGCGGTGTGCGCTCATGTGTCCCACCAGCGCGCCCCGGGCTTCACGCGTCGGAGACAGGCCGCGTGGCTCGACGCCGGCCTCACGATCGCGGCGCTGGGCGTCGTGGTGTCGCCGTGGTTGCCGACTGGTGCGGTCGCGCTGATGAGCCTCGGCGTGCCGGTCGCGGTGGTTGCGGCGATCGCGAAGTACCGCTTGCTCGACGCCGACGCCTTCGTGACCGGTGCGGTCGTCGACCTCTTGTTGGCTGCGCCGCTCGCGGCCGCGCTCCTGTGGATGCGGCTGGTCATCGAGCCCGATGTCTGGCTGCTCGCCGCGATGGCCTTCGTGCTCGGCGCGACGTGGCTCGGCGCGCGCACGATGGTGCACACCCGCATGGCGGTCGGGCCGCTCGCGCGGGTGGAGCGGCTGGCGGGCGAGATTCGGCGGGCCGAGCACTTGTCGCACGCGCTCGGGCGGCTCTGCACTTCCCTCCGGGAGCTCCTCGAGCTGCGCGAAGCGCGCTACCTGCTGCACGAAGGGGACGGGCGGCTGCGCGTCTTCTCCGAGGGCGGCTCGGGCGGGGTCGTGCGGCTGCGTGCGCAGGGTCGCCTGCTCACATACGCCGGGGCGTTCAACGCTCCGGTCTTCGCCGAGGATCTCCGGGCCGAGCCGCTCGACGACGCAGAGGAGGCGCTGCTCGGCGATGTCGCGGGGGGCACCGAGCTGCTTGTCCCGTGCGTGGCGGGCGACGCCCTCGCCGGCCTGATCCAGATCGCCCCGCGCGCCGACGAAAGCCCCATCGACCCACGGGCCTATCGCGCGCTGGCTCACCTGGGCGCTCGCCTGGGTGATCTCGTCGACCCGCTGTGGTGGCTCGACCGCCAGACCGGGCACCTGCGCGCCGAGCGAAGCCTGGTAGAGGCGGCGCGCGCGCTGACCCTGGCCACGGCCGCCCGCGACGTGGCGCGGCGGCTGCGCCCCACCCTCGAGTACATGCGCACGTGCGCCGACGGCGACGAACGGGCCGCCGACATCCTGTCCGAGCTCGAGCTATTGACCACCGACCTCGTCGTGGCGGAGGCGCCCGGCGGGCGCGAGGTCTTCGAGGTGGCGACGTGGCTCGACGAGACCGCCGACCTCCTGCTGCCCGAGGCCGAGATCCACCTCGTGGCGCTCCAGGTCGAGAGCGACGAGATCCGCCTGGACGGCGACGCGGACCACCTGCGGCTCGCGCTTCGGCTCCTGTTCGGGAACGCCCTGCAGACGCTGGCGGACTGGCCCGGCCCGCGGCAGATCGTCCTCTCGGCGCGCACCGACGGAGACGTGGTCCGCCTCGGCGTGTCCGACTCGGGGCCGCCGCGGGCGCCGGCGACCGACCACCCGTGGAGCGATCCTCGTGGGCTGCGCGCGGCCACCGCGGAGCGGGTCGCCCGGCAGCACGGCGGCCGGCTCGAACTCAGCAGCGCCACCGACGGGCTCGCGGCCACGTTGGTCCTGCCGGCGGCGCGTCTGAGTCCGGCGCCGACCGGGCGTTGATGACAGGGATCGAGTCTGGGGGCAGACTGCCCGCATGTGGCTTCGTGACGCTGTCGACCGCCTGCACGAACGCGCGGAGAGCGAGCAGCGGCCGCTGATGACGAAGGTGACGGGTAGCGTGCAAACGTTGCTCGACATCTGGGAACACCTGGTCGCTGACCGCGCTCTGCAGACCTCCGCGGCGCTGGCCTTCACCACGATCATCTCCTTGGTCCCGCTGCTGGCTGTCTCGTTCGCGTTGTTCAAGGCGATCGTGCCCAGCGAGGAGATGGCTTCGAAGGCCCAGGGCTGGTTGCTCGACACTCTGCTCGCCGACAGCGTTTCGGACGTCGTGTCGGTGCTCGAGCAGCTGCTCGAACGGGCTGAAGGCGGGGCGGTCGGAATCGTCGGTTTCATCGTGTTGTTGGTGACGTCGCTGTCGCTCTTCCTCTCGGTGGAGCGTGCGTTCAACCGCATCTGGCGGGTTCCGACCAGCCGGCCTCTGCACCGTCGTCTCACGGCCTTCTACGCCATCATCACGCTCACGCCCGCGCTGGTCGGGCTCGGCGTCGTCTTCAGCCGCTGGATGGAGAGTGGCCTGGCCGCGGTGCCGTTCGGGCTCGCGGTCGGCGCGGCCGTGCTGCCTTGGATGCTCGAGGTCGCCGCGCTGAGCCTGATGTACAAGCTGACGCCCCACACCCCGGTCCGTTGGAAGTCCGCGGTCGCCGGAGGAATCCTCGCGGCAGTGGTGTTCAACCTCACCAAGGGCGGCTTCAACTGGTACATCACCGCGGTCTACAAGGCGTCCGTCTCGGCCCAGATCTACGGATCCCTGGCGCTCATCCCCATCTTCATGCTGTGGGTCTACATCAGCTGGATCATCGTGCTCGGCGGGGTGGAGCTCGCCTACATGGTCCAGAATCGACACGACCTCTCCCGCGCGCTGCTCCGGCGACGCGGAAAACGGTCCGGGCTGCCCGCCGCGCCCACCGGCTATCTCGTCACCCGCGTCTTCTTCGAGGTCGCGCGGCACTTCCGCGAGCACGGCGGCGGGGTGCGGCCGGGTCAGATCGCCGCGGCGCTCCAGATCCCGGTGGAGGAGGTCAAGCCCGCGCTCCAGCTGCTGCGTCGTGGTGAGCTCACGCTGCAGGTCGACCGCGAGGGCGCTACCTACGAGGTGGTCCCGGCCCGCCCGCTCGACCGTGTCCGCCTGGCCGATCTGTTCGCGTTGACGGAGGGCGAGGGGTACCAGCTCGGTGAGCTTCCGGGCGGACCGGCCGGCACCCTGGAGGCGCACCTGGCCCTGGCCGCGGAAGCCGAACAGGCGGAGCTGGAACGGGACGTGGGGAGCTTCCTGCTGGACACGGAGCCGCCCGGGGCGCGCTGAGATGCAAACAGGGCGAAGCTGGCCTGCGCCCGTGGATGCGATAACCCTGGTTGCTTCTTGGCGAACCCTATTCCGCGATGAAGTCGCAGGGGCGCTTGATGACCTTGCCCTTGTCGTTCTTCTCGACCGGCGGCTCGTCCTTCGGCAGGACCACCTCGATCTCGCGGATGAGCTCGTCGCGGCAGGTCAGCTTCGTCGTCGCATCGCACTTGAGCTGCGCCACGTTCGGCTTTCCGCCCTTCTGGATGCCGTAGGTGGCGGTGACGTCGTACTTCCCGAGCGGCAACGAGCGGAAGAAGAACTCGTCGCGATAGCCCTGGTCGCGTGTCTAGAGCGCCATGTGCAGCTGCGTCTTCTTCTTGGTCGCCTGGCTCACGGCCGTGATTGTGCCGATCGACTCGGGCGTGTTCTTGAAGAAGGGGCAGATCCGGACATGGAGCCGGCCCTGCCCGGCGTCGGGCGTGTGCTTCGCTGCGAGCCGCTTCTTGTGCGCCTCGTCGTCGGCCTTCTTCTTGGCCGCTTTCTCAGCGGCGGTACGCTCGCCCTTCTGACACGTCTTCTTGCCGTCCTCGCCGTTGCAGATGAAACCGTCGGCGCAGTCCTTGTCGGTCTTGCACTTCGCCGCGGTCACCCACTTCTTCGAGTCGTTGGCCTTGCTTCCCTCGCCCTTCTCGCAGCCCGCCATCGCAAACAGCGCCAAGAGCAGCAGACAGAACCCGCGCATCGACCCCTCCATCCGTCGTTTCGCGGGCGTACCCTAGCGGTAATCGCCCCGGAGTGTGAAGGCCGCCCAGAAGTACGGGTGGCGCAGGTCGACGACCTTCCGGGCGGGGCGCACGCCGCGGAACGCTTTGACGCGCGGACGGGCCATTTGCGCGAGCAGCGGTGCGCCCAGATCGGCCGGTTTGACGCGGCCGTTGCGCAGGGACAACTGCGCCGAGTGGAAGGCGCCGAGGAGCCCCAGCGTCGGTCGCTGGCTGTAGAAGCCGCGCATGAAGAGGACGCTCGCCGCGTCGTGGACCGGCCAGCGGCTCGCGAGCACCGTGCGTGCGCCCGCGGCCAGGAACGCGCGGTCGACCACACCCACCACCTCGTCGCCGCGATTGGCGTGGCCCCGCGCCGAGTCGCACACCGAGAGCACGACGAGCCCCGCCTCGATCGGCAGCGCGGCGATCTCGTCCGCGTGCAAGCGTCCGTCGTGCACGCTGTCTTCGAGCAGCGCCAGGTGCGCTGGGCGGCGCGGATTGGTCCGTACGCCGTGGACCGCGAAGTGCGCGACCTGCGCCCCGGCGAGCCCGCTCCGGACGGCGGTCTCGGTCGCCGCCTTGCCAATGAGCACCTGCGGCGTCGGGAAGACCGCCGCCATCGCATCGACCTCGGCGCGCGCACCCGGCAGGTCCTCGCGCGGGTCGCCGACCGCGAGGATCGATGTCTGCTTCGTCCGGAGGCGTCCGTGAATCGCCGAGTCGAGCGCGGAGAGGCTCGGCACGGAGAAGGTGGCGCGGGTGTCGACCAGCAGCCCGCCGGCCCACGGGAGCGCGGCGAACGGAAGGTGGTGCAGCTCGCCGTGCGGTACGAAACCGATGGGCCCGGTCGCGGCACGCAGCGCGTCGTCGACCGGGTCGAACAGATGCGTCGCGAGCCACGCGGCCTGGGTCTGCCAGTCGGCCGCGCCCCGTGTGATGGCGGAGAGCATGTCGCGCACCCGCCCGGCCAGCTCGGCGCGTCCGACCGGTACCCGCTCGAGCCGGATGGCCCCCCGCTGGATGGCGAACACGAGCAGCTGCTCAGGGAGCGCGTAGTACTCAATGAGGGTGAGCCCCGCAGGCAGCCGGCCGACCATCTCGGAGACCGGCGCCACCCGCGGCACGCTCCGCAGCAGCCGGCTGAGGTTGGCGCCTCGCCGTCGGCGCCTGCGGTCGCCCTTTGCTGACGTGCGCAGCAGCGTCTCGGACAGCGCCCGCGCCTTGATGCGCCCGACGGTGTGCAACGCCTCCTCGACCCGGCCGGCGTTGGCGCTCACGGTGAGCAGCCGCTCGTAGACGCGGGTTCGTTCGACATCGAAGAAGCCGCTCAGATGTTCGGCCCCGAGCTCGTCTCGGAGCGACTCGAATGCATCGACCGCGGCGCGCAGGTGCGATAGCGCAGCGGGCGCCTGGCCCGTCGCGGAGGCGACCGTGGCGGCCATCGCTTCGGCCATCGCGCGGTCGTCGGGCGCCTCGGATTTGCGCAGCACCTCGAGCAGCGGAGCGGCGTCGCCCCATCGCTGAAGCGCCACCAACGCGCGCGCCTCGGCGAGCTTCGCAGCGGTCAGCATCGGCGCGTAGTCCGACGCTGACGCGAGGGCTCGCGCCTCGACGGCGGCGTCGTAGCCGGCCTGCGCGGCGCGCTCCTCGATCTGCGCGTTGGCCAACACGATGAGCGCCTGGGCCTGATAGAGCTTGGCCCCCTCCGCGCGGGCCCGGCGCAGCACCTCCCTCGCGCCGGTGCGGGCGGCCGCCGCCTGACCGGCGTTCTGAGCGATGATCGCCTCGTGCGCGAGCGCTGCCGTGACCGCCGCTCGCTTGCCGAGCTCGCGGTGCAGCCGGATCGACTGCGCCAGCAAGGTGCGCGCCTCGTCGAAGTCGCCGACGTAGGCCAGCAACATCGCGATGCCGTCGAGCGCGATCGCCTCGAGGTCGCGGCGCCCGCCAACCGTCGCGCGCCCGTGCACGTCCTGGTACGCGGCGTACGCGGTCTCGAATTCGCGCCGCTCCCAGGCCACCGCGGCCCGCTGCAGCTGGACCTTCAGCAGGTCGCCCTCCGGGCCGTGCGCCCGGTGGTGCGCCAGCGCCGCGTCGTATGCGCTCATCGCCTGGTCGAGGCGACCGGTGTCGGAGTACATCCGCCCGATGTAGCGGCGCGCGACCGCCGCGAGGTGTGCATCGCCGGCGGCCTCAGCGCCGCTGATGGCCTCGGTCAGCGTGCTCTCCGCGAGCGCGTTCTCGCCGAGCTTCCGCAGCGTCAATCCGAGCCGGGCACGGACGCGTGGACCGTTGGCCGCGCCCTCGTCGAGCGCACGTTCGTAGTGGCGGCGCGCCGTCGGGTAGTCGGCCTGCGAATAGGCGGCCTCACCGAGCGCGAACGCGTCCGGGTCGGCGCAGCTGCTCGAGAGCGCCAACGCGGTGAGCAGGACGAGCCGTCTCACAGCGGTACCCTCGCAGGTTGAATACGGATCGCGCCGGCCAGCGCGGCGAGGCCAAGGCGCGCTGACGAAGGCGTGCCAGGGGCACGTCGAGGAGGCGCAACGCCGGCACCGTCGTGCTGGGCAAGCGAGGCGTGATCAACCTGTGTGGGCACCGCTGTCACAACGGCACGTGCTGCGCGTCGTCGCCGTGACCGGAGGACGCTGTCATTTGATGTGTCGGATCTCCTCGGCCACCACCAGCTCGTAGGCGTCGTCGCCAAAGAGCGCGGCGATCTGGGTGCGGAGGGACGCGAGGCGCGCGGCGCGGTTGGTTGCGCGGTTGGCCTCGACCACTACCGCGCGCAGTCGAGCCGCGCCGATGGGGTTCGGGCTGACGACGCCGATGAACTGCTCGAGTCCGGGCTGGTCGTCGAGGCTGAGGTCGACCGTGCGATGAGGCAGCCGGGCGGTGAACTCGGCGTCGACCAGGCGCGGGGCCGGCAGCAGCAACTGGTCGGTGCTGTCGAGGAGGAACATCGTGCCATGGCTACCGGCCGGGCCTTGCAGGACCACGTGCAGCAGGTCGTTGGCGCGATACTCGCCCTCACCGCCGCGGGTCTTTGGCTCGCCGGAGACGTAGATTTGAGCCCCGAAGCCCTGGTGGGGCGGGGTCATCATGGGCAGCGCGACTGCGACCGTGATGGCGGCCGCGGCGGCAAATCCGATGGCGAACCCGCGCCACCGTGATGGGGGACGGGCGCGCGAGGGACGCGGGCTGCGCGCGAGCGAGAAGGCATCGCCGGATGCTCGGGCCGGTCCGCCCACGACGGCGTGCACCGTGGCGTCGACCCATACTCCCGGGCTGTCGGCATCGCGGTTCACCGCGGCCACGGCGTCGAGCGCAGGTCCGAAGACCGCACGCTCCTCGATCACGCCATAGCCAACGGACAGCGCGGCTCGACCGCCGCCAGCAGCCCAGCGGCGGGCGGCCTCGACCACCGGACGTGCATCGGCTTCAGCGTCGAGACGCCGGGCGAAGATCCAGCGCCCACCGTCCGAGTCCTCTTCGGCGTCGGACAGGGCGGCGAGCTCTTCCGTCGGCGGCGGTCCGGTGAGGACGCCGACAAGAAGCAGCGCCTCGAGTCGACCGATCCAGGGCGGCAGCTCTGCGACCTCGCTTTCGCCGGCCAGGGCGAAGAGCAGCGCTTCGGCGTCTGCCGCGTCCTGCCAGTCGAGGGGTTCGTCGTCGTCCACGTTCAACTTTTCAGTGCCGCCTGCTCACGGGTTTCTTACTCATTTTCTTCAGCGCCGCGCTCTTCCAGTACCACCTGACGGGCCGCGTGCACGATCCGGTTCTTCCACTGATACACATTGTTCGTGTTCGTCCCCATCTGCTCGGCGGCGGCCGCCGGGTCCATCTCTTCGACAAAGAGGAGACGGTAGAAGTCCCGGCCTTTCGCGCTGAGCTTCGACAGGATCGCCTCGCGGAGGCGATCGCGCTCGCTGCGCTCGAGGATCTGATACTCGGCGGAGGGCTCGTCGTCGCTCGGCTCGCCCCACGAGTCGTCCGCCGCGTCGAGATCGAGCCGGAACCGCCCACCGTGCGTGGTCACCGTGCGCAGATGCTTACGGCCGATGCGCAGCGCGACCTTGTTCAGGTAGGTGCGCAGCAGTGATTCGCGGCGCCACCGGCTGAGGACCGCCGCGTCGCGGGCGAAGAAGGCCATGAACGCGTGCTGAACTGCGTCGTCGACGTCGGCCGCCGCCACCCGCCCGTCCCGCGCCTGGGGCAGGAACCCCATCGCCTGACGCACCGACTTCAGGTGTTTCAGGACCAGCGTCCGCCGAGCGACCGGATCCCCTGCGACGCATGCCTCGACCAGGGCCACGTCATCGTCGAAGCCCGCGCTCACGTCAGCCGGTCGAGGGGCTCCAGGAGTCGCTTCTCGAGGTCGACCCGCGCCACGCGCTGCTCGGCCGCGGTCTCCTCGAGGAACTCGGCGAGCCCGTCGAATATCGCGTCGCCCAGCCCTTCGAGGCGCGGTGTTCGAGCCAACTCGAGGCGCAGCCCCCGCACCCGAAGCTCAGCGACCAACCCCTCCAGGTCGATGGACTCGTCGCCCCCCTCGGGTGGCTCCGCGAGCACGCCCCCTGCTTCGATGAGGGTCTGAAGCGGCGCCTGGTCCACCCAACCGTCCAGATAGGCTTCGTGACGGCCGAATGCTTCCTCGAGAAGCAGCTGACGATACCCCTCGATGATGCCGTGGAGGCCCGCGATGCGCGCGGATTGGGCCGCGTCGTCATGCGCCGGGAAGACCTGGTCGAACGCGTCGAAGTAGTCGTCCACCAGGCCGCCGAGCTCGCGGTCGAGTCGCTCGCGCACCTCACCCACCGCCTCTCCGAAGCCCCGCCGCAAGCGACTGCGCAGCGCGTCGAGCAGATGGATGCGGCCGAAGCTGCCGGGGTTCTCGCGACGAATCTCCTCGAGGTCGCCGGCGCACTCCTCGAGCGCGCGCTCGAGCGCCCCTTTGAGCTGTGGCAAGGCGACCGCTTCTGCGTGATGCCGGAACCGCTCTCGGTCGTCGGCGATACGCGCCGCCAGACGCTCCACGGCGTCGGCACGGGCCGAAACCCGTTCCACGCGCGCACGCACCCGCTCCTTCGCCTCGGCGCAGATGCGGTCGCTGCGGCGCGCGACGGCGTCGCCGCGAATGAGACCGGCGCGCGAGAAGAAGTGGGTGCGCAGCGCCCGGTGCAAGCGCGTAAAGCCGCTCGAGCGCAGCGCGCTGACGTCGCGGGTGCGCAGCCCTGTCAGCCCTCGCTTCGAACTCACCGCGACGACGGCGGAGACGCGCCCGCCGAGCAGGGACGCGGTCGCTTGCCGGCGGCGTTCGAGGCTCTGGGCGTCGACGAGGTCCGCGCGCGTGACGACCGCCAGGGCCGCCACCGGGTGCCGATCCAGCCAGGCCGCCGCGTCCTGCCAGGGCGAGTCGCCCTGGTCGACGCCGCCGAGCCACACCACCGCGTCCGCCTGAGCCACGAGCGGGGCCGCCGCGTCGTCGAACGGGTCGGGCGCGTCGATGATGCTCACGCGGGTGAGCTCCTCGACCGGCATGAGGATCTCGATCTGGGACACCGCTTCGGGAGTCAGGCGGTGCTCGCGTGACTGCGCCGCGAGGTCGTCGAGCGGCAGGGTCTCCGCGCGCCCGTCCTGGTAGACCACCCGCGCGCCGGCCCGTCGCCCGTAGCGCAGGCGATGCGGGATGGCGGTGTCGCGACGGATGACCTCCTCACCGATGAGTGCGTTGACGAACGTCGTCTTCCCCGCCCGGAACGGGCCCAGGACCGCGACCCCGAGCGGCTTGTCGTGGGTCTCGATCAGCCCCTCGACGCGCGCGACGAGGTCGGTGAAGGCGGGCTCGCTCGACAGAACGCGTCGAAGCGGATGCAGCAGCTCGCTTACGTCGACCAGCGGGCGGCCCAGTCGCACCTCCAGGCTCACCCCGGGCGGCTGCGAGTCGGGTCCGAAGATGGGGAGGCGGTCGCGCACGTCGTCGGAGCGACGTCGCGGCGCGGTCGTCTCCGGCGCGGGGGTCGGTTGCCGCAGGTCGGCAGGGATGTCGATCTCGGGACGCGTGGGCTCGCGGTCGCTCGGCGAGAAGCTCGGCGGCGCGTCCGGGAATTCATGCGAGGCGCCCGGGTCGCCGTCGGCCCAGCGCTGCGTAGGATTGGGCGACGGATCCTCCGCGAGCAGGGCCTTCACCGCCGCCTCGACGAGCGGAGCGATGGGCCCCGTGACGGAGCGCGGCAGCTCGCTGGTGATGGGCTCCATCGGCCCGCCGGGAATGGCGGCATTCGTCTCGAGCACGGCGGTCGCGTCGTCGTCGTCTTCGTCGTCCTCGTCCTCGTCCGGGGCCTCGCCCGTGGTGAGGATGTGGGCCAGCGCCGCGCGCGCCCGCGTGCCGGGGTCGTGCTCGCAGCGGTACGCGAGCCCGAGCAGCAGCTGGGCGAGCGCGTCGTCGGCCCGCAAACGGACGACCTCCTTGAAGCGCTCTGCAGCTTCCGCGGGGCGGTCCGAAGCCAGGAGCGCGCACCCTGCAGCCAGCTGGAGATCCGGCGCGTCCTCGCCCCGGGCCAACGCCGGCTCGACCCGGCGCCAGGCCGCCTCCGGGCGCCCGTCCAGTACCTCGTGGACCGCGAGCGCGGCGATCGCCTCGAGGTCGCCATGCGCCGTCTTCAGCAGTCGGCCGGCGTAATCGACCGCGTCGGCGTGGCGACGCTGGGCCTGGACCGCGCGTAACGCGAGCCGCAGCGCCTCGGCGTTGCCGGGCTCGAGGGTCGCGGCCATCGACGCGGAACCCTCCGCGGCGTCGAGGCGGCCGCTCGCGAGGTTGATGCGCCCGTGCAGAAGGTGGAGCGACGCCCGGTCCGGGGCGGCAGCCATCGCGCGCAAGACGTAGCCATGCGCCTCCGACAGGCGTCCCTCACGTTCGAGGGCCTCGGCCATCCCAGCGAGGGCCTCCGTCGAGTCGGCATTTCGACGCAGGACGGCCCCGAATATCGGGCGTGCCTCGTCGGGTCGGTCGAGGTCGAGCAACGAGCGACCGAGGGCGACGTGGACCGCCTCGTCACCCTCCGCGCGAGGCAACGCGAGACGGAGGGCGGCCGCCGCCTCCGCATGCCGGCCCTGGGCGCGCAGCGTGTCCGCGAGCGCGCGCAACAGGGTGGGGGAGTCGGCGTCGAGCTCGAGGCCACGCCGTGCCAGGGCTTCCGCCCGCTCGAGGCGTCCCATCCGCGTTGAGCATCGCGCCAGGGCCGCGATGGCGTCGGGCTCGTCAGGCTGAAGTTGCAGGGCGCTGCGCAACACCTCGGCGGCGCGCGGGTGGTTCTCACGCGCCTCGTAGACCCGGGCGAGCTGGAGCCGGGCGCGGAACAGCAATGGGTCGGCGCTGGTGGCCTGCTCGAACGCGGTCCCGGCACGGTAGAGATCGCCGCGCGCGAGATGGGCCAGGCCGAGCAGATACGGAACCGCTGCGCCGTCGACCGGACCGAGCTGTTCGAGACCCTCTACACAGCGCTTCGGGTGCCCCGCGATCAGGGCCGCGTGGGCGTCGCGAATGAACTCAGCCGAATCCTCGGGCAGCTCGAGTCCATCGAGCGCTCCCGCTGCGTCGGCGCCGGCATGCATTCACCCTCACGGCCCCACGTTCCGGGGTCCGGGGAGTGTGTCATTCGGCGCCGACGGGGTCAATCGAGGCGGGGCTCGGGAGCACGTCTGGCGGGGTTGTTTCGCGAGCATCGGTCGTGCTTTCATTCGCGCTCTCGGGGGGGTGCCTAGAAGAGGAGGGATCGATGGAGTTCCAGGTCGGCGATATGGCCGTCTACCAAGGTCAGGGCATCGGACAGATCACTGACATCGGCGACATGAGCGTCGCTGGCATGTCGCTCGAGGTCTACACGCTCCGCATGCACGACGGCACCATTGTCCGAGTCCCGACTGCCAAGGCCACTTCGGTCGGGCTCCGCAACGTGATCGACGTCGCCGAGGTCCCAGAGGTCTACCACATCCTCCGTCAGGAGGCGGACGGCCCCAAGGACAAGACCTGGAACCGTCGCTACCGTGCCTACAGCGAGAAGCTGCGCACCGGCTCGGTTCGCGAGATCGCCGAGGTCCTGCGCGACCTCTACCGCCTCAAGGGTGACAAGGAGCTGAGCTACGGCGAGCGGCAGATGCTCGACCAGGCGCGGACGCTGCTTGTGCAAGAGCTCTCCCTCGCCACCAAGCGTGACGAGGTTGAGGTTTCGCAGGAGCTCGAGGAGCTCTTCGTCGGAGAGTGCTGAACCTCCCGCACGTCCCCGTTGTCCAAGCCGGGTGAAGACGCACGAACCGTGACCGGCTGATGTCCAGAGACCCCTCCGACCCGCCCTCCGGCGCCGAACTCGAAGCCGAGTTCGACGAATGGCTCGAGCAGGACGACGAACCGCCTCCGCGGCAACGCGGGGTCACGATGCGCCACCCGGCGTTGCTCGTGGTGGTGCTCGTGTGCTCCGCCCTCGTGTCGTTCCGCGCGTCGCAGGATCTCCGCCACCGGTTGGTGCAGCGCGATGTCCTGACCTGCGGCGACCTGGGCGAGCGCCCGATGATGAAGGCCGAGGCGCCAGAGAAGGTGAAGCCGCTGCCGGACGACCGGTGGTGCTCCCTCACTGGCATCGTCTCGAGCCCGGTGACCCTCGCCACCGGCGAGCCGGCCGAGACGAACAACCCGTACAAGAAGCACGCGGAGCGCACCTTCTTCGTACGGCTGAGCGGCGAGCGCGTCTGGGCGGCGATCCCGGGCGACAACTGGGACATGAACAACCACCGGATAAAGAAGGGCAGCCTCTTCGGCTTCCAAGTGACCGGTGTCGGACACATCCGCGACCCGGACCGGACCCCCGAGCTCCGGCGGACCGCCGAGGTGCTGCGCTTGAAGTGGGGCGAGCCGCGCGAGACGGAGATTCGCATCTTCGATCTGACGCGCCCGCCGCCCTCGCCGTGGGCGCCGGTCGCGGTGCTCTGCGTGGCCGTGCTGGCCACCGTGCTGGCGATCTACGGGTTGCTGCGCATCGCCCGCCGGCGCAAGGAAGAGGAGCTCACCGAAGCGCCGGCCTGACAACGGGTCGCGCGAAACGGTAGACTGCTCCGGTGGTGCGCCTCCTCGTAATACTGTCCTGTCTTTCGATGGCTGCGGCCGGGTGCGCCGACTCCGCGGCCCCGACCGAGCGTCAGGTGCTCGTCGAGGTCGATCCGAATCGACCGATCGCCGAGCCCACGTACGACGACGCGGGCAACCTCGTCACGCCGACGCTCAACCGAATCCTCGTCATCGCGGGCAACGAAGAGAAGGACGTCAACCTCGAGGGCATCATCGAGCTGGCGGTCATCCTGCTCGACAGCAACGGCGACCCCGTCGAGGGCGAGCGCGTCGAGTACCAGATCGTCGAGGAGGACGAGACCGGCACGGCGTTGAGCGCGCGGCGCACCTCCACTGACGGCGGCGGGTACTCACGCATCGACTTCCAGGCCGGCACCGAGATCAAAGACTACGAGGTCGAGGTCTGGCACCCCGAGACGCGGCGGCTGAAGTTCATCGTGCACGTGCTCGACCTGCCGTCGGGCGGGGTCGAGGTCGAGTTCGAGTACGAAGGGCCCGTCGAGCTCGGCCAGATCGAGGTCTACGTCCTCGACGACCGTGACTTCTGCGAGGACGCCTACTACCTGGCGCCGCCCGAAGAGGTGGTGTTCAGCGCCAACACCCAGCGGCTCGACGACCGGATCACGATCGAACCGCTTCTGGCGGGGACGCGGCTGTCGGTGCTGGTGCGGGCGCGCATCGCGAGCAACGGCGTGCTGGCGGCCGGTGGGTGCGTGGGCGACGTGGTCGTGCGCGAGGACGAGAACGTCCGCGTCAAGGTGCCGGTCTTCCTGATCCCGTTGCAGCCCGCGGGCAGCTACACCGTCGACAACCACCTCGACTTCACAGACGCCATCCCTGGCACGCTGGGCGACGTCATCCGCGGGCTGGTGCGCTTCTTCGGCGACCAGAATCACGAGCGCGAGATCGCCGGCCTCATCTTCGACCTGGTCGAGGGGCTCGTCCGCGAGGCCGCGGGAGCGATCGGTGGGTTGATCATCGACCTGGTGCGCGGCTGGGTCGAAGACGACCTCAACGACATCATCAACGACTACATCGACAACGATGGACCGGACTGGCTGCGCAGCTTCTTCACGATCGGCTCCGACCTGATCAGCGTGGTGTCGAACCTCGAGGTCATCAGTCGAATGCGCATCTCGAAACCGAGGCGCGACGGGACGTTCGAAGGTAGCCAGAACTGGATCGGCCTGGCGTTCTACTGGCGCCTGCCGTGCCAGGACGACCCCGACCCGGCGTGCGGGCGACATGCGTTCACGATGGACGAGGTCGCCGCGGCCGCGGAGGGGATCCAGCTCGTCTTCGGCCAGTTCACGGGCCGAATCCACACGTACAACCACGGCGTGATCGATCTGCACACGATGGACCTGCAATACGGCAGGCTCATCCTCTTCGTGCTCAACAACATCATCCTGCCGTTCATCGCTGATGGCGCGAACAACCTCGGCGACGCGCTGCTGAACCTCGCCAATTGTCCGGGCTTCGCCAACGGCGTGACGGGCGGCCGCGGACATCTGCGCATCGGCGGCATCAACATCGTGAGCCGCGGGACGATCGAGGACTGGTGTGTGACGATCCTGTCTCTCGCGGGCGACGCGGCCGAGGCGATCATCGGGCGCCTGCGCGTCGACACCCGGCTGAGCCTGCAGGGCGAGATGCTCTTCCTCGAGGAGACCGACGACCTCGTGGTCGACGCGATGACCGACGGCATCTGGCGTGGGGTGATTCGGACCGCGAACGACGAGGGCCCGCCCTTCGAGGGCGACTTCGCCGGCACCCGCGACGACTGACGCCGGGCCGCGGCCACGCACGCGCCTCGCACCGGCTACTCAGGAAGCGTGGACGTACGGTTGCCGCGGATGACGTGGCGGTCCAGGTCCTGCACCTCGATGTTCACCGTGAGCGCGTCGCCCGCTTCGCCGCAGTAGATCTGCTCGTTTTCGCGGCTGTGCTCCCAGGAGTAGACCGCGTCGCATTTGCCGTCCTCGGCCTTGCAGTCCTCGTCCTCGGGGGTGGTGGTGGGCAGCTCGGTCATCGACAGGCGGGTGGCCTCGACGATGGCGACCGGCTCGCGCAGATCTTCGAGGCCGTCGAGGTCGCGGACGCGGAAGACGACCTTGTCGAGCTTCACGACCCCCTCGATCTTGCGGCATTCGACCGTCGGCGGGCCGACAAAGCTGGGTTCGTTTGGAGGCTCGGTCTCGTCCTCGCAGGCGCTAGATAGCAGGGCCAGGAGGAGGCAGAGCAGCGTCGTCGCTCGGGCGCTGAACATGCGCGGATGCTACGTGTGTTGAGCGGCTCAGGTCCATTGGATAACGTGCCCGCGTGCAGTCGCTCCTTCTCGCGGTCCTGATGGCCGCTCCTTCATCCGCCCCGGTCGTGTGGCGATTCCCGGACGATCACGGTCCGGCGATACGTGACGCGGTCGGTGAGGCGCGTGGTGAGAACCTCGCGCACCACCTCGTCGACGAGGCCGCAATCCTCGCGCACCTGAAGGGCGTGAAGTGGCCAGCGAGCCTCGGCTGCCTCGACGACTCGGCGACGTGCCGCGACGCCCGTCAGGGTGCGCTCCCGCTGCTCGGGCTGTCCGGGAGCGTCGAGGCGACGGCGAAGCCGGTCGGCGAGGGCTTCGAGGTGACGCTCCGGTTGTCGCTGGCCGATGGCGAGCCGCAGGCGTTCGTCGGGCGCGGTCCCGACCTCAAGATGGCGGCTGTGAAGGCCTGGGTGGCCTTGCGGGGGCACGGCACCATTCGGGTGGAGGCGCCCGCGGAGGCGGTGGTCTTCGTCGACGGCCATGCGGTGGGGGAGGGCTCCGGGGAGTACCCCGTGGCGCCCGGGAAACACGTCGTGAAGGTCGACGCGAAGGGGAAGCGCGCGGTCGAGCAGTCCATCGAGGTCGCGGCTGGCGAGAAGAAGTCGCTGCGGTTCGAGTTGCCGGACTCTTGGGGGAAGCTCGCGCTCAACTACGCGCCGGCGACGGCGACGGTCACGCTCGATGGCGAGCCGTGGGAGACGCCTGACGAAGAGCGCGAGCTGAAGCCGGGCGAGCACATGCTGCGCCTGGAAGCGGACGGGTACGACCCCACGCAGCACCCGTTCGTGATCAAGACTTCGACGCGCATCGAGCTGACCATCGGCCTCCAGAAGTCCGAACCCGAGTGGCAGAAGATGCTTCGCGAGCCGCACCCGGACACGCAGGCGCACCCCTACTACCTTCGCGCCGGGCTCAGGCTCGGTGGCGTGCAGGAAGGGAAGCTCGAGACCGCCGAAGGGACGGGGGCCGACCGCGTCGAGATCGACACCCAAGACGAAGGCTCGGCGCTCTTCGGGTTCCAGGCGGCGCTCGGGTACCGCAGCGGGCTGATGACGCTCGAGCCCATCGGATTGGGCTTCGAGGGCGGCGGCGAGGCGGCTGGGGTGACGTTCGACGATGGTGAGCGGGGTCGCATCAGTGACCTCTCGCGCTTCAATCTGCGCCTGGCCACCGTCGGCATCCGCTATCCCGCGTGGCGTTTCGAGCCCTACGGAGCCGTCGGCGCGGTCCTGGGCTTCGAGACGTTCAAGGTCGACCCGGAGGACGAGGACAAGTCCTCGCACGACGTCTCGCGGCGCCTCTTCTTCGTGAGCATCGACGTCGGCGTGCGCTACCAACTGACTCCGGAGCTCTTCGGGTCGTTCGGCGTGACGACCGACCTGTGGCCCAACGAGCGCTCGGCAGTGGCCGCGGTGCTGTCGGTGGCGTACGCACTGGACCTGCCCGAATGGCTGTGACCACCGCCGCTCTCGTCGCGCTGCTGCTGGCTCCTGCCGGTATGGAGCTCCCCGACCATCCCGAGGTTGCGGTCGCGAAGGCCGCCTACAACGGCAAGCGATACAACGAAGCGGCGCGGCGGTTCCTGGCGCTCGCGCAACGCTGGCCGAAGAACGCGGCGATCTACCGGGCGCTGGCGCGCTCACGGAACTTCGCGGACGACCCCGAGGGGGCCGCGGCTGCGTATGGCTTCTACCTCGACCTGGCCAAGAAGGCGGAGGACCGGGAGAAGATCCAGGCCGAGCTCGAGCTGGTGACCAAGAAGGCGAAGGGCGACGTCCAGATGGGGCCGCCACCCGAGGCGGCCTCCATGCTCGAGGGCGCTCGAGCACGGGCGGCGACGGGACGCTTCAGCGGCGCGGAGGGCGCCTTCGGCTCCATCGATGCCGCGCTCGAAGCGGGTTACCTGGGCCCACGGCTCGCTGACGTGCGCCGCGAGGTCGCCGCCGAGTTGAGCCGGTTGTCGAATCAGGCCATCGAGCGCTGGTGGCTCCCCGACGCGCGCGTGGTCGACGCCGAACTCTCCGCGCTGGACGCCGGTTGGGCAGACCAGACGAGCCGCCGCGATCTCACCGCGGGCGAGCGCTCCACCTCCGCCGCCATCCGCGGGCTCTCGCTGCTGCGCGACAAACAGCCCGCCGCCGCCCTCGCCGCGCTGGCTCCAGTGGCCACCGAGATGGCGCCGCTCCGCTACGCCCAGGCTCTCGCGCTCACCCACGGCAACCGCGACGCCGAGGCCCTGCTGGTGCTCGACGCACTGCGTGGCGCCATCGACGACCCCCGGGTCGACCTCCTTCGCGGGTTCGTGCTCGCCAAGCTCGGCCGCGCCGACGAAGCCGCTGCCGTGCTGCACGAGGTGATGCGCTAGCGTGCCCCGATTCGCGCCCGATCCGCTTTTCCGGTTCGCGCTCTTGGCTCGCCTACCCGCGAGTCGTTAGAAACTGCGCAACACAGCGCCCAATTGTACGAAATGCCCCCCGAGGGGTGGGTGGGTCCGGAGGTGGGTGGGTCGCGCGCGCGTGCGCGAGGCCTGGGGCGCCTGAAGACCTGGGGGCGAGGAGGTGTGGGGGTCGAGGACGCGGGGCCGTTGACGGCCGACTCAGGGGCCGTGGACCGGGCGTCAGAGCGTCGTGGGGGGCATCGCGTCGCGGCAGCGGGAGACCATCGAACTCGCGGTCTTGGCGCCGGGGGACACCCGCAGGACCTGCTGAAGGGTCTCGATGGTTCGCTCGCAATCGGCGCCGTCGTAGGCCAGGCGGCCGAGGGCGAGGGCGCGCTCCGTGTTGTTGAGCTGGCGCCGCAGCGTCTTGGCCTTCTTGTTGTCGGGCGCGTCCTTCAGGATTTGCTCGATCGTCTCGCGGGCGTCGGCGAATTCGCCGGCCCGGAGCGCCTTCTTGGCGGCTGCGACGGCGGGGCCGATGTCCTTCTTCTTCTCGGCCTTGGGCGGCTCGTCGGCCACGATGCGCACGACGGCGCGCTTCCGCGCCTGCTTCTTCGCGGGCTTGGGCTTGGGCTTGGCCGCGGTGGCGACCTTGGCCGGCTTGGGCTTCGGCTTTGCCGCCGCGCGTGCCTTCGGCTTGGGCTTCTTCGGAGCGGCGGGCACCACGGCCGGTGCGACTGGCGCCGGGTCGGGCGCGACCGCGACCGCGGGCGTGGGCTCGTCGGGCAGCTCTTCCGGGACCGTCGCGACCGGTCCGTCCGGCAGCGTCTGCGGGACGGGCTCGGCGGCGAACCATGCGGCGAGCCCGACGCTGCCGCACAGGATGAGCGCCACGAATGACAACGCCGCCGCCGACGGGCGCCGGTAGAGCCCAGACGCGGTCATGAGCGCCTCGGTGAGCCCGGACTGGCGGTCGGTGCCGTGGAGCCGATAGGGCTCGGACTCGTCGGCGCGGGCGGCGGCCCAACTGGAGGAGTCGGAGTCGTCACGGGCGTCCGCGGGCGCGTCGAATGGGTCCTCGACGAACGAAGGGCTCGGGAGGGGGAGCGGCGTCAGGCGGTCGGCGCCGAGGGCCTCGTCGAAGGCGGCGATCAGCTCTTCGGCCGTCTGGAAGCGCGCCGTCTCCTTCTTCTCGAGGCACTTCAGGACGATGGCGCAGATCTCCTCGGGCAGGTCGGCCTCCGGCACCTTCTCGCGTGGCGGCACTGGTGCGTCGCTCGCCTGGCTGTGCATCACCTTCATCTTGTTGGAGCCGTAGAACGGCGGACGGCCGGTCAGCAACTCGTAGAGCATGGCGCCCAGCGCGTAGATGTCGCTGCGGGCGTCGACGTGCTCGCCGCGGGCCTGCTCGGGGGACATGTACTCGGGGGTCCCGAAGACCATGCCCGCCTGGGTGAGCCGGGGGCCGTCGTCGTCCACGCTCTTGGCGATGCCGAAGTCGAGCAGCTTCACGTGGTAGCGACCGGGGCGCGACTCCATGAGGACGACGTTCTCGGGCTTCAGGTCGCGGTGCACGATGCCTACGTTGTGAGCGGCGGCCAGGCCCTGCGCGATCTGGCTGACGACGTCGACGGCGAGGGTCGGCTCGAGGCGCTTGCACTTCCGCACCATCGCCGAGAGCGACATACCCGGACAGTACTCGAGCACCATGAAGAACATGCCGTCGGGGGTTCGGCCGAAGTCGTGCAGGCTGACGAGGTTCGGGTGGTGAACGCGGCCGTACGTCATCGCCTCGTTTTCGAAGCGCAGCGTGAGCTGTTCGTCACTGGCGTGCCGCTCGTGCAACACCTTGACCGCGACCTTCTGTCCAACCCTGTGGTGTGAACCCAGGTACACAGTGCCCATGCCACCGACGCCGATGCGGCGCTCGATGCGGTAGCGGTCGGCCACCGTGATGCCGATGAGCGGGTCGACGGGCTTGCCGTCAGCCGACTGCGCGAGTCCGCAGCGGCCGCAGAAACGGTCGCTCTGCGGGAGGTCGTGGTCGCACCTTGCGCACTTCATTTCACCACCTCCGACCACTTAGACCTACATTGTGGCACTATATCGGTGTCTTCGTCACCCCATAATGAAGAAGCAACGGTCGTGCCGATCGACGCGGCGGGCCGGTGGGCTATTCAGCGACGGTGGGCTTGGTGAGCGGCGCAGGCACCGGGTCGAAGTCGTCGACCGCGGTGATGCCCGTGAAGCGCTCCGGCCGGTTGTCGGCGCCGGCCACGCGACGGATCACGATGGCCAGGACGCGCCCGGGGTGCTCCTGGGCGGCCTGGCGATAGATCTCCGGGTCTCTCTCTCCGGAGTCGCCGACCAATACGAAAAGAAGCTTCGGGTGTGCCGCAAAGACCCTGCGGATGTGACCCAGCTTATAGCCGACCTGGTCGAAGGTCTTGTCCGAGCCGAAGTTCTTCAGCAAGACCGGGCCCGCGGGAAAGCCGTTGATGCGCAGGAACTCGACGACGCGCGGCATGAAGTTCTGGGGGCTGCCGCTCAGGTAGAAGACGCCCGCGAACGGACCCTTCACCGCCGCCGAGTAAGCCTTGCCGGCGCCTTCGACGGCCTTCAACTGGGCTGCGTTGCGCAGTAGAGCCTGCTTCAGCAGCCCGCGTTTGCTCGTCACGTGGCTATGCACGACGGTGTCGTCGAAGTCGCTCAACAGGGCGACGGCGCCGGTGTCGGGGAAGACGTGGACTACGCCCGCAGCAGGTGGCGTGGGGTGTCCCTCATCCTCAATCACGCGCACGTCGACCCGGAGCGCGCCCGGCTTCAGCGGTGGATCCATGCCCGCGGACACCTTCCAGACCCCGTCATCGTCGGTCTTCGCCCGGAAGGCGTGACCGGAGATTGACACCTCGACGATGGCGTCCTCGATCTCGTCGGACTCGAGACGCTTCGCATTGCGAACGAGATTCCGGAGGCGGCCGCCGGAGCGCTTCGCCTCGCCGACGCCGTCATCTTCGATGAGGCGACCGGAGATCTGGACGTGGTGAGGGCTGCCGTGGCCGGGGTAGATGATGAGCAGGCCGGGGTCGTCGCCGGCTTGGGCGGGCGACGCGAACAGGGCGACCGCGAGGGGGAGCAGCCGCCGCGCCCAGCGCATCGTCAGTAGTCGCCGAAGAGCACCGTCAGCTTCACCCCGAGGGCGACGGCGATCTTGTAGAGCGAGCTGACCGAAGCGCTCGACTCGGCGCGCTCGATCTGGCTCAGAAGGCTGACGGAGAGCGCCGTCCGCCGAGAGAGCTGCTTGAGCGTGAGGTCGCACTCTTTGCGGATGCGGCGGATGTTCGCGCCGATCGTCTTGTGGAGCTCTGCCTCGGGGTTGAGCAGCAGCCCCTTCTTCTTGAGGATCTCGGCGATCTTGTCGCGGAACTCCTCGATGTCGAACGGCTTTCGCACGTAGTCCGACACGTCGAGCTTCAGCGCCTCGACCGCGGTCTCGACCGACGCATAGCCGGTGAAGACGATGATCGCGATGTCGCTGTCGATCTTGCGGATGCGCTGGATCAGCTCGATCCCGTCCATCTTGGGCATCATCAAATCGATGATGAGGAGGTGGAACTCCTCTGCCCGGATGAGGTCGGTCGCCTCGGTCGGATCAGACAGCGTCGAGACGCTGTAGCCAGCCGTCTCCAGCATGGTCTTCATGTAGTCGCAGATGTCCTGGTCGTCGTCGACAATCAGGATGTTGACTTGCATGGCCATCGGTCCCTCCAACCTGTGGGATACAGCACCTAATTCCAGCCTAGCTGTATATCAGGCGTCCATCTCTCGCAACAGGGCCCGCTGCGCAATCACGCTATGAATGCGCGCCTGAAGGTCCTTGATGCGGAACGGCTTGTTCACGAAGTCGTCCGCGCCGAGGTCGACCGCGCGGACGCGAGCCGTCGGGTCCTGCATGGCGGTGACCATGATGACGGGCAGCTCGGCCGTGGTGGACTCGCTGCGCAGGCGGCTGAGCACCTCGAAGCCGTCGATGCCGGGGAGCATCACGTCGAGCAGAACGAGGTCGGGGACCTGCTCGCCCACCGCGGCGAGCGCCTCGGTGCCGTCGCGCGCCGGGCGAGGGTCGTGGCCAATGCCGCGGCAGACCTCGCTGAGCAGCTTGATGTTGAAGTCGTCGTCGTCGACGACGAGCACGTCGAGGGTGTCGGTCATCAGCGGGCCGACGCAGGAGTCTTGACGTGATGAGCACCGCCCTCGGCGCTGGCGCCCGTGTCACTCCTCCTCGACGTGCTCCTAGCACGCCTTCGTCGTCCTTCCTTGGCGCCAGCGCCGATGACGGTACTCCTCACATCAAAACCCCTGCGACGGACCGCTAGTCGAGCTGCAGATTGTCGAAGCGAGTCCACTGCTTGTGGAACTTCAGCTTGGCAGTGCCTGTGGAGCCGCTACGGTTCTTGCCGACGATGATCTCGGCGAGCCCCGCGTCCTCGCTGTCCTCGTTGTAGTAGTCGTCGCGGTACACGAACATGATGATGTCGGCGTCCTGCTCGATGGCGCCAGACTCACGTAGATCGCTGAGCAGCGGGCGCTTGTTGGGGCGGCTCTCGACGCCTCGATTCAGCTGAGACAACGCGATGACGGGCACGTCGAGTTCCTTGGCGAGCCCCTTCAAGTTTCGGCTGATATCGCTGATCTGCTGCTCGCGACTCGAGATGTTCGGGGCGCCCTTCATCAGCTGCAGATAGTCGATGAGGATCAGGCCCAGCGGCGGGATGCCCTTGTCGGCTGCGAGGCGGCGGCACTTGGAGCGCGCCTCCATCACGGTGATTGACGGGGTGTCGTCGATGAAGACCGGCCAGTCCTGCATGCGCTTGAAGCCCTGCAGGAGACGGTCGATGTCGCCCTCGGTGAGCTGGCCGTTGCGCATGCGCTCGCCGTCGATGCGCGACTCCGAGGCGAGCATACGTCCGCCGAGCTGCACGGTGGGCATCTCGAGGCTGAACAGGGCCACGCTGATGTTGCCGGCGGAGGCCGCGTTGGTCGCGAAGTTGAGCGCGAGCGCGGTCTTCCCCATCGCAGGCCTGGCCGCGAGGATGATGAGGTCACCTGCCTGGAAGCCGGACGTCATCTTGTCGAGCATGTAGTAACCGGTCGGAACACCGGTGACGGCGCGCTTCTCTTCGTAGGCGCGCTTGACCCGCTCGACCACCTTCTTGAGCGCCTCGTTCATCCCCGTGAATTGACGGCGCTCGCGGGTCTGACCGATCTCGAAGACCGCCTGCTGGGCCTCGTCGAAGAGGCGGTTGCTGTCCTCGTAGTCGCCGCCCTGGGCCTGCTCGATGATGCCGCCACACGCGCCGATGAGGCGCCGGATGTCGGCGGCCTCGCGCACGATGGAGGTGTGGTGCTCGATGTTGACCGCGGTGGCGGTCGCCTGGCTGAGCGTGAGCAGGTAGTCGTGGCCGCCCGCGTCTTGGATCTCGCCCGCCTGCTCGAGGGCGCTGGCGAGGGTCACCGCGTCGATGGGCAGCTGCTGTTGATTCAGCTGCACCATGTGCTTGAAGACGTGGCGATTGCGGAGGGCAAAGAAGTCGTCGGCCGAGAGCAGCCCGCCCACGGAGTCGAAGACGCCGTTGTCGAGCAGGATGCCGCCGAGCACGCTGAGCTCGGCCTCTTGGGCCTCCAGGTGCCGGGACATGGTTCGGACCTCTCCGACGGGTACGGGGAGGTTACTCGGCCTTGGCCTCGACCTTCACCTTGATCGTGGCGGTGACATCACGGTGGAACTTCACCGTGATCTCGTATGTGCCGAGGGCCTTGATGTGCTCGCTCAGCTGGATCAGCCGGCGACTCACCTCGAAGCCGCGCTCCTTGAGCATGGCTTCGATGTCCATGCTCGTGACCGAGCCGAACAACTTCTCGTTCTCGCCCGCGGCGCGCTTGAAGGTCAGCGCCACGCCGTTGAGACGGTCAGCGGCAGAGGCGGCGACTTCGCGCAGCTTCTCCACCTTGGCCTCGATCAGCCGGCGCTCGTGCTGGGCGCACTTGACCTGACGGGCATCGGCCCGCACGGCCTTGCCACGCGGAAACAGGAAGTTGCGCGCGTAGCCCGGCTTGACGTTGACGATGTCGCCGATCTCACCGAGGTGGGTGACCTCTTCACGAAGGATGACCTGCACGATGCCCTCCTCAGTGCGCCTTGACGGTGGTGAACGGCATCAGCGCCACCATGCGGGCGCGCTTGATCGCCGTGGTGATCTTGCGCTGGTTCTTGGCGCAAAGACCCGACACACGACGCGGCACGATCTTGCCCCGCTCGGTGATGAAGTACTTGAGGATCGAAGGATCCTTATAGTCGATGACCAGCGTCTTGTCGGCGAGGAAGCGGTCGACCTTGCGACGGCGGCCGCGACCACCGAGACGTACATTACGCATCGTCGGCCTCCTTCTCGGTCTCGGGGGTCTCCGGGGCGGCCTCGGCGGGCTCGGCCTCGGGCGCGGCCTCTACGGCGGGCTCGGGCTCGGGCGCGGCCTCTACGGCGGGCTCGGGCTCGGGCGCAGCCTCGGCGGCAGGCTCGGGCTCGGGCGCAGCCTCGGCGGCAGGCTCGGGCTCGGGCGCAG
>PVBE011316385.1_pt1 | contig 28151 bp, 23 predicted proteins | sample 1631181 | NCBI WGS metagenome assembly PVBE01 (sample SAMN08397723, study PRJNA350692) | Marine metagenome, whole genome shotgun sequencing project. | isolation source: water | place: Pacific Ocean | collected 2012-04
CTCCCACTCGAGGTCACAGTACTCAGAGCCAGAGAGCACCTGCCCCCAGCTGCCATCTTCGAAGTCGATGACGATGGTGCGGTTCTCTTCTGTGGTTTGTGCGTCTCGCCTCGTAAAGGCCAGGTCGTCGATCGCGTACCAAGCTGCCTTGCCGACCACGGGGTCCGCCTCCAAGACGACTCGGTCGATCTTCTCGAGCTCCATGGAGAACCAGCGCGGGCTGTCAGAGATCTTAGTGAACCACTTCGTCTCGGAGACACGCTGCCCGTCTCGATACCCGACCGCGCGGACGCGCTTCGCCCAGACGCCCTCGCCGGCCTGACCAGCGATCCAGAGCCCGTGTAGATCGACGGCCTTCTTGAAGCCGATCCCGAGGCGGACATCGCCCCACTTGTTGTAAGCGTTGTGAATCCCGGAGTGTGGGTGATAGGTGGAGCGGCGGCTCGCGATCTGCCAAGCGCCAGGGCGCCCGTTCCGGCGCTTCTTGTTCGGCGCGTCCTTGGGGACGAGGCGCTCACGCTCAAGGGCCGCCTCGAGCCCCTCAATGACGACCTCGGAGGGGGCGATCTTCTCGCCCTTGACGGGCTCCTCGGCCTGCTTGATGGGGACCGTGATCGCCTGCGCTCTCCTGGGCACAGGGGGAGATGTTTGAGCGCTGAAGGCGATTTGCCCAAACGAGAGGGCGGCGATAGAGAGCGCTGAGAGGCTTCCCTTCATGGTCATGGATGGCTCCTATTGAGGGTCTGCGCGATTGCTTGGGCGCCAACTCCTAGACCCAGGACGGGGTCTCCTCGTGAAAGGTGCCTGGAATAAGTGGCCAAAACGCACAGTTTCGGGTCAGTCGATCCTATCACGCCTTCTCGCGTACACCCTGAAAGGGGTGAGCCTCAGCACCTCCTCATCGGTATGATCCCGCCCAAGCCATGACCGCTCCCGCTATCGCTAGCGCGTGCCCCACTTGCGGTGCACCGATCATCAGGGAAGACCTCTCCCTCTGCTCCTACTGCGGATCCCCCCTCCAGTTAGGCGGCGCGAAGGAGACCGCTGAGGGTGAAGAGAGCCCGAACCTGGAGCGGCTCAACCGCATGCAGGAGAAGGAGGAATGGAGCGCCGCGATGAGCTGGGCGCCGCTCGCGACCTCGCGCTACCCCGGCTCTCGTGCGGTCGGCATCCCTCTCATCTGCGGGAGCCTCACGGCGCTCATCATCTCTTGGATCTCCAACTACGTCGCCGGTCTCGTGATCGGTTCGGTCGTCCTGATCACGCTCTTCGCCCGCCACCTCCGCCAAGACCCTATCTCCCCGCTGAACCCTGACGCGCCGCTCTTGAAGCGCGCCGCGATCGTCCTCGACCGTCGCAGCGAGACGGAGATCTCCAGTGGCGAAGGGCGCACCACCTACTACTTCGTCTTGGAGTTCGCGGGCGGCGCGCGCGGCGAGTTCCGCTTCCCCGGCCGCGGCGCGAACTTCGACCTCATCGTCAACAGCGTCACCGGCGTCGCCTACACGCGCGGCGCTGACCTCTTAGCGTTCAAGAAGATCCGGGTCTGAGAGGTCAAACCTCTCCGCCTGTTTCGCGCTCATGTCTGAGCGCGTCGAGCGGCCTCTTCCACGAGCGCGATCGAAGCGCGCATCTTGTCCTCGATGGAGTGGAGCTCTGCGGTCTGGCGCGCGCTGCTTCGCGCGCTCTCCAGCTTGTCTTGCGCGAGCCACTCGCGAATGCTGGCTGCGAGGCTCTCTTCAAGGGGAGAGTCATCAAGGACTGCTCCGCACGCGGGGTCGATCACCTCTGAGCCGCCGTTCCATTTCGTCGTGATCACAGGGGTCCCGCAAGCGAGGGCCTCGAGGGTCGTGTTAGCGAAGGCGTCGTACTTGGTCGGGAGGAGGTAGAGGTCCGCCGCAGCGAAGATGGTTGGGACGTCCCGCCTCGGACCGAGGAAGCGCACGCGACCTCTCAGGTGGCCCTCCCTGGCGACAGCTTGGTACGGGCCGGGCCTGGTGTCTTTCCCGACCACCAAGAGCTTCAGCCTCGGGTCCCCCGAGAAGACCTCTTCGCACGCCCTGAGGAGCGGCATCAAGCCCTTCCGCTCGAACCCGTTCCCGAGGAAGACGAAGAGGACATCGTCCTCACTCAAGCCGAGCTCTCTGCGCAGCTCCGGCGCCTCTGAGTCGCGCAGGCGCGGGTTGTGTCGCTCAAGGTCTACGCCGTTGTGTATGACGCGGAGCTGCTCCTTGGGGATCCCGTAGGTCTCCCCGATGTCGTTCGCCACGAAGTGTGAGTTGGCGAGGACGAGCGCGTCCGGTCGACGCTCATACATCTGCCTCTCCATACGCAAGATCCCCCGCCTCTTCCCCTCGATGGCGTCACCGACCGTGTGCAAGAAGGAAGACCACGCCCCACGGAGCCCAGCCCTAGCGCGCAGCCCGCTGCCCACATTGGAGAGCGCGTCGCTGACTCCTACGCCGCGAGACTCGAACCACGTGTGCCAGCTGCCCCAGCCGAGCCGCACGAGGTCGTGACTCCACCCGAGGCCGAGCTCGTAGACGACGTCGTAGCCCGCGCCCTCGACGTGCGCTAGCGCTGCGTCCGCGAAGTTCTCTCGACGCCTCACCGTGCCGAAAGAGAGCGGCTTCAACTGGACGAACCGCACCGCCGGATGAGGGGGCTCTTCGTGCGAGCGACAGATGATCGTGACCTCGTGCCCCGCCTCCACAAGGCGCAGTGAGATGTTGTTTAGATAGCGCTCGACGCCGCCGATGTGTGCGTGCCGTAGATGAGTGAATGCTACTCGCACCAGGGATCTCCGCGCTTCTCCCTGCCCCCGGGAGAGTTCGCTGTTCGCTGTGTCGTTGAAGAGTTCATGCTATGGACACCAGGAGGTCATGAAGTTGACCTGCAACCACCTCCACAGCATAGAGCTCCGCTGCGCGCTTGCGCCCTCGCTCACCGAGCTCGCGCCGCAGCTCAGCGCCCTCTGCGAGCTCGGTTAGATGGGCCTCGAAGTCCGGGATGGAGCTCGCCACAAGTCCGCACTCCCGATGTCCGACGATCTCTCGGTTAACACCCACGTCTGAAACGACAGCGGGGACACCTGCCGCCATATATTGCAGGGCCTTGTAGCCGCACTTCCCCCGGGCATGTGGGCTGTCTGGTAGTGGCATGACGCCGATGTCCAGCGTCGACAACGCCTCGTGCTGAGACTCCGCCGACCACGGGAGGAAGCTGCAAGGCACACCCTCGAGAGAGAGGGCTTCGCCGGAGATCACGCGGAGCTCGATCGTGACCTTCGTCGCGATCCGCTCGAGGACGGGTGCTAGGAGTTTCGCCTGCCCCAGGTTGTTTGTGCCGCCGACCCAACCGATCACGACCGGCTGGCTCTTCTCATCGTGGACACGGCGAGGGACGCCCTTCACATGTACGGAGGAAGGCAACACCTCGACCCGCTCGGCAAACTTGCTGGCCTCTTCAGCGAGATGGCGGTTTCCGGCGATCACAAGGTCCACCCTGGGTAGTAGCGCCGCAAACCGGCGCGAGCTCGTAGGGTGAACGCCACCTCCCTTGTCCTCATGCCTAAAGTAGAGGGCGTCATCAAAGTCGAACACCAACCTCTTCGCGCGAAGACGGATCAGCCAGCCATCCAAGATCGTGGGGAGCTTCTTCTGAACAACGACGACATCGAACGAGGAGCAGGCCTTGAGCATCCGTAGCTTGGAGCGGAGCTCTCGCCCATAAGGCAAGACCGTGGCGCTGACCCCCAGTCGCTCTAGCTCTGGGAGGAGATCGAGAACCCGAACTCGACTGCTGGGCAACGTTCGGCTCTGAATAAGGAATAGAACCCTCAAGAGCTACCCTCCGACTAACGGCCGCCTCGCAATGAGCACGGTCTCCTCTCCAGAGACCGTCTTGGACCGCGGTGACAGCCAAGCTCTGTACAGGAAGGCCAAGGCCCTGATGTACACCCACCAGTGGACCTGACGTCCCATCACGTGCCCGCCGACCTCTCTGATCTCAAGACTCCCCGCAGCGACCGAGTGTGCCCTCGCCGCGCTCGTGAAGGCTCGCTCGGTCTCAAAACCAGCTCTCTCCGAGAGCACCTGGAGCCCGCTGGGCGTGAAGAGATTCAGGTGTCTAGGAGGGTCCCAAAAGAACCAGTTCTCTCCCCACTTTTTACTCCCGAGGCTCTCTGGGTTCGGGTTCGTCAAGACGAGCACTCCGCCCGGCTTGAGCAGGCGGTAGCACTCCCTGAACAAATCGGAAGGATCGGAGACATGCTCGATCACGTGATTCCCTGCGACCATATCGAAGCGCTCTGCGTCCAGGTTCAGGGCCTTTAGCTCCCCCAACTTCACTTTCATGCCACGCTCGATGGCGCTGTCCACTGCGCTGGGATCCACATCCTGACCCAGGACGTCCCACCCCTTCTCTGCCCACTTCGAGAGTCGTCTGCCATCGCCGCAGCCCACCTCTAGGAGGCTCCCTTGCGACGCCCTGTCAGCGTAGAGCTCGTTAATCCTCCGGCGGGCCCTGTCTATCCCCAACGCTCGCCGAATCAGGCTGTCTGCGATACGTGACAGTCTGATGGCGCTCTTCGCAAAGAGACCACTCTTGACCGGAGGAGTATTACCGCCGTGCGTGTAGTACGACTGGTAGGTCAAGTACAGATCAGCTTCGATCGGTCTCGGGTTCAACCAGGTCGTTCCGCAACCGGGACTCAAGCATCGAGAGAGTGACCACAGACCAGCCACTCTAAAGAGCCTGTCCTTGAGGCCCTCAAGCACAAGCTCACCTCGCCCTCCGCAGGTCACGCAGTGCTCCTGTTCAACGCACCGGATCTCGGGCTCCTTTCCGCTCCCGCTCTCTTGTGTGCTTGCGTTCATACGCGCTCGATCACTGGGCGGCGAAGATTCGGAGGCGCGAACTCTGTCCAATCCACTCTCTCAAAGCTTGATTTTACCGCGGCGATGGAGGGAATCTTACTAAACGAGTAAGCTCGGGCGGGACCCCTCCAGGCTTGATCGGCGTCTTGAACGGGCGAACGCCGAGAACATGAACTCCTCGAACTCAAAGAAGCTCCGCGTTGGCTTTGACGTCTCAAGCGCTGCAGGGCGTCGACCGCGAGGCATCGCGAGCTACATCAGGTCGCTGCTGCCTGCGCTCGAGAGCGCTGCGCCGGAGATAGAGCCTGTGCTCTTCCTCCGAGACGAGCGCTGGTTCCGCAAGAGCACCATCACAGATCTCCTCCCTGGCGTCGAGCGACGCTGGTTCATCGAGCACATCAAATCTTCCCTCGCGGACATCGACGTGTTCCATGGGATGGGGACGCAACTCCCCCGCGCGGATCACCTCCCGCGAAGCTTCACCCTCCATGACCTGAGAGAGTTCGATCTCGGAGGAGCCGTGGCATCCCCTCCAGGCCAAAAGGCTGGCGGCCGTAAAGAGAGGACGATCCAAAGAGCTGACAGGATCCTCACAATCTCCGAGTACGGCAGAGCGCGCTTGCTCCACCACTTTCCGGACCTCGACCCCGAAACCATCGAGGTCATCTACCACGCCGTAGACCACGCCCGCTTTCATCCGCGAGAGGAGGCGGAGCAGCGACCCGTCCTCAAGCAGCTCGGGATCCAAGCCCCCTTCTTCATCCAGATCGGCAGCTTCTTCCCTCACAAGAACCTAGAGCTCTCGCTGAGAGGGTTCGCTCGATCCCGCGCCCTCCGTGAGGGCTATCAGCTGATCTTCGTGGGCGGCGGCGGCAGCGACACACACCGCGCGATGTTAAAAGAGCTCGCGCACTCGCTCGGCCTGTCAGAGAGCGTCATATGGATTGACCAGCTCTCAGCAGAGGCGCTCCCCATCGCGCTCTCAGCGGCGCGCGGTCTCCTGATGCCCTCGAGCTATGAGGGCTTCGGCCTCCCGATCCTCGAGGCGATGGCGAGCGGCGTGCCCGGCGTCAGCTCGAACTCCTCCTGCCTACCCGAGATAGCGGACGGGATCTGGGACACCTGCGATCCTGACGATGTAGAGGTCTTCGCGGAAAGCATCGATGTCCTCTCGTTTGACGACTCCTTGCACGCACATAGAGCAGCCGCCGGCTTCGCGCGCGCTGACAAGTTCACCTGGGAACAGTGCGCTCTCCGCACCGCTAAATTCTTGAGCTGCGTCAAGCGGGCTGCGCCCATCCCCTCTAGATGACTCGACTCAGATTGCTATAAGGTCTCTCCGTGCTCTTCTCCAATCGCTTCGGCTTCCTCTACATCCACATCGCAAAGACGGGTGGAACTAGCATCAAGACGGCGCTAAAGAAGCTCCGAACTCGGGACCCACACAGCGTCCCTCAGCTCCTGGCCTACAACCTCTCTGGGTTCACCAATCACCGCATCGCGGCCAAGCCGCCGCGTCACGCGCGCGCTGTCGTCGCGAAGGACCTCGTCCCCCGCGAGGACTTCGAGCGCCTCTTCAAGTTCGCGGTCGTCCGCAACCCCTGGGACCTGCAAGTCAGCGCCTTTCACCACATCAACAATGAGTTGGGTGAGTTCGCGAAGAAGAAGGGCCTCGATGACTTCGGCACCTTCCTGCGCTGGAACCTGGACTCACAGAAGGAGCTCGACTATCCGAGCCGCTTCGTAGACCCCCTGAGCGAGCGCTACCTAGACAGCCTCTGTGACATGGACGGCTCGCTCCTCGTCAACTTCGTGGGCGCCTTCGAGCGTCTCGAAGAGGACTGGACCTTCGTCCAGGAGCGGCTGGGCCTGCCTAGGAGCCCGCTCCCTAGAAAGCGCGTGTCCAAGCGCTCTAGAGACCACCGAGAGCACTACGACGACGAGCTCGCCGGGCTCGTAGCGAAGCACTACGCGCGGGAGATCGAGGCCTTCGGATACGCCTTTGATGGCGGCATCCCCGAGGGGGCGCTCATCGGCGAGGTGAGCTGAGGGGCCGCACCTCGCTCGTCAATGAGCTTGAGCGGCTCTGCTCGCCGTAATTGCAAGATTCAAAGGCTGCAGTTCTCTGGATTTTTGGGCTATCCGAGGGCCCCCCGGTGCGTACTCCTTTATTCAAGCCTCGTGAATAACGAAAAGCGGCTTTATCAGCCCAATAACGGGGCCTCACACGCACCACCACTGGCCGAGACGGCCCTGAATTGCGTCAAAAAACACCGCCATGATGTCCAAGAAACGTATGGAGCCCTATGACGCTGCCTGGGAGCAGCGCTATCAGGAGATCCACGAAGAGCTGCGGGGTGCCATCGGAGATGTCGCCCTCGCGATCGAACACATCGGGAACACCTCGTTCTCCTTCCTCGTCACCTCCACCGTGCTGGATGTGATGATCGGCGTCTCCGATATGGCCGTCGCCGACACCTGCGCCGAGCGCATGAGGCCCCTCGGCTACGAGGCCCTCGATGAAGGAGGCGGCCCTGACCAGCGCTTCCTCAAGCGCGTCTACCCTGACGGACTCCGCGTGAGAGCCCACATCGTCGAGCGCTCTGGTGAATTTTGGGGGGAGCAACTCCTGTTCCGAAACTTCCTCAGGGAGAACCGGGACACCGCCGTGGAGTACGCGCACCTCACCAAGCAGCTCGCGAAAGACGACGACCTCACGAAGAAGGAAGAGTTCATCGCGAACGTCGTCCGCCAGGCGCGAGCCGTCGACTGAACCACTCCCCCATCGCCGCCCCAGGCGGCTGCCTTGAGGCCTGAAGCCACCGGCTCCAGGCCTCTTGTCGTTAGACTCTGAGCCGTGCATCCCATCAAGATCTCACGCTGGCTCGCAAGAGAGGTCGCAGCCCTGCGCTTCTCACCGCCCACAGCCTGTACCTACAACCCCCTAGTCCACGCCCAAAGATCGCACGAGGCCTACCTCGAGCGCTATGCGAGGCAAGGAGTCGACGCCCTCTTCCTCGGGATGAACCCCGGCCCGTGGGGTATGGCCCAGACCGGCGTCCCTTTCGGGGAGGTGAACTTGGTGCGAGAGTTCCTCGGGATCGAAGAGCCCGTCGATCAACCCAAAGTCCTCCACCCCAAGCGCCCCATAGAAGGCTTCGCGTGCACCCGCAGCGAGGTCAGCGGGCGCCGCCTCTGGGGATGGGCCCGCGACAGATACAAGACCGCCGAGCACTTCAGCGAACACTTCTTGCTCTCGAACTACTGTCCCTTGGTCTTCATGGAGGACTCCGGTCGCAACCGCACACCTGACAAGCTCCCTGCCTCGGAGCGAGAGCCGCTCTTCGCCGTGTGTGATGAGGCGCTGCGCAGGCTCGTCGAGTGGTGCCAGCCCGATCGCGTGATCGGCGTCGGTAGGTTCGCTGAGGGTCGAGCGATCGCGGCGCTCGGAGAGGACGCGCCCCCTATCGGCACGGTCCTCCACCCGAGCCCCGCGAGCCCCGCCGCGAACCGCGGCTGGGTCGAGCAAGCCGAGCGCCAGCTCCTCGCGCAGGGGATCGAGCTACCGAAAGGCGAGATCGCCACTAGCTGATCTTGCTCAATCCCTGACGGTCGGCTCGTGGTCCACGCCTGGCAGACCGAACATGCGGTCTGGGCCCGCGCGGCGATGACACTGGACACAAGTTGGGATCTGCCCATGCGCAGTCACCACGCCGTCGGCTCGAATCGTCGCATAGACCCAGCCTTCATCTGTACCGGGAGTCGCGCGCGCTGTTCGGAGCATGAGGAAGAGCCCAGCACGCTCCCCTGGCATCCACCCTTCTCCTCCCCTTTGCGCCGGGAGGACCCCCCTGGTGCTGCCCTTGGGCGCATCGTCCAATCGAATCGGAACGAAGGCCTCCTTCACGAGGATCTGCTCCCACTCTCGCGAGAGCTCCGGGATCGGAGGACGACGTCGAGAGAGCTCCTCGATCCAAGCGTCATCATCGCCTTGGGGAAAGTTGCTAGGCATGAGATGCCCTCCCTGGCCTTCTGACGAATATTCCACGCCCGCATAGCTCTTCGCGTCTGAGGCGTGCACGAGGTAGAGCTTCTCTGCGTGGGGACCACCAGGAGCGCTCTCGCTGAAGCGTGGCTCGACGGGGGGGATCGAGCAGAGGGTCGGGCCGAAGCGCAGTTGGAAGTCCACGGGGCCGCCCCACTCCTCATAACTCGCAGCGATCGCTCTCGCGTCCCCTTCGATCAAGTCCGCCTCGAGCAACTCAACATCAACGTCCAGCGGGCCACGACAGGAAGTCACCCAAATGAGAGATAGGTTTATGGCCACTGTAGGGAGGGTGCGCATGGGGAGGGGTACGATGAAGCCCTAGTTTTGTTGAGTCTCTTGTATTATCAAGTTTCCGGTCACTCATTCTCTCAGGTCACCTATCTCAAATTCCCATGAGACTCATCAACATCCCCCTCGCTCTCTGTGCCCTCTCAACGATCTCCTTCGGGCAATACCGTGGGCTTGAGTACGAGATCGCTGAGGAGCACCCGATCATTGATGGCGTCCCGCGCGCCGTAGTCCGCCTCTACGCAGGCTATGACGACGCCGCCTCTCAGCTCAACGCCGTCTACGGCAACGCGACCAATCCGTTGATCCTCTCGACGACTGACCCGCAGGGCTTCTATCAGCACCCAGCCGGCGGTGACACGAGCCTCGCCATCAACCCCTCCTCCTTTCCGTTCATTCCGGAGCTTGAGTACGACTCTTGGGTCACCCTCGGCGCCGAGGACAACACGAACAGCAATCAGCTCCTCACCATCGGTATCGACTTCGCCCCCTGGAACGCAAGCGGCGCGCTAGAGACTGACAACGGCACCTGGTTCTGCATCCCGGACGTACCTCAGAACTTCCCCGACGCGAGCGGTCGCATCTTGCTCGCGCAGCTGAGCGTCACCTATGGCGAGACCATCTCTGGAACTCTCCAACTGCAAGGCAAAGACGGCGCCGGTCAGACCACCACCTTCCTCGACCAGACCTTCTTCATCCCCACCGGTGCGGGCGGCGCCGAGTACTGCACCGGTGACGGGACGGACGGGCTCACGTGCCCATGCGGCAACCCGAGCACGTCTGGGGGCTGCATGAACGGGACGGGCAACGGCGCCCGCCTCTTCGGCGAAGGCTCCACGAGCATCTCCGCGAACAACTTCAAGCTCACCGCTGTAGGCCTCGACCCGGGCAAGCCCGGCCTCTACTTCCAGGGCAACAACCGCGTCGCCGGTGGCGCAGGAGTCCACTTCGGTGACGGCCTACGCTGCGCCGGTGGCGGGATCATCCGCTTACAGGTCCGCATGGCGAGCGACACTGGAGAGTCCGAGACCACGACCTCGATCTCTGCAGCCGGAGGCGTCCAAGCGGGTGATGTGAAGCGCTATCAGCTCTGGTATCGCAACCCGGACACCACTATCTGCGGCGCTGGCTTCAACCTCTCGAACGGCTACGAGCTCACCTGGGAGATCTGAGTAAGCAACTCGCGCTCCTCAAGGCCTTGGGATCCCTTATCCTCTGCCTCAGAGATGCGCCTCCTTCTCCTCCTCCTCCCGACCCTCGCGACCCTCTGTCGCTACACCGTCCGCGACGTCGCCTTCGTGGACCTCGGGGACGAGTCGTACCGGCTCGAGCTCCGCGTGCCGGCGCCGGACGCTGAGACCCTCGGGGTCGTAGCCTCATCGCTCCTCGACACGAACGTGAGGTACGAGGTCAACGAGCTCGAGGCTCCTGACGTTGAGGCCACCCTGCATCACCCCGACGGTCGCTCCTTGGAGGTCGACCTCTGGAGCGGAGGCTCCCTCGATGTCGTGAAGCTGAACGGCGTCTCTGCGTCTCCCCTCAGAGACCAGCTCCTCGACGAGGTCTTCACCCACTACGCCTTCTGCCTCTTTGTCGAGGGTGAGGACGCAGAGAAGAACGCCCGCGCGCGCGAGGTGATCGATGGCGCCTTCACGGAGCTCGGGGAGATCTACGCCCAGATGCCCAAGGCGGTCGGAGAGCGGCCTCGTCTGACGACCCTCCCGCACGCACGCCGCAGCGACGAGCGCGTCCTCCTCTTCGGACTCAACATCGACGAGGCGGGCAAGGAGCCAGCGTTAGCCATCCTCATGGGCCGCGGTCGCCGCGTCGGCCCAGTCCTCATCGACGAACAGATCTCACCGACCGCCGTCTTCGGGATCCTCAACGCTGTCGGTCAGTCCTGCGAATGCGACCTCGACCGCTCCTGGATGCAAGGTCCCCGCGTCCCCCTCCGTTGGGACGTGGCGGCGAAGGAGCGCGTCGTCCAAGACCTCTCCTTCGACGCGGAGAGCCCGTTCGTGAAGACAGAGATCTCGGGCATCCTCGCCCGCGGACCACAGCACACCGAGGGTGAGCCCGGGGTCACGCTCGAAGAGGCGCTCCTCGCCTACGAGGAGATCGTGATCCCCACGAGGGACCTCTCGGAAGACCCGCTAACGACCGCTGAAGCCCTGACTACGGAGCCAGCGCCGGAGGAGCCCGCTCCGAAGAAGCCTTGGCTCGCTATCGCCGTCGCGCTTGCGACCCCTGTCTTGGTCAGCGTCATCTCCCTCCTCCTCCTGTCTCGAAAAGGTCAGCGCTCGTGAGCCTCCTCGGCCAAATCTATGCCGAGGCCATGCACCGCTGGGTGCACTCCTTGCTCTTGTTCGGCGCCTTGTTCTTCGCCGCCGCGCTCCCCGTCGCCTTCCACACCACAGGCAGCGCGGCGAAGCGTGAGACGAGCCGCCTGATGCGCGACCTCGGCTACAACGTCCGCATCCTCCCCAAGGACGCTGAGCTCACCTCCTATTGGGCGCAGGGCTTCGCTGACGGGGCCATCCCCGAGGAAGCCGTCCAGCGCTTCACCACAGCGGATGACCTCTCCTACAACCACCTCCTCGCCATGCTGACGGGCCGCGTCGAGTTTCGCGGCGCCTCTTTGCTTCTCACAGGCCTAACGGCAGAGGTCGCGCCCGAGACGAAGAAGAAGGGCTCCATGATCTTTGAGGTCGAGCCGGGGACGGTCCACCTAGGCCACGCTGCCGCAAAGGGCGCGGCCGCTGGAGAAGAGATCGAGCTCGATGGCCACAAGCTGAGCGTCGCCGCGGTGCTCTCGGAGGCCGGCACCATCGATGACGCGCGCGCTTGGGTTCACCTCTCCGACGCGCAGAAGATTCTCGAGATGCCTGCGGTCATCAACGAGATCCAAGCCCTCGAGTGCTACTGCGCTGACGTCGGCGTCGACAACCTCGAGCGCTTACGAGAAGAGCTCGAGACCATCGTCCCCGAGGGACAGGTCCTGCGCATGGACGCCGTCGCCGAGGTCCGCGAGAAGCAGCGGCGCCTGAGCGAGGAGTACTTCGAGCTGCTGCTGCCTTGGGTGCTCGCAGCCTGCGCGGGCGTCATCGCCCTGCTCACAGCGATCAACGTCCGCGAGCGACGCGCAGAGATCGGGATCCTGCGCGCCCTCGGCCACGGCTCCGGCCGGGTCGCGAGCCTCTTCCTCATGAAGGCCATGGGGATCGGGGTCGACGCCGCCTTGGCAGGCTTCGCCGCGGGCTCCTGGCTCGCTGTCACCTATGGGCCAGCGGTCTTCCCAGAGACCGCTGGCAAGATCGAGATCGAGTGGAGCCTCCTCCAATACTCCGTCATCGGCTTGCCGCTCTTCGCCGCGTTCTCAGCGCTCCCCTCCACCCTCGCAGCTGTCTTCCAAGACCCGGCTGAGACGCTCAGAGAGGAGGGCCCGTGATCCGCGCGCGAGACATCGAGCACACCTGGCGCGACGCGAGCGCCGAGGTGCGCTGCCTCAGGGGACTCGACCTCGAGCTCGAGGCCGGAGAGTTCTGCTGCCTGCGCGGCGTGAGCGGGAGCGGCAAGACGACCTTGCTGCTCACGCTCGGGGGGATGTTGAAGCCCACCGAGGGCAGCGTCCTCATCGGAGAGGACGACCTCTACGCCCTCTCCAGCGGCGCGCGCGCGCTCGCCCGCGCGCGCGACGTCGGCTTCGTCTTCCAGATGTTTCACCTCGTCCCCTACCTCACGGCGCGGGAGAACCTCCTCGTCGTCCGCTCAGAGCTCGGGCGCGCCGAGCGTGAAGCGCGAGCCGACGAGCTGCTCGAGTCTGTCGGTCTCACAGACCGCGCAGACCACCGCCCCGCCGCGCTCTCTGCAGGCGAGCGCCAGCGCGTCGCCGTCTGCCGCGCGCTCTTCAACAATCCAACGCTCGTCCTCGCTGACGAGCCCACAGGAAACCTAGACCCTGACTCCGCCTCGGTCGTTCTCGACCTCTTGACCCAATACACAGCAGGAGGGGGCGTTGTCCTCATGGCGACGCACTCCGAGACGCCTGAATCGAGGGCAAGTCGTACCCTGTGGCTGCGAGATGGAACCCTTCACACCGCCTGAAAGCCCATGATCCACATCACCCTCCTCCTCACCGCTGCGACCTTCAGCGGCGCAGACTGGCCGACCTTCCGCGGCGACGCGGCTCGCACCGGCGCGAGCAAGGGCGACCTCGCCTTCCCCCTCACAGAAGAGTGGGTCCACACAAGCTCTGGTCGCCCGCAGAACGCCTGGCCTGGGCCCGCGCGACACGACCTCTACAGCAAGGTCATGAACCTCACCCCGAGGCTCTGGTTTGATCGCGCCTTCTACGTCTCGATCGCCGACGGCCGGATCTTCTTCGGCTCCTCTGCGGACGAGCAGATCCACTGCCTCGACGCCGCGACAGGTGAGGAGCTCTGGTCCTACTACACCGAGGCGCCGGTCCGCTTCACGCCGACCATCGTCGGCGGGAAGGTGATCGCGGGATCTGACGACGGCGTCGTGTACTGCCTGCGAGCCTCGAACGGTGAGCTCGTTTGGAAGGAGCGCGTCGCGCCGGACGACCAGCGCCTCCCTGGCAACGGCCGGATGATCTCGATGTGGCCTATCCGGACCGGGGCTGTGGTCTCGAACGGGATCGCCTACGTGACGGCGGGGCTCTTCCCCTCCGAGAGCTCCTACGTCGCCGCGCTCAAGGTCTCCAGCGGCGACACTATCTGGAAGAACAACTACAAGGACATGGCGCCGCAGGGTTATCTGCTCGCGAGCAAGGACCACCTCTTCGTACCTGCGAGCCGGTCGACGCCGTACGTCTTCGACCGCAGAGACGGCAAGCGCCTCCGCCAGCTCGGCGGCAACTCAGGGACCTTCGCCATCGTCGCGAACGACGACCTGGTGTTCGGGCCGGGGAAGACGGGAGACATGACCGAGGCCTCTGGAGGCGGCGCACAGATCGCCAGCTTCAAGGGCCAGCACATGATCGTCACGCGTGGGGTCAGCTACATCCACACCACCACGGAGCTCTCTGCCCTCAAGCGAGAAGAGTTCGTCTCCCTCACCAAAGAGAGGGGTCAGCTGAACGCTCGCAGGGGCCAGCTCTCGGGCTCGATCCCTAACTTGAGCGGCGCCGACAAGACTAAGGCTGAGAGGGAGCTCGCGAGGAGCGGTGAGCGCCTGGGCAAGATCGAAGTCGAGATCCGAGAGTGCATCCTCTGGCGCCGCGTCTGTGACGAGCCGCTCGACGTGATCCTCGCGGGAGACGCGCTCATCGCTGGCGGAGAAGACCACATCACCGCGTACGCCGCGGAGGACGGCGCCAAGCTCTGGACCGCGCCCGTCGACGGAAGAGCCTACGGCCTCGCCACAGATGACGGCCGGCTCTATGTGAGCACGGACACAGGCGCGATCCACTGCTTCGGTAACCCCAGCCAAGAGGAGGCCGGCAAATGATCTCCATCGCACTCATGGCGTTCGCTTGCGCGCCCACCCAGGACCCCAAGCCGAGCGAGGTCTTCGCCAGCTGGAAGTTCCGGCCCGAGGAGGTCGAAGAAGGTGAGGTCAAAGATCTCCGCGGTAAGAACCCGCTCCGGCTTGAGGGAGGCGCGCGCGTCTCCGGTTCAGCTGGCCCGGGTGCGCTCATGTTCTCCAGCGGCGCTCACCGCGCTGTCATCGACGCTGGGACCTCCTCGAGCGCGCTCCCGAAGGAGAAGTTCAGCGCAGAGGCCTGGGTCACGATCGACAAGCCCATCACCTGGGGCGGGATCATCACGGCCATGCAGGACAACGGCGGCTTCGAGAAGGGTTGGCTCCTCGGATACAAAGACAACAAGTTCTGTCTCGGCCTCTCGACCGAGGGTGTCGACGACGGCGACGGCCTGATGAACTACATCGTCGGCAAGACCCCTTACCGCAGCGGTCACTGGTACCACGTCGTCGCGACCTATGACGGGAAACTCTCCCGCATCTACGTGAACGGCGCCCTCGACGTCGAGTCCGGCTCCCAACACGGAAAGATCAACTACCCGCCGAACTTCTACTTCGAGGTCGGGGCCTATCACGACAACGACGAGAACTTCCCCATGACCGGCTGGCTCAGCGAGCTGACCGTGTGGCGTGATGCGCTCTCGGCTGAAGAGGTCGCAGCCCGGTATCAGGCGGGCGCTGACCTCCATCCTGCGATGACGCGGAAGCCCGTCGGAGAGCGGACGCCAGCACAGGCCCACTGGACCTTCGATGACTCCCTCTCCAAGGACAGCGCACACTTTGACGGTGGCGCGCTGGTCCATGGTGACTCGTTGCCCGCTTGTGCGCGCTTCGACGGGACCTCCGGCCGCGCGCTCCTCAGCCCGGGCCCTAAAGGGCTCCCTGAAGACGCTGTCACCATCGAGAGCTTCGTCTACGTCGAGGAGTCTCAAGGTGCGGGCTGCATCGCCTCCGCGTTCGACCAGCACGATGGCCACGACTCTGGGTGGGTCCTCGGGTGGCAAGATGGCCGCTTCCGCTTCGGCCTCTCCTCAGAGGACAACCCTGGCGCCATCACCTGGGTCACCTCCAGCGTCAGCATGGAGCACCACCGCTGGTACCACGTCGTCGGCACGTACGACGGCACGGAGCAGGCCTTAATCGTGGACGGCAAGGACGCCGCTGTGGCACGCGGCGAGCTCGGCGATATCAGGAACCCTGTCACGCCCTTGGCCGCCGCTGCCTGGTGGCAGGACGACGCGGGCGAGCACTTCTCCCCCGTGCGCATCCAAGAGCTCCTGCTCTACGACCGCGCGATGGAGACCGCAGAGGCGGCTGAGCACTTCGCCGCCAAGGCGCCGCTCTTCCCCAGCCCGCTCAAGCTCACCTCAGGCCCGAGCGTTCGCTACCTCTCCCCCACAGAGGCGCGAGTCTCCTGGTCCACCAACACGCCGACCGCCTCCTTCATCGAGGCCACGGCAGCCGGCCGCGCCATGTCGACGGCCCGCTCCGAGGAGCCCAGAACAGATCACGCGCTCACCCTCACAGGCCTCGGGCTCGAGGTCCCCTATCACTTCCTCATCAAGGGGACCGACGAGGCGGGGCTCCCGACACAGACCCGCACCTGGTTCCTCGACACCTCCTTCAACTACGAGCTCATCCCAAAGGCGACTAGCACAGCGACCTATCCCGACGACGAGCGCGGCAGGACCCTCGCGGCCTTCGCCGATGAGATCCTGGCTGAGACCCCCCGCGACCGCGGCTGGGCCCTCGTCCTCGAGGCTGGCGACGGTCGCCTCGCCTACGAGCTCGCGATCCGCTCTGACCTCAAGATCATCTGCATTGAGTCGAGCTCGAAGCTCCGGCGCGAGGCGCGGGAGCACCTCAAAGAGACCGGCCTCTACGGCTCGAGGATCAGCGTGCACAAGGGCAAACGCAACGAGCTCCCCTACGGCGACTACTTCGCGAACGTGATCGTCGCTGCTGGCGCGCCCCTCGGCGAGGGCCCGCGCGGCGCTGACGGCGAGGTCCGACGACTGCTCACCCCCAACGGGGGCGTGGCCTTCGTCCGCAAAGAGAGCGACGACGGCGTCGAGGTCTTAAAGCGCGCAGCCCTAGAGGGCGCTGGCTCATGGACCACGCAGTACGGCGACGCCGCCAACACCTCCTCGAGCGGAGACGAGCTCGTCAACGGCGCGATGACGATCGCTTGGTTCGGCCGCCCAGGCCCGAGACCCATGCGTGACCGCGGAGCTCGCAACCCTGCGCCGCTCTCTGCCGGCGGGATCATGTACGTCCAAGGCGACGACCGCATCTTCGGCATGGACGCCTACAACGGCTCGATCCTCTGGACCGTCGAGATCCCCGAGCTCATCCGCACCAACGTGAAGGCCGACTCGACGAACATGATCTGCGATGAGAAGCACCTCTACGTCGCGGTCGCCGACTCTTGCTGGGTGATCGAAGGCGCCACAGGAGATGTCCTGCGCGAGCTCCAGGTCCCCACGGCTGATGACCCAAAGTTCGGAGACGCGAAGAGAGCGTGGGGCTATCTGGCGCTCACTGACGGCGCCTTCATCGGATCTATCACCCGCACCGAGGGCATCTTCCGCGGTCGCAGCGGTGAGTGGTACGACGGCGGCGGCTGGGAGTTCGAGCAGGTCATCGCCGAAGAGCTCTTCCGCATGAACCCGGAGACGGGCGAGGTCCTCTGGCGGCACTCCGGTGGCATGGTCATCCACTCGTCGATCGCGATCGCAGACGGTGAGATCTACTTCGCCGAAGACCGCGCTCCCTCCGACGCGAGCTTGAAGAAGGGTCGCTTGGTGAATCGCAACGGCACAGACCAATACCTCGTCAGCCTCGACCTCTTCGATGGCACGAAGAAGTGGGAGAAGCAGCACGACATCCGGGAGTACGCGAACTGCCTCTACACCACGGTAAAGGACGGCGTCATGGTCCTCTCTGGGTCTAAAGGCAGCTACAAGCTCGAGGGCTTCAACACACAGAACGGGACGCGGATGTGGGACCAGGGCTTCGCCTGGGCGCGAGACCACCACGGCGGCAAGATCCAGCACCCCGTCGTCTTCAGCGGCAAGGTGTTCGCAGAGAACAAGGTCTTCGACTTGAAGACTGGTGAGACCTTGCAGATCCCGATCCCCTCTCGTCGCGGCTGCGGGACGATGTCTGCCTCGGCGGACAACCTCTTCTTCCGTGACCACAACCACGGGAGTTACAACCCTGAGACGAGGGAGCGAAACAACTGGGACGCGCTGCGCGGCGGCTGCTGGTTGAACATGATCCCTGCGGGTGGACTGCTCTTGACCCCAGAGGCCAGCTCTGGTTGCTCTTGCAACAACCCGATCCAAACGACCGCGGCCTTCCGGCCTGTCGGTGGAATCGGCAAGTAAGTAAGGCTTCCCCTCTCTCAGCATTCGCATGCCCTCTCGGACCCGACTCGGCCGCCTGAACGGCGTCACGCTCTCCATATTGGGGTCGCTCGTCCTGCTCGTCGGGCTCGTCTGGTCCCTTCGAAGCGGAGACGATCAGCAGGCAGGTGCGGGGCACCTTACGCTCTACTGCGCCGCCGGCCTGAAGCCGCCGGTGGAGGCTGCTGCCCAACAATACGCAGAGCGCTACGGGGTAAAGGTCGACATCACCTACGGTGGCTCGGGGACCCTCCTCAGCAGCCTGAAGGTCGCTGGGACGGGCGATCTCTACCTCGCGGCAGACGAGAGCTACTGCGAGCTCGCGCGGAGAGAGGGGCTCTCTCGAGAGACCTTCGCCCTCGCGACGATGAGACCCGTCGTCGGCGTGCTTCGTGGGAACCCGAAGGGCATCGCGAGCGTCTCTGATCTCCTCGGCCCCGAGGTCCGCCTAGGCCTCGCCAACCCCGAGGCCGCCGCCATAGGGCGCGTAGTCCGAGCCGCCCTCACAGAGAGCGACCACTGGAGCGCTGTCTCGAGCGCAGCAAAGGTCACCAAGCCGACGGTCATGGACCTCGCCAATGACCTGAACCTTGGGAGCCTAGACGCGAGCCTCGTCTGGGACTCCACCGTCAGTCAGTTCGAGAGCTTGGAGAGCGTGGACCTGCCGGAGCTTGAGGGTTGGGCCAAGTCCGTGACGATCTGCGTCCTCGAGTCCTCAGAGGAGCCGACCGCGGCCTTGCGCTTCTGCCGCTTCCTCTCCGCCAGAGACGCTGGGCTTCCGATCTTCGAAGAGTTGGGGTACGAGCCCGTGGAGGGCGACCTATGGGAAGAGAAGCCCGACCTCTTGCTCTTCAGCGGCGGGATGTTGAACTCTGCGATCGACGATACGGTCCGCTCATTCGAGGAGCGCGAAGGGATCAGCGTCACGCGCGTCTACAACGGCTGTGGCCTCCTGGTCGCGCAAATGAACGCGGGCGCATCGCCAGACGCCTACTTCTCCTGTGACCAGACCTTCCTCGACCTCGTGAGCGATCGCTTTCATCCCGGGACGACGGTCTCTTCGAACCGCTTGGTCATCTTGGTCCGTGAGGGAAACCCCTCCGCCATCAAGGGGCTCCGAGACCTCTGCCTCCCAGGCTTGAAGATCGGGCTCGGACACCCGGAGAAGTCCGCGCTCGGCGCACTCTCAAGGCGCGTCTTCGCAGAGGCAGGCCTCACCGAGCGCCTCGAGGCCTCCGGCAACATCGTCCTCGACTCAGCGACGGGTGACTTCTTGGTCAACCAGATGAGGACCGGCTCCTTGGACGCGGTCATCGTCTATCGCTCCAACGCTGCTGCAGCGCTCGAGGACGTCGACATCGTGGAGCTCTCATCCCTCAACGCGCAGGCCACCCAACCCTTCGCCATCGCACACTCGACGGAGCACCCAAAGACCCTCGCCCGCCTCTTGGACGCGCTCTCTCAGGTCGAGTCCCGCGAGCGCTTCGACTCCTTGGGCTTTGGTTGGGAGCGACAGCTCTCACAAGGAGCCAAGTGAGGCAGCCAGCAGACAATCGGGACAGGGGCTTCCTGCTCTTCCTCTCGCTCTTCGCGGGGCTCTACGTAGCCCTCATCGTCGGGATGCTCCTAGCAGACGCGACGTACACGACCCCCGGTGATCTCCTCAACGCCTTGGAGAGCGAAGAGATCCGCTACGCGGCCAAGCTCTCCCTCACGAGCTCCACGATCACCGCGCTGCTCTCGGTCTGGTTCGCCATCCCGATCGGCTATCTGCTCTCACGGACGAACTTCCCCGGCAAGACCCTCGTCGATGGGATCCTCGACATCCCGATCGTCTTGCCCCCGATGGTCATCGGGCTCTCGCTCTTGATCCTCTTCCAGAGCCCCCTCGGCGAGGCGATCGAGGCGCAGGTCCCCGTGACCTACCGCGTCCCCAGCGTGATCCTCGCCCAGTTCGCTGTCGCGTGCGCCTTCGCCGTGCGCACCATGCGGGTCACCTTCGACCAGCTCCCCGAACGCCCCGAGCAGGTCGCCCTCACCCTCGGCGCGACGCGCGCGCAGGCCTTCTGGCGCGTCACCCTCCCCCAGGCTGGTGGCGGCGCGCTCTCAGCCGGCCTGCTCGCTTGGGCGCGCGCGCTCGGTGAGTTCGGCCCCATCCTCGTCTTCAGCGGCGCGACCCGCATGAAGACTGAGGTGCTCCCCTCGACGGTGTGGCTCGAGCTCTCGACGGGCAACCTGGAGGCGGCTGTCGCGGTCTCCCTCTTGATGGTCTTCGCCGCGATCACTGTTCTGGTGACCGCCCGCGCCTTCGGCGTGAGGAGAGGCTGGTGATCCGCTTCAGCTCCATCGCCCTCACCCAAGGGGCCTTCCACCTCTCGAACCTCTCCTTCGAGGTGCCTGAGGGAGCGTACGCCGTCCTCATGGGGCCGACCGGCTGCGGCAAGACCACCATCCTCGAGCTCCTCTGCGGGCTCCGGGCGCCGATGGTCGGATCGATCCACCTAGGCGGAGTAGACGTGACCTCTCACTCTCCCGCTGCGCGTGGCGTCGGCTACGTCCCGCAAGATGGCGCCCTCTTCCCCAAGCTCACCGTGGGCGAACAGGTCGGCTTCTCCCTCAGGGTCCGCCGCGCCCAAGAGTCCGAGGTCACGGCGAGGGTCGCTGAGCTCGGTGAGCTCTTGGGCATCGGACACCTCCTCGCGCGGCATCCCGACGGGCTCTCTGGGGGAGAGCGGCAGCGGGTAGCCCTCGGCCGCGCGCTGGCCTTCCGTCCAAAGATCCTCTGTCTCGATGAGCCCCTCGGCGCTCTCGACGAGGACATGCACGGCGAGATGTGTGCGCTGCTCAAGGACATCCACGCCGAGACCGGCGTCACAGCCCTGCACGTGACCCACTCGGGGAGCGAGGCTGAGCGGCTCGCCACTCACCTCCTCCGCTTCGAGTCAGGTAGCATCCGCACGGTCACCTCTGGAGCCTCAAAGAAATGAAGATCACGATCCAGTGCTTCGCACAGCTCGCCCGCGCCGCAGGTGCGAGCGATCATGTGCAAGAGCTCGACGAAGGCGCCACCGCGCAAGACGCGCTCCGCGCCTTCTCTGAGTCCACCACCGCAGAGGCCCGCGCGCTCCTCTTCGCGGAGACTGGAGAGCTGCAACCGACGATCCTCCTCTTCTTGAATGACGAGCCGATCCTCTGGTCCGAAGCGGCGCCTGCGAGTGACGGCGCGTCCCTCTTTGTCGCGACACCGATCGCGGGAGGCTGAGCGTTGACCGAGCTCCCCATCAACTCGAAGCCGCTCACAGACGAGGAGCGCGCTGTCTATGAGTGGCAGACTTGGGTCCCCGACTTCGGGGAGGAGGGCCAGGAGCGGCTCAAGGGTGCGACCGTCCTCATCTCACGGGTGGGCGGGCTCGGGAGCGTCGTCGCCTACGAGCTCGCTGCAGCGGGCGTCGGCCGCCTGGTCCTAGCGCACGCTGGTGACGTGAAGCCCTCCGACCTCAACCGTCAGCTCTTGATGACTCACGAGCAGCTCGGCAAGCCACGCATCGAGAGCGCGGAGCGTCGCCTCCACGACCTGAACCCGCGCCTTGAGATCGTGCCTGTCGCAGAGAACGTCTCCGAAGAGAACGCAGAGCGCCTCGTCAAGGAGGCTGACGTGGTCGTCGACTGCGCCCCCCTCTTCGAGGAGCGCTTCCTCATGAACCGCGAGGCGGTGCGGCAGTCCAAGCCCATGGTCGAGTGCGCGATGTACGAGCTCCAGGCTCAGCTCACGACGATCCTCCCCGGAGAGACCCCGTGTCTCGCATGCCTCTTCCCCGAGGCGCCCCCCGCATGGAAGCGCGAGTTCCCTGTCTTCGGAGCGGTCTCCGGAGCCGTGGGCTGCCTCGCTGCGATGGAGGCCGTCAAGCTCATCGCTGGGGTCGGTGAGAGCCTCGCCGGCGAGCTCTTGACGATGGACCTGCGGACGATGGTCTTCCGCAAGCACCGCGTCAGCCGCCGCGTTGGCTGCGCTGTCTGCGGTGCCTGAGCTCAGCGCCCGGCGGGGCCTCTGACCGGCTGCACCCAGGCGCTCTCCTTGTCACCAGCCCGGAAGGGGTTTGGGTGTGGACGGTCGCTCGTGATCTTAGCCCGCAAGTAGAGCTCGTCTCCCGTGAAGGAGTAGACCGCCGGGTTGGACTCCGTGGAGAGGAGGATCTCTGAGGGCTGCATAGAGCCCTTCCGGGTCCGCCGTGTCCCGACGAAGCGCGTCGAATAGCGGACGCCCGGCTCACCGTCGATCCATACCCGCATCGTCTCGCCGTCGAACTGAACATCCTTTAGATAGACGCCGGTCGATGAATAGAACTTCCCCAGGTTCATGGCGCGGATGATCGCGTCCGGGGTGCGCTCCTTGGCTTGGACCATCACCCACCCTCGCCCGGGGTTGTGCTTTCCGATTCCAAACTCGCGGTAGTCATGGCCGTCATCTGTTGCGACCCCAAAGAGCATCCCCAGGCCGTTGTCGATGACTCGAGAAGCGAGCGCCATGTCCCACATAGCCTCCATGCCGGAGTGTGTGTCGTCGCCGTAATTCAGCGTCCCTGAGTGCCCGTTGTAGATCTCGAAGAAGCGGCTCTTGCTGACGAGCGCGAGGTCATCCGGTCGCACCGCCCACCCGAAGTTGGGGTGGTTCAGGTGAGCGAGGACGGGTCGCTTGTTCGCTCTCCCGTGCGCGTCCACGGCGGCCATGTTGCTCTCGATGGTCTCCAAGATGCTGCGCCCGCCCTGAGGTTTGATCACCTCTTTCAGGTTGATCCCGTTGACGTGTACCGGCTTGCCATCGAAGGAGTCCGTCAGCTCTTCCGAGGTGAGGAGCATCATGCGCGAGCGGTCTATGCGCAGCCGCTCTCTGAGCTCTCCCAAGGTCTTGAGTCGCATCTCAGTGAACCCGTCGCGAGGGCGGACCTTGACCCAGTCTGTGCCGAAGCGCGCCGTGAGCGCGTTGATGTCGCCTGGCATCAGACGCCCTCCGTCTTTGATCGGGAACCAGCGCTCATGGTCAGCGACGATGTTGTGCTCTGTGAGGGACAGGAAGTCGTACCCGCGCTCGTCATACCAGTCGACGACCTGCTCAGGCGGCACGTTGCCATCGCTCCAGATCGTGTGGGCGTGGGTGTTTCCTCTGAGCCAAAGGAGCCCCTCTCGCGGAGCGGGGTCGTCGCTACGCGTGCTGCATGAGAACCCCAAAAGGAGCGCCGCTATGAACCAACCGCTATTCCTCATCTCTTCCTCCGCTCTCTTAGTGTTCCGTCCTTCTCTACGTACTGCAGCTGCAGCTCATTAATACCAGCACGGCCAGCCCACGCGGAGCCTTTCACGCGCTCCAAGAGGTAGACCTCAAGGTGTTTGATGCGCACGTCCTTCCCCAAGTCGATGACCGTCGGCGCCCTGCGATCTTCAGGTGCTGTCACCTCGTAGCGAGCGCTGGTCTTATTGATTCGGAGGCTCACGCGCTGTGCGTAATCCGCCTTTCCGACATCGAGTGGGTCCGGTGGAGCCTGCGCGATGATGACTCGATTCGTTCGAACCGCGCGCTTGATCGAGAGCGTCAGGACCGGCTCCGCGTCTGTCGCGGCGCAGAACCAAGCGGTGACCTCATGCCCATCGATCGCCTTCCCTGCCTCTTGCCCTGCGACGTTGATGCTCGTGGCGCTCACCTCTACCCCGTCCTTCGGCAACAAGTTGAAGCGGCTAGCCTCCGCCGCGCTGACCATCCAGTCCTCCGGCACCTCATCCACGATGACCTCAAGGGGAGGAGAGTCGACCACCTGGGTCTGAATCCCGCTCGGGTGAGCGTGTGAGCCTGAGACGTAATGGACTCGCGCGACGAGCTCATAGGTGGCGCTCTTGAGGAAACTGTGACGGATAGCGAACTTCTCACCCTGCCACTTCTTGATCACCTCTCCATCCATGGAGCCGATCACCTCTCCGCCGACTAGGTACTCCACCTTGGCGACGTGAACTCCGTCGTGTTCCTCGATGAACCTCTTGCCGAAGCCGTCGAGCCAGATCGTCATCGGGGTGTCTCCTGTCGCGCGCACACGCACCGAGGCCCCGGAGTCTTGGGTCCACCAGAGGTCATCGAGCTTGTGAGTCTTACCCCCGGTCATCGACTTCGTCGCGCGGGACAAGAACAAGAGCGCGAAGCTCGTTTGGAAGTATTGGTCTCCACCAGCGCTCCAACCTCCGTTCACATTCTGATTCGTGACGAACCAGCTCGCGCCCTCCCAATACCAGGGGTGACCACCGATCATGTCGATCTTCTCGATCGCACACACCCGCTCGATCCCATAGAGGTAGTAAGCGTGCCAGCGCTGACTGCCGAAGGGGTTGGTGTCGCGTGAGAAGTTCTTCGCGAACCACTCGATCCCCTCATCGATCGCCCTGCGCGCTTCGCGCCGCTTGGCTCCCGCGAGGTTCCCCTTGTCGCCGAGCTGCATGAGCGAGAGGCTGAGAACGGTCAAGCCTGCAGAGCTCATGGAGCCGTTGGCTTCCAAGGTCGGCCGGTAGCCGAACCCGCCCTCGCCATCACCCAGGTTCAAGGTGTAGAGGATGAGCTTCTGCCAGGACTTCTTCGGGATATCGATCCCCTTGGACGCCGCAGCGAAGAACCCGAGCGCCGCGTACTGAGTGTTGGAGAGGTCCTCGGTCCCGTCTGGGTAAGCGAAGCCGCGGCGCTCCCAGTCATGCAGGAGGTCGACGATCGTCTCCATCCTGTCGGTGTGATCGTTACCAGGCAGAGACGCCCAAGCGAGCAGCTCGCAGCCCGCGGAGTAGGTCATCTTCGGCAGCTCGCCCTCGAGGAAGGCGAAGCCGCGCTGGATCGTGGGGTGGCTCTCTGAGACCCCAGACTTGAGCAGCGCGTACAAGGCGAGCGCGGTCTGACCGTTCCTGTAGCGGTGCTGCTCGAAGGGCCAAGAGCCGTCGCGGAACTGTGAGCTGACGAGCCAATCCACGCCCCTGTCGATGGCGACATTGATGTCCTCTTGTGCGGTCAAGAGGTCGCCAGGGTTGAGATAGTCGGCGCTGCGCGCGCCAAACCCCCAGCCGCCGCCTCCCTGCACGACCTTCACGAGCAGGTGGTTCTTGCCCGCCTTGAGCGGCAGCACGACCTCGTCTTGTGCGACGTTCAATCCCCTGCCGCCGACGAACTCGTGGATGATCTCTCCGTTCAACCACACGCGCAGCGAGTCGTCGCTGCCCATGGTGACGGGGAGCTCCATGTCTGCTTGGCACTGGACGCTGCGGTACATGTAGGCGCAGACGTTGCTGATCTCGGGGATCTCAAGCTCGGCCAGGAAGGAGACTCTGCCCGTGTCAAACCAACCTCCCGGAGCAGGGTTCAGCCGGAACCTCTCCCAACGCAGGTCCGCACCTCCGGGACCTCCAGGCAGGCTGGCCTCAAGGTCAGGCCCCTCCGCGTCGAGCCCCATGTGCGGTAAGCCCTCTTCGGGCGCATGTGCCGCTCCGATCGCTGCGGCGCCGCCTGGGTGGGCGAAGGGCATGGCATACCTCCACTCGCTCCAGGCGGGCTCTTGGGCCTGGGCGCTCTGAGTCAGGGTCAAGAACGCCAAGGCCATCATCCAACGATGTCGCATGAGCCTCATGGTCAGGTCCATCCTACACTCAAGCCATGCCCCGCATCGCCGAACTCGACCCTTCAGGCTGGTTGCCAGCAGATAGAGACCTCGCCCGCTTGCTGACACCCTGCCTCCTCGTGCACCTCGACAGGGTCCGCGGAAACGTGGCGCGAACTCTCGAGCTCCTCGGCGGCGACCCCACCCGGTGGCGCCCGCACGTCAAGACGACAAAGATCCCCGAGGTCTGGGCAGAGCTCACCGCGGCAGGGATCCGTCAGTTCAAGTGCGCGACGACCCGCGAGGCCGACGTGCTCGGGGAGGCCCTCGCAGCCCAAAGCGTCGAAGGTGGAGACGTCCTCGTCGCTTACCCGCACGTGGGCCCGGCGCTCAAACAGCTCGGCGAGATCGCTGCGCGTCACGAGGGCACGCGCTACTCCGTGCTCGTAGAAGACGCAGACATTCTCGCCACCGTCCCTGACTCGTTGGAGCTCTTCCTTGACCTCAACCCCGGCATGAACCGCACGGGTGTCCCCATGTCGGACACCGCGCGAGTCCTCGAGCTCGTCTCCCTCGCTGCCCAGCGCTTTCGTGGGCTTCACTTCTACGACGGACACCAGCACGAGGCCGACCTCGACGCGAGGGCGCGCGCGATCCACGCTGGGTACGACGAGCTCCTCGGGCTACGCGAGCTCATCATCGCAAGCGGCGCCTCCGTCTCAGAGCTCATCACGAGCGGAACGCCCGCGCTGCTCCACGCGGCGAACTACGCCCCCCTCGCGGAGCTAGACGGGACGCTCCACCGCGTCTCCCCGGGCACCGTCGTCTTCCACGACCAGCGCTCTGAAGAGGAGAACCCTGACCTAGACCTCCTCCCCGCCGCGACCGTCTTGACGCGGATCGTGAGCCATCCAACTCAAGACCTCGCCACATGCGACGCCGGCTCCAAGGCGGTCGCCGCTGAGGCTGGAGACCCCGTCGCGGCAGTGCTCGGTCACCCGGACTGGGAGGTGACGCAGCCCAACGAAGAGCACCTCCCCATCCGCGTCCCCGGCGAGCTCCCGCCGCGCGGCACCGAGCTGTTGCTCGTCCCGCGGCACATCTGCCCCACGGTGAACTTGGCGGAGCGCGCGGTGCTCATGGATGGCAGAGAGCTCCTCGGCGTGGTCGAGGTCGCTGCTCGCGCTCACGAGGTCCTCTCGAACTGAGGCTCAGTCTCCCCCAGAGGCCCAGATCACCGCGTCACGGATGAAGTGCTGGATGCTCTTCGTGTCCTCAGGGTGCGGCGAGAACGCGACCGCGCGCCCCTCACCGAACGGCCCACGAATGAAGGCCGGCGTCCCCGGCATGACCCCCTTTGAGGTCCCGTTGTCAGCGACCTCACCTCGATAGAGCGCGAGGGTCTCGTAGTCGGGGATCTCGTCTCGATCACCCGGCGCGTAGATCGGCCCGTTCGCATACTTCACGTCGAAGTTCGGTTCTTGGTCTCCAAAGAGACCGAGCCCTGCGGCGGTGAGCTCGATCTCGAGCTGGGCGCGTCCCCGACGCCAGTGTCCGTTCTTGGTGTCGATCGTCCTCGCGTCGAGGATCGCGAGGGACCACGAGTAGTTGCAAGCGGCGAGGTATCCCCCGGCGCAGACGCCTAGGTAGCCGCCGCCATCTCGAATGAAATCGATCTCCTTCGCGCGCCCTAGCTCTCCCAATGAGTTCGCTTGCCCGCTCCCAGAGCCGCCGGGGTGTAGGACCACATCGAACTGAGAGAGCATCCCGGCGTTGACGTCCAAAGAACAGACGCGACGTGTCGCGACTCGGTCGTATTCGGAGAGCACGCGCTCCAGATCTCCGGTGTCGCCGACGGCGGTGCCGAGGTCGTCGTAGATCGCGACACGCACCCTGTCTCCAGTGACCGACGGGTCGATGAGGACGTCAGGGCTGCAAGGCTCCATCCCGAGCTCTGTGAGGAGGGTGTGCACCATCAGCCGGTGCTGTCGCGCGCGGAACGAGACGCTGTATCGTCGCTCCTTCCCGTCTGGGAGCGGGTACTTGCCGTAGGTCGTCTCGAGGATCATCGAGGGCACTCCAGCGTTCTCCCAGGCGGCGCGCGCAAAGCTCGCTTCGATCGGGTTCTGGATGAAGGTGAACTTGCGATCCTCGTCTTCGATGGTCCCGTCGACAGCGGCGATCATCTTCTTCGCGAGCGCGGTCGCGCGCTCGTCGGCGCAGGCGATGACAGAGCTCCCGACGGAGCCAGAGTTGATGCGCCTGAAGGCGAAGCCCTCATGGATGTCCAAGACCCAGTCCGGCTTCACCTCTTCGAAGAGCTTGCAGAGATCCGTTGCGACCCCTTCCATCCCCTCCCCCCCCTTCGGGAAGTGCCTGTTCAAGTTGCCGATGGGCTCAGGGAGGTCAG
>PVBE012072023.1_pt1 | contig 28138 bp, 27 predicted proteins | sample 1631181 | NCBI WGS metagenome assembly PVBE01 (sample SAMN08397723, study PRJNA350692) | Marine metagenome, whole genome shotgun sequencing project. | isolation source: water | place: Pacific Ocean | collected 2012-04
CTTCTTCTTCTTCGTATCCAAGATCCCACTCGATGAGAATATTTTCACGTTCTGCATCACGGTTAACTCGCTCACGGTTACGTCGAAACTGTGGATCATGAGGTGGAAGTAGAACTAATCGGGCTTGAACTCGGGTCCGAAAACCGTCAATCATGTCCTTATCTCCAAAATCTGAACGCATTTCCCAATGGGGGGCAACCGGACCCAGGTAAACCATTTTTATATGGCCTTGGGGGGGTTCGTTCGCTATCTCAACGTCACTCATAGGGTTTCTCCTCATTATTCACTAGGAAGGAGTCTACCCAAGAGAATTTTTTTTTGTTCATGGGAACTTTTTCTCTCCGTAAATCGTCTATTAATTATCGGAGGTATATATGAAAACGAAATGGATGACGAAGGGCAATTGTAGAAATAAGGCACCTGAGGTTTTTTTCCCTAGCGATGGGTTAGGTGTTGAAGTCGCAAAAAAGATTTGTGAGACGTGCAAAGTTAAAAATCTCTGCCTTAGTCACGCTTTAGAGAACCGTATCGATCATGGTGTGTGGGGCGGCACTTCCGAGCGTCAACGCAGGCGTTTAAGAAAAGAACAACAACTGATCGCAGTAGGTTTTTAACTCTTGCAACTCCTACGGGAGTGCGTATTAACTAATGGCCTGAGATTCCTCGATAGCTTCTAGCGCAGCCTGACGTTCAAGAGCTCTTTGCCGTCGTATCCGGCGGCGCTCCCGTTCGCTCATCCCACCCCATATACCGAATTTTTCGCTATTTCTAAGCGCGTACTCTAGGCAATCTTCACGAACGACACAGCCACGGCATACTTCTTTTGCTTCTCGGGTTGAGGCCCCACGCTCGGGGAAGAACAGGTCAGGGTCGACACCAAGGCAGTTAGCAAAATCCTGCCAATCTTTGTCAAGTGATTCATCTGAAACCACTGGTATACCCTCCGGTTCTTTAGAAAACACGCCAAAACCTCAAATGAGTTTTCAGCATTTATTTGATATTTAAACTCTTTCGAGTATCAAATTCATTCATGTAATTACAATACTGTTATTTAAGCAGGTCAGCACAGGAAAAAGCAAGGTGTACGCAAGAAAAAGCCTGAAAAATAAGGAAATTTAACAAATAAGCGCCCAAACTGGACAATATGGAACTTCTAGCGAAATATCGCAGCATTCAACCGGATTAGCGGCGGGCGGAAACCAATCGTCTGCGGTGTTCAACAAAGTCAACGAGGAGGTAATCACCAAGATTATCTCTATTAGTAAAGAACGCTCTCCCACCGTTCATCTCCGTAATACGCTCAATGAATTGGCTCAATGCTGGCTCCGGATCGAGCATAAAAGTGTTAATCCGAATACCATCACGGGTACATGCCATTACTTCCTGCAAGGTCTTTTCTACAGTTTCACGCGTAGGAGGGTAATCAAAATATGGGTTTCCAGAGCGGTCAATGTGGGCTGTAGGTTCGCCGTCGGTAACCATAATAATTTGTTTGGTTCCGGACTGCTTTGCAAGCATCTGTCGACTTAAGAGAAAGGCATGTTGCATATTTGTCCCTTGCATATACCCCGTTGAGACCTCAGGCAAATGATGTGGTTCTATTTCTCGAGCCACGATGTTGAATCCTACGATTCCTATGTAATCGCGTGGAAATTGCATCGTGATAAGTGAATGAAGTGCCATCGCTACTTTTTTTGCGGGAAGAAGACGTCCGGTCCATGCCATTGAATTGGAAAGGTCGAGCATCAATACTGTACTTGAACGAACGAGGGACTCGGTTCGCTCTATTTCAAAATCCTCGGGGAGAAGATCCACAGGTGTGCCGCCTCCCGAACGACGGATTGCATTACGAACGGTGCTTTGAATATCTAAATTAAAAGGGTCTCCAAACTCGTAAGGTTTGGTGGAGTAATCCCTTTCATGGCCGATGCCTTGGCGTTCAAGATGGTGTTTGCCCATTCGGTCAGTGTTTAATTTACGGAAGAGATCAGATAAAGCCTGTTGCCCTATCTTTCGAATAGCTTTAGGAGTTAACTCGTACCTGCCATCTTTCGCATCGATATATCCAGCATCTTCAAGCTGTTGTGCCGCCTCAGAAATTTTTTCTAAACTGGTGGCAGTTCGATCATCGAGTAATTCCCGCACTCTCTCAAGGTCGACTTCAGCTAACGAAGCAGGATTTGTCACAGAGGAAAGCATCTGTTCTAAAGCATCAAGGTCGCCTAGTTCTTCGAAAATCTCTTGAGCTTGCGCCATACCCATCGGATCATCTCCTGAGAATTCATATGATTGCTCCCATCCAAGGTTTGGAAAGGCTTCCTGAAGGTTTCGACCTAATTGATCCATCTGCCATTGAAGATCCATGTCTTCGAGAAGTTGGTCTGAGAGTTCTTGTAATTGCTGCTGCTGCTGTGGAGTCATCGAATTCATCATGGCCTGGGCTGCAGCCATCCGTTGGGCCATAATTTCAAGTAGTTCATCTAACGTTGATGGATCCTCAGGAAAGAAATCGCCGAATTCTTCCATGAATTTTTCAAAGTCTGGTTCTTGCCCATTGGCGCGTTGTTCCAGCATCTCATTCAGATTAGAGATCATGTCTTTTAGCCTTTGCATATCTTCTGGCTGCATATTCTGCATCTCGTCTGACATTTGATCTAGATGTTGCTGCATGAGCTGTTCTCGAAGTTTTTCCATAAGGTCTTCAAATTGTTGACGCGCCTGAGCAGAGGTGAAGTCATATTGCTGTAAGTCGCGGACTTTTCCGGCAAGGTCAGGAGGAATCATATCGAGCTGTAAGTTCCGGTTAGTAACAGTTTCTTGAGTTATCTCCTCTCGGCGTTCATCACCTGATTTGCGCGCATCCTCTAGAAGTTGATTTAAAGATTCACGCTCATTTTCAACAACTGAACTGAGCTCATTTGCTACTTCTTCGTAGACACCGCCGAGGTCATAGTTTTCCAATCGTTCTTGACGTTCTTGACGGATTCTTTCAAGTGTCTCTTGAAGGCCTTGAACCTGTTCACCATCAATATTGAAACCTGATTGCATCATTCGACGTAAAGCAGAATTGACATCACCGTCGTACAGGAGGTCATCGCCGAGTTCAGCGAGAAGGTCTTCAGCTGAAATCTCAAATCCTGTCTGGGTACCGTCCCAAGCTGAGTAGGCGTAACTCAAATTCCGCCGCTTCCGTTTTCTCCACTTGCCTAAGACCATACCGAGACAGTAGCCAGTCTTTAGCTTGCGTGCCTATCGATAGACAAAACTGTTCTGGGGATGGCGGATCGATGATTTCTCTACAGTCCCGAATAGAGTTATTTCTATGATTGTTGAATACGAAACAGAGGGACGGGTTGCCGTCATAACATTGAATCGTCCAGAAGCTCGAAATGCAGTCTCTGGAGAACTAGCTCAAGCGCTTGAAGAAGCTGTTGATCGTTTCGAAAATGATGATGAGCTATGGGTTGGTATTTTGGCCGGAAATGGTCCGGTATTTTGTGCAGGAGCTGACCTGAAGGCGGTCGCTTCTGGCAATGCAAATCTCGGGACTAAGCGAGGAGGGTTTGGAGGTTTCGTGACGCTTGAGCGAAAAAAGCCAATCATCGCTGCTGTTGAAGGGCCGGCTGTTGCAGGAGGTTGCGAGCTGGTTCTTGCCTGTGACATGGTTGTGGCTTCGAGTGCAGCTTCTTTTGGTCTACCAGAAGTGAAGCGTTCCTTGGTAGCTATGGCTGGAGGGACGACAAGACTTCCGAAACGGCTCCCACCGAACATTGCTATGGAAATGGCATTAACTGGAGACACAATTGATGCTGCGAGAGCGTATCAGCATGGGTTGGTAAATCTTCTTTGCGAACCAGATGGAGCAATAGAAGCAGCTAGGGAATTGGCTGAGCGTATAAATGCTAATGCCCCTCTGGCTGTCAGAGCGACAAGAAAGGCTGTTCTCGATGGAGCTCTGGTGTCAGATGAAGATGGGATTCGTATCGCCGTTGAACTCTTCGGCCCTGTTGCGGTAAGTGAAGATGCAAAGGAAGGTCCACTTGCCTTTGTAGAGAAGAGGCCTCCTGAATGGAAAGCACGCTGAACGACGATATTGAAGACCTTACATTCTCAGAGGATCTTCGGAAACGAATTGCCTCTAATCTCAAAAATCACCCAACTATTGTTTCTGATCGGGTTGACTTACGTAAGGCTGCTGTGGCTATCGCCATTGCCCCGCTAGAGAATGGGCAATCCGGTTTTATCCTTACCCGCCGGGGGAAAAATCTTCAAACGCATTCTCACCAATATGCTCTTCCGGGAGGAAAGATCGATGATGGTGAAACGCAAGAAGAAACCGTCCTTCGAGAAGTCCAAGAAGAAATAGGTATCCAAGGAGAGAGCGATGCAATTGTCGGCTATCTTGACGACTACATTACCCGATCGGGATTTTTAATCACCCCGATTGTTCTCTGGGTGCCAGACCTTCAAAATCTGCGGCCTGAACCTGGGGAAGTTGATAAGATTTTTATCATTGGTTTGAATGAGCTTTTTCGGCCAGATAGTCCGCGGTGGGTCGAAATTCCGGAAAGCGACAAGCTTGTCCTGCAGCTTCCATTGCGTAATCGGCTCATCCATGCGCCAACCGCTGCCTTAATTTATCAATTTCGTGAAATTGGGATTCAAGGGAATTTGCTCAGGACAGATCATATTGAAGAACCGGTGTGGGCCTGGAAATAAACCCTTATTTTTCAAGGTTTTTGAAGAAAAAATATACAGAACCATGGCAACAACCCCTATTTGCGACTATCTTGAACATGTGTGTCATTTGACACATGGAACTTTCAGGCCCAATAACGTGTTGGTGCCTAATTTGAGAGGGAATTTTTCATGAAAAAAGTAAAACTGCTTATTGCGGCATTGGGAGTAGCTTTGGTGGCTTCATTGGCACTCGCTCCTGCTGCTAACGCACAAGAAGTAAGGTCACTCATGGCCGACCCCATGTTCGTAGATGGGGCGGGAGAGCAAGAATTTACAGTGACTGGGTCAGGATGGGTTAGTGATTCAATTGCTATTCTTCCTTGTAACGACGCCAAAGACTATGCTCAAGCTGCTGAAAAGGGACAAGATGCCTGTGATCTAGGTAACTTGGCGATAACTCCTGTTTCAGGTGGAGAAGTAAACTTAACAGTAACTTTTGATGTTCCGGCTGACGGTATGTGTATTGGTGCTGGCGCACTTGACTCGTCTGAAGTTGGTACATTCTGTATCGGGATTGGTGCTCCGGTACCTCCTCCTGGACAGCCAAACACAGGTGCTGAGTCAGGACTGATTGCCGTCATCGGTATTTCAGTACTTGCTGCAGGTGCCTTGGTTGTTGGTATGACCCGTCGTAGGGCATTTGTAAGCTAAAACGGATTTCCCAGATCTCTGGGATATAAGTTTAAAGAACCGGGCCATTGGGTCCGGTTCTTTACTTTTTGCTACCCGTAATACATTCCTCTATTGTTCAATTTTTAGCTGAGTGACTCTCTCATATATCTGGAGGGGGGTTCGCCATTTAGCACGACCACTCTCTACAAGAAATGATATAGAACTTACCAGTTCGGAAATAAATCCCTCTGGCGGGGACCCTCCGACGCTGATAGTGGTAGCAAAAATACAGCATCGTTTATCATTGGATTCTTCGCCATAAAGGACATAGCTTTCGGCTAACCGCGCATACTCATTGATATCTTCAGAGCTATATTCGCACCCATTTGATCCGATATCATCTTCCGCTAAGCACTTAATCGTTGCGCCTGATTCTCCTACGACAATAAGTAAACCGCCATCTGAATTCGGAATAGTCCAGTTCTCTGATGATGAAGTGCTCCATGGGGTGGCTTTTCGCGAAATCGAAAAGCCAAGATTTCCATGGCATTCTGATGGACTTGGACACTCATCGATATTCCATCCTTTAGGGTGATAGGAAACATCCAATGAAGTTAGACAATACTCTACGACTCCGGTAGTGATTCGGTAGCCTGCCGAGAGAGCAGCCTCGACAAAAGGGCCTTTACTGCAAATTCCGGATACGAGGATTGGAGTGACCCCAAGAGATTGCACCTGCTCGTATTTAACGGATAATTGTCGTGTGAGCTCCTCAAGGGAGGGTGTCCCAACGCCACCTACATCGGCGTGCACTTCTATAGCGTGACCGAGAGAAAGTAGTTCATCGACTACTCCCTTTGCTCCGGAAGATGTGGCAAATTCTGAAGAAAGCTCAAATGAAAAAACTGCGCCAGCTTGATGCGCTTCATGAGCTACGTCGAGAATAATCTGAGAATGACGATCGAACTTTTCGGTGTTTTTATTCTCTCCCTTCCAGCCTTCAACGTGCACCGACATAGTGAGGAAAGTTTCTTTATCGGTTGAAGGCGGCTGAGTAGCAGGTTCAGTTGTAGGCGGCTGAGTAGCAGGTTCGGTTGTAGAACTAGAATCGGATGGGTTTCCCATCTCTTGAGTGTTGGCAGGAGGGGTGGAAGAACACCCGAACAAAGAAGAGATTATCACTAAGCAAAGAACTACTTTCGTGAATTTCATTCCGGAGGATTGTAGACGTATCCTCATTATGTTTGATATGTCTCCCATATCCGGACAAGGTCCTCTGTTGACGTGAGTGACGCCAATAATGACAATGAACCTTGCAGTATTCTCTGACCGTATTCTATTGGGACACCGGTTACTGCATCTGTGGGAATAACTACTTGGTACCCTAAGTCGACTGCTGACATAGCTAACCCAATAACACCAATGTTTAACGATACTCCGAGAGCGACAACTGTCTGAGTATCAAGATTTCTAATAATTTGGTCAAGGGCGGTACTGGTAAACGGTGTTAAGCCATGTAGCCGAGGAACAACTATATCTTCAGGCTCTGGGCCAAACGATGAGACCAGTTCCGCTCCTTCTGAGTTCTCCACTAAACCAGAACCTGATTGGTTTATTTTTTCTGATGCTGCGAGCATCCGACAATTAGCCTTCGATCCAGCATGGTCCGCTCGGTTTACAGCTATTGCATGAAGAACGCGTACCCCTGCTTCACGAGCTGCATTGCAGATGACGGGGCCATTCGAAAGAACACCTGAATCCGCAGCTGCATCTCGGAGTTCAGGAAAACTGGATAGGTCACCCACTATCCCTCTTTGCATTTCCATAGTGATCACCACAGTATGTTTTGGATTCACTAATTCTGCTAGTTCCATATTCATCCTTCCTTTTAGAATAGAAAACTCTCGAGCTTGATGTGCGAAATTTTCAAATTTCAGTTCATTGAGGCTCATAAATGTGCAGCGTAGAAAAAATTCGGAGGGGTCCACCACTTAGTCCGCTTTTCGGACGACAGTTAGCTTGTTCGTTTCCCGGAATATGCCACCGCTGTTAGGGGGCAGGCTGAAAGGCCTGCCCCCTCCGTATTTAAGAATATATTTTCCTTGCTCGTCGGATAAGCTTCATGGCAGCGCTCGGGTTGAGCTCGAGTCAACTGCTCTTAGTGATGGAGGATACGTGGATGCAATACTGCTAGCCGCAGGTCGATCTTCTCGTCTAGGGACCGATACAGACAAACAGTTGTATCGAATCGCCAATAAGCCATTGATCATCTATTCCGCTGAACGGCTGTTGGATAATCCCAGTATTGACCGTTTAGTTGTTGTGGGCAATGAAAGTAGTCTGGATGAACTCCAATCTGTTCTTCGCGAATTTGATTTAATTGCGGCGTGTGATTTTGTGTTAGGGGGAGATCAGAGACAAGCATCTGTTCGAAATAGTCTTTCAGCCGTTAAATCTGACCGTGTCTTATTACATGAAGGAGCGAGGCCTTTGATTAGTTCGTCATTAATTGACCGGGTACTGACGCCAGATACTGTATGTGTGACTCCGACCGTGCCCGTACCATTCACCGTTGCTATGGGGAAAACCATGATGGAGGGAGAATTAGATCGATCACTTTTACATAATGTTCAACTTCCTCAAGCGTTCGATACACAAAAACTTTCTGATGCACATGAGCAAGCATTTTCAGATGGGTTCAAGGCGACCGACGATAGTGCCCTTATTTTTCGTATGGGCTATCCGGTCGAATTTGTAGAGGGTGACGTAACGAATATTAAAGTTACGTATCCCAAAGATTTATTATTAGTGGAAGAAATTCTCAAATTGCAATGAGTTAAGAGCATAAGTATCTCCGGGTGGATAGTTTTGAGTTCGATTCTCTTTCTAGCTCGTTTTTGTGCAAGGCTCAGATCATGAGCCAATTAAGATGGAAAGAGGAAGTAGACCTTAATCGGCCTTTTTTTGTCATTGCTCTTGAAGGGCTATTCGATGCTGCTGGAGCAGCTACTAGTGCTGTTGATCGTTTGGTTGATTCCTATGATGCGAATCCTTTGGCGGATATAGACCCAGAGACCTTTTTTAACTTTCAGGAAGAAAGGCCGATGGTAAGAATCAATGAAGGAGAACGAGAAATTGTTTGGCCTACGAATTCTATCTGGGGAGCAAAATGCCCAAACGAGAATCATGACTTGGTGCTCCTATCAGGAGTTGAGCCTCATCTACGCTGGCGGACGTTCGCTGATTCTCTTCTTGAAATTGCCCGTTCTACAAGTGCCGAAATGGTCATTACGTTAGGGGCTATGGCGGGTATGGCGCCGCATACACGCCCGCTAGGTGTGGTCGGAAGCGCTGCTGATTCTGGCACTGCTGATCGTTTAGGTCTTGGACGGCCCACCTATGAGGGGCCGACTGGGCTTGTAGGCGCTTTGCACGATGAACTAGATAAAGCTGGGGTGCCAGTGATATCCCTTCGTGTATCTGTTCCCCATTATGTTCCGAATCCCCCAAATCCCGAAGCTACGAGATCATTGCTATCCCGATTGGAATTGGTTACCGGAGTACAAACGTTTCACGGGGAATTAGATGAGGCTGCAAATGACTGGCGAAAACAAATAGATCTAGCAGTTTCAAATGATCAGGAAATGGCTAGTTATGTTCAACAATTGGAACAACGTGTTGATGAGAGTGAAATTCTTCCAACAGGGGATGATTTAGCTGCAGAATTGGAAGCCTTCCTTCGCGACAAGAGGGAGGACTAGGTACTCGATACCTCGTCCGGTACTATAGTTTCACTTTGCCGAGGGCCCGGAACCCTACAGCTCCTGCTCCTATTAGAGGTCCTTCATCCGCTAGTTCGCTGGGAACTATTTTTGTTCCATTAGCATGTTCGATTTTTGAAAGTTGATCTATGGTGCTTTGTGCAGCTTCAAAGAATATATCTCCGAACCCAAGAGCCACGGAACCAGAAACTACCGCCAACTGAAGGTCAAGTAGGTTAGCTACGGAAGCTACTGCCCGACCGACTAACTCCCCTACTTTTTTCCTTGTCTCGGTATTTGCATTGACCGCAGGTGATCCTAGGGCTCGCTGAAGTGCAGATCCAGATGCAGATCCTTCCAAAAGGCCCGAGACTCCGTTAGCGTCTTTGCCTCCGTGTGGGTCAACGAAGACATGCCCGATATGCCCTGCGTTGCCATCTGCTCCTTCAAGGAGATTCCCATTGAGAACAATTCCTCCTCCAACTCCAGTAGAGACAACCATTGCAAGAAAATTCCTGCAATGTTTAGCTGTTCCTACCCATCCTTCTGCGAGAGCTAAGGCTTTGGCATCATTATCAACATAGGTAGGAATCTGGAGGTCTTGTTCTAATTTCTCACGAAGTGGGAAGTCCCTCCATTCAGAAATATTTAGGGGACTGACAAGTTGATAGGAATGTTTCGCTGGCCCCCCGCATCCTACGCCTACCGCTTCGACTGGGCCATTGGCTAGTTCCAATGTATTTTTCGCCATCTGAAGAAGACGAGAGTACAACGTTTCAGCGACTGGTACTACCGTTTGGATTTTGCTTTTGTGGGATGTGTTTCCGTTCGTATCTACAATTCCTGACGCTACCTTTGTCCCTCCAACATCGATAGCTAAAACTTGAGACATTTTGAGTTGAGTTCGTTAGGTTCTTGCTCTATAGACGCCTGCATCACCGACAGCGTCCTTATTGAGCATCTTACTTAAGTGAAGTCCTTCGAGAATGAATTCAATTCCGCTTGCGACATGCGCGGGGTTTTCGAGATCAGTAGAGCTTAAGCCGATACTGTCAAGAAGAGGTTTAAATGATTTCATCTGGGAAACGTAGTCAATATAGGCAGTAGATGCAATATCGTCACCGGCGCTTATAACTGCCCCGTTTTCAAATTCGTCAAGTAAAGACGCACATAAGGAGTGTTCAACAGTATTCCGGAAGACTTCGAGAATGGATTGCCTGATCAGATGTTGGATGATCTCAACTTCTCTTCCATCCTCAAGAGTCTCAATTTCGATTTTTCCTGAAGTTGAAGCAACTAGTGAGCTGAGGTCGCTGACTCGGGGAACAGCGTGCGTTTCGTCATTGAGCAAGGCTCTTCGAAGGGACCCGGCGATAAGGGTTTCGTAGTTAGAAACGGTTAATCGGACTGAAACACCTGACCGTTGATTAATGTTGGGGTTTTCTCGGGCTGCGTGTGAGATAGTCGCAATAATTTTTTCCATGAATTCGGGGATATCTGTATTGACTGCTTCATGGGGGAAAATATGGGCTTCTTGTACCGCTATTTTTCGTTCCAGATCAATATCGAATGGGTAATGCGTCCGGATTTGACTTCCAAAACGGTCTTTCAGCGGGGTGATAATTCTCCCGCGATTTGTATAGTCTTCTGGGTTCGCTGAAGCGACGAGAATTACATCCAGCGGTAATCGAACCTTATATCCTCGAATCTGCACATCTCTTTCTTCAAGGATATTTAAGAGTCCTACTTGGATTCTTTCTGATAGGTCAGGAAGTTCATTGATAGCAAAGATCCCTCGGTTGGTTCTTGGAACAAGTCCATAATGGAGTGTTAATTCATCAGAGAGGTACCGGCCTTCAGCTACCTTAATAGGGTCAACTTCGCCTATGAGGTCGGCAATTGACGTATCTGGAGTAGCCAGTTTCTCTCCGAATCGTTGGCTCCGGTGAATCCATTCAATTGGAGTTCCATCTCCTTTTTCTTCTACTAGATCGCGTGCGTGCTTAGAAATTGGGTTGTATGGATCATCGTTAATTTCGGACCCAGCGATGATTGGCATCCATTCATCCAAAAGGTCAACTAGGCCTCTGATCATGCGAGTTTTTGCCTGACCGCGTTCGCCAAGAAAAATTATGTCATGCCCGGCGAGTACAGCATTTTCTACCTGTGGAATGACTGTATCTTCATATCCGAGCACCGTTGGGAAGATATCCTCTCCTTCTCTGATGAGACGGATAGCATTTTCGCGGATCTCTTGCTTTACTGTTCGAGAAAGCCAGTCAGATTTTTTTAGTTTGCCTAGGGTTTGTGATTTCTTCATGCTCGAACCGTAGCGGAAGTATTGGCTTATTTCTTTATCGAAGAGAGAAGCTTTACAACTTTTTTATCTTTTTTATTTCTTTTGAGATATTTTTTCGAGCTTTTTCCTCCCATTGATGTTCAAATGCTTCTAAGGCAAATAAAGAGTCGAGTTCCATTAGGCTATTTAGGAATTTTTCTCTGGCTAGAAAAAATTGTTTATCGTTTAAATGTCCGTACTCTTCACGGATGCCTTTTGAGTACTCGATGTATATTTTTTCGTCGCTTGCGAGAATTCCCAAGTCAATATCATGAAGTACTTGGTAGGTAAGTACATCTTTCGCTGGTTCGAGATAATTCGCTGTTGACTCAATAAGGCTTCTGACATGTTCTGGGTTGCTAACACCTAAGCTATGAAGCCATTTGTATGCTATTTCAGCACTCTGGTGTTCGTTTGATTCCGATTTTGGATCATAAATAAAATCGTGAAACCATATAGCGAACCTGATGTCATTTTTTTCTTCGATTTCGTAGGGTATTTGGTCGAGGATTGCGAAACAATGGTGAAGGTGACCCAAGGTGTGGTAGCTCCTGTGGGGACTTGAGTATGCGTTGATAATCTTTTCGCCCATAGTTGCTGCTATTTCAAGACTGATCTCGTTTTTGTAACACAGTTCGAACCATTGACTCATGATTTCTATCTGCTTGTCATCCATACCGGAAGAGTAGTTTGAAAAGAGGTGAAGAGTAGAAGGAACTTTGAGAAATACGGGGTTGTTATTGGGTAGACGGTTAGTGTTTAAAGAGTGGTAAACACTAATCTTATGGATAGGCAAAATTTTTTGTCTACCTATTGATTTGCCTGGAGGCAGAAAAGTAAATGGCACAGACGAAAACACGGTCCGTTCCGCAGCCAATACGGAAAAGGCCGAAACAACTTCCGTTCCCTCTTAACCTGTATCAAAGCGCTATCGGCCGAAAATGGGTGATGGCTGTCAGTGGAATTGTTCTTCTGGGGTTCGTTGTAACCCATATGATCGGAAATCTTCATTTGTACGAAGGCCCTTTGGAGATTCACGAATATGCGGAAACACTGAGGAACCTTGGGACAGATATTGTGCCAAGGACATGGCTGCTCTGGGGAGTGAGACTATTACTTATTGTGGCCTTTGTAGTTCATATTCATTCTGCTTACTCATTAAAAGAAATGGGGCGGAAAGCAAACACCAGAGCGAATTACGCCGACGGAAATAAGAAATATGCAGCTTCTCAGGATTTCATCGCAGCAAATTATGCTAGTCGGACGATGCGATGGACAGGACCTATTATCCTGCTGTACTTGGTTTTTCATTTAGCCGATCTGACTTGGGGATGGTTGAGTGAAGATTGGCATCTAGGTGACCCATACAACAATGTCGTCGTATCGATGGGAAATATTGGAGTTGCTTTAATTTACATTGTTGCAAATGTCGCTCTTGCAATACATATCTTCCATGGGACATGGAGTTTGTTCCAAAGTTTGGGAATAAATAATCCAAAATTTAATCAAGCTCGAAAAATACTCGCAAGTAGTCTGGCAGGACTTGTCTTGGTCGGGAATCTTAGTTTCCCTATCGCAGTTCAGACTGGGCTTATTGATCAAGACAATTGTGAAGCTCCGTGTGGCTTAACGGCAGTTGAAGCAGAGGAAGGACACGAATGATCGGAGAACTACGATCCCGAACCCCTGATGGGCCCATTGATGAAAAGTGGGAGAGTCATAAGTTCAACATGAAGCTGGTGAACCCTGCGAATAAGCGAAAATTTGAAATTATCGTTGTTGGTACTGGGCTTGCTGGAGCTTCGGCTGCTGCAACCCTGGGAGAGCTCGGCTATAAAGTTAAAGCCTTCACCTATCATGACAGTCCTAGGCGAGCACATTCAATTGCCGCGCAAGGCGGCATCAATGGTGCAAAAAATTACCAAAACGATGGCGATTCTGTCCACCGGTTGTTCTACGACACCGTCAAAGGAGGGGATTACCGAAGTAGAGAATCGAATGTTCATCGGTTGGCTGAAGTTTCTCTAAACATTATTGATCAATGCGTTGGGCAAGGAGTCCCGTTTGCAAGAGAATACGGTGGCCTTCTCGATAATCGTTCCTTCGGTGGAGCTCAGGTTAGTAGAACCTTCTATGCGCGGGGCCAGACAGGGCAACAACTTCTTCTCGGAGCATATTCTGCTCTTATGCGTCAGGTAAGCGCAGGGACAGTGGAGTTACATACACGCTCAGAGATGCTTGACCTTATTGTCCACGAAGGCACCGCTCAAGGGATTGTAGTCAGAGATCTAATCACGGGAGATATCCGAAGCCATACTGCCCACGCAGTGGTCTTGGCAACTGGCGGATATGGAAATGTCTACTACCTTTCCACTAACGCCATGATGTGCAATGTGACAGCAGGCTGGAGGGCCCATAGAAGAGGGGCTCTGTTTGCTAACCCGTGCTACACCCAAATACACCCCACTTGTATTCCGGCCAGCGATGAGTTCCAATCAAAATTAACTCTTATGTCTGAGTCGCTACGTAATGATGGCCGTATCTGGGTCCCTCGTGAGCACGACGAGGTTCGAAGTGCATCCGATGTTCCTAATATGGATCGCTACTACTACCTTGAAGAAAAATATCCTTCTTTCGGAAACCTTGTTCCGCGTGATGTGGCATCAAGAAACGCAAAGACAGTCGTTGACCAAGGATTAGGCGTAGGAGATTTGAAGAATGGCGTGTATCTGGATTTTGCTGATGCTATTGCCCGTGATGGTGAAGACTCGATTCGTGAGAGGTATGGGAATCTTTTCCAAATGTATGAACGTATAACTGGGGAGGATCCCTATAAAACACCTATGCGGATTTACCCTGCGACTCACTACACCATGGGAGGAATGTGGGTTGACTATGAACTGATGAGTAACGTCCCCGGATTGTTTGTTGTTGGTGAAGCTAATTTCTCTGATCATGGGGCAAACCGCTTAGGTGCATCCGCCCTAATGCAAGGACTCGCTGACGGCTATTTTGTTCTGCCGTATACGATCGGAAATTATCTCGCCCCTCTTCTAGGGCAGGACCCACTTTCTGAAAATGATGCGACATGTGGGAATGTTGTCAATGAAGTAGCAGAACGTACCCAGAAGTGGCTATCAATCAATGGCACTCGAAGCGTAGATTGGTTCCACCGTGAACTTGGCAAGCTTGTCTGGAACTACATAGGTATGGAACGCGACAAGAATGGGCTAGAGAAAGCTCTTTCTGAAATTCCTGCGTTGCGTGAGGAATTCCAGAAGGATGTTCGGGTCTTGGGATCTGGGGATAGTCTTAACTCCTCTCTTGAGAAAGTAGGGCGTGTAGCAGATTTCTTCGAGCTTGCTGAGTTAAAAGCACGTGATGCGCTTGAGCGCGAAGAGTCATGTGGTGGGCACTTCCGAACTGAAAGCCAAACTCCTGAAGGTGAAGCCCTACGAGATGACGAAAATTTTGCCCATGTAGCTGCATGGGAGTGGGGAGGGTCATCCGACACTTCAATCCTTCATAAAGAGGAACTGGAATTTGAACATGTTCCACTGACACAACGGTCTTACAAGTAGGAGTTCACAATGGAAAATACAATGACCCTAACCTTAAAAGTCTGGCGTCAAAATGGACCTACAGAAACTGGTCGATTTGAAACCTACAAGGTTGATGACATTAGTCCAGATATGTCTTTTCTAGAAATGTTTGATGTTCTGAATGAAAGTTTGATTAACAGTGGTGAAGAACCCATCGAAGTAGCTAGCGACTGCCGAGAAGGTATCTGCGGAACGTGTGGGTGCATGATCAATGGAAGAGCACACGGACCTGAAAAAGCTACCGCCACTTGCCAGTTGCACATGCGGAAATTTAAAGATGGCGACACTATCGTTGTTGAGCCTTGGCAAGCAGCTTCCTTTCCGGTAATTAAAGATCTAGTAGTTGATCGATCACCATTAGATCGAATCATCGAAGCAGGTGGTTACATCACTGTGCCAACAGGATCTGCACCAGACGCAAACTTGATTCCAGTTCCAAAAGATGCAGCAGACACCGCCTTTGATGCGGCAGCTTGCATCGGATGTGGTGCTTGTGTTGCTGCATGCCCTAATTCTGCCGCACAACTCTTTACCTCTGCCAAGGTTCAACACCTTAACTTGCTTCCACAAGGCCAAGCTGAACGTTGGTCAAGAACAGAGGACATGGTTGAAACTATGGAAGAGTACTTTGGTTCGTGCACCAACCACGGTGAATGCCATGAGGCTTGCCCGAAAGAAATACCCCTAGACTTTATCGCCTACACAAATCGGGACTATGTAAAGTCAAAACGGAAAAATAGAAAACTTCTCGGTCAAACTTCTTAACCTTGAACCTATTTCAAATCTGATTTAAGAGGCTGATGGTTCTTTCCCAAGCCTGTGTGGCGGCGGAGGCATCAAAAGTTCCAAGCGCATCTTCTTCATTAGCGAATGCATGCCCTGTCCCATCATAAACATGGAAATTGACGTCCTTCCCGAGTTCCCGAAGCACGCTTTCAAGATCTTTAATCGCTTCGGGAGGAAAGAAGTCATCGTCGGCCGCAAAGTGGCCCTCGACTTTTGCTGTTAACCCACTCCAATCAGGAGCTCCGTCACCTAAAGGGGCGCCGTAGTATGGAGCGGCGACAGATACTCGGTCTGATTCAATTGCGGAAACCATTAAGGTGAGCATTCCTCCCATACAGAACCCAACGACACCTACTTGAGATGATGAACAGGTATCAAGAGCAAGTAAATGATCTATCGCAGCTCCCATATCTCTTGCAGCACGGTCAGGTGGAAGTGAACTCATCAGCTCACCTGCTTTGTCCATTTCAGTATGTTGAGCAAATTCTCCGTGATAAAGGTCGGGGGCGAGGGCAGTGAATCCTTGTTCAGATAATCTGTCACAAACACCTTTGATTTGTGGAACTAGCCCCCACCATTCCTGCAAGACTAGAATTCCAGGTCCAGACCCAGATTGTGCTGGTGCTAAATATCCTCCAGCTGTCGTTCCATTAACTGGAAATTCAATCATCTGAGATTCCATACTTTTCTCCTTCGGGTTCTCAAGAGATTATTGCCCAGTATCTCTACAAGGGGAAAGTCTTTGACACAAATGTTTAAAGGAAGACGATAAAGGTCGTTATCAGATCTTTTGTGCAATTAGCCATGCTTCATGCCGGCCGGATGCTCTCCACGCTTCATCAATGTTGATAATGCGCATCGATTGGAGCTGCTCCACAAGTGTGTGTATTTCTCCATCAGCGAGAAGAAATCTCTCACTGGGGTGTTCGTGTTTTTCTAGATTTGTTTGTGTGGGGTGTGCAAATAGGAACACTCCGCCAATATTTAATGATTCAGGGATGGTACGGATTAACGCCCGGTCAAGGAATAGCTGAAGAAATATTCCATCCCATTTTCTCCCCTTTGGCATGGATTGTTTCTCTAGGTCATGTTGCAGGCACTCTATGGTCATATTTTTGTTTTCAGCGTAAGTTTGCGCTTGGTGTAAGGCGACAGAACTAATATCTATAAGGGTTGTTGAGAAACCCTGTTGCGCCAGCCATATCGCATTTTGGCCATTGCCTCCTGCAACATCGACAACTGTTCCGGAAGATGGGAAATAGTTCGAATAGTTGCAAAGAAAAGATGAAGGTTCATTGGGCGTCGGGTTTTCTCTGTACCGCCTATCCCAGGTTGACTCAGAGGTTTCGTTTTTAGTCATGCATCTGAGTGTTAGCGTTCAGTTACGGAAACAGGAACGGTTTTGAATCCCCGTAATGTCATGCGTCCACGTTGCTCTAATTCTCCTGCTTGTTGAACCGAGGAGAATCTGCGAATGAGGCCAGAGAACATTTCTTGGCCTTCTGCTCTTGCTAGATTCGCCCCGAGACAATAATGGATTCCGGAAGCAAAGCTAAGTGGTGGTCCTTCATCACGACGAACCCGAAAATCATCTGGGTTGACAAATTTTTCCGGATCTCGATTTGCCGCCCCGATTAACGTAACAACGGATCTTCCTTGTTCGATCTTTATTCCAGAAATTTCTGTTGTCTCTAAAGCAGTTCTCCCATCAAGTTGCACCGGACTATCCCAACGAAGCATTTCTTCTACAGCAGTTGGAACTAAATCAGGATTATCCCAAAGAAGATGATACTCATCTGGGTTTTTGAATAGGGCAGCTAGTCCGTTACCTATAAGGTTCTGCGTGGTTTCCATACCAGCTGCGAATAAGAGAATCACGGTACTGACAACTTCATCTTCTGAGATACGATCTCCGCTTTCCTCTACTTCAATGAGGGCAGAGATAAGGTCGTTTTGTGGGTTCTGTTTCCTTTCGTGTAAAAGCTCGCGAAAGTATTCGCCCATTTCAGTAAATGCAGCGTGGGATGCTTGTAATTCTTCAAGTGTGGGACTGGCTTCGAGGTTTGCTACCCCATCGTTAACGAGAGGCCGGAAATAGTTCCAATCTGAACGTGGAACCCCAACAAGTTCACCAATTACGTTCACAGGAAGGAATCCTAAAATTTCCATTGCGTCACCCCCTCCTTCTCGCGCAAGTTCATCAAGGCATTCTTCGGTTAGTTCACGAATACTCATCCGCATGCTGTCTATGCGCCGAGGGGTGAATGCACGATTCACTAAACCGCGCAAACGCGTATGGTCAGGCGGGTCGAGAAAAAGAAGCGATGGCGCGGTCCTAACCCGGGCCTCATTTACCTCTTCTCTAAATGCGACAACTTCTGGAGATTCCTCTCGAGGAAGCATTGAGCCTCCTGGACCTGATTGATCTCCTTTCCCAAATCGGTTATCGCGAAATACTCCGTGGCAATCATCAAATCGAGAAAGAAAGATTGCCCCATTGGAACTCTCGAAGATTGGCATGTTTTCGCGAAGTTTTTTATACCAAGGTGCGGGATCAGCCACTCCTTCAGGTGTTAGAAAAAGGTTAAGTAGGTACTCGTCTCCGATTTGCTGTTCTTCGGGTGTCGAAATCATCTGGATCCAATTTCCTCTACGTCATTAGTGATCGTAGAATTAAGATCTATCATACAGTGGCATGAGAAAACCGAAAGATACGCATTTTACTGATGGGAAAATAGCCCATTTTCTTCGAGGTGTCTTTATGGGGTTGGCAGATGCCGTTCCTGGTGTTTCGGGTGGGACTATCGCTTTATTGTTAGGAGTCTACGACCGACTCATTGAAAATATAGGGTCCCTTACAACCTGCCTCAATGATGTCCTCAAAAGAGAATTACGCCAGTCATGGGTAAAGTTCCGGACCGTCGAATGGGGTTTTCTCTTTCCGCTTCTTTTGGGTGTATTTCTTGCCTTTGGCGTGCTAGCGCATTTTATTGAGAAGCTTCTAGATAATTACCCTAAGCCGATGGCAGGGTTATTTTTTGGGCTAGTCGTAGTTTCGATACTTATCGGATTAAGAATGGTTACTGAATGGAATTACCGAAGATTCGGCTACATGATTACAGTCGGAACTGCTACTTTTCTTCTTCTCGCATTGAGCTCAGGGCAAACACAAAACCCGTCGTTAATCAATTTCTTCATCGGAGGACTAGTTGCTATTAGCGCTATGGTACTTCCTGGTATTTCTGGGTCTTTTTTGTTATTGACCATTGGCATGTATGCACCAGTGATTGAAGCAATTAATGACAGAGAAATGAGTGAATTAATGGTATTTGGGTTAGGAGCAGTTATTTCTTTAGGGGTTTCTGTAAGAGCTCTCGGATGGGTCCTTAACCGCTATAGGGACTCTTTGCTGGCGTGCCTTATTGGATTAATGATCGGCAGTCTCCGTGTCCTATGGCCATGGCCAAATGGAGTCGGCGTAGTAAGTGAAAAAGAGGACGAAATTGTTAAAGGAACTGCGCTTGCCTGGCCAGAGCACTTTAATGACTTTCTCTGGCCGATGCTTCTTGCTTTTTTAGGGTTTGCTCTAGTATCAGGGATTCTGCGTTATGAACAAAAAAGCCGAGAAAGAGCGTCTACTCGATCAGAGGAGAGTTCTATCTAATGAGTATTCATCTATTGATAAATCCGTTAGCTGGCCGCGGGAAAGGGCAACGGCTTAATTCCTCTATCATCGAGAGCGTTCGTTCACATGACAGAGATGTAGACGTACTTTCCGCATCGTCGGTTGAAGAAGCTAAGTCACTTGTACAAAATATCGTCGATCGAGGTGCCAAAAGACTAATAGTCGCTGGAGGGGATGGGATCATTCATCTTGCGATTCAGGCTGTTGCCGGTTCATCAACTGCCTTAGGGATTATCCCTTCAGGTTCTGGAAATGATTTTGCCCGAGCTATCGGGCTCCCTATGGAGACCGAAGAAGCTACGGCAGTTGCCTTCTCTGAGCCATCAAAAACGGATTTGTTGAAAATCGGTAACCAGTGGGTCGCTTCGGTTTTGACGTTCGGATTTTCCGCTGATGTAAATACTCGAGCGAATAAGATGCGACGCCCTAAAGGCCCAAGTCGTTATACTTTTGCAACTTTGTTCTGTCTTCCTAAGTTAAAAACTAGACGGTTGGAGCTTCAAGTGGATGATCGAAGATATAGCTTTGATCTGGTTTTAGGAACGGTGGCCAATACTAGCGATTTCGGGGGTGGAATGAAAATAGCGCCAGATGCTGACCCCATTGATGGAAATTCGAATCTTACATTAGTAGCCGATATTGGAAGAATCGAGTTATTACGTTTTTTCCGGCGTGTATTTGATGGTTCACATCTACTTCATCCAAAAGTGCATACTTTAGAAGGAAAGAAAGTAGAGATTATTTCTGAAGGGTTCGACATATGGGGTGATGGAGAATTGATCGGGGTTTCTCCTATAAGAATTGATCTGGTGCCCCAGGCTCTTCTGCTTTCAACTGGTTAGGCTACGCTTCAAGTATGGAATTCTCAAAAATAGAGTGGGTATCCGCACTGAATGAAGCATTATCTGGTGTATTTCCTGAAGGGGCTACTGACCCAATAGTTGTGCAATACGTTATTGAAGAAAATTCTGGTGAATTCTTTACTTATTATCTATCCCTTTCTGGTGGCGAAGCCTCAATGCGAGAAGGAAAGGCAGAGGAGGCTAACATCACTTTTTCTTTGGCTGAGAAAACTGCGTTACAGATGCAAGCGCAATCACTTAGCGCTGAGGAGGCCTTTTTGAGAGGTCTCTTGACTGTGGATGGGGATGTGGAGTTACTACTGAAAGTTCATAGCCAGATAGAAGGCTCAAAGGCTTGACCTTTAATTTCGGGCGTTAGATTAAGCCTAACGAACTCACTGTTTCGCGTTCAGTTACCAGTTCTTCAGCTGACGCATCGATTTTTTGACGACTAAATTCATCAAGTTCTAAACCTTGTACGATCTCGTAGGAACCATCACTGCAAGTTACGGGGAATGATGAGATTACGCCCTCAGGAATGCCATAACTTCCATCAGAGGGAATTGCCATCGAAACCCAATCGCCCTCGGTGGTTCCTAATGCCCAGTCGCGCATATGATCAATTGCGGCGTTTGCTGCTGAAGCTGCTGAAGATGCACCGCGTGCTTTGATGATTGCTGCTCCCCGTTGTTGGACAGTTCGGATGAATTTATTCTCAAGCCACTCTTGGTCATTGATAGTTTCCGCAACCGATTTCCCTTCTACCTCGCAATGGAAAAGGTCAGGGTATTGGGTCGCTGAGTGGTTCCCCCATATAGTCATTTTTTTGACGGCTTCAATAGGAACTCCTAATTTTTCGGAAACTTGACTTTTTGCACGGTTGTGGTCGAGTCGGGTCATTGCTGTGAATTGACTAGGGTCGATTCCAGCGGCAGCTGATTGAGCAATGAGAGCGTTCGTGTTAGCTGGATTCCCAACAACAAGAACTTTTATTGCCGAATTTGCGTTTTGAGATATTGCACTACCTTGTGGGCCGAAAATACCTCCGTTAGCTTCTAGAAGATCTGCTCGTTCCATACCGTCTTTCCTAGGCATAGCTCCGACAAGGAGAGCATAGTCACTCCCCTCGAACGCTACATTTGGGTCATCTGTTTTTGTGATTGACCCAAGTAGCGGAAAGGCACAATCATCTAGTTCCATCTGCACACCATCTAAAGCTCCTAATGCTGGAGTTATTTCTAGTAATCGCAAATTAACTGGCTGTTCGGCGCCAAGCATTTGGCCACTTGCAATCCTAAAGAGGAGTGCATAACCAATTTGGCCTGCTGCCCCTGTCACTGTCACATTTACGGCATCATTGTTCACAGAAGCCTCCTTGGTTCTCTTGTGAGATTAGCCAAGACTCTATGTATATTGACCAGTTATGCAAGGAGTTGCTTATTTTTCTGATTGCGTATTTCCTAACCAGCTATCAAAAAGCGTTGCGTAGATTCCTTCTTTGTTTACGAGTTCGGAATGATGGCCTGTTTCAACGATCGCTCCTTCGTCAAAAACGAGAATTAAATCTGACCTTTCAGCTGTACTTAACCGGTGTGCTACTGAGATAGTTGTCCGCCCCTCTGAAAGTCGATCGAGAGCTGAAACGAGCGCTACTTCTGTCTCTGGATCTACTGCGCTTGTCGCTTCATCAAGAATGAGTAAGCCGGGGTTAGCTAATTGAGCTCGTGCGAGAGCTACAAGTTGGCGTTCTCCGACAGAAAGCCGTTCTCCTCTTGGCCCCACATGTGTATGTATCCCTTGTGGGAGTGTTTCAAGCCACCACTGAAGCCCCAAGGCATCAAATGCTTTTTCCACATCAGCATCGTTTGATCCGGGTCTGGCAAAAGCAACGTTATCAGTTATCGTTTCGTTAAAGAGAAACCCATCCTGTGGAACCATTTGAATGGTTGTGTGCCTGGATTCAGTTTCCACGTCGTGAAGAGCGAATCCTCCAATAGTTATTGTGCCTTCAGTTGGGTCAGCTAAACGAGTCAGAAGTTTCACAAAGGTTGTCTTCCCTGAACCTGTCGCACCGACCACCGCTACGTTAATCCCAGCAGGTATTACACAATTGATATTTTTGAGAACATTTCCGCCTGTCCTGTATTTGAAATACAGATCGTTTACTTCGATGGGTAATGCCCCATTTGGGAGTGTTATCCCGTTTGTAGGTTCTTCTACTTCGATAGGGATATCAAGGACAGATAGCACTTTCCACCATCCGGCAAGCGCTGTCTGTGTTTGGTCTAGCACTTCTCCTAATTCCCATATTGGGGCGATAAGGACAGTTGTGAGGAATACGAATGCGATCATCTCTCCGGAAGAAAGCCCCATTTCAGGGCCGAACAAAGACCCTACGACAACAATTCCTCCGATGGTCATTGCGCTAAATGTGTCCATGACAGGCGCTAACAAAGCAAAGAACTTGTGTGCTTTGACTTGTCGTTTAAATTGGGTTTGGTTTGCGGTTTCAAGTTTTGAACGGACTGTCTCTTGATACCCGTATGACCGAATTACTGGAGCTGCCATTACAGCTTCAGATACTTGTCCCATAGTTTCTGAGACTGCGTCTCGGACTTCTCTATATTTCAAGAATTGTTGGCGTTGAATAGCTTTGAGGATAGGAATGATTGGAAGATAGATTGCAATGACAACAAGGGTGAGTTGCCAGCTGTAGATGGCCATCACGGTAAGGGTCCCCAAGATAATTACGGAATCGACTATCCATGCGATAGCGCCCCATTGTGCAAACTGGGAGAGGGTTTCTATATCGCTTGTTACACGAGCAGTTAGTATTCCCTTTCGGGCTTCGAGGTGGTCGGCGAGACTTAACCGTTGCAGGTGGGAAAAGACTCGTATCCGGAGTTCCAGAATTGTTGTTTCAGCTATTTTTACGAGTCGGTTATAGGTAGCGCGTTGGGTAACAGTCACAATGACGATAAGAGCGAGTGCAATTATGCATGAGGAGTAAATAAATCCTGAATCTAAACCATTTGTTGAAGCTAACCCTTTATCGAGAATTTGCTGAATCAAGATAGGTATTGCAAGGGACCCTGATGCGACGATGAGCGCCATCAGAATTGTTATGGCGGCACCGGAACGAAGTTCAGGGCTGACTTTAAGGCCCCGTCGAAGAACTGTCAATGCAGCAGTTTTTTGATGCTCGCCGTCCTCATCTTTCTGACTTGTTGTAGTTCGTTCGTCGCCGATTTCCCCACGCGTTGATTGTTGAACTTGTCGTTCTGACTTCATATGGCGGTTCCTGTGTTGTCATAGGCCTTCACGAGGGCGGTATACGCTGGGAGTTTCATCAACTCGGTATGAGTATCTACTCCAGCGACCTTCCCGTCGTTGAGGAATACAACTCGGTCAGCAAGTTTGATGGTTGATAGACGATGGGCGACGATCATCAATGTGACATTCGTTTTTTGTCGTAGGTTTTCAAGTATCTTCTTTTCGATAAGAGGATCTACCGAAGAAGTTGAGTCGTCCAGAAATAGAATCTTGGGTGAGCCGACTAGAGCTCGTGCAAGTGTTATCCGCTGTCGTTGACCACCTGAAAGCGTCACTCCGCGTTCTCCAAGGGTTTCCTCTATCCCATTGGGAAGCTTTTGAACAAAATCAAATACTTGAGCGATCTTCAGAGCTTCTTCGATTTCGGAATCAAGGAATGGGCGTCCTAGCGCAATATTTTCCCGGATCGTATCTGCAAACAAAAACGACTCTTGAAACGCTACCGCTATACATTGCTTTCTGGCTTTAGCGCTTAAGCTTTCTATTGGTGTTCCATCTATGAGGATTCGTCCTTTGGTAGGTTCTTGTAGTCCTCCTATGAGATCTGCGATTGTTGACTTTCCAACCCCAGTAGGCCCTACTAGCGCAACAATTTCTCCAGCGGTGATTTCAAAATCAATATTTTCTAGAACAAGGTGATCCCCATGATGGACCTGAAGGTCTTCAATGCTGAGGCTTACAGATGGTGTTTTTAATTCTTCTTTACCTTGGGAGTGAGTTTGTGGAGACTGCAGTTCGAGAATCGCGTCGATCCTGTCCAAAGCAACGACGGATCGAGGTAATTCTTCAAAAAATATTCCCGCTATTCTCATCGGAAACGCAAGAATGCCAAAGAGGGCTATTGCACTTACTAGCTCCCCTATCGATAATGATCCTTTGTCGACCAGCCATGTACCGATCATGAGAAGAAAAATTACGCCGATGCTCGGCAAGGCAAAGATTGCTGGCTCGAAGATTGCTCGGAGCTTTCCAACATCGACTCTATGTTTTCTGATCTGGTTCGCAGACTTTCGTATACGTTGGATTTCCTGATCGCTTCGTCCTAAAGATTTAACTACCATGATTCCATCAAAACTTTCGTGAACTAACGCAGATGTATTCCCAACTGCTTCTTGAACAGCAGCTGCTGGTGAAACAATTTTCCGAGAATAAATCTGATTCATCCAAGCAAGTAAGGGAAAGAGAATTAAAGCCATTAGGGCTATGAGAGGGTGAATAAGTAAGAGGTTTATTAGCGCAATAATTGCTAGAAAAAATGTTCCAACGGTGAAAGCGAAAGGCATTAGCGCTAACGAAGCGATTATCATATCGTTATCGGCATGGGCTAGAAGTTCTCCAGCAGATCTGCTTCTATGGAATGTCATTGGAAGGTCAAGGTATTTATTAAATAGTTGTCGCCTCCAAATAAGTTCAGTTCCGTATCGTGCTCCTGCTAGAAAATACCTTCTAAGAAAAGCACCTAGCCCTCTTATCAAACCAACGCCGATGATGAAGAGAAGGGACGTCCATAACGCTTTGTGGCTTAATGCATCGTTATCGAGTGCGGGGATTATGACATCATCTGTGGCGTAACCAAGCACGCGTGTTAATGCAACAGCTGCGAGGGAAAAAAGGCACGCTCCGGTAATAGCTACAGTGTGAGAACCGGGCCTGAGGCGGATTGAGCGCCAAACTAAGCTAAAACCTCGGCGTAGATGTGTTTGTTTTTGTTTCTTTCGCTGCATTGGAATGTGCCCTGTCAGATCTCTTATAGAAATCAGGAACGTTTCTAAGAAAGGTTTTTGGTCTTTAAATGGACAAGGTCTAGTAGTGCTTGGTCCTCATCATTAACTACAAACAGTTTTAGAGTCTATCGACTATTGCTGATGCAAATTCAGAACATTTAACTTGAGTTGCTCCGTCCATGAGACGAGCGAAGTCATACGTAACAATTTTCTCACCGATTGTTTGTTCAACTGCTCTGATAATATCATCGGCTGCTTCTCTCCATCCTAAGTGTTCAAACATAAGCACACCTGAAAGTAGAACGGATGATGGATTGACCTTATCTTGACCTGCGTACTTTGGAGCAGTTCCATGGGTTGCTTCAAAGATGCCATGGCCGGTGACATAGTTGATATTTGCTCCAGGGGCAATACCTATTCCTCCAACTTGAGCTGCAAGAGCATCTGAGAGATAGTCCCCATTGAGGTTCATAGTAGCGATGACATCAAACTCCGCTGGCCTTGTTAAGACTTGCTGAAGGGCAATATCTGCTATGGCATCTTGAACGAGAATCTTATCTCCGGGGTCACCTCCACAGTCATCCCAACCAACGGCGACATCAGAGAATTCTTCACGGACTAATTCATATCCCCATTTCTGGAAAGCGCCTTCCGTGTATTTCATGATGTTTCCTTTGTGCACCCAGTGCACAGTTTTGCGATTACGTTCGATAGCGTATTTCATTGCGGCTCTTTGAAGACGCTGAGAACCAGTTCGTGAAATAGGTTTTATACCTATCCCAGAGTCTTCTGAGACCTCTCGTCCAAATACTTCACGGATCATTTCGCGAATGGTTTCTGCTTCGGGAGAACCAGCTTCTGCTTCGATACCTGCGTAGATATCTTCTGTGTTCTCTCGGAAAATGACCATGTCGACGAGCTCGGGTTTCTTCACCGGTGATGGTACGCCTTCGAACCATCGCACTGGGCGGAGGCAAACATAGAGGTCGAGTAGTTGCCGGAGGGCTACGTTGAGGCTTCTAAATCCGCCTCCTATAGGTGTCGTTAAAGGACCTTTAATGCCGATTAGGTACTCATGGAAAGTATCGACGGTTTCCTGTGGAAGCCAGTCGCCTGTCTCATTAAAAGCCTTCTCGCCTGCCAAGACTTCAACCCATTCGATTGTTCTTCCATATTTTCCTGCTGCTGCATCAAGGACGAGTTTCGCAGCAGGCCAGATATCCACTCCTGTTCCATCGCCTTCGATAAAGGGGATAATCGGGTTATCAGATACGTTTAGTGAGTGGTCTTCGTTAATTGTTATTTTGTCAGCCATATATATTCGATCATAGGCGAAATGCGTGAAATCGAGAAAGAAACACGAAGAAAATATTGAAAGATTTTCGCTATAGCGCTGTTGATTCTGCTGCAGTAACAGTATTTTGCATTAGAAGTGCTCGTGTCATAGGCCCGACGCCTCCAATGCGCGGTGAGAGCCATCCTGCAATCATTTCTACTTCATCTGAAACATCTGAGAGTAGTTTTTTTCCATCGAAACTTACCCCAGCGGCAATAACAGCAGCGCCGGGTTTGACCATCTCAGCAGTAACCATCCCCGGTGAACCTGCTGCTGCGATAATAATATCTGCCTGGCGCGTATAGTCCGCAAGGTTCTTTACTCCCGTGTGAACGACTGTGACTGCCGCATTGGCATTGGGTCTCTTCAATGAGAGTAAGTTGGCGAGTGGCCTTCCGATTGTAAGTCCACGGCCGATGATAACTATATGCTGCCCAGTAATTGGGACTTCGAAACGTTCAAGGAGTAGCTGTATGCCAGCTGGTGTGCAAGCTAAAGGAGCTTCTACCCCTTGGACCAAACGACCAAGATTCACTGGATGAAGTCCATCAGCGTCCTTGTGTGGGAGCACCTGCATAAGGGCCGACTCGTAATCAAGTCCATCCGGGAATGGGTATTGAATAATAAAAGCGTGTATCTCAGAGTCGTTATTCATCGAATCCACGGCTGAAAGAATGTCTTCTTGAGTTGCTGTTTCCGGAAGCTTTATTTCGTTAGAGTGCATTCCTAATTCTTTGCAGTCTCTATGTTTCATAGCGACATAGTTTTCTGAGGGGCCGTCATTTCCAACGAGTATGGTGCCAAGCCCAGGTCTGACCCCCTGACGTTCAAGTTTTAATATTCGCTGTTTAAGCGCTTCACGTACTTCTGCAGCGAGTAGTTCACCATCAAGTTTTATCGCAGACATATTCTGATCATGGCATGTTTCTAGTGCCTAGTCCCATCAATTGATAAGAGATTCTAGATTCCGGAAAGTGACCTGCTGTTCTTTTATGGAGATAAATTAAAGTCCGGAAATTTAGTTGATGGCTTGTATTTGAGCGTCCCGCTTTGTAGCTCTTCGATAGCTGGAACAGGGTCAGGGTCAGCAAACAGCGTTTCATTATCGGGATCAAAGTGGAGATCGTCTACATCGACTGTCCAGCAAGAGGCTTCGAGGGCTATTCCGTTGTTGTCATGAAAATAGATTGAAAGGATGATTTCATGATCTACTACAGTTGTCACCTCGCAGTTCGCTTCCTTGAGGCGATCAGCTAATAGCAAAAGGTCCTGCTCTGTCGGGAGAAAAAACGATAAGTGATCGAACTGAAGGTTTTTCTGTGTCATGAGGCCAGCGGGCTTAGAGAATTTTTCCGCATCTGGAACTTCAAAAAACGCTA